>VYKT01000087.1_pt1 | contig 12341 bp, 9 predicted proteins | sample 5114531 | NCBI WGS metagenome assembly VYKT01 (sample SAMN12291797, study PRJNA351875) | freshwater metagenome | isolation source: freshwater lake | place: USA: Michigan, Gull Lake | collected 2011-07-05 | reverse complement strand
CTGATGATACTGATCGCGCTCGTCAAGAAGCGCAATTGGCTTCAATCGCTGAAGCGGCAGCCGGTGCGGGCATAACACTGACGTGGGAACTCGATACCAGCGGTGAGCTTCATGTTAGGCACATTGTAACCGACACGGGGTGGCGTATCAGCCTCGACCGCGGTCTCGATATCTTCCAAAAAGTTGATCTACGCGATGCGTTCTCCCTTGCTACGCGTCAGCAAATTTTCCGGCCGGTGCGGCGCTTTGAGGTTATCTATGTGAAGACGTGAGGGTCAGTATAGGCTGAGGTATTTGAGGGAGCCAGAGTTGATCATCGCTGAGAATTGCCCCGGAATTTTTGGCAAATCCAATATGGGTTCAACACGTTCGCCGTAAACCAATTGGATAGGAAACTATCAAAACACATCAAACCATGGTGGATCCAAAATGGCTGAGATTGTTTATCTGCTTACCAACCCGACAATGCCTGATCTGGTCAAAATAGGCCGGACAAATGATCTTGAATCAAGGCTGCGCAGCTTATCGACGCATAGTGGTGTTCCGGTGCCTTTCGAATGCTTTTACGCTTGCGAGGTGAAGGACAGTGTGGAGGTAGAAAGAGCATTACACGAAGCGTTTGGCGATCATCGTATCAATCCGAAGCGTGAGTTTTTCCGTCTGAATCCAGAACGGGTTCAGGCGATCCTGAAGATTATGGCTATTAAGGACGAGACCCCGATCGTAGCGATAGTTGAGGATCAGGCGGAATTGGAAGCCCTACTCAGGGAACAATCTCGGAGGTCAAATTTCCGATTTTCTAATGTCGGCATCTCAGTAGGTGCCACGCTACATTTTGTAAAAAACGAAACGATAACCGCCGAAGTTCTCGACGACCGAACGATTCGATTTGAGGGGATGCAAACCTCTACGAGCAATGCAGCAAAAATTTTGCTTCATCGCATGGGTGGGACGCTCTCGGCTGCGCAAGGGCCACTTTATTGGATGTATGAAGGTGAAACTCTAGCGGAGCGGCGGATGCGATTGGAAGCGTCGGACGATCAATAGTTCTTGGGCTATTCAATTGACCCAGCGCTGTGATCCGGGCCATTTAGGTCGAGGTTTGTCTCCGCTCTCTCGTCAAAGCCACAGGATGGGCCGGAAGCAATCGGGGCTCAGGTCAGTTGGCGTCACCTCAGAAGTATGCTGCTATTTCGACTTCAGCTACCGCACGACGTTCGCGAGTTGCCGAGCCGGCGGTTCATGTCGCGATATGTCTCTTGAATCGCTCGCAACTTTAAGCGATGATACCAAGCTTTGGCTTGAGGCAGGCCCATAATCATAATTAGAGCAACCTTAAACCGGCCTGAATATGGTGCCGACGTTTGGCCAAGTCGCCGGACACAATTTGATGGCGAAAACTTCTACAAATGAATTGTAAAACCTGGGGGCAAAATGACAGTTGAATTGGGTGACACGAAAGATCAACTGGAGAGCTCGCTAATTGAGATCGCAGTCGAGAGCTGGCGCTTTTCTCGTCTTTTTGCGCGCGTTGTAAACAAGCTGGATGCGGGTGAGTCGGCAAGGTACGTAAATCAACTTCGCTATTTTCAGAAAAAAGTTGAAGAAAGCCTTGAAGCCAGCGGGCTAAAGTTTGTGAACGTCGAAGGCAAACCTTTCGAAACCGGTATGGCAGCATCTGCGCTGAATATAGGAGATTTCGGCCCTGACGACGATTTGCTCGTTGATCAGATGGTGGAGCCCATCATTATAGGTCGTGATGGATTGCGAAAGCAGGGCACGGTTATGCTTAGGAAGGTTCATGCATGAAGTACGTTGGAATAGACCTCGGAACAACGAATAGCGCCATTTGCACATATGACGGTGAGTTGCTGAGGCTATACAAAAGTCCTGAACAGAATGATGTGACGCCATCGGCGATCTTCATCGATAGGCGGGGCAATAAGTTCTTGGGCAAGCGCGCTTACGATAGCGCGGCCAAAAATCCTGATAACGCAGCAACCAAGTTTAAACGAATGATGGGGACCAGTACCCCGGTGAAATTGTCTGCTGTTGATATTACCATGACCCCGGAGGAGTGTTCAGCAGAGATCCTAAAGCTGTGCTTCGGCTATCTGCCAGAGGAAATTCGTAACGGGAGTGAAACAGGGACTGTGATCACAGTCCCGGCGGCGTTCAATCAAATGCAAAAAGATGCAACCTTGGCAGCAGCAGAAATGGCTGGCCTTGGTAGCGTGGCATTGATGCAAGAGCCTGTTGCCGCTGTTATGTGCGTGATGAGACATCGGAAGGGCGATGGTGCCTTTCTTGTATTCGATCTCGGCGGCGGGACATTAGATATCGCAATTGCGGAAAGTATTAGTGGTCGGGTCAGGCTTCTCGCTCACGGAGGTGTCGCAATGTGCGGCGGGACGGACTTCGACCGCGCAATTTTAGATAATTTGGTCAAACCTTGGCTCCTAGCGAATTTCGATCTGCCGGAAGATTTCACCTCCAAACAAAAGTACAAGTCACTTCTTCGAATGTGTCTTTGGGCGTCAGAGAAAGCAAAGATTGAGCTTTCTGCAAAAGAGGAATCTGTGATTAGTCTGACAGAATCCGATCTCGGCGTTAGCGATGAAAGCGGCGCAGAGGTTTATGTCGACATTGCCCTAACAAGGGCCCAACTCAATGAACTTATTTCAAGTAGGGTCGAAGAATCGATCCAATCAGCGCGAGAGACATTAGAGAAGGCCGGCCTCAGTGCTCATGATGTTGAGCGCATAGTATTCGTTGGTGGCCCGACACAGTATAAACCCCTGCGTGATAAAGTATCATTCGAGTTGGGCATTGCACCATCAAACGAGGTCAATCCGATGACGGCAGTTGCCGAAGGCGCAGCGGTGTTCGCTGAGTCAATTGATTGGAGCTCACAGAGTCGTGGCAGAAAGACTTCCAGAGGTGCTCTCAGCGCAGGCGGCTCTTTGGCTCTGACGTTTAACTACATCTCTCGTACCCCGGATTCGAAGGCCAAAGTTGTAGCAAAACTAGATGGGAGTGCCGCAGCTGGAGTTGAGTTTCAGATTGATAGTTTGGATACTGGTTGGTCATCAGGCCGCATGCCGCTAAAAGATGGCGTCATCTTCGAGCTAAATCTTGCGAAGCCGGGAGACAATACCTTCAAAGTGTTTGTATTTGACGCAAATGGCGGACCCGTCGCGCTCAAAGAAGACAAGATCGTTATCGCGCGTACGGCTGCGAGCATCGATGCAATCCCAGCATCCCACTCGATAGGTGTCGAAGCTCTTGACAAGCTCGGTGGTCGACCGGTGTTGGATTATTTGGTTCGTGAAGGTGAGCAATTGCCCAAGAAAGGCAAGAAAACTTTCAAAACCGAAGAGTCGCTGAAGTCCGGAAGCGCGGGGTCAATCAAGTTCAAGATCTGGGAAGGTGAGATATCCACCCCTGTAACAGATAACCGATTTATTGGTTTATTCGAAATTAAAGGGTCAGACTTTGATGACGGCGTAATCTCAGCTGGGGCCGAGATGATTTGCGAATACGAGGTTCTGGATTCTGGAAACATCGTAATGGAAGTGTCGGTACCTTCGATCGGTGGGTCTTTTCACAGTGGACGGAACTTTTACTCCCGTCAGGATGGTCAAGTTGATTACTCCAAAGCGTCAAAGCTTGTTGAAGAGCAGTCGGAGCATGCTTTGCAGCGCCTTGAGGAGATGGAGGCAACAATTGATGACCCTCGCCTGGCACAGGCGCGGGAAAAGTTAGAACAGGCGGACACTATTCAAAGTGGGGAGTCAGATCCTGAAACCGCAAAGCAAGCCATGGATAACGTTCAGGAAGCAAAGCGATTAATCGCACTCGCACGGAAGTCCAATTTGAAGGAAATTCGCCAACTTGAGCTTACAAAGCTAGTTCAGTTCATTGACGAAGTTATACGTCCACTCGCTCGTCCGACTGAGGCAAACGTATTTGACAACCTCATCAAGACCGCACAGCGAGCTATCGATAACAATAGCGGCGACTTTGAGTCGCACTTAAGCGACCTTCAAGGTCGGGCCTTTTCGATCCTCTGGCGGCAGGACTGGTTTGTAATCGATCGATTCCAAACGTTAGCCTCAGACGCGTATCAGTTTCCGAACGCTAGGGAACATGCGCAACTAGTCGCCACAGGCATGGAGTCACTCAAGGCAAATGATATCGATAAGTTGCGCAGTGTCGTAGCACAACTTAACTCAATTCGAATCGGGTCTTTTGGTGACGACGATATTATGGCTGGTGCCAATATCGTGCGGAGCTGATTTATGACGATCGATGCATGGTTGCCGGTTGACTTCGAACTTCCAAATGGCCCGAAGCTGCGCTCTGTAATGTTCGGTGGAACAAGCTGGCAAATATTCGAAACTCATGGGAGTGGACGTGCATTGGTGGTGCACGAGGAACTTGCTCGTCGCTGGGTCGCACTAGGTTTGATCGATCAGGGGTTATTTAGCGTTTTTGACTTTGGTAATCAAAGCTTTCGGGTGCTTTCGTGCGGTAAAAATCATGAACTGAGCCCTGTTTTTGAAAGCGATCGTCCACAGTCCAAAGCGGAGGCTCTTGCGTTCGCGCAAGCGCTTAAGGCCACCCGCGAAATTGACCTGACATCCCCAATTCACGATGCTTTATATGTCGAAAAGATAAGTCGCCTTCTTCCAACCTATAGCATAACCAGCAGACTCGATGACGATGTGGTCCTAGGATCTTGGCTTACAGGTGGAGCGTTTATCTCCGCAAAGTCTTTCCGTAGGCTGCGTCAGACGATGAGCTGGCTAAATCCGGATCACCTGAGCGAGGTTGTTCAACTAGCTGGCTTTGAGGTCTCTGGTATCGTCCTCGGCAGTCAGAAATCGCAATTCGACACCCGAACTGATAGCAAAGAAGCGGAATCCACAGGCCAGGTCGTCGCCCAAACGGCACGTGACTCGGCAACCAAAGTGTTTGAATTAGCCGGGAGGCCAGAGCTTGCAGCTTTTTTCAACGAGCACATCGTTGATATCGTCTTGCATCGCGATCGATATAAACTCCTGGGCATTGATTTTCCATCGGCCGTAATTCTGTACGGGCCACCTGGCACGGGCAAAACGTTCGCAGTAGAGCAACTCGTTGATTTTCTTGGATGGCCCAGCTTCCAAATTGACGCATCTAGTGTTGCCAGTCCCTACATTCACGAAACTAGCAAGAAGGTTGCCCAGGTTTTTGAAAAAGCAATCGAAAACGCGCCATCTGTACTGGTGATAGATGAGATGGAGGCGTTTCTTGCTGATCGTGAAATGACATCTGGCCATCATAGGGTCGAAGAAGTTGCCGAATTTCTTCGACGTATCCCAGAGGCAATAAAAAGCGAAGTACTTATCATCGCAATGACTAACCGGCTCGACATGATTGATCCGGCAATCCAGCGCCGGGGCCGTTTCGATCATGTCGTTAAAGTTGACTTTGCGAACGAGATTGAGGTCCGCTCGCTTCTAGACAAATTAATTTCTTCCATTCCTAGAGACGAAGATGTGGATACCAGCCCTATTGCTCGAGAACTCGCGGGTAGGCCGTTATCCGATGTAGCCTTTGTTGTGCGTGAAGGGGCTAGGCTCGCTGCTCGCTCCGGTAATTAGCGGATCAATCAAGCGAGCTTGATTGCCGCGCTGCAATCGGCACCAGCAAGAGAACGCGAAGGTGAAAAACCGCGTCGCATTGGGTTTTAGTAAGGACAAGCACGTGGCATCAGAGAATGACAACAGCAAGGACACAGGTAATAGAGGCTTTGCTGGTCTAAGCTCTATGGTCTCGGACGTAGATGCAGCGCTAAGCAATGCGGCCAAAAAGGCACAGCCACGCTCTGACAAAACAGCTCCGCCAGCAGCTTCGACGACCGCGTCTGCCTTTGGCGGCGGTCCGTCAAAGCGAAGTGAAAAATTGGATAATACAGCCGGCAAATCTTCGAAAAGTTCGTCAGTGGGTTTGTGGTTGTTCGGAGTTGCGGTGCTAGTTGCGTTGCCGCTTATGCTGTTTGTGTCTTTAGGTGTGACCCTTCAGACGCCTAGCAATGGCGTATCGGCGACGTCTGATGCTTATTCGATGTCGTCGACGGCCGAAGAGCCGCCGCTGCCGTCTGCGGTGGAACCAACGCTACCCCAACCGTCTCCGCGTCCCAAAGTCGCGCAAACCAAACCTGACAGAGTAGTCGACGACCCTGAGCTAGCAGCTACTTGCACTGAGAGTGACGTTAATCCCCGCGAGTTGAGTGAATTCAATGTCGACCGAGCGTATCCGCAACGTACAAGGGATCAAGGAATTGAAGGCATCGTCGAGGCAACTTTATCAATCGATGAGAACGGATTGGTCGTTGGAGAGGTGATAACTTACTCCAATCCACCTGGGGTATTTGATGCGGCTGTTGTACGGGAGGCAAACCGCATGCGGTTTGTTCCTGCACGTCGAAACTGCGAAAACGTAGCGAGTGAATTTCCTTTGGAAGTTAACTTTGTTCTGGCTAAACCCTGCACCGAGGGAGCAAAGAACCCTCGCAAACTGCGTGATTTCAACGTGGAGCGGGCCTACCCACAGCGTGCTGTGGACCGTGGGACCGAAGGTAGTGTTCGGGCGACCTTGCAGATTGACGCAACTGGTTCTGTCGTAGGGGTAATTGTGACCTCTGCGAATCCACCAGGCGTGTTTGAATCGGCTGTTGAGCGTGAAGCACGTCGGATGCGCTTCGAGCCAGCTCGCCTGAACTGCGAAAACGTGGCAGACGATTACATTCTCGAAGTGAATTTCGTTTTAGGTGAGTAAGAACCTGCTGCTACTATATTGAAATTCGGGGGATGCTTAGATGGCTGCTCTTTGGACTTGTGATCTTGGAAAAGGGATAGGGCACTTGTTCTCCCTCGCGGCGCAACAAAATGACTAATGCTATTTGTTACAAATGCGGAACTGGAAAGATTGTGCCGCTTGCGCTTTGCTGGTTATGCAAAGCGGTCCCAGCTGCTAACCGTGATCTTGCGGTGTCGCTCGTGCTGTCTGAGCCTTATTCCACAAGGCAGCAACTTGCAGCTTTTCAGCGTGAAATTAAGAACGACTCGAAACTAACGATCTCCGATCAACTACTAAGTCAGGCTCATGAGGCGCTGAATGATCCTCAGATGCTTGCAATGCCAGTGTCTCTGGCAGCGAAGAGTGACAACAAAGCAGACGCCCAATCTTCCTATAAAGCTGCGAGCAGCCAAGCATGACCCAGCGGCCACGGACTCTCCTCAATTCAAAACTTCAACAAAATCCCTTCGCTCTTTTGGGTGTTACAATCAGAGACGACCGCAGGAAAATTGTTGAACTAGCTGAAGAAAAGTCTCTGATTCTTGACCACGAGATTTGTCAGAAGGCACTCTCAGATCTGACGAGCCCTAGGACTAGATTAGGCGCAGAAATGTCTTGGCTTCCAGGGGCCTCCCCAGGGAAGACTGAGCTTCTTCTAGCCGCATTGCAATCAGACCCAATTTCAGTGCGCAAGGAAGCTGGGCTCCCTACTTTGGCGCAATTGAATTTACTAGCGTCGGCCTTTGAAGCGTTAGACGACTCGTATTCACCAGAATATGTGTCCAGCTTCATTCAGGACATTGCTTTCTTGATGGAGGAACTATCTGCCGAGCAGATCCTCCGAGACCTGAACGAGGACCGTTCGGTCTCGGGTTTTCCCGAGGTCCGTTCGATAGACCAAGTAGAGGCTGAGCTGCTGGAGCGAAAGCGCTATTACTGTTCGGCTATCAAGGATGCGCTGAATAAAATTTCTCCAGAGGCTTTAGTAAGTACTATGACGATAGCCGTTGATCGCGCCACGTCTAGCGGCAAAAAACATGCGCCAGAGCTAATTGATGAGCTTGTAGATAGCTATTCCTCCGAAGCCCATGCCTTCCTTCAAAAGGAAGCTCAAAACATAAAGAAGTTAATCGATGCCATAAAGGCGGCAGCATCTTCGGGAGAAGTGGCAGCCGCGCCACTTGTAGAGCAACTTGAGTCGGTTGCACGCAACTGGGACAAGGTTGCGCAGCCAATTCAGCTGAGTGCGAAGGCCAGAGGGATCGACCATGGCCCGAGCACTGAGATTGCGTTCTCGATTCGAAGTCTTGTGATCGAATTGTTCAGCAAGCACGATCTGCTTGCACAATCTCAGAGATTAACGAAACTAAACAAAGAGCTTTTTGCCGAACTGCCAGAATTTACGGATCTCGTGAGGGAAGATGCAATTACCCTTGAGGACATCTCCCAGGATCGAAAAGATGCAAAAATTGTAAGTCCAATTATGGAGCTTTGTGAAAGTGTACTGGATCGTATCAAAAAAAATCCCAGAACCGCGTTAAGCGAGGGCACAACACTGCTAGGCGCAGTACCTCGCCTTAACCTTTCGTCTTTGGACATATCGCCTAAAGCCGATGCAAACGCAAAAGATACCATTGCGTTCGTGTTGGTCCAGTGCGCTATATCCTACGGCAATGCAACATCGAAATGGGAAGCCTGTATCGAATTGCTCGAGAATTCCTTAAAATTAGCTTCAGATAACGGGCTCCGCCAAAGAATTAGCGAAAATCTGACTATCGTCAGGGCTAATAAAGAGAGCCTTGGCGATCTAGAACCTATTGATAATGCCCCATCTTTGAGCACGACTAATGGGATCGGTTTCAAGCTTTATGGAAACACCGAAACTAGACCTTCCGATGGCTCCTATATGGCTACGTATTACTTCGTCTTTTTCTTCATCCCCATATTCCCGATTGCTCGTTATCGTATCATTCTGGAGAATGGAGGATACCGCTTTCTAGGCAAGGGGCCCCTACGCACACTTGATAAATGGCACATCGCCGGTTCGATTATCTTGATATTGTGGTTGTTTAGAAGCATTTCCGGTGACATGTGAGCCGTGTCGGTCGATCGTAGATTAGGCCTGATAACAACCCACATCGTCGCGCAATCCGCTTCACAACAGCTCTCTGCTTATAACTCTAATTGGCTTCTTGCTGTTTCCATTAAGGGCCCTGAGACCCAAGGCATCCTTTGCGAACGCGCTGGCCTGGCCCACTATGGTCTGGGCAAGAACTTGCTAGACCTTCGAGTGGATGAAGTGCCCCCGTGATCGTAGTGAGACATTCGGATGTATCAGTTTAGCCAACTCGCTCTTGTTAGCCCATTCAACCTTTGGGCATATGTTCTCCAAGGAAGCAAACGGAGTCGACTCTACCCGGGCGGGAAGCGCGACACACACCTTGGTTGTTTATTCGCGTCGGTGATATGCTAAGAGTGCGAAAAGGCGCTAGGAGCGTGGATTATAAAATTTTGCTTGGAGCAACCAAATGAACGAATTTGAGCAACAACCCTTTAGCGGGGCGGAATTCGCCGAGAACCCAGAACAGCGGTGCCCAGTCGTGCTTTTGCTGGATACATCGTATTCGATGACGGGCGCTCCAATTTCTGAATTAAATGAAGGGCTAGCTACCTTACGCCAAGAACTCATGAATGATCCGATGGCTGCGAAGCGCGTGGAACTGGCTATGGTCACTTTCGGACCTGTCGAAGTTAAGTCCGACTTCGCCACCGTTGATCACTTCTACCCTGAAACGCTTGTAGCAGACAGCGCGACCCCAATGGGCGAGGCGATAGTGACAGCTCTCGACATGCTCCGTCAGCGGAAGGATCGATACCGTGAAAATGGCGTTAAATATTATCGCCCATGGGTTTTTCTGATCACAGATGGTGCCCCGACCGACAATTGGCAGGAGGCAAAACTCCGGGTGCATCAGGGGGAAGAACGCAAGGAGTTCATGTTTTACGCTGTGGGCGTCGGACAGGCAGATTTTGATGTGTTGGGCCAAATCGCAACACGGGAACCGCTCAAGCTCAAGGGCCTCGCCTTCAAGGAGCTCTTCAAGTGGCTTTCCAGTTCGCTTAGCGCCGTATCGCAGTCTAACCCGGGTGATGTCGTTCCGCTGAAAAATCCAACCGCTCCCGACGGTTGGGCGGTAGCAGGCTAAGATGGTTGTTTGGCGTTGGGCGTCGGCCTCCGTTATTGGAACGTCGCACCTTCATACTGGCGACCGGCTCCAAGATGCCTACGCTGTTGCCGATTTAGACAGGGGCGGCATATTCGCGGTTGTGTCTGATGGTGCAGGGAGTGCCAAGTTCGGGGCGTACGGTGCTTGGTTAACCTGCCGCTTCTTGACAGTTCGCTTCCGTGAGTGGATCCACCTGAATCCCAAGTTACCCACAGACGAAATACTGACAGACTGGATTGATGAACTTCGCGACCGAATTTCGGCAGTAGCAACTGAGCGGCAATCCACTCCCCGGCAGTTTGCGGCTACGCTTGCCGCAGTCGTCGCCACGGCGTCGGAAACAATAACGCTGCAGATCGGCGATAGCTCTATTGTTGGAAGAAAAGGTTCGGAATGGCATGTGCTCTGTTGGCCCGAAAACGGTGAGTATGCTTCAAGCACCTATTTTGTCACCGATGACCCTGAGCCGCGACTGAAAATAGCCCGCCACGACCGCGAACACAGTGCTTTTGCGTTGTTCTCTGATGGTGTTGGCGATTTAGCATTGTCGATGCTCGAACAGGCTGCCCATCCCCAATTCTTTGATCCCATGATCCGCCCAGTTGATGAAGCGTTAGGCGCAGGTCGCCTTGTCGACTTGTCCGGAAAGTTGAAAACCTATCTTGCCGGGCCGGCGGTTTGTAACCGAACTGACGATGACAAGACCCTTATCTTAATCTCAGGGAGCTGATCGTGAAGGAAATCGTGATCGGAAACGCAAGGTTTTCAGTTGCGGAGTTGATCGGCAAGGGTGGTGAGGGAGAAGTATACAAGATTCAGGGCCGTGCCGGACAGGCTGTCAAAATCTATAATGCTGGTTTACGCAGCCAACGGGAAGACAAAGTTAGAGCGATGGTGGGACAGGGACTCGCTGTCAAGACAGACCTTGTAGCCTACCCTGGCGAGGTAGCGACTGACGTTCGCGGTAACTTCGTTGGTTTCAGTATGCGATTGGTGTCGGGCTATCGCCCTATACACGAGCTCTATAGCCCCAAGTCACGTCAGCGCTATTTCCCAAAAGCAGACTATCGTTTGATGGTACATGCGGCTTTGAATGTGGCACGCGCAGTTGGAAGAGTTCATCAGACAGGGTGTGTTATCGGCGATCTCAATCACTCTGGTGTTCTTGTCGCACCAGACGCGACCATTGCACTAATTGACGCTGACAGCTTCCAGTTCAGCCTGAACGGCAAGTCGTACCCTTGTGTCGTCGGGGTGCCTGAATTCACGCCTCCCGAGCTTCATGGTAGAAATCTCGCTTCAGTTCAGCGCACGCACGAGCACGACAACTTCGGGCTGGCGGTCGCTATATTCCACCTCCTGTTCATGGGCCGTCATCCCTATGCTGGACGGCATACGGGCCCAGACATCTCCATGGGTGATGCCATTGCCCAAAACCGCTTTGCATTTTCACTCACCCGACAAGCCGCAACTCAGACAACCCCGCCGCCGGGGGCACTGACGCTCGACATGTTCCCACCCGCCGTGGCTGCTGCATTCGAGAACGCATTCGGACCGACACATGCGTCGCGTCCTAACGCGCTAGATTGGATAAAAGCTCTAAATACCTTGGAGGGATCGCTAAGTCGCTGCAGAAAAGTGATGCAGCATTATTACCCGAGCGCGGCGCGTGGCTGCGTATGGTGCAAACTAGCCGCTAGCAGTGGCTTCGACATGTTTCCAGATCATACGGCAGTGGAACCAAGCATACAGACGGATACACGCGCGACTGAGCAAGCAATCCGCGAAATCCTCGCATTCCGCTTTCCAACCGTCGGGGACTTATTGCCTGCTCCCCTTACACCAGTTGGTATTGGCAACGCATTGCGCGAGGCAAAGGGCAACACAGCTTGGAGCGCTTTCGTAGGCATAACGATGATGGGAGGCGCGGGCGCAGGTTTAGTTTATCTGAGTGAGGCTTGGTTCTTTTTGCTCGGGCTCGGAATCTGGGGCTGGTTTGTATTCTCCAATCGGGAAGTTGCACCCGCTCCATTCCTAAAAGCCTTCAGAGATGCAGATGAACAGGTTCAAAGAGAGCTAAACGCTTTCATTCAGCGCAATGGCATGGGCGAAGTTTTGAAGATACGCCACGATCTGGACACAGCTATTGCGTCATATAAGGGACATGAGGGTGCGCTCGCCAATGGTTTAAAACTGATGAAGTCGCAGAGGGAGTCAAGACAGAGACAGGCTTACCTAGATGGGTTTCCAATCAGCCGCGCGAATATC
>VYKT01000176.1_pt1 | contig 12473 bp, 8 predicted proteins | sample 5114531 | NCBI WGS metagenome assembly VYKT01 (sample SAMN12291797, study PRJNA351875) | freshwater metagenome | isolation source: freshwater lake | place: USA: Michigan, Gull Lake | collected 2011-07-05 | reverse complement strand
GGATTTGGCTGGTGCGCCCATTTCTTCTGAGAAGTTTTGGGCATATTCTTCTTCAAATTCTGACCAAGGAATTAGATTGGCCATGATAACCCAACGATTGTCTGGGGATAATTTACCCTCCGAGGGAAACTCGAAGTTTTCCGGTGGGGTTGAGGGTAACTCGCTTTTACGGTACATTAGCACTAATGAGAGAAGATGCAAGGGTTTTAAGCGATTTTAGCAGATTCAGGGGCACCTGAGCGACTCTCAATCTAGCTAAAAGCCTTTTCCTGTAAGGTTTTTAGCTAGATTCAGCAGACCCTAATTTGATTTTCTCTGATTCATGAATAAACCTGATGAGAAAAAAAAAAAAAAATAAGCATATTTTATATCCTATTGACGGTAGAAAAAAACGCTCTCAGAATAGTAGAAACGATTAATTGATGGTTTGATAGTTTTTCTTAAGCCTAACCTAGACTGGCTGAGTTTGTGGAAAACAGGCTGACTCGGCTGAATAAATAATACTATAGCAGCCAAAAGCTCTTTCGTTAGGATATTAGGTAAAATCAAAAAAGGAAATTAGGAGGTCAACTATGGTTCAGTATTACGGCGATATCACGGGTTATCTTTGGCATGATTTTGACGGGAATGGGACTCAAAACTATCGCTATTATTATGGCTTTCAAGAACCTGGATTTGTTGGTTGGACAATTACCCTAACTAAACCTAGTGATCCTAGTTTTAGCGAAGTCACATCTGCCGATAGTTCTGGTCATTATTCTTTTGGTTCTTTACCCTTGGGGGACTACTTAATAACTGTTACCCTACCCTCTCAAGATTGGGTGCGAACTACAAACTATTATGAAAGTACCACACAACCCGTTTCTCTTCCTGATCAATCTTATCCATGGTATGGATCATACGGATTTCAATCCCATGATTCCTTTGGCTATCGAAAACCGGAAACCCAAATTACAGGTTATCTTTGGAACGATGCTAATAGCAACGGCTATCAAGATTACTACAACAACAGGTCAGAAGAAAGTTCAGGCGGTTGGTTAGTTTATCTTGATACCAACAATAACGGAATTTTAGATACTAATGAAAAAAGTATCTTCACTGATGGCAGTGGTTATTACACCTTTACTGGATTAGAAGCAAATACTAATTATACTGTCAGTGTCGTTAAACAATCTGATAGTTGGCAACCAACTATAGGATATTCTGACACACAAACAATTACTACCACAACTGGGGAAATTAATCAAGTCAATTTTGGTTATCGCTTAAGTTATGGTCAAATTCAAGGCAGTTTATGGAATGATGCTAATAATAATGGTATCCAGAATCAAAGCGAGTCTCTTTTAGCAGGGTGGACAGTTAATCTTTTACAAAATAGTACGCTGATTAGTAGCACGATAACAGATAATGGGGGGCGTTATGTTTTTGCTGGAGTTTCCCCAGGAGACTATTCTATTGAGGTTGTCCCTCTTGATCCTAATTGGCAGTTTACTCATTCTCCAGTATTCCCTGTTTCGGTTAGTGAATCTCAATTAATTGATAATACAAACTTTGGGCTATATAACTCTAATAATACAGGCAGTACAGGCACTTATGGAGAAATTAGTGGGGCTGTTTGGAATGATGCTAATAGCAATAACAATCGGGATGAATATGATCCAACTTCTATTGACTACTACTATTATAGTAATTTTGGCTTAGTAGGTTGGACAGTTTTTCTGGATAGCAACAACAATGGCACTTTAGATGCAGGAGAAACAGCAACTAAAACCGACCCCTGGGGACGCTATAATTTTGGCGGTCTAACAGCAGGAGATTATAACGTTACTGTTATTGTCCCCTCCACAGTGCAGTTTTCCTGGCTATACACAGGAAGTGGCAACTATAATCCTACCCCAGCCAATTCTCGCTTAGTTACTGTTGCTTCTGCTACAACCCAAAGCAATGTTGATTTTGGTTACAAACAAAATGTTAGCCTCAATTATGGGGATATTAGTGGTTATGTCTGGAATGATTTCTATGGAGATGGTGTCTTTGATAACTACTCCTACTCTAATGACAAAGGATTAGCCGGTTGGAAAGTCAGCTTGGAAGATGTAAGCGGACAAACTGTTCAAACCACCCTAACTGATAAGTATGGGTATTACGGGTTTACAGGAGTTTCTTCGTTTACTTCTTCCCCTCCTTCTTCTTTAGTTTATGATGTTAATACAGGTTACTATGACGATCCAAGCACAGGTAATGATTATCAGATTAAACCTAATGTTTCCGTTAATTTACCCCAGTACCTAGTCCTCGATTTATTAGGAACAGGAGTTAATTCCTATATTGATCAAGATTCCTACTATAATTCAGGGCAAATTATCGAGTATTCTCCTAATAACTTTTTCTCTTCTGTTTCCCCTTTCCCACCTTCCGATTATGATTTGTACTACGATCAGACAAGTGGTTTATATCAAGGTCCAAGTGGAAACACTTATCAATTTCGACCTTCCGTATTGACTTACGATGCTCAGACAGGTTTGTATTATGATGCCCAGCATGGATTAAATTACCCTAATAGTGCTTTTGCTAATGTTAATCCTACTAACGTTAGCTATACCGTTACAGTTGAATCCCCCGATGGATTAAATACTTGGCAATCTACCCATAGTCCCTCTCAACCCATTGTTTATTCAGGATCGACTATCTCTGATATTAACTTCGGTTATCAATCTACTTATCGTGATATTGTTGGATTAATCTGGAATGATGTCCAGAATACAGCGAATTCATGGTGGTATCCTGGTGGAAATTTACCCCATTGGAAAATTAATCTGATCCAAAACGGACAAATCATTGATAGTACCTATACAACCAGTAGTCAGTCATACTATGGATGGTACAGTTTTGGCAGTCGTCCCTTTGGCAACTATACGGTTAGTGTTGAATTGCCTTCGGCTGATTGGCAGCCAACTAAGGGTAATAATTCTGTTGGTGCTACTTCCGTTTCTTTTACTACATCTGCCCAAAGTCCTTATGGTGTATTTAACTATTTAGGGTTTCAAGGGACTAAGGGAGAAATTAGCGGTTTCCTCTGGAACGATATCGATAAATCGGGTACTTGGAACTGGGACTTCAATGGAACAAACTATCAGATTGAACCAGCTTTAAACGCTTGGACAGTTTACCTCGACCAAAATAATAATAATGTCCGTGATCCAGGAGAAACCAATACCCTCACCGATAACTTAGGCGGCTATGAGTTTAAGAATTTAGTCGCTGGAACCTATCGAGTGAAAGTAGATACCCCTGTGGGTTGGCAATTTACCTTTCCCACTCCTCCCGAAAAAGTTCTAACTATTACCACTAGCGAAATCTTTAGTAACGTTAACTTTGGTTACGTCCAAGGTAGTGGTAATCGCCCTCCCCAAATCCAAAACCGCCTCTGGGGTCGTTCCATCGTTAATAACGTTACCATTCCTGGAGTATATGTCGATCCCGATGGTAATGCGTTAACCGGTACAGCGACAAAAGCGGATGGAACTTCTCTTCCTCCCTGGTTAACCCTGACGGTTCAATCTAATGGAGACTTAAACCTCAATTCTAATAATCCTCCCCGTTACTTTGTCCCCTTCGATGTCAAAATTGCGGTAACGGACGGACAGGCTAGTATCGATCATATCTTCCGCATCTATCCCAGTTATAGCGGCTTTGTTATTGATAACTATGTCGCTGGGGCGACGGTTTTCTTCGATGCGGATAAAGATGGTGTTCTCGATACGAATGAACCCTTTACTACTACCGATCAAACAGGCTTTTATCTCCTCGATATTCCCCAGAGCTTCGACACTAATGCTAACGGTGTATTTGACCCCGAAGAAGGTCGTCTAGTAGTCTTTGGCGGTGTAGATACAGCAACTGGTTTACCCTTACAAACGCCCCTCACAGCCCTTGCGGGTTCTACTACCATCACCGCTTTAACCTCCCTAGTCGAGAATTTAGTCTCTCAAGGGTTAACGGTAGAACAAGCAAACACAGCAGTAACCACCGCTTTGTCTCTTCCTGCTGGTGTTGATCTTAGCAACATCGATCCCATCGTCGCTACGACTAATAATACTCCAGGAGGAGCGGCAACTTTTGCCGCCTTAGTCCAGGTACAAAACGCCATTACCCAAATTGCGGGACTGTTAGATGGGGCTTCCTCAGCTTCTACGGGGGATATTGTCAAAAATGTCGTTTCAGCCTTGGCTAGTCAAATTCAAGGCGGAACACCCGTAGATTTGACCGATGCTACCAAATTACAAACCGTCATTCAAGAAGCGGCGACACTGACCAATGTAGATGTTAGTGCGATCGCCGATGGGGCTGCGCAAGTCATCGCAGCAGCCAATCAAAAGATTGAAGACATCGCCGCAAGTACGCCAAATGCGTCTCTACAACAGGAATTTGCTCAAGTCCAAAAAGTGGCTTTGGGTGAAACTACTAACGATTTACAACAAGCCGGGGCGGGAACTAAATCGATTACGGATGTAGTTACAGAGAATACAGGAACGGCTTTAACTGATCAAATTGACAATGCTCAGGTCTTAAGTCAAGCCCCCACTGATGTATCCTTAAACACTTCTTCTATCGCGGAAAATCTCCCTGTTGGTACTGAAGTCAGTACTTTCTCAACAGTTGACCCGGATAGTAGTGAACCCTTTACCTATAGTTTAATCGGGGGTACAGGTAGTACAGATAATAGTCTGTTTCAAATTAGCGGTAATCGCCTTTTAACTAACGCCATCTTCGACTACGAAAGCAAGAATAGTTACAGTATTCGGGTACAAACCTCTGACAGTAACGGTGGCGTTTTCCAGAAAGCTTTGACCATTAATGTCAACGACGTTAACGAAAATGAAAATCCCACCGATTTAAGCCTTAGTAATAATTCTGTCGCGGAAAACTCACCCCTAAATACCCTCATCGGTAACTTCAACACTACTGACCCTGATACTGGTAATACCTTCAACTATAGCTTAGTTACTGGTATAGGTTCCACTGATAACAGTCTCTTTACCATCGACGGAAATCAACTCAAAACTAACGCTATTTTCGACTACGAAACTAAGAATAATTACAGTATTCGGGTTAAGACTACAGACCAAGGCGGTTTATCTTATGAAAAACAACTCACCGTCAATGTTACCGATGTCAACGAATCTCCCACAAATCTCACCCTATCTAACAACAGCGTCGGGGAAAACTCACCCCTAAATACCCTCATCGGTAGCTTCACCACGACTGACCCAGATACGGGTAATACCTTCAGCTACAGCTTAGTTACTGGTATAGGTTCCACTGATAACAGTCTCTTTACCATCGACGGAAATCAACTCAAAGTTAATGGACTTTTAGACTACGAAAATAAGAATAATTACAGTATTCGGGTTAAGACTACAGACCAAGGTGGTTTATTTTATGAAAAACAACTCACCGTCAGTGTTACCGATGTCAATGAAACCCCGACAAATCTCACCCTATCTAACAACAGCGTCGAGGAAAACTCACCCCTAAATACCATCATCGGTAGCTTCACCACGACTGACCCCGATACGGGTAATACCTTCAACTATAGCTTAGTTACTGGTATAGGTTCCACTGATAACAGTCTCTTTACCATCAGCGGAAATCAACTCAAAACTAACGCTATTTTCGACTACGAAACCAAGAATAATTACAGTATTCGGGTTAAAACCACAGACCAAGGCGGTTTATCTTATGAGAAACAACTCACCGTCAATGTTAACAATATTCCAGAACAAAGGATCTCTATTGATAAAAACGCGATTACTTTCGGGACTCCCCTCTCACAATATCGTCAAGGTTGGAGTAACAGTAACCTAGTTCGTCCTAAATTTGCTGACACATTCCGATACATTGACATCACCAATACAGGAGTTAACGCCGAAGATATTCTCGCCATTTCCAACATAGAAGTTAAAGCCTCCAATGTTACCACTAACGCTGATTTCAGTCAGGGAGATATCTTACTCAATCCAGGACAAACTTGGCGTGTTCAATTAACTTATGCACCCACCGCAGCGCGAGAAAGCTTTAACCTCAATGATGGTTTAGTTATTCACAGTAACGCTATCAATAACACAGCCTATAATGTCGCCTTAACTGGTAAATCAACCTTTAACAGCGATATTACTTACAATGGTAAAGTAGATCGGGGTGACTTAGCACCATTACAAGCCGCTTTCAACAGTAGTATTGGTAGTCCTAAATACGATCCCACTGCTGATATTAATGGAGACGGTGGAATCAATTTAGGTGACTTCTTAGTCTTAAATTCTGACTACGGACTAAGCTTGTTCTAACCTAATTTATAGCAATGAAAAGTGTAGAGTTTAGGGTGCGTTAGGTCAAAAAAATAAAATTAACAATCTGCCGTAACGCACCACCTCTATCATTCAATTTATGCGTTACCCTATCGCTCTTCACAACCGACGAGTGCCACGAGTAATCTACAACCTGGTTTAGTCTTATCCATTCACAAATTGACAGAAAATTATGCCTAATTTAGCCATTGAATTTAATCTGATAGAAGACATCGCAGGAACCCCCGGTGGATTCCTTAATCAAAATAATCCCTTAAATATAGGCGATCGCTTTTTTGCTCAAGTCTTAATGAGGGATATTCATAGTAATCCTATCGGATTAACTGGTAGTGCTATCAATCTCAATTTTGAAGCAAACAAAATCCAAAATATTGACATTCCTTTTAATCCAGGTGATAATAACAGTCCATTGGTTACTTCTAACTTTCCTCTCTTTCGAGGAGGAACCTTAAATAACATTAATGGGACAATTACCGACTTAGGGGGAGCATCTTTTCCTGCTGCCGGTTTAGGTTCAATCTTGGGACTGAATCAACCAGAACAATTTAGCTTAATGCACTTTCAAGTTATCGGAAAAGGTAGCTCTAATTTAATCCTAAATGTAGATTTGAGTCAAACAAATTTTGCTGATGGAACCTTAGCCGCTAATGATCCAACTAATCCAAGTCAGTTGAGCCAAATTGTTCCTATTGTCCCCGCCAATAACCCTGTAACTATACCTGAACCCAGTCTAAATATAGGTTTATTTATCCTACTAGGCGTTATAGCCGTTCTCAAGAAACAGTATGCCAAAAGAGTGTAGATTGCGTGTTTGCGGCTATCAATTCCGTCAAAAAAACAAAATTAACCATCCGCCGTAACTGGATCAGACTGGGATAATTGAGCGCAATAAAAAAAACTCTGTGTCCTCTGTGTCCCTGTGGTTTTTATTAGATAAAACCACAGATATTGTAAGGTGCGTTAGGCAGCCCATGAACCAAACAACCGCCAATTATGATGAACCCTGGAAAGAAGCATTAAGCGAGTATTTTGAAGCGTTTTTATGCTTCTTTTTTCTGGAAGTTCACCAATTAATTGATTGGACAAAAATTCCCGAATCCCTAGAAAAAGAACTAAAAAGGATTACCGCTTCAGCAAAGACAAAAAAACGTTTCGCCAGCGCAGCATAGCTGGTAAATATCCTCAAGGGTTACAGGTTCACTCATGGACTGACATCGAAAACAAAACACCCCTAATCATTTTAGCGATTCGGTCGAGAAAACCGAGGAGAGCGAGAGAGCAAAAACGGGATAAATATTAAGAATTATGTAAAAAGCTTGACAAATATGTAAAAATATTGTGTGAAGCTGTTTTTTATAAAACTTAAATCGCTCTTACAATTCCTTATGAGGCGTTTTTCAGCTTGAAATTGCCATTATTGCTGATTTTAAGGATAAATTGTCTTCTAGGCAGTTTTTAAAACCGAGGACTAAGCTAACCGGTGGATAGGATGCACAATCAGTATTCAGGTCTTGATTCTGTAGGGCCGGCACTCAAATTAATATCCACAACCATAGAGAAAAAGTTATATAAACTTAACTAATCATTGACTTGAGTAATTGGTATTTTACAAATCGCTGAAAGCAAGTCACCATAGGAATTAAGCAAATGCAGTTCCGAATCAAATCCTGTGGGAGATAGAAATTATGGTTGCTTTAATCACCCCAAAACCCGCTAAAACCAGCCGTTTAACCACACAAATCCAAGAAATCGCCGAAAATACTTTTACCTTGCGCTGTTTGGATTGGGATCGCGAGCGCTTTGATATCGAATTTGGTTTAGAAAACGGTACCACTTATCGAAAATTTGGGTTAAAACCCCGTCGTTTTACGACGGCAGATTTTTTCGACTTGTTCAAAGTGGCCGGAGGGCATTCGGACACTCAAAATGGACGTGGAGGAAAGCGTAAGACTTCTGTTAAAGAAGCAGCATCCCGTGAAGCGTCAACCCCGTTCAGCGACCACCCTAAAAAAGTGGCGTGGTGAGGAATCGCCGTCCGTTTTACGGCGGCGAGGATGTCAAAACTCTTTTGTTATTCAAGGGGAAAAAACCGCCCTAATTGATACATCTCACCGCAAATTTGATCGCCTTTATCTGGACGAATTAACTAAACTAATCAACATCAATCATCTTGATTATTTAATTATCAGTCACACCGAACCCGACCACAGTGGTTTAGTCAAAGAAGTTTTGGAATTAGTCCCAGAAGTTACCGTGGTTGGGGCAAAAGTTGCCATGCAATTCCTCGAAAACATGGTACACAGACCCTTTAAACAGTTAATCGTTAAAAGTGGTGATACTTTAGATTTAGGCAATGGTCATGTCTTAGAATTTGTTTCAGCCCCTAATCTTCATTGGCCTGATACTATCTTCACTTTTGATGCTAAAACTGCCACCCTTTTTACCTGTGATGCCTTCGGAATGCACTTTTGTGATGATCAAACCTACGATCGAGAAAAAGAGCTGCTAGAAGGCGATTTTCAAACCTATTATGACTGTCTGATGCGACCGAATGCTCGTTCAGTTTTAGGGGCAATTAAAAGAATCGAGAAATTTGAGGTTAATCTCATTGCCACCGGTCACGGTCCTCTATTAAAACACCATATTTCTGATTGGGTGGGACGCTATCAAACTTGGAGTCAAGAACAAACTTCTGCCGATACTTTAGTGGCTGTATTCTTTACCCAAGATTACGGACAAAGCGAACATTTAGCTACTATGATTAGTCAGGGTCTGACTAAAACTGATGTGGTGACAGAATTAGTCGATATGAATAATGCTGATCCCCACGAAGTCAGAGAATTAATCAATCAGTCTAAGGGAGTTGTCATCGGAATGCCTCCCCAATCTTCCCCGATTAACCAGACGATTTTAAGCACAATTCTTGCTTCAGTTAATGGCAAACAAGCGGTAGGATTATTTGAGTCAGGAGGTGGGGAAGATGAACCAATTTTTCCCTTAAGAAATAAATTACAGGAAATGGTCGCGATCGAAGCTTTTCCTCCTCTTTTAGTTAAAGACAATCCCAATCAATCCCTCGATTTTATTGCCGATGAAGCAGGAACCGACCTCGGCCAATGGTTAAGCCGAGAAAAAACGATTAAACAAATTAAATCGATTAACAACGACTTAGAAAGAGCTTTAGGCCGTATTAGCACCGGATTGTACTTAATTACTTCCCAAAAAGCCGATTTATCTAGTGCCATGATTGCCTCTTGGGTGACACAAGCAAGTTTAAATCCTTTAGGTGTGGCGATTGCAGTGGCCAAAGATCGGGCAATGGTATCCTTTTTACAGCCTAGCGATACCTTTGTTTTAAATGTTTTAGCTGAGGATAATTACCAGAAATTAATGAAACATTTCCTCAAGCGTTTCTCTCCCGGTGCCAATCGTTTTGAAGGCATTAAAACCTATACTGCCAATAATGGATCACCAATTTTAGCCGATGCCTTAGCTTACATAGAATGTGAAGTAACCAGTCGTTTAGATTGCGGCGATCATTGGGTAGTTTATTGTACCGTTAATACTGGACGAGTTGCCCGTTTAGATGTCTTAACTGCTGTCCATCATCGCAAAGTTGGCAACCATTATTAACAGTTATCAGTTATCGGTTATCAGTTATCAGTTATCAGATTTGATTGTTCAGTGGATAGTGTTAAGTAGGAAGTTGCCGCTTTCTTTTCACTGATTACTGTTTACTGCTCACTGATAACTGAAACACCCAATTCTATCAATCTTAGGAGAAATAAAATGTACGAACCAATTAAAAACCCTTCCCCAATGATGGTGCGAGTAGTGCAAGTCTTAGAAATGATTCAAGATTTAATTGTCATTTCTCTCTGTATTGGTTTATTTAGCTTCATGGTGTTAGAAGTCAGAGAAATGTTTATGTCGCTGCTGCCACCGATTCAATTTCGGATTATTACCGCCGATATTTTATTCCTCTTAATTCTAGTAGAATTGTTCCGATTGTTAATTATTTATTTGCAAGAAAAACGAGTTTCTATCGGTGTTGCTGTGGAAGTTTCTATCGTCTCGGTTTTGCGAGAATTAATTGTCAGAGGAGTCCTAGAAACTAATTGGACACAAGTATTAGCTGCCTGTGCTTTTCTAATAGTTCTTGGTACATTAATGGTGTTAAGAGTTTGGCTTCCTCCCACCTTTGAAGGTATCGATCCTGAACAAAAAGTTTCTGAACGTTATCGTCAACATTTAGTTAAAGAATTAACTGAAATAAACAGCAAAATTTAGTCAGTTATCAGTTATCAGTTATCAGTTATCAGTTAGAAGGGGATAGGTAAATGGGGGAATAGGGAAATGGGGAGATAGAGTAATTTCAACTAAAACCCTAAAACCCCACACCCCACACCCCACACCGAACAACCAATAACCAAATTAACAACTATGACCACTACTACCTTAATTCCCAATCCTGCTATCAATAATCGCTCCCGCGATGTTCAAACCGCAGAAATTGCCGATAAAACTTGGTTTTTTCGCTCCCGTACTTGGGACAGATTAAAATTTGAAATAGAATATGCTCGTCAACGGGGAACCACCGCTAATTCCTATCTTATCTGTGGTGATAAAACCGCCTTAATCGATCCGATCCCCCTGGAGAATCCTTCACCGAAATTTATTTAGAAGAAATTCGTCAATATATCTCCTTACATCGTCTCGATTATCTGATTCTCATTCACGTTAATCCCAACCGTATCGTCACTTTAAAGGCATTATTAGCCGAAACCCATCAAATCACCATCCTCTGTTCTAAATCTGCCGTCAATACCCTTAAAAATGCCTTTCCCGATGCACAAATTTTTGGCATACGAACCGATGAAATCCTTGATTTAGGGCAAGGTCATCAACTAAGTTTTATTAATGTCCCTACGCCGCGCTGGCCCGATGGTATCTGCACTTTTGACCAAAAAACCCAAATTTTATACAGCGATAAATTCTTTAGTGTGCATCTGTGCAGTGACGCTCTTTGGGATAAGAATTGGAAACAATTAGACGCGGATCGTCGTTATTATTTTGATTGTCTCCATGCCGTGCAATCCAAAGCGGTAGAAACAGCCCTCGACAAAATTAAAGAATTTCCCGCCCAATATTATGCACCCGCCCACGGTCCGATAATTCGTTATAGTCTTAGTCGTCTTGCCCACGATTATCGTTATTGGTGTCAAGAACAAAAAACTCGACCTCTACAAGTGGCTTTATTATATGCTTCTGCCTACGGAAATACTGCCACCCTGGCCCGCTCGATCGAACGGGGATTATTAGAAAATGATCTGGCCGTAGAATCAATAAATTGTGAGTTTGCCACCCCCGCCGAAATTAGTCAAGCGATCGAAAATTGTGACGGATTTATTATCGGTTCTCCCACCTTAGCCGGTCACGCTCCCACTCAGATCCAAACCGCTTTAGGAATCGTTCTTTCCACGGCAGCAAAAACTAAATTAGCCGGTGTTTTTGGTTCCTACGGTTGGAGTGGGGAAGCTGTAGATTTAATTGAAACTAAACTCAAAGATGCCAATTATCGCCTCGGTTTTGAATCCTTGCGCGTGCGTTTTAGCCCCACAGAAAGCTGTTTACAAGCAGGTTATTTAGCCGGAGAAACCTTCGCCCGGACCTTGAAAAAAACCAAAAAATTGCGGGTTCCCCAACAGGGAATGACTGAAACACAAATCGATCGCACTGCCCAGGCCGTTGGTCGGATTGTCGGTTCCCTCTCTGTTCTCACCACTCGTCAGGGCGAGGATCATGCTGGTTTCCTGACCTCTTGGGTATCCCAAGCCAGTTTTAACCCCCCGGGGCTAATTATCGCCGTTGCTGACGAACAAGCCGCCGATCGCCTAATTAACTCAGGAACCGCCTTTACCTTGAATATTCTCAAGGAAGGGCGCAATTTACGCCGTCATTTTTCCAATCGCATCAAATCTGGCGGCGATGTCTTTACCAAAATTTTGGGTTAAAGCCCCGTCCTTTTAGGACGGCTTTATGTGAAAATGAAATTGGTTTGAATCCCCTGAGTGGGCGGTAGTGAATGGCTCGATTGAGTTGAAC
>VYKT01000095.1_pt1 | contig 12895 bp, 16 predicted proteins | sample 5114531 | NCBI WGS metagenome assembly VYKT01 (sample SAMN12291797, study PRJNA351875) | freshwater metagenome | isolation source: freshwater lake | place: USA: Michigan, Gull Lake | collected 2011-07-05 | reverse complement strand
TCAAGGATTTAGTGGTGCTTCGTGTCACTGAGCCTGTCGAAGTGCTGTTCTATATTGGTCGGGTTTCATCCCGTCAGTCAAACTGAGGGTCTTCACCCGACATTTAAGATAAATAGAATCCTTTTCCTGAAGCTATTAGAAGCGCAGATAATTAGGTATCATCGGGGGGATAAGTCCTTAGAGTTTCTCAATTTAAGCAAAATTGCCGACTTTGACGACTTAAATCGGTTATTTTTCAGCGTCTTAGCAAAAAAACAGTCAGAAAGAAGCAGAGACATCCAGAATATCTATACTCAGGTTCCCTATCTCAACAGTTCTCTGTTTGAACCGACGGAATTAGAACAATCAACGATAGTTATCAGTAACCTGCGTTCGGAGAACTTAGAGATTTTTGTGGGAACAGTCTTAAAGGATAGTCAGGGGAAAAAGCGAACAGGAGAAATTAACGCTTTAGCATACCTATTCGAGTTTCTCAATGCCTACGATTTTAGCAGCGAAGGTGGGGAAGCGATACAGGAGGATAATAAGACTCTTATCAATGCGTCAGTGTTGGGATTAATCTTTGAGAAAATCAACGGATATAAGGATGGTTCCTTTTTCACCCCCGGTTTTATCACTATGTATATGTGTCGGGAAACGATTCGACGCGCAGTGATAGAGAAATTTAACCAGAGTCAGGGATGGGATTGTCAGACTATTAAGGATGTGTATAACCGCATCAAAGATAAAACGGCAGCCAATGCTATTATCAATAGTCTCAAAATTTGTGATCCTGCGGTAGGTTCGGGACATTTTCTCGTCTCTGCTTTGAATGAGATAATCGCGATTAAGAGTGAACTACAGATTTTAGTGGATAAAGAGGGTAAAACTCTTAGGGATTATCGGGTTGAGGTGGTGAATGATGAGTTAATCGTCACCGATGATGACGGGAATATATTTGAATATAATCCCCGCAACCGAGAAAGTCAGCGCGTACAGGAGACTTTATTTCAGGAAAAACAGCGTCTGATTGAAGGGTGTCTCTTTGGAGTGGATATAAATCCCAACTCGGTGAAAATCTGTCGGTTGCGTTTATGGATTGAGTTGCTCAAGAATGCTTACTACAAAGCAGATAATGAGTTAGAGACGCTACCGAATATCGATATTAATATCAAGGTGGGTAATTCTCTGATTAGTCGGTTTGGGTTATCCAATGATTTAGGCTCTTCGGTTTGTGTTATGTTTTTGTCAATTGTTTTTGATCTAGAGCGAACTAATCAATTAAATCTCTTGCCAGATAAGGATTTAGTCGATTTATGCCCCCCTATCGAACCATACCAAGTAACGAAGAACCATGATTTACAAGTCTTTTCCCGCAAAAGTCGTTTAAGTATCGAGAGTTATAAGGATGCGGTGAGAGTCTATCGCAACGCAGAGGATAAATCGCAAAAGCGCGAGATGGAGAGATTGATAAGTGAGATTAAGGGGAGTTTCCGTCAGACTTTGCAGGGAGATAATCCCCAGAAAAAGCGCTTGCGCGGTTTGGAAACGGATTTATATAGTCTGGAGAATCAAATTTTGTTATTTGAGGAGTCAGCTAAGGAAAAGAAAGCGCGGGAAAGGAAGATTAGTCAGTTAAGGAATGAGATTGATAAGTTACGTCTGGAAATCGAGGAGATTGAGAGTGGTAAGATTTATCATCATGCTTTTGAATGGCGCTTTGAGTTCCCCGAAGTTCTAGACGATAAGGGGGATTTTATCGGTTTTGATGTGGTGATTGGTAATCCTCCTTATATTCAATTATCTAAAATAGACTCAACAACAGTCAAATACAAGAATTATTTACTAATGCGTTATGAAACATCTGGCGGCAGATTAAATACATTTATTTTTTTCACTCATTTATCATTTCAAATACTAAAACAAAACGGGATTTTAAGTTATATTATTCCAAACACTATATTAACTCAAGAATATTATGTATTTACACGTCAATTCTTACTCAATAAAGTAACGCTATCAGAGGTTGTCAATTTTCTGAATTTACCGTTTGAAGACGCAGTAGTAGAAACAGTGATTATTCAATATTTGAAATCACAAAATTTAGATTATGCTGTGAATTATGGTGAGCTTGCTGAAAGTGGATTTAATTTAAAGTTTAATATAAGTTCATCCGAAATAAGAAGCAATATCAACTATTCATTTTTAGTTCAGCGTAATTCTATTTTGCTTAAAGTTTTTGGATCTAAAAATTGTCCGCTTGACGAAATTTGTAATATTAATCAAGCAATAGCTTTGAAGGGAGATAAATCACTATCTTTAAAAACACAAAACCCTGAAGGGAAATATAAAAAACTTCTTGATGGAAGAAATATAAATAAATACTCAATTAGCTGGGATGGTTTTTATTTAGATTACGATATTACCAAGATTCATAGTTGTAAACGTAGAGACATTTTTGAAACAAAAGAAAAACTTTTATTTAGAAGAGTTTCGAGAACGTTAATTTTTACTTATGACAATTCTCAATATTATGCTCTTAATACATTGGTAGTTGTAAATCTAAAAAAAGGGATTAACTTTGATATAAAGTTTCTTCTTGGAATAATGAATTCTTCATTAATGAATTATATTTATAACAACAAATTTAAATCAACTAAAACTGTTTTCTCTGAAATTCAAACTCGTTCTATTTCACAGCTTCCAATACCCAAAATTAGTAAAACAAAGCAAGCTAAATGTATTTATCTAGTTGATCAAATCCTTGCCGCAAAAAAAAGCGATCCCAAAGCGGACACAAGCGAATTAGAAAAAGAGATTGACAACTTAGTTTATAAACTTTATCAACTCACCTATAATGAAGTAAAAATAATTGATCCAGACTTTCCACTAACAGAGGAAGAATATGAAGGAATTAAAATAGAGTAGTAGGGAAAACAAAATGAAAACAAGAATAAAAAACTCTTGATCTGGTGTAGTTTTTATTTATTCAGGGAAGGGGAATCTGCATCACTATATTATAAATGTTGAATTAATAGGCTCAAAACATGGAAAAAACTGTTAATAAAATTTCTCTAAAACAACAAACTAGCGACTTTAACTATTGGCAAAAACAAACACCCCAAAAAAGACTAGAAGCACTAGAACAAATCCGCCAAGAATATCACCAATACAAATATAATGCTCAACCAAGATTTCAAAGAGTTTATACAATTATTAAACGATAACCAAGTTAAATATCTGGTTATCGGTGGTTATGCTGTTGCAGTTCATGGACATCCACGCTATACTAAAGATATTAATATTTGGATTGAAATAAGCCAAGAAAATGCTCAGAAATTAGTAACAGCATTAAGTCAATTTGGATTTGAAAGCTTAGGATTGACATCTGATGACTTTCAAACCCCTAATCAAATCATTCAGCTTGGCTATCCCCCGAACCGAATTGATTTAATTACAAATCCTGATGGTGTTGATTTTCAAACCTGCTATGATTCCAAAATTGAAGTAATGCTTAATGATGTACCTGTTAACTTTATCAATCTTGACAATCTCAAAAAAAATAAATTAGCATCTGGGAGACTTCAAGACCTAGCCGATTTAGAAAACCTGCAAAATGAATGAAGTGATCGCTATGCTGATACAAACGAATTAGAAAAAGAGATTGATAACTTAGTTTACAAACTTTATCAACTCACCTATATCCAGAATATAAAGCCATTAAAATAGAGTAGTAGGGAAAACAAAATGAAAACAATAGCAGGATTAGATCGCATTACCTTTGACCCTAAAATTATGGCGGGTCAAGCTTGTATTCGGGGAATGCGGATACCCGTATCGGTCATCATTAACCTCATCGCCAATGGCTTATCAACAGCCGAGATAATTGAAGACTATCCCTATCTCGAACCAGAAGACATCCAACAAGCTTTAAGATATGCAGCTTGGCTAACCCAAGAGCGCGTCATCCTTTGGCAAAACACCCAAGCAGTATGAAGTTTTTAGGTGATATGAGTATCTCTCCCCGCACAATTGCACTTTTGAGAGAACAAGGCTATGACGCAATCCACCTGATTGAAGAAAACCTAGAAAAGATGACAGACCAAAATATTTTAGACAAAGCTCGTCAAGAAGAAAGAATATTACTTACAGTAGATTTAGACTTTGCTCAACTATTAGCAATTAGTGGCGACAGCTTACCCAGTGTTATTTTATTTCGTCTAGGGAATGTAAGCCGAGAAGTTGTGAACCGTCGCTTGTTAGCCATCTTAAATAACTATGCCACAGAACTTACTAATGGTCTAATCATCTCTGTAACTGATGTTTCAATTCGACTTAGGCACTTACCCATTCAACCATGAAAATTTTACTAAAAACACATATTTTTTTATGGTTTATCAGTGGAGATAAACGACAATGACAGAGGAAGAATATGAAGCAATTAAAATAGAGTATTAGGGAAAACAAAATGAAAACAAGAATAAAAAACTCTTGATATGGTGTAGTTTTTATTATGGTTAGTTCCCTGACATAAGCTAAATGAAATTAAACAACAAATTGATTAACATCTCAACCAAAAAAAATGAAAGCAGTTAAAGCAATGGCAACCATTAACGAACAAGGACAAATCACCCTAGATAGTCCGCTAATGAATAACAAAAATAGTCGAGTAGAAATTATCATCCTCATCCCAGAATTAGCAATTGAGAAAACATTAAATGTATGTGGTGGTGATGCTTGTATCCGTAATACCAGAATCCCGGTTTGGCTATTAGTCAGCTACCAACAACAAGGACTGAGCGACGCAAAAATATTAGAAGCATATCCCACCCTAAACGCGGTTGATCTGGCAAATGCTTGGAGATATGCCGAAAATCATCCCCAAGAAATTGCCAAAGCAATCCTGGAAAACGAGGCTGATTAGACAATGGTAAAACTCTATGCAGATGAGCAATTTCCCTTACCTGTTATCAGAATTTTGCGTTCCTTAGGATATGACATCTTGACAGTACAAGAGGCAGGAAAAGCAGAGCAAAAAATTCCAGATTCTGAAGTTCTGCACTATGCAATTAGCCTTAATCGAGCCGTATTAACCATGAATCGCCGAGATTTTATTCGTTTACACGCTCAAACATCTCAACATCAAGGCATTGTGATTTGTAGAAGTAGCATTAACTGGGAAAAAATTGCCCAAGCTATAGACAATCATCTTTCTCAATTTGAAACTATAGAAGGACAACTGATTAGAATTAAATTACCTAACATAAGCTGAATAAGAAAACGATGAAAACCACCAACTCACTACTACATCGAATTACTCACACTGCTGGACAATGTGGCGGTCGTCCTTGTATTCGTGGAATGCGAATCCGCGTCACAGACATATTAGAAATGCTGGCTGAAAACGTCAGCATCACTGAAATTTTAGAAGACTTTCCCGATTTAGAACTAGCCGACATTCAAGCTTGTCTAATCTTTGCCGCACGTCGTACAGACTTTCCCAGACTAAAGAATCTCAACCAAAATGCTTGACAAAAGCCAAGACTTGACTTATACTTTTTATAGAATGGGAATCCGTGCCTAAATATATATAGGGGTTTTCAGAGAAATTAACGAGCGTTTGCGGCAAGGATTAAAGCTGGTTTGGTTAGGCTAACTTTATCAGGCCCTTTGAGGAGAGAAAAGTTATGGCTGAGTCGAAAAGCTGGGATTTTCAGAGATTTTGGCAAACTCTAGACTATTTTGATAGTATTCCCCTGTGGAGTTGTCTGCAAAAGCGGCTCGGTTTCGGGGAAGATAAAAAAAATCAGCTAACAAATGAGCAAGGGATGAAGACCATTTTAGTCATTGGTGGTGAAAATGCGATCGGTAGAAAAGTAATCACGCAACTACAGCAGCAAAACTATCAAATGCGCGCTTTAGTCGATAATATTGATGATGCACGTCAATTATTCGGCGAAAATGTCGATTTATTTGCTCTGCAAACCCCGCAATTATTCACAGGGATTGAGAGAATTATCTACTGTCAAGGGGAGAATAACCGCCATAGTTTAGCTAATTTACTCGATTTACTGAAAAATGCCGGGATAACCGCCGAAAAAACCCTCTTTGACTTTAGCAATCCCAGCAGTGATATAAAAGAAATCTGGGGTGCGGTGGATGATGTGGTAATGGGAGGAGTGAGTGAGAGTCAGATAACCCTGACTAGAGGACGAGCGCTCTTTTCCGGTATCGTTAGAACTGAAAATAACGGCGGTTTTGCCTCAGTTCGTACCAGAAACCTGAATCCTCCCCTAAATTTATCTAACTACGAGGGAATAGAATTACAGGTAGAAGGGGACGGAAAACGCTATAAATTAATTCTGCGCTGTGAAGGACGTTGGGATGGCATCGGTTACTGTTATTCTTTTGATACACTTGATCGCACCTGGCAAAGTATTTCTATTCCTTTTGGCGATTTAATCCCGGTAGTGCGGGCCAAAACGATGAGAGATGCAGCACCCTTTGATAGCAGTAACGTCTATGCTTTGCAGTTAATGCAGAGTAAATTCGAGTACGATGGGGCCATAAATCCCCGTTTCTCCCCGGGGTTATTTGCTTTAGAAATTGTCACAATTAAAGCCTACGGTGGCAAAAACCGCTTAATTATCGTTAAAGAAGGAGAAATCGCCGAAAAAAGCCTTTTAGATGCTAGTGGTTATCCCTACGAAGCGATCGATTCTGCCCAGATTTTCGCTAAACTTAATTAATTTAAATAAGCTTGCATCTCAAGTTAAACTACAGAACATCGGGTTAAGATCATGACTATCGGGAGCATAATTAAGGAGGTATGTTCATGAGTGAACAGAATCCCTACGAACAACTTGGGGTTACTGAAGAATCCTCTTTTGAAGAAATTCAAGAGGCCAAACAAAGACTGGTGCAACAGTATCAAAATGATAGCAAAATTGTCGAATTGATCGAGTCGGCCTACGATTCCGTCCTCATGGATCGACTGCGGATGCGACAGGAGGGTAGAATTAAAGTTCCCGATCGCATTCGTTTTCCCGAACGTCTGACGATTCCGGTGGAAAGTAAACCGGTTACTAGCAGTAAATCTCCTCACTGGTGGCAAAGCTTAATCGATACACCTTCTGCACGGGATATCGGCGTACCAGCAGTGATTTACGCTTGTTTAGGAGCAATAACGCTGTTAGTTCCCGATCCCAGTGGCTCCCTTTTACCGCTGCTCTTAGCTTTTGGCGTTTTCGTTAATATCTATTTTTTCAACCGCAAGGAAAACCGTTTTGGCCGCGCCTTACTATTCACTCTCGCTGGTTTAGTGCTAGGAGTCGCTCTGGGAGCGGGATTAGCCAGTTTAGCGGCCAAGGCTGATTTGAATATCTTCGGCGATCGCCCAATTTATGCGCTCGTCACTTTTCTGATCTTTTGGGTGATTAGTAGTTTTTTCCGTTAACCAATCGCTCGTAGGGAGCCTAAGATCACGTCCACTGCTTCCCCAAGGTTATTGACGATATAATCAGGCTCGTAGCTCTCTAAACGGGAACGGCTGCGAATCCCGGATAATACGCCAATAACCTTAATATTTTGGCTCTTAGCGGCGGCAATATCCGCTTCCGTATCCCCCACCATCCAAGTATCGGCAGCCGCCGGCAGTTCCTTAGCGGCCTTAGCCATAAGCAGGGTTTTGTCGCGCACGTCGTTGGTTTTGGTGTAATTATTATTTAGACAATAACGACGATTAGCGGCGAAAAAACGACCGATATCGTGGCGATTAAAGGCATGATCTAGCTCGGATACCCGCCGCATCGTCATCACGACTAAATCGATCTTTAACTCTTGGATTTTCTGGAGAGTTTCCAAAGAACCAACCACCGGGCGATCGTGGACAAGATAGGGTAAAGTATGAACAGTTTGACGACGAAGATGGGCAAATTTACGCGCTTGATCTTCATCTAATCCTGACATTTCCCCGATACGCTTCTCAGAAACCTGATCCCGTTTTAACTGCCAAAATTCCGCTTTCGATAATTCTCCGATAATTTGACCTTTATAGGCGGTTTTCTGTAAACAGTCTTGATAAACTTGGTAATATCGCTCCGATACGTCCATTATCGGCCCGTCAAAGTCGCTAATTAGTCTCAACATCGTTCTAATACTTCTCGCTTTATTAATTTTTATATACAAGTTACCCTAGAGTCTTGACAATGACAAGAGTTTTGTCGGGAAAAAAATTAGGGATGAGGGAAGTGGGGTGTGGGAAGTGGGGGGAAATTTCCACGAAAACCCCAACCCCCAACCCCTCACTGATTACTGTTTACTGATTACTGATTACTGATCACTGATCACTGATGCTTCCCCTTCCCTAGTCTGGACGGTTAGCTTAAAATAAATGTAAGGATATGTAAACTTTCGTAACTATCTCGCCAATTGGCTAACTAATGATCCCAACAACTTCTTTATTCGCACCCGTTGACGATGATCTCCGTCTTTTGACCGATAACTTAAAAAACCTCGTCGGCGCTCGTCATCCCATTTTAGCGGCGGCAGCAGAACATTTGTTCGAGGCCGGTGGTAAACGCGTTCGACCGGCGATCGTGTTGTTAGTGTCTCGCGCTACCATGTTAGACCGGGATATCACTCCTCGTCATCGTCGATTAGCGGAAATCACGGAGATGATCCACACTGCCAGTCTCGTCCATGATGATGTGGTAGATGAGGCGGAATTGCGGCGCAGTGTTCCCACCGTTAACAGTTTATTTGACAATCGCGTGGCGGTTTTAGCGGGGGATTTTCTTTTCGCTCAATCCTCTTGGTATCTAGCAAATTTAGATAATTTAGAAGTGGTAAAATTGCTCTCAGAAGTGATTCGCGATTTTGCTGAAGGGGAAATTCAACAGGGAATTAATCGCTTTGATACCAGTATCTCCTTGGCAGCTTATCTAGAAAAAAGTTACTACAAAACTGCTTCTTTAATTGCCAACAGTGCCAAAGCGGCCGGGGTATTAAGCGAGCAATCGGCTGAAGTTAATCATCATTTATATAATTATGGTCGCGATTTAGGATTAGCTTTTCAAATCGTCGATGATATTCTCGATTTTACCTCCCCCACGGAAGTATTAGGAAAACCCTCTGGCTCCGATTTGATCAGTGGTAATATCACCGCTCCCGCTCTCTTTGCCATGGAGGAAAATCCCTATATAGAAGTGTTAATCGAACGGGAATTTAGTCAGGAAGGAGACATCGAAAAAGCTCTTGATTTTATTCACTCTAGCCAAGGTATTCCTCGCTCAAAAGAATTAGCCAATCAGTATGGTCAAAGTGCCTTAAAACACCTTGACTGTTTAGCTTCTTCTACCTCAAAAGATGTGTTAATCGAGCTAGTAGATTACGTTTTGAGCCGAATTTATTAGGGAATAATAGTTCTCGCCGTAGCAATAGTCCAAGCATCAACTAATAATAAAAATAGGGTGAGAATAAAAAGAATTCCATACATCCAAGGCTGAGAAAGGGGGCGAATATCAGTCATATCCAAGTTGGTTTTTTCCTCGATTATTTTGACCATGCGATTAAATCCCACCACTCGCATCGGCAATAAATAGGCTTTTTCTGAGGAGCGATCAAGGAAATAATAAACTAAACCACCCTGTCCTGTACTGCGACATTTAAGTTCTTTTATATCTGTCCAATTTAACCACCAACCAGAGCGAAGAAAAGCAGGAACCCATTGGGGATAGGTAACTTGTATTCCTGTTTCTGATAAAATTACTCTTTCACTTAAAGCTCCGTATAAAGCGACTAATCCTAAGCTAATTCCTACCCAGAGAAAATTGGGATTAACAGGGGAATTAGTGACTTTTGCTAAAAAGGGTAAGGGGATGGTTAACGCCACATATAAACTTAATAAAGTTACCCGAATTATTGGTGATATCCGAAAAGTTATTGTCTCGTTCATTTGATAACCTTAATCAGTAAACAGTAATCAGTAAACAGTAATCAGTAAACAGTAATCAGTAATCAGTGAAAAGAAGGCTCCGAACTTGCCACCTAATAAGCTGTTGACTATCTAAATTACTCGTTGAGACTGCACCAGAGTTGGGAGCAGGGAGCAGGGAGAGGAAGTTTGAGCATTTGTACTAAAATCTCCAATAGGCAGTTTAAATTCAGTACAGCTTACTTTACACTTTAATACTTAATACTGTTCACTGAAAACTCAAAACTGATAACTGATAACTGATAACTGATAACTGATAACTGAACTTGGAACCGGCGTTATACAGAGAAATGTCATGTTTTAATAATATGCGACGGAGATTTGCACCTCGATCGCAGGTGATTGTTTGACCGTAAACTGTTATTCTAGGCATTAGGGGCGTGATTTTAAGTCGCTACAGTTATTTATAGCGTTTCCTGTTCACAAGAGGTACATTCTCAATCCTGAAAAGCTTAATCAACAAAGGTTAAAGTGTGCCTCGCAGATGCGAGAACCGCTATATTAATTAATATTAACACCTATTGACTATTTCTATGAACAATGGTAAGCGCATTTGGGTCTATGACACTACTCTCCGGGATGGGGCCCAGCGAGAAGGTATTTCCCTCTCCCTAGAAGATAAAATTAAAATCGCTAGGGAATTAGATCGGATGGGTATTCCTTTTATCGAAGGCGGTTGGCCTGGCGCAAACCCTAGAGACGGTCAATTTTTCTGGAAACTGCACGAAGAACCCCTAAAACAAGCGGAATTAGTCGCTTTTTGTTCCACTCGTCGCCCCCAGATCGAAGCCCGGGAAGATCGGATGTTAACCGCCATTCTCGCCGCTAGAACCCGTTGGGTGACAATTTTCGGCAAATCTTGGGATCTGCACGTCACAGAGGGCTTAAAAACCAGTCTGGAGGAGAATTTAGCCATGATAGGAGATACGATCGAGTATCTACGCTGTCAGGGAAAACGAGTCATTTATGATGCCGAACATTGGTTTGATGGTTACAAAAATAACCCCGAATACGCCCTTTTAACCCTGAAAACCGCCAGGGCTGCCGGGGCCGAATGGTTAGTTTTCTGTGATACCAACGGTGGCACTTTACCCCAAGAAATCGCCCCTATTGTGGAGAAAGTGCGGGAGAAATTGGGCATCGATCCCGATGAGGAAAATGCGCCTCAATTAGGCATCCATGCTCATAATGACGCAGGAACCGCCGTAGCTAACTCTTTAGCGGCAGTTAACGAGGGCGCACGCATGATTCAAGGCACAATTAACGGTTATGGGGAACGCTGCGGCAATGCCAATTTATGTACTTTAATTGCCAATCTTCAGTTAAAAATGGGCTTTTCTTGCCTAGAAGAAAATCAATTAGGCCGATTGACGGGAACTAGCCGAAAAATCAGCGAAATGGTCAATTTAGCGCCGGATGATCATGCTCCCTTCGTCGGACGTTCCGCTTTTGCCCATAAAGGCGGTATTCACGTTTCTGCGGTGGCGAAAAATCCCCTTACCTACGAACATATTAACCCGGAAGCGATCGGGAATCAGCGCCGCATCGTCATTTCTGACCAATCGGGATTAAGTAATGTGTTAGCGAAAGCGCGCAGTTTTGGCATCGATTTAAATAAAGATGATCCCACCTGTCGGCAAATTTTGGAACGTTTAAAAATCTTGGAAAGTGAGGGTTATCAATTTGAGGCAGCCGAAGCTAGTTTTGAGTTATTAATGCGGGAAGCTTTGGGACAGAGAAGCCACCTTTTTGAATTAAAAGGATTCCAAGTTTATTGTGATATGCTGCGGGATAGTGGTAATGCGATCGCGACAATTAAAGTACGGGTAAAAGAGGAAGATTTATTAGAAGTGGCCGAAGGTAACGGGCCGGTGGCCGCTTTAGATCTGGCTTTAAGAAAGGCTTTAGTCAAATTCTATCCTGAAATCGCTAACTTTCACCTGACCGATTATAAAGTGAGAATCCTCGATAGTGGTTCGGGGACGGCAGCGAAAACTAGGGTTTTAATCGAGTCGAGTAACGGTCAACAAAGATGGACTACCGTGGGAGTGTCTAGTAATATTTTGGAAGCTTCCTATCAAGCAGTAGTAGAAGGAATTGAATACGGTTTATATCTGCTGCAAAACAATAAACTAGAATTATCGGGTCAATTTTGTCCTTTGGGGATAATTTAGGGAACAGTTATCGGTCGTCAGTATTCAGGAGTCAGTATTCAGGAGATTATTTTTATTTATTCTTCCCCCGCAACGCGCACGCAGTGACCCCCCCCACACCTCGCACCCCACTTCCTGCTACCCTTTCTGGGATTGAATGTTTCCTAGGATAATAATCTAGTGGCCAGAGAATTTTGCCAACGACGAGCCAAGGCCCGCAGATACATATTAACGGGAAACTGATAATATTCGATCATTAACCAGAGTAAACAAATAGCATGGCAAATCAAGGTTAAAATCGACCAAAATAGAGGCACCCATGACAAAGGACTACCCTCGACTGGAGGAAAAAGATAGGCACCCGTAGCCACAATTGCTGTGGGAAAAATCACAAATCCTAAACCGATAATTAAGTAAAAACCTGCCATCTCCATGCCTTCTCTCGGTAAACCCTGCCAATACTTACCATTCCAATACCAAGTTAAGGGTAATTGACTATCGGCCATTTTTAAAACCTGTTGTTCTAAATTAGCAGTAAAAATGTGTTGACAAAAGTTACAAGCATAGGCTTCCATTAGTGTTAAAGCAGCAATTTTACCATGGCGACAGACGGGACAAGAATAGGTATCGTGATAGTTTAATCGGGTTGGCTCGGTCATCGAAAATTTTGGGTCTGAAACCCCGTCGTTCTACGACGGCTTTACTGTTAAATATTAACACATTTACGAAATATATGCTAAAATGCTCCCCATGGAAAAAGCCTATTGGT
>VYKT01000075.1_pt1 | contig 13703 bp, 8 predicted proteins | sample 5114531 | NCBI WGS metagenome assembly VYKT01 (sample SAMN12291797, study PRJNA351875) | freshwater metagenome | isolation source: freshwater lake | place: USA: Michigan, Gull Lake | collected 2011-07-05 | reverse complement strand
GCTCGTTCAGCAGATGCTTGTCTAGCCGTAGAATTTAGAGTATCGACAAACTTGAACTGTTTGGCGAGAACTGCACAATATTTATTGAGAGAATATTTATCGATTTTGTCTTCTTTCTTAGCATCCATCCAAAGCCTTAAAGCCTTATTACGGATGAATTGTACTGTACGAATAGCCTCATCAATGGCAGAACACTGACTTGGTTTGACCACTGCTTTCATTTCTAAGACAATCATTGCTTATCGACCTCAAACAACCTATTTTATCTTAACCTATACAGCATAGATTGTCAAGATTTTAGTCGTGCTTCGCTGTTTTATATTGGCTGGGGTTTCATCCCGTCGCGCTAAAAGCGAGGGTCTTGACTCCGACATTTGAGATAAACTGCGCCACCATGCCCAGAGGAAAAAAACCAGCAATTTGGTTTTGGGTTCCCCTTTCTATTTTAAGGACTCCCTGTACAGAAAAAATTTTTTCTCGAAAGGCATCTAGATTAACTTGATGCGGGGGTTTTTGCCTTCTGGTGCGCCCAAATAACCCCAAAACCCGTAGGGGCGCATCGCTTGCGCCCAAATAACCCCAAAACCCGTAGGGGCGCATCGCGTGCGCCCAAATAACCCCAAAATCGACCCAAAACCCCAAAAAACGGGCGGGAAAGAAAAGAGAAAAAATAGGGAATGAGAGTAAAAAGGGAAAAAGAGAAAAAGGGTTACAGAGTTCTCTTCTACAGTATCAAGAATAGTCTATATGTACTATGAGCGATAAAAAAATCGCCGGAAAAGGGAAAAAGAGAAAAGAATAGAGGGAAATCAAGTCCTGGGGAAGCGGCAGACAACTCGAAAACCGTCGTCGCTGTTGAGGCGGACGTCGGGGTTGAACCAGAAACGATACGCACTGCGACAGAACCACGGATTGACGTGCCAAGAACCGCCGCGCTGTACACGGTATTGTTTATCTGTCAAGAGTTCTTTTGTACTAATTAATAGGCTTTGATAACGATTATCATTATTGTCTTCGTCCCAAACGCTTCCGTCTCTGGGCGGCTCACCTTGATAATTCTTGTGCCACGGATCTAAACACCATTCCCAGACATTGCCGTGCATATCGTACAGCCCGAAGGCATTGGGGGGAAATTGTCCCACGGGGGTCGTTTGTCCTCGATATTCTCCCTTTGGTTCGTCAGCGTAGGTTCTGCTGGCATCGTAGTTGGCTAATTCCCTGGTAATGGTTTCCCCAAAGTGAAATGGGGTGGTTGTCCCGGCACGACAGGCATATTCCCACTCCGCTTCGCTGGGAAGTCGGTATTCTTTCCCTGTCAATTTCGATAATCTCGCGCAAAATTCGACGGCATCATACCAGTTGACTCGTTCTACGGGTCTATCCCAGCGCGTGGGTGATCCCCCCCTAGCCCCCCCTTCAAAAGGGGGGGAATCGGAAGCCCCCCTTTTTAAGGGGGGTTTGGGGGGATCTTTAAAGTAGGAGGGATCAGGGTCAAGGTCTTTTTCTACTTTTAAATCCGTGCGGGAGGCAACTGCTCTCCACTGGGCCTGGGTAATCGGGGTTTGACTCATGTAGAAAGCGGGGACTTTGACTAGGTGTTGTGGTCTTTCCCTTCTAAATCCGTCCCAACCAAATTTTTTCACCAGTCTTTCGATTTCCTCGTCTTCCGTTCCCATCGTGAATTCTCCTTGGGGAATATACATCATGGGGATATAGTTTTGAGCTTCTTTCTGGTTGCCAACTTGTGCAAGGTTTTCATCGTAAAAATAGGCTTTAACAGGTTTCCTCTCGATAACTTGGCCTTCTTGATTAACCAATACCGTTTCTGCGGTAAAAAGGAAAAGGTTTTCATTGTAGGGAACAATATCTGCTACTTTGTCTATTAAATGTTTTTGTCGGGTTCCTTCGTCTCTAGAATAGGCGGCAATCGGTTCATTAAGCAATAACAAGGGTTCATAATCGGCTAAAGCAGCGGATATATTTTCTAATAAAGCTGTCAATCTAACAAGACGCACTCGGTTATTATTTTTGATAGCTTCTTCTAGTAACTGTTTGATTTCATTGACCGCTTGACTAGGTTTTAGGTAGGCAAGAGCTAACCATTGTTGATTTTGCCAATAAACCGATTTTGAGCAACGATCACCGATTTGTTCCTGAATATAGGTTTGTAACTGATAGGCCAGAGATTTGAGTTCCTCTGGGGTTAATTTTTTTAATAGTAGTTTACGAATATCGGGGGACATTTCATAGAGTTCTCGATCTATTTTGCGGACTAAACTGGAGAGTAAAATATCAGCGATCGCATACCAGGGAGCTTGATTATTTTTATCTTGATGTTGACGCAGATAATAAAGTAAATTAGGGGATAAACTAAGGGGAAAGGCGGCTCTTTTCGCTAGTTCTCTGGTGTTTAGTTCGTTTTCTTTTTCAAATAATCTTAAACAGCTTTCTGCGCTAAAAAAATCTTCATCGTCATCCCAATTATCCCCTTGTTGAAATTGAGCGAGATCAAATTGAAAATGACGGGGTGGGATAGGTTCTTCTTTTAGCCATGTTATCAAGTTTTCCCAATCCTCGGTGGTTAGTTCAAACATGGAAAAATTGGGTATATCTTCAGCTAAATCAGCAATATCGATCGCAGTTGTCCCATACCATCGATGATAGGGTAAGGGGTTTAACCATGCGACTCGGCTAAATCTTCGGCTAAATCGTCGGATAAGGGTTTCTGTTGCGCTCAAGCGCTTTTCTACATAACGTTTTCTAGCAGCACCCGCATCACTAAGAATTAGACAACTGGTTACTTCAGGAGAATAGTTAGAGAGAACTTTGGTTAAAGATTGACTTTCCCAACCATTTTCTTGTCGTAAAACCTCGTCTCTAATCAGATTATCAAAGTAAAAATGGGGAACATTTTCCCAGGTTTGTTTCATTATTCGTCCAAATCCCGCAAAGGGAATCATGGAGTCAGAACAATCAATAAAAATAATAATTTCTCGGCGATAAAGTTGTTTCTTTTGGTAAATTATTTGGTCAAAAAAACCTCGTTTAGCTGTTGCAATCACCGTAGCTTTTAGATCCCAAGTCTGTCGAGGACTTTCTAAGGGTAATGGACGCAGTTGCTGCCAACTTTCTTGTAATTTAGCGATACCAATAGGATAATAATCAGGATTATCTAGGGAGGTGATTTTTTTTCGCTTTTCAATAGCTGTGGCAATTTGTGGAAATGGAGTCTCAGGAGGTAAAGGTGCATCCCCAGAAGGGGTAATAAATGCTAATGAGGGAGATTCCCTATCATCCATCGGGTCTATTATTTTGCTAATCGATTCTTCTGGATGGCGAATAGGCGTTTTTTTGGGTATTTCTATATTTATTTCCGGTTGGAATTGTAGCATCTCTGTCCAGGCCTGATCAAACTTTTGTTTTTCTTCTGGAGATTTAACCCATAAAGCTTGACAAAGAAGTTTAATTTTAGGATTCTCTAAGTTGGGATTCTCTTGAATAGCAATATCAGAATCATTAGCGAGTTTTTGAATCAGGTAATTTTCCACCCGATAATATTGTTCAATAGACAGCGGAAATCCTTCTTCATTTCTGAGTTGATAAAATAGGTCAAGTAGGGGGGATGTCATTGGCTCTTTTAACCTCTTGTTCCATAATCTTGTAAATCAGTACGGCTTTTTAGTAAAATACTAGCGTGGGGTAATTTGTCCTCGTTTAATTTGGCGATAATTTCTTCAGGTTTGTACTTGAGTAACGATTTAAACCAGGCTATTAATTCACTTGTGCTAACTTTTTTTTCTCCTTCAGATTTAGTCTCGTCTTGTGATGTTCTCACTTCCTGAAAACGGTCCACTGCTTTGATGATAACATCTTGTTCAGCGTCGGTAAACCGTTCGGTTAATATTTTTCTTAATCTTTCTTGGTTGGGAAGCTCAATATAGTGATAAATGCAACGTCTCAGAAAAGCATTGGGTAAGTTTTTTTCTTGATTACTGGTAATTATAATCAGAGGAAAAGCTTGCTCATTTGCTGGAATTAAATCTCTTGTTTCTTTAATGAAAAAACGACGAGATTCAATGGCTAAAAGTAAATCATTAGGAAAATCTCGATCTGCTTTATCTATTTCATCAATTAATACTACCGATTGTTCTTGCTTATCTTGACTTTGTTTAAATGCTTTACCCAAGGCTTGTAAATCAACCCAATCTTTTGAAATAGCTGGATTTTTTGGCTCAGAAGAAGATTCTTCTGTTCCTTTTTGACTTAAAATTCCGCTAATTTGAGCAGCTTGTAAACGGCCAATATAATCATATTGATAGAGACTATCTTCCGCTTTACTTGTGGATTGAACTGTCCACTCATAATATTTTATAGGATTATTTTCCTGGCGATAATTAAATTCATAAACTAAGGCATGAGCTAGACGACTTTTGCCACATCCCGGCTCACCTTCTAGTAACAAAGGCATTCCCAATTCAATAGCCAAGTTAACAACTTCTATTAACTCATCACCTGCGTCATAGGGATAAATTTTTTGTTGAATCGGTTCATAATAAAGTCCCGATTCTGGTTGAATTTTTCCCCTGTAAGTTAAGGATAGTTTAGCCATCTATTTTCCCTCGATAATTGTCCTTTAAATTGTTCATAAAAAGCTTTCAGTGTGTCTTCTATGTTGCCTTCATTGCTATTTTCCCATAATTCCTGCAAGGTAGATTTAAATAAGTCTGTGGTTTCATCCTGTAAGTCACAACCCAACTGAAGTTGTTGAGCAAAAGTAGGAATAATTTCCTGAAAAGACCGTTGTTCAAAGCGAGAGTCAATCTGTAAGCGGTGAATAGGACTTAATTCTGATAATTTGTCCTTATCTCTCCAATCATTACTTTTTCCATAATCTAACCAAATCATTAATAAAAAGCCTTTAATGGGACCATTTGATATTTTACGAGCGTTGGTAATTAAGTTTTGCCAAAACGAATAAATGTCCTTTAAACGGCAAAAGTCTGCATGATCAATTCCTTCAAAAATCAAACAAAAATTATGAGCCTTTAAATTTTTAATTCCTCCAGAATTATATAAAAAATGTTCATGAAGACTATAGTTATCCCATTCTTCCTGACCATCTCCTTGAAACTTAAAAATAATGGTTTTAACGGGCAAATTATTAGTGATAAAAATTTGTTTTTCTAAACGACGCAAACACAAAACACGATATTGATGAGGACAAGGGGGAATATAAATACTGCCTTCTCGTAAAGGTTTAGCAGCTATTAAACCAGTAAACTTTACTACATTATTGTAATTAAATTCTGTTAAAACACGATAAATCTTCTCATTATTTGTTTGTTGATTTTTTAGGTTTTGAGTAAGTTGACAACATTGTAAACTGTCAAAATCTAGTTTTAATACTTCACAATAAGCTTGAACAATATAAGACTGTTTAGAGGTTTTTTGCCCTTTTTTTCCTAGTCCATATTTTTTTTCAGTACAAAACCGCAAACTATCTGTAGATATGCCAATTACCTTTAAAATAGACGAATCTAATAAATCATTAATATCTGCTAAGGTTAAATGAATTGAATTATCATCAATATCTTCAATTCTGGGTTTATTTATTTTATTTTGAGTAATGTATGTGCTTTTCTTCTGATTTTCAAATCTTTTAAAATCAGATTCATTTTGTAAGTACAATTTCTTCTTATTTGGTTCTAAAACCTCTTTAGTTGTTCCGGATTGTGGCGATGGTGTCATCCAAGCTTTCAAGACATTTAATGGAATGGTATAACTGGGAGGATGTGTTTGACTACGGTATTTTTCGAGAAATGCCTTAAGTAACCATCGACTTGCTTCTATTAATATTTGCTCTGTTTTCTCCGAAGCACAAGAAAAGTTTCCCTGATAAGCATCTTTAGCCTTACGAAGGGTTTCTACATCTTCATCCCATAATCTGATTTCGCCAGACCTCAACATAAATCTCGTCAAACGTCAACCTACCATCTGATCCACTTTTTGATCCCCTTTTGCCAGCATTTGCTTAAAGCATTTTAATCAACTTGTCCTCAAAAAACAAGCCATAAGGCGAAAGGAGCAAAATCTATGAATTTCTGGCAAAAACATAAAGCGGACATTGACTTGATTTGCCGCATCATCACCACTTTAACTGCCTTGGCTAGTTTGGGTGTTCAGGTGGGGGAGTTAAAGATTCCCCAAAGCGAGATTCCCCCTATCAATGAGGTTGAGGTGGAATTAAATATAAGATGAACGTAGGTTGGGTTGAAGCATGAAACCCAACCCCCGCATGGGTTACGCTACCGCTAACCCATCCTACAAATAATTGTGCCTCCCTACTTAGTAGGTTGATTCATGAATCAACCTACCTGCTCCCTAGGAGGGAGATTTAGCGATCGACTGACCCCATAATAATATCAATACTGCCTAAAATCGCCATAATATCGGCAACTTTTACCCCTTTGAGGATATGAGGCAGAATTTGAAGATTATTAAAATCGGCGGCCCGAATTTTCCAACGCCAAGGGAAAACATCATCATTACCGACGATAAAGATACCTAATTCGCCTTTACCACTTTCCAAACGCACATAATGTTCACCTTTAGGGATTTTAAAAGTGGGGGCGACTTTTTTGGCGATATATTGATAGTCAAAATCATTCCAAGCTGATTTTTTCCCTTCTGCCATCCGTTTCGCTTCCAGATTTTCGTAGGGACCACCGGGTAAACCTTTCAGTGCTTGCCGGATAATTTTCACCGATTCGCGCATTTCCCGAATCCGCACCAGATAACGAGCAAAACAATCGCCGGCGGTTTCCCAATGCACTTCCCAGTCAAAATCGTCGTAACACTCGTAATGGTCAACTTTTCTTAAATCCCATTTCACCCCGGAAGCGCGCAACATCGGACCGGATAAACCCCAGTTAATCGCTTCGTCTCTGGTAATGCAGCCTATCCCTTCAATACGACGGCGGAAAATCGGGTTATTAGTGATTAATTTCTCGTATTCGTCCACTTTTGGCTCAAAATAGTCACAGAAATCCGCGCACTTATCCACCCATCCGTAGGGTAAATCCACCGCCACGCCACCAATCCGGAAATAATTGTTATTAATTAACCGCATTCCCGTCGCAGCTTCCCAGAGGTCATAAATCATCTCCCGTTCTCGGAAAATGTAGAAAAAGGGAGTTTGTGCGCCTACATCCGCCATAAAGGGGCCTAACCAGAGTAAATGGTTAGCGATGCGGTTGAGTTCCAACATAATCACCCGGATATATTGCGCTCGTTTGGGAACGGCGATATCGGCTAATTTTTCGGGAGCATTGACCGTAATCGCCTCATTAAACATCCCTGCGGCGTAATCCCAACGACTAACGTAGGGAACGTACATGACATTGGTGCGATTTTCGGCAATTTTTTCCATGCCCCGATGAAGATAACCGATTACGGGTTCGCAGTCAATCACGTCTTCCCCGTCAAGGGTGACGATTAAGCGCAAAACTCCGTGCATCGAAGGGTGATGGGGTCCCATGTTTAAAACCATGGGTTCTGTTCTCGTTTCAATTTTTGCCATAGGGCTACCGATGATCCCGAAAATCTTTTTAAAGTTATTATAAGTAAACGCTTCGACAATACACAAGGACTATCGGGTATCAGTGATCAGTGATCAGTGATCAGTGATCAGTAATCAGTGATCAGTAATCAGTGATCAGTAATCAGTGATCAGTAATCAGTAATCAGTAGTCAGTCCCGATGAAAAAATTTTCACCCCCAAAGATGAAAGAGGTTTCCTTCCCTACACCCCACACCCCACACCCTACACCCTCTTTCAAGTCAGGAGATTATTTTTATTTATTCTTCCCACTTCCCCACTTCCCCACTTCCCCATTTCCCCATTTCCCCATTTCCCCACTTCCCCACTTCCCCACTTCCCCATTTCCCCATTTCCCCATTTCCCCACTTCCCCACTTCCCCATTTCCCCACTTCCCCACACCCTACACCCCACACCCCACTTCACCACTCGATCGAGTACAATAGAGTGTTCAGCAAAAGCGATCGGTTATTAGCTTTGATTAGTCCTTCGGTAAGAGTTATAGACCAGAGAAAAGACCGATTAAGAGCAGCAATCAGCCGAAAAAGCTCAAAAACTGAATTTTAGGCTCAAGGCTGACGTTAGCTTGCTGAAAGCTGAATCCCGTTGATAATTTTTTTACTTGAATCACCGTGGTTATCCAAATCGACTCAACTCAAAACTACGAAACCAAAACCCAAGAGATCGCTAGACAACTTTTAGCCGAAACTCGCGAAAAAAAAGGTCTTTGGTCTGCTTTACAGGATCAAATGCGTTGGGATGATAAATTACTCGATTGGGCCATGTCTAACCCCAATTTACGAGTACAATTATTCCGTTTTATTGACTGTTTACCCGCTTTACGCAGTAATGCCGAGATCGCTAATCATCTGCAACAATACCTCGGTGATGCTTCCGTAGAACTGCCCAGTGCGCTGAAAAGTATCCTCAACTTTAGTGATCCTAACTCCCTACCCGCTCAAACGGCCGCCAGTTTGATCAGTAAATCCGTAGAAACTTTAGCTCGTAAGTATATCGCCGGGGAAGACCTAGAGCAAATTACTCGCACTGTCACCCGTCTGCGGAAGGAAAAAATGGCTTTTACCATAGATCTCCTCGGTGAAGCGGTAATTACTGAAGCAGAAACCCAAGTTTATCTACAAAGTTATCTCGATTTAATGACCCATTTGGCTCAAGAAGCAACCAAATGGAATAAAGTTAGCCAAATTGATCAAGCGGACGGCGAATTACTACCACAAGTGCAGGTTTCTGTCAAGCTAACTGCCTTTTATTCTCAGTTTGATCCCATGGATCCGATTGGCAGTAAAGAGAAAGTTTGCGATCGCATTCGCCTACTATTGCGACGCGCTCAGGAGTTAGGGGTGGCAGTCCATTTTGATATGGAACAGTACGTTTATAAAAACCTCACCCTGGCTATCCTGAAAGAATTACTCCTAGAAGAAGAATTTCGCAGTCGTACCGATATTGGCATCACTCTACAGGCATATTTAAGAGATTCTGCCCAAGATTTACAAGATTTAATTAATTGGGCGAAAAAGCGCGGTTATCCCGTTACTGTCCGGCTAGTCAAAGGCGCTTACTGGGATCAGGAAACGATTAAATCTCGCCAAAATCATTGGTCACAGCCGGTATATAACGAAAAATCGGCCACCGATGCCAATTATGAACGGATGACGCGGTTATTATTGGAAAATCATCAATATTTATCCGCTGCTATCGGTAGTCATAACGTGCGATCGCAAGCCTTGGCCTGTGCGATCGCAGAAAGTTTAGAAATTCCCCGTCGTCGCTTTGAAATGCAGGTATTGTACGGCATGGGCGACCAATTAGCCAAAGCGTTAGTGAAGCGGGGTCATCGGGTGCGGGTTTATTCCCCCTACGGACAACTCTTACCTGGTATGGCCTACCTAATCCGCCGTTTATTAGAAAATACCGCTAATAGTTCCTTCCTGCGGCAAAATTTGGAGGATCGTCCCGTGGAAGATTTAATCGCAGCCCCCCGGGTTTTAGGCAATGATAGCCCGATTATCCCCGGTTTTCCTAATGCCCCTGATACAGATTATGCCAACGAGCAATTGCGAAATAAAGCGAATCAAGCCCTTACTTTTGTCAAAAATTCCCTCGGTAAGACCTATTTACCCCTAATTAACGGTGAATACGTCACCACCAATGTTCAAATTAATTCCGTTAATCCCTGTAACCCGCAGGAAATAGTGGGTAAAGTGGGCTTAATTGAGGTGGAACAGGCAGAAAAAGCGATAATAGCGGCGAAACAGGCTTTTCCCGCTTGGAAACGCACTCCAGTGGCTAAAAGAGCCGAAATACTGCGAAAAGCGGCAGATTTGATGGAAGAGCGACGACACGAGTTATCGGCCTGGATTTGTTTAGAAGTGGGCAAAGTTATCCAACAGGCGGATCCGGAAGTGTCAGAAGCGATCGATTTTTGCCGTTATTATGCTTCCGAGATGGAAAGACTGGATTTAGGGCATAATTTCGACGTAGCAGGCGAGAATAATCGTTATTTCTACCAACCCCGGGGTATTGCTTTAGTGATTTCTCCCTGGAATTTCCCCCTAGCGATCGCAGTGGGGATGACAGTAGCAGCTTTAGTAGCAGGTAACTGCACGCTATTGAAACCAGCCGAGACTTCTTCGGTGATTACGGCGAAATTTGCCGAGATTCTCCTAGAAGCGGGTATTCCTGCTGGAGTCTTCCAATATATCCCGGGTAAAGGTTCGCAAGTGGGGGCGCATTTAGTCAGCCATCCCGATGTTCACCTAATCGCCTTCACCGGTTCACGAGAAGTGGGCTGTCGCATCTATACAGATGCCTCTATCGTGCAAAAGGGTCAAAAACACCTAAAACGAGTTATCGCCGAAATGGGCGGCAAAAATGCCCTAATCGTCGATGAGAGTGCCGATTTAGATCAGGCCGTTGTCGGTGCGGTTAAGTCCGCTTTTGGCTACACCGGCCAGAAATGTTCCGCCTGTTCCAGGATCATCGTTCTGGAAAGCGTCTATGATAGCTTTGTTGATCGCTTTGTCCAGGCTACCAAGTCCCTCAATATCGGGCCGACAGATTTACCGAGTACGGAAGTAGGACCGGTTATCGACGAGAAAGCTCAAGCAAGAATTCGGGAATATATCGAAACTGGTAAAAAAGAGGCAGAATTGGCCCTAGAAATGCCAATTCCAGAAGTGGGTTATTTCGTCAGTCCCACCGTCTTTAAGAATGTTCCCCCCGATGCGGTAATAGCGATGGAGGAAATTTTCGGTCCCGTGGTGGCAATTATCAAAGTGAGTAATTTTGAGGAAGCTTTAGCTGTAGCTAACGGAACCGACTATGCTTTAACTGGTGGCTTATATTCTCGCACTCCTGCCCATATTAACCGAGCTATGCAGGAATTTGAAGTGGGAAACCTCTATATTAACCGGGGAATCACCGGTGCGATTGTCTCCCGTCAACCCTTCGGGGGTTTCAAGATGTCGGGGGTGGGTTCCAAAGCAGGGGGTCCGGATTATCTCTTGCAATTCCTCGAACCTCGTCACATCAGCGAGAATATTCAACGTCAGGGATTTGCACCGATTGAAGGGGCCGATTAAGCGATATAGCTAAAATTGGTTATTATTGGGGGTTTATACCCCCAAATCTGGTTCATTTATCGGCTAAGACTAAATCCAGTTATTAAAAACTGATTATTTATTCTCCGTTTTGCCTATTGCCTTTTGCCTCTCCTGATATTTAGCCTATACTCAAGGGATTTAGTATTACTTGCCACTTGATCACTCAATCCAAGCTTTTGGGGGGTTCTACCCCCCAAACCCCCCGTTGGGGGCGTGGCGCCGCCCCCAAACCCCCCGCGCATTAGTTTTTCGGTGGGATGCTTACACGCAGCCGCTGACGCATCTGTAATAATTTAAGAGTCACTCCCCTTGCAGGAGTGCCTCTCCTGATATGTAGCTTATACTGAACGGATTTAGTATGATTGACGAATTGGCGTTATTTCAGCTTCTATTTTCAAGTCAGTATTCAGGAATCAGGAGACTATTGTTATTTGTTTTCCCTTCTCCCTGCTCCCTTCCCCCCACTTCCCTATCTCCCCACTCCCCTATCTCCCCCCCGCAACGCGCACGAAGTGGTCTCCCCACTCTCCTAGACTTTTTAAACAGGATTTACTATGACAGGGACTCCCCGGCTGTTGTCTTCCTTACCCAATTTCTTGGCTGTCAACCCACTGCTATATACTTAAGTTGACAATTGCGTCAGCCTATCAAGAAAAGACTATGACGATTGAAACCGTTGCCACAAAACCCTTTAGTGACCAGAAACCGGGGACTTCCGGACTGCGAAAATCCGTTCCCGTTTTTCAACAACCCCATTATCTGGAAAATTTTATTCAAGCTATCTTCAATACTTTAGACGGTATCGAGGGTCAAACCCTAGTTGTCGGTGGAGATGGTCGTTATTATAACCGTCAAGCTATTCAAACTATCCTGAAAATCGCCGCTGCTAACGGTATCGGTAGAATCCTCGTGGGAACCGATGGTATTGTCTCTACTCCCGCTATTTCTGGGTTAATTCGCGAAAATAACGCTTTTGGCGGTATTGTTCTCTCCGCTAGTCATAACCCCGGCGGTCCAGAGGGGGATTTTGGCATTAAGTACAATGTTACTAACGGCGGACCGGCCCCGGAAAATATCACCGATGCAATTTATGCCGAGACTAAGGTGATTAGCAGTTATAAAATCCTCTCAGGGGCCGATATTAACCTCGATCGCCCCAGTTCCTTTAAACTGGGAACTATGGATGTGGAAGTGATCGATGGGGTCACTCCCTACGTCAAAATGATGGAAAAGATTTTTGATTTCGATCGCATTCAAGCCTTACTCACTTCTGGTAAGTTTAAAATGTGCATGGATTCTCTCCATGCGGTGACGGGTCCCTACGCTTATGCTCTATTTGAACAGCGTTTAGGCGCGCCCAAGGGTACAGTATTAAATGGTATTCCCTTAGAGGATTTTGGTGGTGGTCATCCCGATCCTAACCTAGTCTATGCCCATGATCTGGTGGAAATTCTCTTTGGTCAAGAGGCTCCGGATTTTGGGGCTGCTTCCGATGGAGATGGCGATCGCAATATGATCCTCGGTCAGAATTTTTTTGTCACCCCCAGTGATAGTTTAGCTGTACTAACTGCCAACGCTCATCTAGTACCGGGCTATCAAAATGGTATCACGGGAGTGGCGCGATCGATGCCCACCAGTGCGGCGGCCGATCGAGTAGCGGCTAAACTGGGAATTGACTGTTATGAAACTCCCACCGGTTGGAAATTCTTCGGTAATTTGCTGGATGCGGGGAAAGCAACCCTTTGCGGGGAGGAAAGTTTCGGCACGGGTTCCAATCATATTCGCGAAAAAGATGGTTTATGGGCGGTTCTTTTCTGGTTAAATATTTTGGCAGTTAAAGGGGAATCTGTAGAGGAAATTGTTCGTAGTCATTGGCAAGAATTCGGTCGTAATTTCTATTCTCGTCATGATTATGAAGAAGTCGCCTTAGAACCGGCAAAAGAGATGATGGCACGTCTCCAGAAGCTGGTTTTAGACCTTAAGGGTAAACAATTTGGTAACTATGAAGTGGAATATGCCGATGATTTTAGCTATACGGATCCCGTGGATGGTAGTGTGAGTAAAAATCAAGGTATTCGCATTGGTTTTACCGATGGTTCTCGGATTATTTTCCGTCTATCGGGGACGGGAACTAAAGGGGCAACTCTCCGGGTTTATCTAGAAAGTTATGAACCGGACGCGAGTAAACACGATATCGACACCCAAAAGGCCCTACAACCCTTAATTGATTTAGCCGAAGAAATCGGTCAAATTCGTCAATCTACCGGACGGGAACAACCCACGGTTATTACCTAAAATCTAGGGATCAGCTATCAGTTTTTATCGGGGAATTTTTTGACCTGCTGACCACTGATAGCCCCTCCTTAATTAGGGTCTGCTGAATAAATCTAAAAACCTTATCCAACAAGGTTTTTAGACTTTTTTTCCCTCAAAAAGTGCCGACCCTTGGAGTGATTGGGGGGAAAATTCAGGGACTTTTTCC
>VYKT01000172.1_pt1 | contig 15336 bp, 14 predicted proteins | sample 5114531 | NCBI WGS metagenome assembly VYKT01 (sample SAMN12291797, study PRJNA351875) | freshwater metagenome | isolation source: freshwater lake | place: USA: Michigan, Gull Lake | collected 2011-07-05 | reverse complement strand
GATTCTTAATGGAGACATTGAGAATCTAAGCTGTCTCGTTGAACAAGGAATTTCCGATAGTGATAGGTCAAGAATCCCCCGTCACAGCGTAGCTTGACGGTGGGAGTATGTCAACAGCTTAAATCAGGTCGAGGTTAGGGAAAAATGAGGATTTTAGTGTTAGCGTGGGAATTTCCACCGCGATTAGTGGGCGGTATCGCCCGTCATGTCGCTGAACTCTATCCCGAAATCGTCAAACTCGGTCATGAAGTCCATTTAATCACGATCGAATTCGGTCATGCCCCCAGTTACGAACTGGTCGAAGGCATTCACATCCACCGCGTCCCCGTACCCCCCGGCAATGACTTTTTCCATTGGGTGGTCAACATGAATAACAGCATGGGGCAACAGGGCGGCAAACTAATCGCCGAATACGGAAAATTTGACCTTGTTCATGCCCACGATTGGTTAGTAGGGGATGCGGCCATTGCCATGAAACATCTCTTTAAAATCCCCCTGATTGCCACTATTCACGCCACGGAATACGGACGTTATAACGGACTGCACACCGACACCCAACGCTATATCGGCAGCAAAGAGGGAACCCTCGTCTATAATGCTTGGCGCATTATCGTCTGTACCGGCTATATGCGTCATGAAGTCCATCGGGCTTTGGGCGCACCCTGGGATAAAATCGATGTGGTTTATAACGGTATTCGGGCCGAGAAAAAGCAAAGAGACCCTAACTTTGATTACCGAGCTTTTCGTCGTCAATATGCCCAAGATCACGAAAAAATCGTCTATTACGTCGGGCGTATGACCTTTGAAAAGGGGGTTTCGGTGTTACTCAACGCTGCCCCAAAAGTCCTCGTCCAGACCGAGGGTCAAACTAAATTTGTCATTATCGGTGGCGGCAATACCGACAAACTCAAACAACAGGCCTGGCATCTCGGTATCTGGCATCATTGTTATTTTACGGGCTTTATGTCCGATGAAAACCTCGATCGCTTCCAAACCGTGGCCGATTGTGCCGTTTTTCCCAGTCTTTACGAACCTTTTGGTATTGTCGCCTTGGAAAGTTTCGCCGCTAGGGTTCCCGTGGTAGTTTCCGATACCTGCGGTTTTCCCGAAGTTGTCCGTCATGGCCAAACGGGAATTGTCACCCGGGTCAATAATCCCGATTCCCTCGCTTGGGGCATTTTAGAGGTTTTAAATCATCCCGAATACGCTCAAAAATTAGTTAATCACGCCTACGAAGACCTAGAAAAACGCTTTCATTGGGCGAATTTAGCCCGTCAAACCGAGACAGTATATGGTTTGGTTGTCCAAGAACGACAACTGGTAGAATGGCGTTAATAGGGGATCAGTTTTTTGTCCGTCAGCCGTCAGCATTAGGGGTCAGTTTATATCCTAAAATAACAAAGGCACAACTTAACTTCTCTAACTATGACTATGAAAGCAGCTGAAATTATGACCACGGAGGTGGCCAAGATTAAAGGTTCTGAAACCGTTGCCAAAGCAGTACAATTGATGAGAGAAAAGAACATTAGAACTCTCATTGTTGATCGCCGTCACGATGAAGATGCTTACGGAATTATCACTGAAACCGATATTGTCTATAAAGTCGTCGCTTTCGGTCAAGATCCGCAAAAAGTGCGAGTCTATGAAGTGATGAGCAAACCCTGCATCGTGATTAATCCCGACCTCGGGGTTGAATATGTAGCTCGCTTATTTGCTAATACCGGTATTCGTTTCGCACCGGTAATTAAAGGTGATTTACTCGGTGTTATATCTGTTAGTGACATCCTCCATAAAGGTAACGCCGTCGAAAAGCCCCGCAGTCTTGATTTAGAAGCGGAGATTATCAAAGCTAGAGATATTGCCCGGGCAGTATGTGCTGAAAAAGGGGGAAATTCTCCCGATTGTGCCGCAGCTTGGGATATTGTTGAGGAATTACAGGCAGAATTGGCACACCAACGCGCTAAAAAACCGGAAAAAACCTATTTTGAGGAATACTGTCAAGAAAATCCCGATGCTTTTGAAGCTCGTATTTATGACACCTAATCTCCATGGGTTTGAGGTATCGGAGAATACCTCAAACGTTTTAATCCGGCAAAAGTAGTGTATAAAGGTTTTATTTACTAATAATCGAGGAAAAACTATGGCTGATCTATTTGTCATCGCCTATGAGGACGAATTTAAAGCAGAAGAAGTTCGTTTAACTTTGGCTAAACTGCAACAGGAACATCTCATCGAGTTAGAAGATGCTGCCGTAGTGGTTAAAAACAAAGATGGCCAGATTAAACTCAAGCAAGCGGTCAATTTAACGGCAGCAGGAGCCGCTAGTGGCAGTTTCTGGGGATTATTAATCGGAATGCTCTTTTTATACCCTTTATTAGGGGCTGTCCTCGGTGCTGCTGGTGGCGCTTTGGGAGGTGCTTTAACTGATATCGGTGTGGATGACAATTTTATGCGGGAATTGGGAGAAACCATGCAGCCAGGTACATCTGCTCTCTTTGTTCTCGTCCAAAAAGTTACCCCCGATAAGGTCCTCGATGAAGTGGCCCCCTACGGAGGTAAAGTGTTACGCACTTCTTTGACCAAAACCGACGAAGCTGAATTACAGAAAATTCTCGACCAAAGAGGTGTTAAACCCGAAATCGTTTAGGATATGGGTCCATAAAAGCTAGAAAAAGGGAATATATTTCCCTTTTTGCTTTTTGAGCAAGAATGGGTTTAACATGACCACCACAGCAGCTATAAAATAAGAAACAATCAATAATTATTAATGAACTTTAAGCTGCGATCGAGAATAAAAGTGCTTCAGTGTCGTAGTATTTATTCGTTAATCCCATTGATTGCATTCCTAATCTTTCGGTGACACGAATTGAGCGATAATTATCGGGATTAACCACTGCGTAGATAATCGGCAATTGTAAGGTGATTAAGCCGTATTCTAGAATAACTTTAGCCGCTTCGGTTATATATCCTTGTCCCCAATAATCGCGCCGTAAATGCCAACCAATTTCAATATCTGGGGTAGGATAACCGTGGTTATCGGGCAAATTCTGTAAAATTATCGAACCGATAATCTGATTATTTTTTCGATCGATCATTGCCCACCAATCGCTGCCATTACCCTGATTACGAATAGTTGGTAATCTTACAGAAAAATGGGCATTTAAACTCTCAATATCCGTGGCTAACTGACGAATTCTCGGTAAAAAATAAGTGACTTCGGAATTTTGATAGATCTGAAAAAAAGACTCTTTGTCTGCGGGTAGTTGCCAAGGACGGAGAATTAGGCGATCACTTTTCATTGTTTTAGTGAGCAAATTATAGCAATTCTTTTTCTGAGATTAGGGATTATTGTCGATAAAAAAACTTCTAAATACCACAGCTAGTAGGGAACCACTTAGGACAGTTATCAATGTCCAAATTTGATTCTTTTGGGTTCCTTCGACTTTCTCTAAGCGTTTATTCATGTCATCAAATTTACTATCAAGAGTTTTAATATCACCTTTAACTTCCGTGAGTTCAATCTTTAAATCGGTAGTATCTTTTTGAATAGTTTTGACATCAGCTTTCATTTCCGCTTGTCCATTCTCGATCCCCTTCAATCGATTGTCCACCTCAATCAGTCGAGTTTCCGTGGTAGTGAGTCGAGTTTCCACGGTAGTGAGTCGATTGTCCATGGTAGTCAGTCGATTGTCCACCTCAATGAGTCGAGTTTCCATGGTAGTGAGTCGACTGTCCATGATAGTGAGTCGATTGTCCATGGTAGTGAGTCGATTGTCCATGGTAGTGAGTCGATTGTCCATGGTAGTGAGTCGATTGTCGATTTCGTTGAATCGATGTTCGATTATCTTCTGTCCATTGAGGATTAAATCTTCTAGTCTTTTTAAATCATTATCGGTAGTAGTAGTGGTGGTCATTGATTAAACTCCTATAATTTCAATTCGCTCTTATCTTTATTATTACAGCCTTTCTTATAAACATGAAGTATAACCGAATTTGGTATTGACAACCGACTCCCCACTTCCCCACTTCCCCACTTCCCCACTTCCCCACTTCCCCACTTCCCCACTTCCCCACTTCCCCACTTCCCCACTTCCCCTATACCTTTTCAACAGGATTTATTATTAGTTATAGCTTTGGTGCTTGAGCAAATATGTTCACCGAGCATCACTCCCGTTAGAGTGAGATAAGATTAACTCTTAATTCCTCACCCTAACTACTAGGAAAAACCGGCAATTAAATTACGCACCTTCCCGTAATTTATCCAGAACCGATCGATCTTCTAGAGTAGAAGTATCACCAGAAATCTCTTGACCTGATGCTAAAGTTCGCAAGAGACGACGCATAATTTTACCCGATCGCGTTTTTGGCAGCACATCGGTAAAACGGATTTCTCCCGGTCGGGCAATAGTGCCAATTTCCTTGACAACGTGATCCTTTAATGCTTGCGCTAACTCCGGACTCGCTTCATAATGCCCCTCGAGAGTCACAAAAGCATAGACTTCTTCCCCTTTAATTTCATCCGGTCGTCCCACTACAGCCGCTTCCGCTACCGCGGGATGAGATACTAAAGCTGATTCGATCTCCATTGTCCCTAAACGGTGGCCAGAAACGCTCATCACGTCATCGACGCGCCCCATTACCCAGAAATAACCGTCTTCGTCCCGACGGCTACCATCCCCGGCAAAATAGAGATATTGGCCATCTTTGGGGGCGATATGTTCCCAGTAGGTATTGCGGAAGCGATCGGGATTTTTATAAACTGTTCGCATCATACCGGGCCAGGGATGTTTGACCACCAGATAACCCCCCTCATTCGCGTGGGTGGGATTGCCGTCTAAGTCCACCACTTCGGCCATAATACCGGGAAAAGGTAGGGTTGCTGACCCCGGTTTGGTGGCAATTGCCCCGGGTAAGGGAGTAATCATAATTCCCCCGGTTTCCGTTTGCCACCAAGTATCGACAATCGGACATTTTTCTTTACCGATAACTCGGTGATACCACATCCACGCTTCTGGGTTAATCGGTTCTCCCACAGTTCCCAGTAAGCGCAAAGAGGATAAATCCCGGCTATTGGGGATATCTTCACCCATTTTGATAAAAGCGCGGATAGCAGTGGGGGCAGTATAAAAGATATTAACCCGATATTTCTCGATTACATCCCAAAAACAGCCTAAATTAGAGGGACGGGGAACCCCTTCATACATTACCGTGGTTGCACCATTGGAAAGCGGTCCGTAAACGATATAACTATGGCCGGTAATCCAACCCACATCGGCAGTACACCAGTAAACATCGGTGTCTTTCAGGTCAAAAATCCATTTGCTGGTGATATGGGTGTAGAGATTATAACCGCCGGTGGTGTGGACGACTCCTTTCGGTTTGCCGGTGGAACCACTGGTGTAGAGGATAAATAATATATCTTCGCTATCCATGGGTTCGGCCGGACAGTTAGCAGATACCTGTTTTTGTAGATCATGCCACCAGTAATCGCGATCGGCAACCATATTGATGGGTTCCTTGCTGCGCTGGACAACGAGAACTTTTTCCACACTGGGGGCGCTATTATCGGCTAGAGCCAGATCTACCTGTTCCTTGAGGGCAACGACTTTATCCTTGCGGAAACCACCATCGGCAGTGATTACCACCTTAGCGGCCGCATCATTAAGACGATCGCGCAAAGCATCGGCACTAAATCCCCCAAAAACTACACTGTGGGGCGCGCCAATTCTGGCACAGGCTAACATGGCGATGGCTGCTTCGGGAATCATCGGCATATAAATTCCGACCACATCGCCTTTTTTTACGCCTAATTCCTTTAAAGCGTTGGCAAATTGACAGACTTCTCGGTGTAGCTGTTCGTAGGTAATGGTGCGGCTGTCTCCCGGTTCTCCTTCCCAAATAATGGCAGCTTTATTGCGTCTCCATGTCGTGAGATGTCTGTCAATACAGTTGTAACAAATATTAATCTTGCCGTTGACGAACCATTTAGCAAAGGGGGGCTGCCAGTCAAGAATCTCTGACCATTTTTCAAACCAATGTAATTCTTTTTCGGCTAATTGGGCCCAAAAAGCCGGGGGATCGGCCTTGGCTTTGGCGTAGAGTTGCTGGTATTCTTCAAAGCTTTTAATTGTGGCATTCTGAGCAAATTCGGCACTGGGAGGAAACAGCCGATTTTCCTGTAGGATCGATTCGATCGCTATTTCTGTCATACTGGCAAACGAAATAAATTATCTTGCGATCCAGATTACCTTTTTCGGTTCCCCCCGTAACCTTGGCAAGCAATTCTTTAAGGCTATTTTAGGATTGCCCGATCCCTGACTAGCGATCGCCATTTGGACCCAAGTGTTACAGAGTTTAAAGTTATGTCACCGATCGAGCGATGAACAGATCGCTGTAAGGTAAACTAACCGATAAACCCGAAATTTAACATGGAGAACACTCGGTAAGGAGTCATAATTCAATGTCTCATAGCGTTAAAATTTACGATACCTGTATCGGTTGCACCCAATGCGTTCGGGCTTGTCCCCTCGACGTGCTGGAAATGGTCCCCTGGGATGGCTGTAAAGCTGCCCAAATTGCCTCCTCCCCCCGCACGGAAGACTGTATTGGTTGCAAACGTTGCGAAACCGCTTGTCCGACGGATTTCTTGAGCATTCGGGTTTATCTCGGAGCAGAAACCACCCGCAGTATGGGTCTAGCCTACTAGGCCTGGCAATCATTCTGTGTTTAATATTTAGCGAAAACTAATCTTGTTAAGAGGACTAACCAGTCCTCTTTTTTTGTTATCGAAAATTTGGGTTAAAACCCCGTCCTTTGAGGACGGCTTTAAGCTAAAATGGAAAAAGCGATAACCAAGCTAAAAACTGAACCTTGACCACAGATAGTAGGGGGTTTNNNNAGACTTAAGCAATTAAGCGTTTTTCGGTGAAGCGTCAACCCCGTTCAGCGACCACCCTAAAAAAGTGGCGTGGTGAGGAATCGCCGTCCGTTTTACGGCGGCGAGGATGTCAAACTCCCGTCGCTAGTTAAAATTTTAGTTAGGCCGGGCTGAATAAATCTAAAAACCTTGTTGGATAAGGCTTTTAGACTTTTCCCCCCCAAAAAGTGCCGCCCCTTGGAGTGATTGGGAGGAAAATTCAGCTACTTTTTCCCTGAAAATTAGGTAATTGACCACCTGAAAATCGGTAAAACCCTACACCCTACACGCAGGAAAAACTTTTTCGGCAAACCTTAGTTAGGTAATTCCCCAAAAAGTTGACGATATTTTTGCAGTTTTGCTTCCATTTCTACTAACTGCTGATTGGCCTGTTCTGCCCGTTGGCGTTCATTTTCTGCCCGTTGGCGTTCATTTTCTGCCCGTTGCTTTTCCTGTTCCAGTAGTTGATTAATTTCGCTGTAGGACGAGAATTGAGTACCATCAGGACGATAAATTTTTAACTCGTCGGTTAAGTCAAAACGAATGCCTAAACGGGGACTCACCCAATTATTAACCTCACTAACACTGTCTAAACTGTCACCAATTCGCTGCCAAGCTTCTAGACTATTATCATCGGGATTATAGACGTAGTATTCTTGGGCTCCATAGCGATCATAAAATAGCAATTTTTTGGCCATTTCGATGGAGGTATTACTGGGAGAAAGAATCTCAAAGACGACTTGAGGAGCAAGATTATCTTCTTGCCATTGTTTGTAGGAACCTCGATCGCCTTTCGGTCTGCCAAATACTACCATCGTATCAGGAGCAGCGGCAATTTTCGGCTGGCCTTGCACGGGATACCATAACAGATCCCCCGCTACAAATACCTGGGGATCATCGATATATAACCAGTCGAGATTCTGCTTAATCGTTACTATCCAGTGAAATTGTTTAGTATTATCTGCCATCGGTTTACCATCGCTCTCAGGATAGATAATCTCGGTTTTGTTAACTTGACTAACCATGGGAAATACCTGCCGAACTCATTGGGCTATTTTTATTATATAATAACTTTAAACTAAGTAAGGAAAAAACTCACCTTGATTTTAGAAATACAACAGGTTAATTTAGCGGTAAGACGAGGAAGTGCTTATCTATTAGAAGATATTACTTTTAGCGTCAAGCAAGGAGAAAATTTAGCTATTGTCGGAGCATCTGGGGCAGGAAAAACGACTATTTTGCGCTTGTTAAATCGTTTGCAAGAACCCAGCACGGGAAATATTTATTTTCAAGGTAAATCGATTAAGGAAATACCAGTTATGTCCCTGCGACAACAGATAGTTTTATTGCTCCAAGAATCGAAGTTATTAGGAATGACTGTTCGAGATGCTCTCGCTTATCCTTTGCAATTAAAAAAACTTACCCCTGCTGAAATTAATCAGAGAATTGACCGTTGGACATCCCTATTAAAAATTCCCGAACAGTGGTTTGAACGCGGGGAGTTAGAATTATCTTTAGGACAAAGACAATTAGTGGCAATTACCAGAGCTTTGCTGTTAGAACCGAGCATACTGTTATTAGATGAACCCACCTCTGCTTTAGATACAGGCACGGCCAGCAGGTTATTAGAAGTATTAAATAATCAAAGTTCAATGACGATAATTATGGTCAATCATCAACTGGATTTTTTAGAGGAATTTGCCGAGAGAGTTATTTATCTAGAAGCGGGAAAAATCAGGTCAGATTGCCTCGCCAATCAATTAGATTGGTTAGGACTAAAAACTCAGTTAATTGATTTAGAAAAATCTCGACAAAGTGACCACTGGTAAGATTAACTTAAAATTGCTGCGCCCTGCTGAAAAACTAATAATTCTCCTGCATTAATCGCTGTCCAAACTTCATTATCAGTTAAGGGTGTAGTGGCAATAATTGCCACTTGATCGCTCGGACGAGCTAAAGCTTGAAAATCAACGCTAACATCTTCATCGATTAAATGAGCGGCGGCAAAGGGATACTGACGAATCAGATAACTTAATTTTGTCGAACAATGGGCAAAAAAATGTTCACCATCGGATAAAAGATAATTAAAAATTCCTTGACAAGCGATAGAGTTTGTGATAGTTTTTAGGACTTGATAAAGTTGTTCTAGGGAAGGTTTGCCCTGGGGAAAAGTCTCTCGCAGGGTATTAAGAATTAAACAGAAAGCTTTTTCTGAATCCGTGTCCCCAACCGGTTGATAAAAATCTCCCGCAGGAGGTGAGAAATTTTCTAAATGACCATTATGGGCAAAAACCCAATATTTTCCCCACAATTCACGCCGAAAAGGATGACAGTTTTCTAGTTTAATTTCTCCTTGGGTAGCTTTGCGAATATGGGCGATAACATTGGTAGAATGGATGGGATAGTTTTTAATTAATGCCGCAATCGGAGAAGCGATCGAGGGTTTAACATCAATAAAAATTCGACAACCTAAACCTTCAAAAAAAGCGATTCCCCAACCGTCTCGATGTTCGTCGGTTTTCCCTCCCCGCGCACAAAATCCCTCGAAGGAAAAACAGATATCCGTGGGGACATTACAATTCATGCCTAGAAGTTGACACATAGTTGCTTGAGTTTGAACATCAGATGCGTGGAAAATTACTTACTGCCAGCAGCCGTGACAGGAGACAGGAGAATTTTTTCCAGCTGCCTCTTGCCTATCCTAGCTAAGAAATTAATCTGGCACTACTGCTAATTAGGGTTTACTGAAAAAGTTTCTTGGTGGGTGTGGGGTTTTACCGATTTTCAGAAGGTTTTTAGATTTATTCAGTAAATCCTAATTAAATCAACTTTTGAAAGAAAAAAAGGGCAAAAAATCATATTTATAGCGATAAAATAACTATTTTTTGACCAAAAAGGTCATTTATTGGCTGTTACTGCCTTTTATCTCCTCGCATCCCTGTTTTAAACCCCATGAATCCCAATCGGGCGATCGAGATTAATTTTTTGGCCTGCTTATTCGATAAAATAGGAGATTGGGCTATCTAATCAAATCTGTATCCTTAAGGCTATGACAACTATTTCTCGATCGATCCCCCAATCACCCACTAAATCCTCGTCTATCGGCGGCTGGCGCGGTTTGATCGAAGAATATCGCCAATTTCTGCCCGTAAGCAGTAAAACCCCTGTAATTACCCTCCTAGAAGGCAATACACCCCTGATCCCCGCCCCCTATCTCTCAGCACAAATCGGGCGCGATGTCAAGGTTTTTGTCAAATATGATGGTTTAAATCCCACCGGCAGCTTTAAAGACCGGGGCATGACCATGGCCATCTCGAAAGCGAAGGAAGAAGGGGCAAAAGCGGTGATTTGTGCCAGCACCGGGAACACTTCGGCAGCGGCGGCGGCCTATGCAAGACGAGCAGGGATGCGGGCCTTTGTAATTATCCCCGACGGTTATGTGGCCTTAGGAAAATTGGCCCAGGCTTTATTGTACGGGGCCGAAGTCATCGCTATTAATGGCAACTTTGATGATGCCCTCAAGATTGTCCGCCAACTATCAGAAAATTATCCCGTAACTTTAGTCAATTCCGTCAATCCCTACCGTTTAGAGGGTCAAAAAACGGCGGCTTTCGAGATTGTCGATGTCTTGGGTAATGCCCCCGACTGGTTATGTATTCCCGTGGGTAATGCGGGCAATATTAGCGCCTATTGGATGGGATTCTGTCAGTATCACCAGATAGGTAAATGTGAACGACTGCCGAAGATGATGGGTTTTCAGGCCGCCGGGGCTGCCCCTTTTATCTCCAAACAACCGGTTGACCATCCCGAAACCCTAGCCACGGCTATCCGTATCGGCAACCCCGCTAACTGGGAAAAAGCCTGGGCCGCTAGTCACGCTAGTCAAGGGCAATTTCACGCGGTCAGCGATGAGGAAATATTGGCAGCCTATCGGATTTTAGGAGGCCAAGAGGGGGTTTTCTGTGAACCAGCCAGCGCCGCTTCTGTGGCAGGATTATTAAAAGTGCATCAACAGGTTCCCGATGGGGCCACCGTAGTGTGTGTTTTAACGGGAAATGGACTGAAAGACCCAGATTCGGCGGTAAAACACAGCAATAATCAACTAAAATCTGGGATTGCACCCGAATTAACCCAAGTGGCTCAAATTATGGGCTTCTAAGCTAACGTCAATTCGGGTTAAGCAGTGCTTCTATAAAACTCCCTTAGAACTGGGAATTATACCGGCGCGACGGGGATCGATCGCTATGGCCATACTCATCGCCCGGGCAAAAGCTTTAAAAGTAGCCTCAATAAGATGATGGGAATTAATCCCGTCTAATTGGCGAATATGTAGGGTCATTTGACTGTGATTGACCAAAGCGACAAAAAATTCCCGCACTAGCTGAGTATCGTAGGTTCCCACTCTTTGGGTGGGAATTTCTAGACCATAACTGAGGTGGGGGCGACCGGAAAAATCGAGGGCAACTTGCACTAAAGCTTCATCGAGAGGGGCGACAAAATGCCCGAAACGGACGATCCCTTTTTTGTCTCCCAAAGCTTGCAGTAAAGCTTGTCCGAGGGTGATTCCCACGTCTTCATTGGTGTGATGGTCATCAATTTCTAAATCTCCAGTGGCGCGCACATCGAGATCGATCGCAGCGTGGGAGGCGATTTGCTGCAACATATGATCTAGAAAGGGAATTCCTGTCTGGGCGCGACAATTGCCGCTACCATCAAGATCGATCGTCACCTGTACATCGGTTTCTTTGGTAGTACGACTAACCGAGGCGCGACGGCAAGGTGAGACAAAAGAATCGGGTATCTGGGAAGTGGAAATCATTTAAGTAAAAATATGGACTAGGAAGATGAGAGTTTTTTTCAGTAATCAGTGAACTTAAAACTCATATCTGATAACTGATTACTGATTACTGATCACTGATCACTGATCACTGAAAAGGCTGATGGCCTAACTTTCTGGTTCAGTTTTAGCGGACGCCGGCGGACCGGGGGGCAAAACTTCCTCGCTGACGGGTTGAGGATTTTGGCTAGTGGGGGGACCGGCGGGGGAACCCTCCGGCTGATTGAGAGCGGGGGTTTGGGGAGGAGTTTCTGGGGCTTTTTCTTCGATTATCGCTTCTTTGGGCGGTTCTGGCTGGGTTTGGGGTGGATTTGTCCCTGTGGTTTCGGGGGGCTTGACGTTATCCGGTTGGGGGCTAACGGCGGGTTGCGGCGGTTGATTAGGACGAAGCGGGGTTTCAATTGCCGGCGTTACGGGGGGGGAGTTACGGGTATTGAGGTTGCTACCCTCTGGTTTTGGAGGATTAGCGATCGCACCTCGGCACACTTCCGGGTTAGGGGCAAAACTGACTCGCACATGATAGCTTCTCGACTCACCACTGGGATTATTAAAGCGAGTTAAGCTTACTTCCCTAGCTGCCTGTTGATTGAAAATCGGGAAGCCAGCACTTTTAATTAACTGGGGTTCACTGCTGAGGCGGCCTTGAGCATCCACCGTCACCCCATAAACCGCCGTCCCCGCCAATTGACGGGAACAAGCCGTGGCGGGATAATTACCAGTCAAATTGACGGTAGTTATGCCTCTGCTGCCCTGATTGGGCTGATTTAGTTCATTTAAGGCGTTAGGATTAGTTTTTTGGACTCTGGCCAGCCAAGCCAGATTATTTCTCATGGCATCGTCGTTACTGGTATTGCTTTTATCCGCCTCCAGGGATCGCAAACGTTCCCGCATTTCCGACATTAATTGTTGACGACGCTGTTCATCAATGGGCGATTGACCATTCGGCTCCGGCGTGCGGGCTAAGGAATTGTTTAGTTGTTCCTGCGCCTGTTGTGATGCACTACGGGGCGAATTTCGCAATCTATCTAAAGTTAGATTATCTTGGTAGGGATCGAAGTAAGGCGGTATCCGGTTGTTATTAGTCTCCCTAGGCAGATTATTATTCTCTGACAGGGTGGGAACAGAAGGAGGACTAGGTAAACTGGGGGTAGAAGTGGGAAAATTGCGAGGAATCGGTAATCTACCCAGGGATGGGATAGATGCCACGGGAGGAGAATAGATATTGACGGAGGGTAAAGAGGAGAGGGGAGGTAAAGCAGGTAAGGAAGGTAAAGGGGGAAGGGAAGAAACCGAGGGTAAAGGAGGTAAGGTGCTGTTATGGATGCCATCCATGGGGGGGAGAGGAGGCAAAGAGGAAGAAGATGAATTGGGGTTAGGCAGTCCGGGTAAGCTGGATAGGGAGGAGTCGAGATTAGGAAGACGTGACTGCTCTAGAGGGTTCAATTCAATCAGATTGACGTTGCGTAAATCCTTTTTTGGCTCCTGCGCTGGATTATTGAGGAAATTAGGTAAGATAATCGCTAAAATTAGGGCATGAATACCAAGAGAAGCGGCGAACGAGAGATTATTAGAGTTAATTAGTTTATTTTCTTCGGTTTCTAGACCAAAATAGGAGGATGTCATAATTTAGTTAATTGAGCAGAGCCTGGAGGGGGAAAGTTAACTCTATTTTAATCGTCAGGGCGATTTTTTTTCTTGAGGGCGGGGAATTAATTGGTGTCAGTACCCCACCACCCCACCACCCCACACCCCACACCCTGCCACCACCGAAAAACTTTTTCAGCCAACCCTACTTATGCTGTGAGCGGGCCACAGCTTTTAATTTGGGATACAATTCCGAAGGGTCTAACAAAGGGATAAACTCATTGATTGCCGGTTTAAAATTAGCCGGAAAATTCTCCCTAGTTCCAGGACTGTTAGGCGATTTAGGCACTGATTCTAATTCAGGGAATTTGGGCGTTTCCGGGGTTAACTGCGAGAATAATTCCTCCACATTACTCATACCTTTGCGAGGATCATTAAAAAGAGAAGTTTCTAAGTTGAGTAAAGAATCTTTACTCGTGGCTACTGTGCCATCATTATCGGTTTTTCCCGCTTCTGGCTCTGGACAGGGCTGCTCAAGGGTGGGAGAAGGTATATTGATCTGTTCCCGTTTAGGGATAACTGCTGGTTTTTTGCCATTTAACTGGCAATCTAGCAAGTTTTTACAAACCAAGCGCTCGAATTCCCCCGTAAAATGAAAGGTAGGATGGCCGCGACGGTGCCAAATTTTGAGAATTTCCTCCACCGAAATGACTTTGTAACGTCCCTGATAGAGTGCCTCTAAAATCGCCATGCGAATCCAATTTAGCGAATAGATGGGCAACCAGCGCTCGATTAATTCTTGCGCTTTATATCCTCTCATTTCAAATCGATATTGGTTGAGTATAGTCGCTATCTGCATGAGGTTGATCTCTGGGTTAATCTCTGTCATAGAATTTACAAAGATAGTGAGCGCAATCGTTATGGCTACTAGGCACTCTGTATATTAAGATTTTATTCGGGTTTTTCCTAGTGGTTTTTCCCTATTCTCCCCACAGTTACCCTTTCGGCGCATCTTCACTCAAGGTCAGTTGACCGAAAATTTGGGTACAAGCCCCGCCCTGGGAGCATCTCATTTATGCAAGTGAGTAATTATGCTTGTCGCTAAAACTGACTTTTGGCAAGGCTTTCAAAATAGCTTGACATAAAACTTAATTTAGGAGTTACAAAGGTGAGATGCTCCCCCCGCCCTTTAGTGTAGGGTCGGGCGGCTTTAAATAAATATGTATAGTCAACTTAAAGAATTTTGTGCTAAAATATTGATACTCGGTCGAGCAGTGTCAAAATGTTTGTACTAGAATACAAAGTTAAGCCAAAACCTAATCAGATAGAAGCCATTAATGAAGCAATACGGACAACCCAATTTGTTCGGAATAAAGTTCTGCGTTATTGGATGGATAATCAGGGTGTTGGCAAAACCGAGTTATTTCGGTACAACACAGCATTAAGGAAAGAGTTGAAATTTGTTGATGATTTAAACTCCCATGCTTGCCAGACTGCCGTAGAAAGAACCTTGCGAGCAATTACTCGGTTTTACGATAATTGCCAAAATAAAGTTAAAGGAAAGAAAGGCTACCCTAAGTTTAAAAAACATTCCCGTTCTGTTGAGTATAAAGTATCTGGATGGAAGCTATCAAAAGATAAACGTCATATTACCTTTACAGACAAAAAAGGTATTGGCACTCTTAAACTGATTGGCTCTAGAGATATTAATTATTATCAACCAGAACAGATTAAACGGGTAAGAATCCTTAATCGTGCCGATGGTTACTATGTGCAGTTCTGCATTAAATTAGACCCCAGAGACACGGTTAAACCTTTAACGCCTTCCCAGAAAGCCACTGGGATTGATGTCGGATTAAAGTTTTTCTTAGTAGATAGCGAAGGCCATCAAATTGATTGTCCGAACTACTATCGAAAAGCGGAAAAACAATTAAACCGATTAAACAGGAAAAAGTCAAAGAAATACCGTAAGGGTAAAAAACAATCTCGTAATTATCAC
>VYKT01000072.1_pt1 | contig 15422 bp, 13 predicted proteins | sample 5114531 | NCBI WGS metagenome assembly VYKT01 (sample SAMN12291797, study PRJNA351875) | freshwater metagenome | isolation source: freshwater lake | place: USA: Michigan, Gull Lake | collected 2011-07-05 | reverse complement strand
CTATCCATAAAGGGTGTCTTTTTCCTTTATCTTTCCGAAAGTCCTTGACTTGTTTCAGTTTTTCTATTAAGCTCAACATATATTTAAAAGGTTGCCGGTCACTTCTCATTTTACAAAGACAGTGATCGCTTTTACTTTTGATATTCTGATGGGAGAATGAATCAGCCCTACCCTCCCACCCCTCGAAGAACAGCGAAGAATTGCGGCAATTTTAGATAAAGCGGATGGGGTGCGACGCAAGCGCAAGGAGGCGATTCGGTTGACTGAGGAGTTGTTAAAATCGACATTTCTAGAGATGTTCGGTGATCCTGTTACTAATCCGAAAGGGTGGGAGATCTGCTCTATGAAAAAGATTGTCGTAGAGACACAGTATGGAACTGCCGAGAAGTCTCAAGAGGTAATGGGCGGCCTTCCTATTTTACGAATGAATAACATTACTTATTCGGGAGAAATCGATCTTAATTCACTTAAATGGTGTCAAATACCGCCCAAGGATGAAGATAAGTTTACGGTTAAACGAGGTGATTTACTCTTTAACAGAACTAATAGTCCTGAACTTGTTGGCAAAACTGCTGTCTGGAGAAGCGATGGGAAATTTGCATACGCTGGATATTTGATTCGCGTTCGTTTTGATAAATCGAAGGCTAATTCTGAATATGTATCGGCTTTTTTGAACAGTAACTATGGAAAAAGGTATTTGCTTGAAAAGGCGAAGCCATCGATAAATATGTCAAATTTTAGTGCTTCTGAGTTCTTGAAAATTCCAATTCTGTTACCTGATATTGAAACTCAGCATCGATTTGATGAATTCGTCAGTTATACGAGGATGATGTCTCAGCACCTAAGTGATGGACTGGGAGACTATAACAATCTCTTCAACTCCCTTTTACAACGCGCCTTTCGCGGGGAACTGTAGCCATGGCATCCCGTAGATTACTGCCATAATCTTGTGGGAAATGCCATTAAAAAAGACCGTTGGACAATTAACTAAGATTCCTATCATCTCACACTGTCAAGAGGGAAAAACCTAGATAAAATAACCGAGCTATCGGGAACTCCTCAACTCCGAGCGAGTGAGACGGATTTATCTGAATGAATTAGAAAACTGAATGAATTAGAAAACATTCCTCAAACTTCGATTGGTTTAGCTACAGTCCAATTAATCACCCTATCTAAAGCAAAAGCTATTGATAGCACCCGAAAATTAATCCAAAGAGTGAGAGAAGAATTAACCCCCGACCAAAAACCGCAAGAACTCTTACAATTAATAGAGACGATTCTCATTTATAAGTTACCGCTTCTCAATCGTCGGGAGATAGAAACTATGTTTAGTTTAGATGAATTAAAACAAACTCAGTATTTTCAAGATGTGCGCGAGGAAGGTCGTCAGGAAGGTCGTCAGGAAGGTCGTCTAAACAAAGCACTAGAGGCGGTCCCTCGTTTGTTAGCCTTAGGGTTAAGTGTTGAGCAAGTCGCATCCGCCTTAGAATTAGAGGTTGAACAGGTTAGAGCTATACAAAACGGGACATAATCGCCTTTTTCCCTAGCCAAAAAGGAAGGCGTTTAAGCCTTCCTTACACTATAGTTGGGGTTGGCTGAATAAATATAAAAACCTTGTTGGATAAGGCTTTTGGACTTTTTTCCCATCAAAAAGTGCCTTAGCTAGGAGTGATTGGGGGGAAAATTCAGGGACTTTTTGCCTGAAAATTAGGTAATTGACCCCCTGAAAATCGGTAAAACCCTACACCCCATACCCCACACCCTACCCCCACGAAAAACTTTTTGCCGCAAACCCTATTTAGGAAAGGAGATTACCGCGACTACCGTTAGGAAGAATAGTTTCTTCGAGGGAAGCAGAAAGAAGATTATTTTCGGTTAAAATCGCGCCAATTAAGTTAGCTTGTTTGAGATTAGCTCGTTTAAGATTGCTTCCCACTAAATAACTCAAGAGTAATCCCGCTTGGTGTAGATTAGCACCAGAAAGGTTAGCGGAGGCTAAATTAGCACCGAGCAGATTACAACCGGTTAAGTTAGCCTGGCGAAAATTGGCTTTATTAGCGTCAGTTTTGCTTAAATCGGCTCCGGTTAAGTTAGCTCCCTCAAAATCGCTACAATTGAGGTTAGCTCCCGTCAGATTAGCACCTTCGAGGTTAGCATAACGTAAATCCGCCCCCCGTAAATCCGCCCCGCGCAAATCGGCATAGCTGAGGTCGGCGTATTGAAGATGGCAGTTTTCCAGATTAGCTTGATAGAGATAGGCTCGAATTAGGTTAGCCTCTTTTAAGTTAGCATGGCTAAGATTAGCAGAGCTAAGAATAGCACGAGTGAGAATAGCCCGTTTTAGGTTAGCTTTCCCCGCCATGGCATGGGTTAAAGTGGCTGAGGTGAGATTAGCCGCTTCGAGATTCGCTTTGAACAGTTGAGCAAAAAGTAAGCTACTGTGAATTAAACAGGCAGAACTTAAATCAGCCTTTTTGAGAACAGTATTACTCAAAATTGCGCCGCTTAGGTTACTTTGGCGCAAATTTGCCCCAGAAAGGTCGGCTTTAGTCAGGTTAGCATCGATAAGACAAGCTTTGCTTAAATTGACTTCTTCGAGGGCAGCGTCCTTGAAATTAGCGTTAATTAAACAAGCTTCGGCTAAATTGGCTCGTTTTAAGTAACTATGACTTAGGTTAATCTGGTTTAAACACTGTCTCTTTAAATTGACTCCGCTAAGTCTGACTTCCGCAAAGTTGCGTTCTCCTCGATTATACAGTTCGATTAGATGTTCACGATTGGTTAAGGCATTGCTACTCATAAAATAACTAAATTGTTCTGGAAGCTGATTTCCAGAGAATTGGTTGGGGAAAATTACTGATCATGAAGTCGATCCCTAGGATTAGTACAGGGAGCGACTGGGAATTTTTGCGAATAAATAGAAATTTTCAACCAATTACGGGCTTAAAATCCCTATTGGCAATCACTAAAACCGGTAAAGAACGAAAAGAATCGGGGTTCAATACCAAAAACAGTCTCTACCTAAACCCGCCACTTGTTGCCAGCCAGGTCTAGGCATTAAATTAGAGAAGTCTTGTGCGTCAGTTTTTCTGACTGAATCTACTGCCTCGCCGATGTCTTGACTCGGTATCATACAGTTGAATTTGTTAGGTCTGCTTAGTCAGTCCGGTAGCCAAGAGGCTAAAACTCTTAATCACCAGATTTCGGGGACTCTCCAGTTGAGCAAGCATAAAACTTTGTAAAAGTCAATCCCTCTTAGGGATGAACTGCCCAATTCTATTCCCTGAAGCCTTGGTTTATCTAGTCTATCAGGTTGTGGTCTGTTTTGGCAAGAGGGGTCAATGGTTTTTTAATCAATTCGCCAAAAGGCTTGATTTTCCGTAGGGGATAATTGTATAGACTGGTCATCTAAATATTGTCTGAGACTGGGGGAAGGATTGAGGAGATAAATATCGGTAAATTGATTTTTTAAGGATGGGATGGAAACTCTAGGGTTCGACTGAACAAATAAATACTTTGTCTTAGCATCAGTAGTATGGATAAGGGGCAAGGTATCTAACCAATGTTCTGAAATAATTAGAGGTTTTTGACTGCGATTAATCATTGTATAAGCGTTGGGAATATTACTACCATAGCCCACATATCTAGTTGCCGGCGGTGGATAGGGAATTTTGGCAATTAATCCGAAAACTAGCAATAATATTAAGAGAATTTTTGCCCAGCCTTGGCGATGCTGTAATCCGTTGCTTAGTAAAAAGGTAACTGCCAGCAGCATACCGAGAAAACTCGGTAAGTAAAATCTGCCCACAGCCGTGTAGCGAAATCCTCTGATTAGATCCCACGCTAAAAGAGAGAAAAAGGGGATAATTGTCAGGAGAATGATCAGGGTAAAAACTTTTTTATCGGCTTTTTTGCCCAGATAAATAAAGGAGATGATGACGAGGATAATTAGGCAGTATTCAATAATAGGGTTGATGGTGGGATTGGCTAAACTGAAATTATAAAATAAACGAGCGATCATTATTACCCATCTTTGCCAAAGTACCTCTAGGGGTAAACTGCCTTTTGACCATCCAAAGATAGTAAATCGACCAGTAAAAATCCGGGTTAACCAAATTGAATAAATCCACAGAGAAGCAAGTAAGCTGATGCTATAGTATTTTTTGGTTAAAGAGTTAAAAGAATTCAGCTGCAACAGAAAATATAGGCTATGGACTACTAGAACAAAGATAAAGAAAACATGAGTATATAAACCAGCGATTAGGGATAAACTATAGAAAAACCAATCTTTTTTCGGTTGCGAGGAATCAATAGCTTTGAGAAATAACCAGCTAGAAAGTATCGAACAGAAAACATATAGTCCGTATTCCCAAATTCCTAGAGCATAACCAGTAAAACGAGGGGAAAAGAAGATAAGTGTAGTGGCGATTAAAGCGGCGTTTTTATTTTTAAATAAAGTCAAAGCCAAATGGTAAAAACTCCATAAAATGCCAAGCCAAATAATTACCGAAAATCCTCTTAAGACTAGATAAGAATTGCCCGATAACCTTGCTAAAAACCAGAGGAAACTATAATAGAGAGGTAGATCGTAATTCGAGCTAGTATAAAGAGAGGCTAAGGTATCAGGAAAACCTTTCACGGAATTAACCCCTTGAAATTGCCAGAGTTGTTCTGTAGATTTAATTTGTCCATCGAACAGATAGTTAATTAACTGTTCGGGTGTGTAACCAGAAAGATGGAGTAAGACGAAAGATTCATCGTGCCAAACATAACTATAGTAGGCGAGATGGACAAAATAGAAAATATTGAAAATAATCAATAAACCTAAAGCAAATCTAACCCCAGATTGACGAGTAAGCATAATTATCTCGATCCTGTTAAAAATCACTGATTACTGTTGACTAACTCCTGCTTAATCACTCTAGAATTTTGATGGGTAAGGGGTAAAGTAAACCAAAACTGTGAGCCAACCCGCGGGGTACTTTTTACCCCAATTCTCCCAGAGTGAGCCTCGATTATTTGCCGACATTGGTAGGAACCTAAACCGATTCCCGTTAGGTGTTGATTATGAAGATTTCTTACATATAAATGGAAAAGATGTTGACATTGTTCCTCATCCATGCCAATGCCATTATCGCTTAAAGTGCAGTAGAGCATATCTTGGTCAATACGAGCATCTAAAGCTAATTGAATCGGTGGAGGATTATGTTTTAAGGCATTATTTAATAATTGTTCAAAAACACTTCTTAGCTGACAAGGATCAGCATCAATAGCGGGTAAGTCATCGGGGAGAAGATTAATAAAAGTAGCTTGGTATAAATCAAAATCTTTCTGCCAATCTTTGAGCCAAATTTCCACCTGTTCTTTTAAAGATAGAGGTTGACGATGCAAGATTAAAGGCCGTTCTTCAGCAAAATGATTTTCTGATAAAGCATTAATTAAAGTTAATTGTCGATCGCAACTACGCACCACCTGATCGAGCATTGCTCGCGAGATAGTTACTTTTTCTGTTTGCCGACACTGTAAATTTTTTAATAACATCACTAATCCCATAATCGAAGTGCGAAGATCGTGGGATACTGCCTGTAAAAAAACCGTTTTCATTTCGTATAAACGCTGAATTTCCCGGACTTTTTCCCGCAGTTCCAAGGTTCTTGCTGCCACTTCCCGTTCTAAATTATTATTCAAGCTTTGCACCCTCTGATATAGTTGCGCTTGGCCGATAGCAATACAAACTTGGGTGGCTAACTGTTCTAATAATTTGACCTCGCTTTTTTGCCAATGACGAGGATGGGAATATTGATGGACAACTAAAGCACCTAAATGTTGATTATTAACCGTTAGAGGTAAAACTAAAGAGGATTTAACTTGCAGGTATTCGTAATAACCCTTGAGAGTCGGCAGAGTTTGCACCTTAGCGGTATTATCAGCAATAATTAACTTATCTAAAGAAAATAATTGTCCTAATTCTTCCAGTAATTCTGGTTCGGGAAACCAACCCATCAGCGAGGGAATCTCGGGACGACGGGACTCAGCGATTACCTTAGACCAACCCCGCTCTTGACAGTGACCGATATAGACTTGATCGGCATCGAGAAAATTTCTGATTTCCTCAACAATGGTATTTAAAACCTGATCTATATCTAAAGATTGATGGACTTTTAAAGCAACTTGTGTTACTAAATGTTCTCTTTCTAAAGTTTCATTTAAAGCTCGATCGATCTGTTGTCTTTCGCTAATCGCCGCCGATAAAAACAGAGAAGTTGACATGACAATGACTAAAAAGATTTGTAAGATCAAGACACCTCTGGTATAATCGGGAGCCTGTAGGATAAAAGGGCTGATTCCCTTGGCCAATCCCATCAAAGCTAAAATAGATACTAAAAAATTCGCTATTACCGCTCCCCAAGTCTGAAAACGCATAGCGGCCCAAACCACAAAAGGAAAAGGCAGATATTCGAGGTACTGCACCATACTCCAATCGGGGTTGAGAAAATTTGGTTGATCACCAAAAACCACGGAAGTCACCACCGTTAGCAAACTCAGACAAAGTAACGCCTCGCCAAGGCGTTGGGGTTGCCGTGGTTCTCGCAAGGAGTGATGATTGAAGAAAAAACGCAACAGCAGCGGCGTGGTCATTAATATACCCGTACTATCTCCGAGCCAGATAATGCCCCAAGACTGTCCAAATTGCCGCCAATCCCAAGTATTTAGCCAACTACGGGCAAAAGTATCGATAGTGGCATTGACTGCCGAGGCTAATAAAGCCGCTAAAAATACCAGTAAAAGGATATCGCGAATGCGCTGCAAAGTGGCGGAAAATCTCAGATAATGCAAGAATTGCGCCCCTAACAGAGCCGATAAACTGCTACCGAGCGCCGAAAATAGAGCTATGGGCCAACTGGCCGCTAAAAAGAAGGTAAGAAGCAAATCCCCGATAAAAACGCCTAAAACTAGCCTTTTTCCCCCTAAAAAAACCGCAGTTAAGCCAATACCAGCACTCATCCAAATCGGAGCAGGTCGCGAGCCTAAATTTAAGCAGAGATAGCCTAGCCAACCAACACCCAGATAAACTAGGGCAACAAGCACAATTTTAGACCGATCTGATGAAATCCGTAGCATTTTCAGTTATCAGTTATCAGTTATCAGTTATCAGTCATCAGTTATCAGTTATCAGTTATCAGTTATCAGTTATCAGATTTGAGTTCTAAGTGAGCAGTATGTATTAAGCTGGCAGTATTAAATAGTAGTTTCCCACTGTCTTTTCACTGATTACTGATGGTTCTTCGGTTTGTGTTATGCAATGGACGGGAGTTATAAGGGATGAAACCCTTATATAGAAAGACATTGCTTCGATTTTTGCCAATTGTTTTCAATCTAGAACGAGCTAATCAATTAAGTCTCTTGCCAGATAAGGATTTAGCCGATTTCTGCCCCCTGATCGAACCATACCAAGTAACGAAGAACCTTACTGATTACTGTTTACTGTTTACTGTTTACTGTTTACTGGTCACTGGTCACTGGTCACTGGTCACTGGTCACTGTTAATCTATCTCCAGATTGCCTAAACTAGGAGTAGTTCTGCCTCATGCAGATGGGTGAAAACCGTACATTTTCCCGTTAGGAATCAAAGATCATGCGGATTTTAATTGTTGAAGACGATCCTTTAATGCAGTTAGGTTTAGAACAAGCGCTCGGTGAACAGCCGGATTTTGAGATTGTCGGTCAAGCGAGTGATGGTCTAGCGGGGGTACAATTAGCCCTATCCCTACGGCCGGATTTAGTGGTCATGGACATCGGTTTACCCCGTCTCGATGGCATTGCGGCAACTAAACAGATTAAGGAGGGTTTAGCTAATGTTCATGTGGTCATGCTCACTTCCCACACTCTCCAACAGGAAGTGATCGCAGCTCTGGCTAGTGGTGCTGATGCCTATTGTATCAAGGGAGCGAGTCTCGATCGCCTTTTGGCCGCCATTGAAGCAGCTAAGGACGGAGCCACCTATTTAGATCCCCAAATTGCCCGTTTAGTCATGGATAATCTCAAACCGCCGGCAGTGCAACCTAATCCCAATCTAGCACTTTTATCGGAGCGAGAAATGGAGGTTTTAAAGTTAATTGTTGAGGGCAAAAGTAACGCTGAAATCGCCGAACAACTTTATTTAAGTACCAATACGATTAAAACCCATGTGCGGGGCATTATGAATAAATTAGCCGTGGACGACCGAGTACAAGCGGCCGTAATTGCCCTGCGTTCCGGTATTGTTTAAGGGGAAAATGGCGATTTACTTATCCCATATTCGAGGCTTCTCTAATCACCTCTAAAACCTCTGAAGCATGGGAAATAGTCGGGACGTGACCGGATGCCAAAACCACTGTCTTTGCTCCCATTCTCTCGGCCAAATTAAACTGTAATTCTGGGGGTACGGCTTGATCTTGACTAGAGACAATATACCAGTTCGGCTTATTTCTCCAGGCGGTTGTAGTGGTTTTTGCTGTTAGTAAAGAGGCGGCTGCTGGGGTTTGGGTGGCATAAATTAAAGCGGCTTTTTCGGCGGGCAAATCATTGGCGAGAATCTTCTCTATTCCCTCTTGAGAAATCCAGATAAACCCCTCTTGTTCTTGAAAATACTGTGATGGGGTTTCGTATTCACTAAACAAATCTACCATCGACTCCCCCGCATCGGGAGCCAGCGCTGCAATGTAAACTAAACCGGACACTTTTTCATCGTTGCCGACTTCTGTGATTACCGTACCCCCCCAAGAATGACCGACTAGAATACATTGTCCTTCGATACGGTTTAAAATTCTTTTCGTAGCAGCTACGTCATCCGCTAGAGAAGTGAGAGGATTTTGCACTGCGATCGCTGCGTATCCTTCGGCTAATAACTGGGCAGTTATCTGATTATAACTAGAACCATCGGCCCAAAAACCGTGAACCAAAACAATATTGTTAATTCTGTTCATAAGACCTCTTACAAAACTCGAAAAGTGCTGGTTTTTAGCATTTTTTAACTCTCACAAATTAATTAGACAGGAGAGCTATTAATATTCTTACATTGTAGCCATTAAGCCCATTTTAACTTTTTAACTCAATTGCCGGTGCTATAACCATCCAAAAAGTATATTCAATCATTTATAATAGTTATCGACCTATCTCTGTTGGATAAACCATGACTATCGCTCAAAGCTTACCCCTAGTCGAGTCTCATGTAAACCCTGAGATAATCTTCCCACAAGGCCAATTTTGGAGTGATGAACCACCCTTGGAAAGTAACCTACATCTACAACAAATTATTTTACTAATTCAGTGTTTAGAATGGTGGTGGCGCGAGCGAGAAGATTATTTTGCCACCGGCAATTTAACTATCTATTACAGTCCCAACCAGAAAAAGTCAGAATTCTTCCGTGGTCCCGATTTTTTCGTCGTTTTGGGGACAAATTCCAACCCCAACCGCAGAAGTTGGGTAGTTTGGCGAGAAGAGGGCAAATATCCCAATTTAATTATCGAAATTCTCTCCGATAGTACCGCCAAAGTTGACCGAGAGGAGAAAAAACAAATTTATCAAGATATATTTCGCACTCCCGATTATTTTTGGTTTGACCCAGAAAGCCTAGAATTTCAAGGATTTACCCTAATTAGCGGTCAATATCAACCGACTACCCCCAATGCCCAGGGATGGCTCTGGAGTCAACAATTAGGCTTATATTTGGGTTTATCTGCCAATAAATTGCGCTATTTTACCCCCGAAGGTGAATTAGTACCCACTCCCGCAGAAGCGGCACAACAGGCAGAAAATCGGGCTGTAGAGGCAGAAAACCAAGTCCAGCAAGAAAAGCAAAAAGCGGCGAAATTAGCGGCTAAACTGCGGGAATTGGGCATAGATACCGAGGAAAATCTCTAATCTTCTTTTGTTATTCAATAACGCTATTTTCGGTGAGCGGTGAGCGTATTTGGTGTCATTTAGAGGCTTAATAGTTGACTAATCGCAGAAAGCTCCGCGCAAGCGTAAGTTTTCCCGCAATTCCTCGGTCATACCCACATTATCGGCAAACTTTGCCCCCTTCACTTTTGCTCCGCTAAAATTCGCTTGAGTGATGTTGACTTCAACCAAATTAGCTCCTTCTAAATTGGAGCCGATTAAATTAGCTAAAGCCAAACTAGAACGGTAAAAATCAGCATAACTTAAATCGGCATTAGCTAATAAGGCTCCGCTTAAATCCGCTCCTTTAAAACTAGCATGACTGCCATTAATTTCTCTTAAATCAGCATCGGTTAAATTGGCCCCGCGCAGATTAGCTTGATAGAGATTGGCCATACCTAAAGATATACCACTTAATTCCGCTGCTAGGAGATTTGCCCCAGTAAAATCCCTTAGGGGATCGAGTTCAGCTAATTGGGCCAGTTCGAGAAAATCATCACTAACAGAAGCATAAATTCCCTCGATTTGTGCTGGCAATTTCTCTAAATTTTCTGATGCTGCTGGTTTCGGTTCAACTAGAACAGTATCTAATTCTACTTGCGATGACCCCAAAGAAATACGACTCAAAAAAGCATCAAATTGATTTTCCATCAGGAAAAATGCTAACTTTCGCTCTAAAATACTATGTTTATTGGGGCTTATATCGTGTTTCCATAATCCCGATGTTTCCGTGATACAGATATCAGAAGCTGTCACCGAAAATTGCACCGTCAGATGATAAGGTTCTTCCTCCACACTCACGGTTCCTAGGTTAATCCTTTTGATCGCTCCTGTAAATATTGACTGAGGACTTTTGAACGATAACCGCCATTGATGATTATTAATACGATTTATGTATAACTCTTGACTAGAAAGAGGATTTGGTGTTAGGTGACAATTAACTAAAACAAAATCTAATTTTCCTCCTTTCAGTCCCCATTTCATTTCCCCGCCGAGGAGAGATTGAATTTGAGCTTGTAGGTGTAAAGTTAAATATAAATCAAATTTTTGCGAGTCGGTGGCTACTGGTTCTAGGGTTAAAGATACACTATCGGGATAGCGATCAAAGGCAGCTAAAAGACGCATAATCCAAAAGAGAAAAGCCAAAATAAACAGTAAAAAAGTGGTGTTTCTCCGGCCCTAAAGCTGAGAACTCACCCCTATTTAAAACAATAGCCGATTTTCTCGATCCTCGATGAACATTTCTTCGGCGATCGCTGAAGGATTGCCCCTGAAAATCAAGGTTAAATTAGTTGACTTTCTCTTTTTTGCCGATATTGTCGTCCGCATTAAAAAACATCGGCAAAAAGCGTTCCATAAACATTTGTGGATCACGATTCCAGGCTTTTTGAGCCGCTTCTACCCGGAATAATTGTAATTTCGGGTCGAGAAGGGATTGGGGTAAACGTTCCATCAGATATTGAGGACGTTCCCAAAGCGGCATAGTGGCGGCGATTTCCATTAAATGACCGACGCGGCGCAATTCTGCCCCCAGGGTGATATCCATACCCGATTCATAGGCGGCCTGTTCGATCGCTGAGTATTTGGCCTTCGCTTTTTCGACTTTTTGCCGATGTTCGGGGCTTTTTTGGGCAATTTTGGCTAACCAACGATTGCCCCAACGCACATGACCCGCTTCTTCAGGAAAGATTTTGGCGATCGTTTCCTGAATTTTCAGATTTTCTGGGGTTTGTTCCCCTTCCTTGAGGGCATAGATATGGGCGGCAAAGTATTCGCATCCCCGTTTTTCCGTGACGTTAATTGCCGCTAGGGCTGCAATCAGTCTATCTTCCCTTTGTTCTTCGCCTTGGAATTGATCTTGATCGAGAAGACGTTCAAATTCGTCGATATAGGACAACCCCGGCGGTTTCCCCACATCGGCCCCCAATTCGATCAATAAATCGGTTAACCAGTAGGCATGGCGGGCTTCATCGGCGACGTGGTGGGAAAGCTCCTGTATCAGTTCTTTCGGTTGTCCGTCTAAGGTTTCGATCAGTTCGGTCAGGTCTTTACAGCTACGTTGTTCGTTGTAGCGGTAGCGGTTGAGGGTGACAAGATGAATTTCGCGATCGCTAATGACACGCTTCATGATGTCGCGAGCGCTCATCGTCTTCTTGAATTTGCGAGGGTAAGCAACGGTCATGAGTTTGTATCGTTTTGTAAACGGCTTCCCGTATTCTAACGGAGTTTTTTCCCAATCTGGCAAGGGAGCGGCAAGTGGCAAGCTTTTTTCAGTGATCAGTAAACAGTAATCAGTGACCAGTGAAAGATAAGCTGCCCGCGCATTTAAATTGCTTGTTGAGATGAGACACTCTTTACTGTTGGCTCTTGCAAGAGTAAAGAGATTGGGGGGAGATTCGGCTAATCTAAGAATAAGCGGTTAAAATGCGTCTTAGCTTATCGAGGAAAACTAGAATTGTCTATGAACACATTTACTCCCCATCAAATTGTTAGTTTATTCTGCAAAAATCGAACTTTATACGGAGAAGTAATTCAGGTGATCGAAAGTCGTTCGGCTCTTTGGGTGCGTCCTCTTTGGTTAATTGTAGCCGATAATTTTGAGACAATTGATGTGCGGGAAGGTTCCGATTTAATCCTGCCGATGGACTTATTTAAACCCGCCTTAGACACGGAAGTTTTACCCCTATTCTCCCAAGTCATTAAAGATAATTATATCACTAATATTTCCTATCCTCTCCAGGACTTTGTGCGGAAAGTGTGTCAAAATTATCCCGAATATTTTTGAAAAATATATGATTGATGAAGGTTGCGTTAAATACAATTGTACTTGGATTCCTGACCGTCCCTTAGCAAGCTCAGAGATTGCAGAATTAAATTATTGGCGCAATCGCCTCTATCAACTGGGATTAATCGGTCAATACGATAACGGAATCGGTTTTGGGAATGTGAGTCAACGAGGAAAAATAGACAAAGAAATTATGATTTCTGGCACTAACACCGGGGGAATCCCGGTATTAAATGAATCCCATTACACCACAGTTATAGACTACGATTGGAGAGAAAATCGGGTCACTTGTCGGGGAACAATTGCCGCTTCTTCGGAAACTCTCACCCATGGAGCAATTTATGAAGCGAATCCCCAGATTAATGGGGTAATTCATATTCACCATCGCCCCCTGTGGCAAAATTTGATGTATCGCGTGCCGACCACTCAAGAAAATATCGCCTATGGAACCCCAGAAATGGCCGCAGAAATTATCCGTTTATGTCAAGAAGATCGTCTAGAGGAGCAACAAATTTTAGTGATGAGTGGTCATGAAGAAGGAATTATCGCCTTTGGTCAAGATTTAGCAAAAGCGGGCAATTTATTATTATCCTATTACCAGCAATTTCAATCATCTTGAAATTGACCTCCTCTTTGTGTTAACTTGTTCTGTAGATTTTCGTCTTTGAGGAATTCTATCGTGATCGACATCTTCCATCATCTATCTGTCTCGATCGACTTTTCGCCTCTTACCAATGTCTTGATGACTATTTCGGATCAAGACGTGGATATCATCGGGAATGTCCAGAAATCCTTCTCAAATTTCGTCAAAACTGGGCAAGCATGGGCCTTATTAATCGGGTTGATTGTCGGTTATCTGTTTCGAGGTTTTACTTCTTATTAGCTTTTCGCCTATCAGCCTTCAGCCAGAGTGAGCAATTCTTGCTATTCTTATGCTTGTAGAGTTGGAGATTTTTCTAACCTGAAGCGGTAATGCTATCAGCACCGGATTATCCCTAAAAACTGCCCAGCATATTTTGGTTAACTTTATCCACAATAATCTAACGAAAACAGTGACAGCAAAGAAAACTTGGAGCGATCGCTTTGAAGGTAGTCTCCATCCTACGATCGTAGAATTTAACGCCAGTATTGGCTTTGATATCGAATTAATCGAGTATGATCTCACCGGATCGATCGCTCACGCTAAAATGCTCGCCTATACGGGTATTATCACCCCCACAGAAGCTGATAGTCTCGTCTCTGGATTGGAACAAATTCGTCAAGAATACCGCACCGGCAACTTTAACCCCGGCATCGATCAAGAGGACGTGCATTTTGCCGTGGAACGTCGTTTAACCGAGATCGTGGGAGATGTGGGCAAAAAACTGCACACGGCCCGTTCGCGAAACGATCAGGTAGGAACGGATATTCGTCTGTATCTTAGACAACAAATCGATGATATTAGGCAAGAAATTCGCAATTTTCAGCAAGCTTTAGTCAATCACGCTGAAAACCATCTGGAAACCCTCATCCCCGGTTATACCCACCTGCAGCGCGCTCAACCGATTAGTTTAGCCCATCATCTCCTAGCTTATTTTCAAATGGCCGAACGGGATCACCAAAGATTAGGAGAAATTCGCGCCAGGACTAATATTTCGCCCCTAGGATGTGGCGCTTTAGCGGGGACGACTTTTCCGATCGATCGTCATTACAGCGCCAATTTACTCGATTTTGAGCAGGTGTACAACAATAGTCTCGATGGAGTTAGCGATCGGGATTTTGCCATTGAATTCATGACGGCCGCTAGTCTGATTATGGTACACCTGAGCCGTTTGAGCGAAGAAATAATTCTCTGGTCTTCCCAAGAATTTAGTTTTATCACTCTCACCGATAGTTGTGCCACGGGATCTAGCATTATGCCCCAGAAAAAAAATCCCGATGTTCCCGAATTGGTGCGCGGCAAAACAGGGCGGGTTTTTGGGCATTTACAAGCGTTATTGACCTTAATGAAGGGTTTACCCCTAGCCTATAACAAAGACTTGCAGGAGGACAAGGAGGCGTTATTTGATGGCGTTAAAACCGTGCGGATTTGTTTGCAAGCGATGACGGTACTTTTAGCCACCGGGATTCAATTTAAAACCGACCGATTAGCTAACGCGGTGGCGGAAGATTTTTCTAATGCAACGGATGTGGCGGATTATTTAGCCAGTAAGGGGATTCCCTTCCGAGAAGCTTATAATTTAGTCGGGAAAGTCGTTAAAAGCAGTTTGGCAGCCGGTAAGTTATTGAAAGATTTAACCCTGACCGAATGGCAAGAATTACATCCAGCTTTTCAGGCCGATATCTACGACGCGATCGCCCCTCGTCAGGTGGTAGCAGCCCGTAATAGCTATGGTGGCACAGGTTTTGAACAAGTGCGATCGGCTTTAATTCAAGCTAAAGCCATTCTCGATCATCGAAAATTTGCGTCTGAAACCCCGCCGTTCTAGGTTGGCTTTACTGTTAAATACTAGCGCATTTACACGATATATGCTAGAATGTGAGATATGGAGAAAGCCTATTCGTTTCGATTTTACCCCACACCAACACAAGAGTCGCTATTGCGGCGCACATTGGGCTGTGTAAGATTAGTTTACAATAAAGCTCTCCATCTCAGAACACAAGCATGGTACGAAAGACAAGAAAGAGTAGGATATACTGAAACTTCTTCAATGCTAACCGATTGGAAAAAGCAAG
>VYKT01000078.1_pt1 | contig 15753 bp, 1 predicted proteins | sample 5114531 | NCBI WGS metagenome assembly VYKT01 (sample SAMN12291797, study PRJNA351875) | freshwater metagenome | isolation source: freshwater lake | place: USA: Michigan, Gull Lake | collected 2011-07-05 | reverse complement strand
TGTTAAATTCCCTTGTTTCCACCACCTCCAAGCCGTTCGATAACTTATTCCTGTTTTTTTTGCATAGTCTGATAGTTTCATATTTATATATTACCATGCTTGACTATATCTGACTATATTTGTATTGAAACTTTACAATACTCTAAATTTGGTTAAGTTTTTCAAAAGCCCAGATGAAATTACTGAAAACTTCTTGACATAGCTAGGTAGCCTAGGCTAAACTTGCAGAGAAATAGTCAACGATGAACGCCTCAGTATTAAACTTCTTTGTCTTGGAGCTAAGGATATGAGTAATCCTCTGTCAGTACAGAAAACAACAACTGCAACCTCTAATCTAGGCACTACTTACACAGTTACTAATATCAACGATGATGGGGAAGGTTCCCTCAGATGGGCAATAACTGAGTCTAATAATAATCCGGATACAGATACCATTTTATTTAATATTGAGGAGGGATACTATACCATAACTCCCTTATCGGCTTTGCCAGAAATTACGTCCCCTGTCTTTATTGATGGTACCAGTCAACCGGGATACGAGGGAACGCCGATAATTCAAATTAGTGGTTATCAAGCAGGTGAAGGATTGTCGGGTCTAGTTATTAGTGCTGGTGACAGTACCGTCCGTGGCTTAATTATTACCCAGTTTAGTAGTTATGGAGTACGCTTAACCGATCAAGGCAATAATATCGTTCAAGGTAATTATATTGGTGAAGTTGGCATATTTCCTGGAGAACTTTGGCTTGGCAATGGAGAAGGCGGTATTTTAATTGAATCTGCCAATAATCTGATTGGGGGAGCGACTACCAGTGAAAGGAATATTATCTCTGGTAATACGGGAACAGGTGTATTAATTAATAATGAAACTGCAATTAACAACCAGGTCATTAATAATTACATTGGTCTTGATTCATCAGGAACTTCATCCCGTCCTAATGGGGTTGGGGTGGGGATAGTTAACGGTTCAGATAATCTTATTCAAGAAAACGTTATTGCTGGTAATACTAACACCGGTGTAAGTGTATTATCCTATGGAGCAATCGCCAATAATAATCAAATCCTTAGTAACTGGATTGGGACTAACAAAGACTACAATTTTTTAGGTAACGGGGATGATGGAATTGATTTAGCCGGAGCAAAAAATACCCTCGTGCAAGGCAATTACATCTATTATAATCAATCGACCGGTGTTGTTCTTCGCGGAGCAGATACAACAGGTAATCAGATTACCAATAATTATCTGTTTAATAATGCCGAGGGAATGAGTATCCAAGAACAGGCACAAGGTAATTCAATTACAGGAAATACAATCAACTATAACAACTCTAATGGTATTTCCGTAGATAACTCTGACAAAAATACTATTCAAGGCAATAGTATCTATGAAAATAATGGCTTAGGGATTGATTTAGGACGGGATGGAGTCACCACTAATGATGAAGGTGATAGCGATACAGGAGCGAATGCTTTACAAAATTATCCCATTTTCACCTCTGCTGAAGTTGTCGGAGGAACAGCCACCCTGATTGGTTATCTTAACAGTGAAGCCAATAAGGAATACAGGATTGAAATTTTTGCTAATCGTACACAAGATGCTAGTGGTAACGGAGAAGGAGAAGATTACCGTACCTATATCACCGTTACTACAGATGATAATGGTCATGCTGATTTTACCCTTTCCTTGTCTAATGCCGAGAGACTGTATAGCTATATTACTGGCACAGCGACTAATCCCGATGGAAACACCTCAGAATTTTCTCCCTCTATCACCCTAACGGGAGAGTTACCCAATTTAGTTATTACTGAGGCTACTGCTCCTTCCAGTGTGGGTTTAGGACAGTCTTTCACTGTCAATTGGACAGGAAAAAATGACAGTTCTGTTACTACAGGAAGTTCCTACTGGTATGACCAGGTAGTCTTTTCCAAGAATAATATCTATGGGGATAGTGATGATATTTATCTTGCTCAACAATATATCTCTAGTAGCAACGGCTTACCCTTAGAACCGAATGAAACTCAAGCGATTGATATTGCTGTACCCAATTTAATTATTACTGAAGTAACAGCACCGACTACCGCTAGTGCTAGTCAGAGTATTACTGTATCTTGGACGGGGAAAAATGACAGTTCGGGTACTACAGTTTCTAACTGGTATGACCGAGTAGTATTCTCTAAGAATAATATCTATGGGGATAGTGATGATATTACAGTTATTAGCTATGAATATATCTCTAGTAGCAACGGACTACCCTTAGAACCGAATGAAACCTATACAGTAAATCGTACAGTTACCTTACCCAGTAGTGCAGTGGGAAGTGGCTATTTGCTATTGAGAACAGATGTTTTTAACTATCAAACAGAGACAAACGAAAACGATAACGTTTATGCTCAAGCGATTGATATTGCTGCACCCAATTTAATTATTAGTAATGTCACGGCTCCGACTACCGCTACTGCTGGTCAGAGTATTACTGTATCTTGGACGGGTAAAAATGACGGTTCGGGTACTACAGTTTCTAACTGGTATGACCGAGTAGTATTCTCAGCAACGGCTTACCCTTAGAACCGAATGAAACCTATACAGCAAGTCGTACCGTTACCTTACCCAGTAGTGTAGTAAGTAACGGCTATTTGCTAGTGAGAACAGATGTTTATAACAATCAAGTAGAATCGAACGAAAACGATAACGTTTATGCTCAGGCGATTGATATTACTGCCCCCAATTTAATTATTACTAACTTCACGGCCCCTAGTACCGCCAGCACCCGACAGACAATCGCCCTATCTTGGACAGTGCAGAACCAAGGAACGCGAGTCACCAACACCTCTTCGTGGTATGACCGAATTGTTTTCTCATCGGATACCATTTTTGGCAATAGTGACGATATTTATCTCACAGAAATCTTGGCTTCCACCTTTGCCAATCTACCCCTCGATCCCGATGAAACCTATAACGTCACCCAAAATATCACCCTTCCCGACACAGTGGCGGGCAACGGGTATTTACTGGTGAAGACAGATAACTATAATGGGCAATTAGAGAGTAATAAAACCGATAATATTCGTTCGGTTGCGATCGCTGTCAACGCACCAAATCTCGTCATTTCTAACCCCACATCTCCTCCCTCGGCGGCGGTACTTGGTCAAACGGTTCCCCTCTCTTGGCGAGTCACGAATACCGGAACTGTATCCGCTTTAGCGGGTTGGAATGATGGCGTTTATCTATCCAATGACGGGCTGTTAGATAGTAATGATGTGAATATTGGCCAATTTTTCCGACCGAATTCCCTCGCCCCTAATGCCAGTTATACCAATAGTCAGAATATCTTCTTGCCCGCTACTGGTATTGGCGATCGCTACCTGTTATTTGTCACCGACGTTTACCGAGGACAGGGAGAAACGAACGAAACCGATAACATCATTGCTACTCCCATCACCCTCACCGCGCCCGATCTGACCGTCACTGCTGCCACTGCTCCCACCACAGCAGTTACCAGTGGAACCTTCAATGTCTCGTGGACAGTAACCAATGGGGGTGATGTCGTAGCCTCGGCGGATTGGAGCGATGAAGTTCGTTTATCGACGAATACGATCTGGGGAGATTTCGATGATCTCTCCATCACCTCTGGCACGGTTTCGATCGCCGCCCAAACCCCCTTAAATCCCAACAGCAGTTACACCATTGAGCGAACTGTCACCCTGCCGAGTGTGGTTGCGGGGAATTATAATTTGCTGTTCCGTGCTGATCGCAGTAACCAGCAAGGGGAAACCAACGAAAACAATAATGTGCGATCGCTGCCCATCGCGATCGCTGTCCCCGATCTGGTGGTTGCCGCCGCGACCGCACCGACAAACGGCATTGCTAGTCAGAGTATTGCGGTGTCGTGGACGGTCACAAATCAAGGAACGGTGGATGCTGCGGCTGATTGGTACGACTCGGTCTATCTGTCCACGAATAATACCTTTGACTTTAATGACATTCGGATTGCCAGCGATCTAATATCGACCCAAACCCCTCTACTGGCAGGGAATAGCTACACCTTGACTCGTAATGTCACCTTACCCAACCGTCCTGCCGGAGACTATTTTCTCTTATTTCTAGCCGATGATGCCTATTGGTTGGGTAACTTTCAGCGTGAAACGGATGAAAATAATAACGTTCGTGCCGTTCCGATCACGATTGGGGTTCCCGATCTGACGGTGTCGGCAGCGACGGCTCCCAGTTCAGGGGTTTTAGGAGGGGCGATCGACGTTTCCTGGACAGTTACCAATACCAGTACCGTGACAGCACCCGCCGATTGGAGCGATCGCATCTACTTTTCTACGGACGAGGTCTGGAATCCCTCTAGCGATGCCCTGATCACGTCGGAAGCGATTGCCACCCAAACGCCCTTAAACGCCGGACTCAGTTATACGGTTAACCGGACGATTACCCTGCCGAATGTGGCTTCAAGCGGTAGTGGTTATCTGCTGTTTGTTGCCGATGCCAATGCTAATCAGGCAGAAAGCAACGAGAATAATAACGTTCGCTCGGTTCCCTTTACCCTCAACGCGCCGAACCTGACAGTGACGGGGGCGACGGCACCCAGTTCGGTTTCCCTAGGCAGTACAATCGCTGTCACCTGGACGGTGGCCAATTCGGGTCTTTTCCCCGCTAGCGCCGATTGGTACGATTCAGTTTACCTGTCCGATGATGCGACCTTTAGTGGGGGAAGCGATCGCTACTTGGGCGCCCGTTGGGCGGGCAGTAATACGCCCCTAGCAACGGGTAGCAATTACACTGGAACCCTTAATATCACCCTACCTACGACGACAACGGGCAATCGTTTCCTGCTCTTTGTCGCGGATGATGCCTACAATTATGGCAATGGGCAAGGAGAAACCAACGAGAATGATAACGTTTTCGCCCTACCGATTAACATCTCCTCCGCCGATCTAGTTCTGGAATCAGCGATCGCTCCGAGTGGGGGCATCATCGGCAATCCCATTACCCTGTCTTGGACGGTGAAAAACCAAGGGACAGGGGAAGCTCCCCAAGATTGGCGGGATTACGTTTACCTTTCCTTGAACCAGACCCTAGACGGCTCCGATACGCTTCTTGTCAACGAAGCGATCGCGAGTCAAACCCCCCTCGCAGCAGACGGCAGCTACACGATCAACAAAACTGTTAACCTCGCCAGTATTACCCCCGGTACGCGTTACCTGATCTTCGTGGCCGATGGTTCCGGCAATCAGGGAGAAATCAACGAGACGAATAACCAGCGAGTCGTTGAAATTGTGGTAACGGCTCCCGATCTCATCGTCTCCACAGCTAATGCGCCAACAACCGCAATCACGGGCAGTAATATCGCTGTGTCGTGGACAACCAGCAATCAGGGAACTTCGGAAGCCTCGGCGGATTGGTCGGACGCGGTTTACCTGTCAGGAGATAGCCTACTCGATGCGTCCGATATATTCATCACCTCAGAAGCGATCGCCAGCCAAACGCCCCTCGCCGCCGGAGCCAGCTACACCATCAGCCGTAACATCGCTTTACCGAGTAATGTATCGGGCGATCGCTTCCTGTTGTTTGTGGCCGACAATTCAAATGCTCAAGGTGAGGTCGATAACACAAATAATGTCCGTGCTGTACCGATTGGCATTAATGCTTCGGCGATTCTCTCCTTCAGTGCGGCTACGTTCCGAGTCAATGAAGACGGGACGGCGATCGCACCAGTGACGATCGAGCGTAGCGGCATCATCACCGAGTCGGTTACTGTCACCCTCAACCTCAGTAACGGCACGGCGATCGCAGGTAGTGACTACAACAACACCCCAATTACAGTTAACTTCGCCCCCGGTGAAACCAGTAAAACCGTCAACATTCCGATAATTAACGATACTCGCTTTGAGCCGGAGGAAACGGTCGATCTAACCCTCTCTAATCCGAGTGCGGGAGCAGTGATCGGGGTGCAAAATACGGCGGTACTAACCATTGTTAGCGACGATCTACCCGTTTATGGCAAATTATCCTTTAGTAATGCCCAGTTCACTGTTCGGGAAGATGGGGTTGCGATCGTCGCTGTTACTGTGATCCGGACTGATGGCAGTGACGGCAACGTTGGCGCGACGATTAATCTAACCGATGGAACGGCGATCGCAATAGGAGATTATAACAATGCTTCCGTTACGGTGAATTTTACCCCAGGGGAAACCAGCCAAACCATTGTCATTCCCATTGTTAACGATGCGATCTACGAACCCGATGAGACGATTAACCTCACCCTAACCAACCCAACAGGTGGCGCAACCCTCGGCTCTCAAACCACCGCCACCCTCACCATTCTCGATAACGATCCGCCCCAACAGGGGATTCTCGCCTTCAGTCAATCGTCTTACAGCATCAACGAGAATGGAACGGCAGTCACTCAGGTAACGGTGATGCGTAGCGGCGGCAGCGATGGCGAGGTCAGCGCAACGATTAATCTGTTCAATGGCAGTGCTACCGCTCCTAGCGACTATAATAGCTCCCCCATTATTGTGAATTTTGCCAATGGAGAAACCAGTAAAACCGTCGTTATCCCGATTGTTAACGACACGGTTTATGAGGCAAATGAAACGATTAATCTAACCCTGAGCAACCCCACAGGGGGCGCGATTATTCGGGGACAAAATACAGCGGTTGTTACGATTGTTAATGATGATATTGAACTAAACTTTAGCTCTCGTACTTATAACGCCGGAGAAAATGGAGTACCGGCAGCGCAAGTCACCGTCAATCGTGCGGGAATTACCTCTGTCCCTGTGGGAGTGACGCTGCTGCTTCGGAATGGAACCGCTACTGCTCCCGATGATTACCTCGACACCCCGATCGCCGTTACCTTTGCCCCCGGTGAAACCAGTAAGACGGTAACGCTTCCGATTGTCGATGATGAGCAATTAGAAGCAAATGAAACGATTCTTTTGAGTCTGACCGATCCCACTAACGGCGCGACCCTCGGTTCCCAAGCCACCGCCTCCCTAACTATTGCCAGTGACGACTTGCCCGATCTGGTGGTGAGTAATATTGTTGCTCCCCTCAATGCCGGATCTGGTGGGGCGATCGACGTGACTTGGAGAGTGACTAATCAAGGAAATATCACGGCATCGGGAACTTGGGTCGATTACGTTTATCTTTCCGAGAATGGAGCGATCGGCAACGATCAATTTTTGGGTTCCTTTAGCTTCACGGGGACACTCTCCCCCGGTGCATCCATCGATCGCACCCAGACGGTGACGTTACCTCTAGCAACTAATGGCGATCGCTGGCTGGTGGTAACGACCGATGCCAACAACGTGATCAAAGAACGTCCCGCCACGGAAAATAATAATAGCCGTATTGATGATCGCCCAATTAATGTCAGTCTTTCGCCCTATCCCAACCTTCAGGTAGCCAGTGTTACTGCGCCAACAACTGCTTTTTCTAGTCAAGAAACAGTTATAAAATGGGTAGTTACCAATACAGGAAATGGCAATACCAATACTCCCTTGTGGTATGACCGAGTGTGGCTATCCCTCGATCAAACTTTAGACAATAGCGATATCTATCTCGGTCAAGCAGCCAACTCCAGTTATCTCAACGTTGGCGAAAGTTATAGCAACACCTTAAATGTGACGCTTCCGGTAGGGATTGACAGTAATTATTATTTTCTAGTACAGGCGGACGGAACTAATCAAGTTTGGGAGTTCGATCGCGAAGGGGATAATATAACCGCAAGTAATGTTACTGATGTAGATTTAACGCCGCCGCCGGATTTACAGATTGCATCGATCACTGTCCCGGCTTCTATATTTTCTGGACAGAAGATCAACCTCAATTGGACAGTCGAAAATCGAGGGGAAGGAAAAACCTTTGGTCGCTATTGGTATGATGATATCTATCTGTCATTGGATCAAACCCTTGACACCGGAACGGACTATTATCTAGGACGACAACAATATAATAGCTTGACTGTTTTTGACTCTGGTGCAAGTTATACCGTTTCCAAAGAAGTCGAACTTCCAGTTGGCATCAGTGGCAATTATTATTTTCTTGTCAGGACAGATGCTGGAAATTACGTTTTTGAGCAAGCTTTCAAAGAAAATAACACCGGTTCTACCGTCAATCCCGTCAATGTTCGGTTAACGCCGCCGCCTGATTTGGAAGTGGATTTTGTGGATGCACCTGCTAGTGCAACTGCTAGTCGTCCACTAACATTTAATTATCGAGTTACTAATTACGGTTCTACGCGCACACCTAACAATAGCTGGAGCGATAGTTTCTATCTATCTACTGATAACAAATTAGATATTGCGACGGATTATAAGTTGGGTGCTCGCTCTCGCTTCGGCGCGTTGAATGTCGATGAGTCTTATACGGCTTCTGCTACTTTTACCCTCCCGAATACCCTAACAGGTGCTTTTTATCTGTTTGCGATCGCAGATAGTAGTAACCAAGTCTTTGAATTAGACAACAACAATAACAGTAATTTTGATAGTCAAGTTATTACTATTACCTCTCGTCCGGCGGATTTAATCGTTTCTGGTAATACCTCGCAATCGATAGTAGAAAACGGTAAATCTCTACGGGTTAATTGGACAACTACCAATCAGGGAATTGGTGATACTGCGGTTAGCAGTTGGAGCGATAAAATTGTTGCTTCAAAAGACAATATTTTAGGCAATAGTGATGACGTTTATTTATCAGGCTTTACCCGTAATGGGTTACTAAATGTCGGCGCAAGTTATTCCAGGAGCGAATTAGTAACGATTCCTTTTAATTTCACGAGTGGAGATTATAATCTCTTTGTTGTTACCGATGCCAATCAAAATGTTTATGAAGCAAGCGGAGAAAATAATAATAGTTCTGCTGCTATTCCAATTCAGGTAGTCCGACGAACTCCAGACTTACAAGTAACTCAGATAACTGCTCCCTCTACAAGCGTTTCTGGACAACCATTTACCGTAACCTGGAAAGTGGAAAATCTAGGCGAGAACACCACTAATGTTTCTTACTGGTACGACGAAGTTTTTCTCTCCACCGACGCTATTTTAAATCAAGGAGACCTTTCTCTAGGCACGATCTATCAAGCTCGTAATCTTGATCCATCAGGTTCCTATCAAACTTCTCGAACCTTTACATTACCCGCCGATATCCAAGGCAATTACTATGTTTTAGTTCGTACCGATATCTACAACTACATTACCGAAGATGGACTAGAAAATAACAACATCGGTGTAGCCGTTACTCCCTCAAATATTGCCCTCAGCGAAGTTCCTGATTTAGTTGTTAATAATCTGGTGACTCCTACTCAAGCCGTTAGTGGACAGTCATTAGAGCTAACGTGGACAGTAAAAAATGAAGGATTCAATAGCAGTGACGGTTGGCGAGATTATTTTTATCTCTCGCGTGATCGCTTTTTCGATCCGGCTAACGATATCTATCTCGGTTTTGTTGGCGATCGCGAAGGCTTAAATAGCGGTCAAGCCTACACGAAAACCAATCGCTTTACCTTGCCCCGTGGACTAACAGGCGATTATTATCTGGTTGCTATTGCTGATGCTACTAATACTGTGTACGAGCGGGAGGGAGAAAATAACAACATTTTCGTTACTAATACTTCTATTCCTATCGTTGCTGCTGTCCCAACTGATTTGGTGGCGGGAACGATTACGATTCCGGTTGGTGGAACGCCTGGACGTAACGCGACGATTACCTATACGGTAGATAATCAAGGGATAGAATCGGCAATTGGCAATTGGCAGGATTCTATCTATATCTCTGCTGACGATAAATGGGATATTAACGATTTACTGTTTAGTCAGGTCAATGTATCTGGACCGTTAAATAGCGGCAGTAGCTATAGTAGAACAGTCACAGCAAATCTCCCCGGTGTTGCGACGGGAAACTATCACGTTATTATCCGTAGTGATATCCGCAACAATATTGCCGAATCCAATGAAAGCAATAACCTAAAGGCTTCTCTCAATCAATTTAACGTCGATGTCGCCAGCCTTACCCTGGGAACTGCCGTAGGGGGATACTATACCTCCCCAGGACTCCAGCGAGAAATTGCAGAAATCGCCCAAATTGCGGCTCAATATGGCGTGGGCCCTTTGACTTATTCGGCGGGAAATTTACCCCAAGAATCTTTTTATTACAAAGTTGATGTCGCCGCAGGAGAAACCCTGAAACTAACCCTAGATGGTCGTACTGGAGTTGCCGCCTTCGATGCAAGCAATTACAATGTCGTAAAATCCTTTCCGGTCGCAATTGAAGGCAGTACCATCTATGTTCGTCATGGAGCCGTTCCCACTCCTACCGAATATGACTACTCTTTTTCTGGGGGTTTAGCAGAAGATCAAGAAATTACGATCGACTCCACCCGTGAGGGATCTTATTATATCCTCACTTCTGCCCCCCAATTGCGGCTTACAGAACCGGAAACCCTCAACACTCCCTCCAGAAGTCAAATGATGGGTGCCTTGAGTTCAGGAGGTGGTGGCGGCGGCGGTGGCGGCGGCATTGGTGATCCGCGCCCCCGTATTATCGGGATTGGGCTGCCTAGCTATTCTTTAAAGGCAGAAATCATTGATTTTTCGATTCAAGACATAAGCACCAAAAAAGGCAGCAATCGCGGTCAAGTCACCATGGCGATTGAGGGGGCGAAATTTACGCCCGATGGCGAAATCAGCCTGATTGCCAACGACGGAACCACTCGCGCTGCTAGTAAAGTTTGGTGGAAAGATACCACCGAAATGTGGGCGACCTTTGACCTGCGGGGATTGGCGACCGGATTGTACGATGTTCGTCTAGAGGATGGCAGTAAAATCGCCCTCGCCAATGATATTTTTACCGTCACCGACGGGGTAGTAGGAAAACTAGAAACCCAGTTGATGGCACCAGCGGCTCTGCGTCCGGGAGAAACAGGCGTTATTGTCATTAACTATGCCAATACGGGTGAGACGGATATTGTTGCGCCGCTACTCACTCTAGGGGCTGATAATGCCAACTTTACCCTTCCCAACGAAGGAGGAGCGGGGAATCCCAGCATCCAAATCCTCGGTATCGATGAAACAGGGCCAGCGGGGATTCTCTCCCCGGGTGAAACAGGAGGATTTTCCGTTCGTTTCGTCCCGACCGTTACCGCTAACATCGTTAATTTCTCCCTTTCGCAAGCCTCGGAGAATGAAACGCTTGATTGGACTGAGTTAAAAGCCGAAACCCGCCCCGCTCATGTTTCCTCGGAGGCGTGGGACGCAATTTGGCAAAACTTCACGAACTCCGTCGGGACGACCACAGGAAGCTATCAAGCGACCTTAGCAGAAAATGCCAACTCCCTCAGCCAATTGGGGAACTACGTTCACGATGTCAATAGTTTACTCGCCTTCGAGCTTCAACAAAGTAGTAATTCCATTGTTGGTACGGGTTGGGATGGTAGCCTTGAAGATCGCCTAATTGTCGGGCCTTTTGGGCGCGGCGGTTCCTCTCCTTGGGAAATTAACCTCACGAATACCAATGGCGATGTTACGATTCTCTACGGCAATACTCCTCGACTTTTTAGCGTAGAGCCTGATGGTAGTTATCGCGCTTCGGTGGGGGATAATGGCACACTCACGGTATCGCAAGGAATCTATCACCTACGGGAAGCAGATGGAACCTTAACGGTATTCAGAGCCGATGGTAAATTTAACTATATCGAAGATACAAACGGTATCCGACTAACGGCAAGTTACGGTGATGGTCGATTAACCCGCTTAGAAAGTACCTGGGGAAATAGCCTTGCTTTTAGCTATAACGCTCAAGGACGGATCGCGCAGGTTACGGAGGAAGATGGCCAGACGAGCAATTATGAATATGATGCTGCTGGACAGTATTTATTAAGCGTCACCACACCGGAAGGAACGACCCGCTACACCTATTACGATGCTTCGGCGGCGGTGGGGAGTCAACAGGCGATTAAATCCGTCACTTTCTCAGATAATTCGACCCTAGCTTTTGTGTACGACAGTCAGGGACGAGTAACCCAGGAAAGCTGGAATAACGGCGCAAGGGTCACGAACTATCAATATGATGCGACGGGTGGCGTGACAGTTACCGATGCCATCGGTTCCCAAACCCAGATGTTATTTAATGAATTTGGGTTGATGGGACGACTGGAAGATCCCCTCGATCGCCTGACGCGCTTCCAATACGATAGCGATGGTAATCTGACGAGTTTGATTGCTCCTGATAATACTGCTTCGGTCTTTAGCTACGATGAGAAAGGTAATGTTTTAACCTCGCGTAATACCTTGGGACAACAGGTTAAATTCGCCTACGAGCCGACCTTTAATCAATTAGCTTCGGTACAGGATCAAAAAGGCAATCCCCTCTCCTACGGTTACGACAGCAAGGGCAATTTAACGGCGATTACCTATGCCGATGGTAGTCAAGAAACCTTTAGCCGTGATGCTTTTGGTAATGTGAGTCTCTCGACGAACCGTCGCGGTCAACCGATTCAATACACCTACAACAGCCGGGGCCTACTGACTCGCAAGCAATATACAGACGGTACTTTTGCGGCTTTCACCTATGACGGACGGGGTAATCTTCTCTCGGCGATCGATGCTGATAGTAGCGTGTCCTATTCTTATGATAATGCCGATCGCCTGACGAAAGTAACCTACGGTGTGGGACGTTATGTCGAGTATGGTTACGATCATGCGGGTCGTCGGACTCGGATGGCGAATGGTGATGGTTTGGTGGTGAACTATGGCTACGATGCTTTAGGACAGCTTGCTCAATTAACGGATGGAAACGGTGGGGATATTATCACCTATACCTACGATGCGATCGGTCGTCTGACACGCGAAGATAATGGCAACGGAACTTATACAACCTACAACTATGATCCTGCGGGACAGTTGTTGAGTTTGGTGAATTATAAAGCCGATAACACGGTTAACTCCCGTTACGATTACACCTACAATGTCATGGGTCGTCGTACCTCAATGACGACGCTAGAGGGGACGACAAATTACACCTATGATGCGATCGGACAGTTAACTGGGGTGAGTTTGCCCGGTGGTCGCACGATTCAATATCGCTATGATGCAGCGGGTAATCGGATTGCTGTCACCGATAGCGGGGTGGCGACGAATTACAGTACGAATAATCTCAATCAGTACACGAGTGCGGGGGCGGCGACCTTTACCTATGACACCGATGGCAACCTCCTCCGCAAACAGGACGGCAGCCAAATCTGGGATTACAGTTACGATAGCGAGAATCGTCTGGTGGGGGTCACTGCGGGAAGCGATTCGTGGATTTATGAATACGATGCGATCGGCAATCGGATCGCGACGATTTATAATGGACAACGCACTGAATATTTGGTCGATCCCACTGGTTTAGGGGATGTGGTTGGGGAGTATAACGGTACGGGTAGTCTGATTGCCAGTTATGCTCACGGTTTGGGTTTAGTCAGTCGCTTTGACGGTAGTGGGGCGAGTTATTATGATGCGGATGCGATCGGTTCTATTGTTGGTTTAACGGGCAATAGTGGCACTTATTTGAATCAGTATAGTTATCTGCCTTTTGGGGAAGATTTAAGTAAATCTGAGACCGTTTCTAACCCCTTTGAGTATGTGGGTCAATGGGGGGTGATGGATGAGGGGAATGGTTTAGATTTTATGCGGGCGCGGTATTATGCTCCAAATATTGGTAAGTTTACTGCTACCGATCCCATAGGAATTGAGGGGAGAGATACTAATCTTTATCGTTATGTTCATAATAATCCTGTAAATTACATTGATTCTTTAGGTTTGCAAGCCACTAACCCTAGTCCAAATACAAATCCAAGCAATTCTAGCAATAATGCCCTAGATGCCATTCAAAATACCCAAATAGGTGCAGCTACTACATCTGCTGCAACTGCTTTTCTGCCTTCTATACCTGGAGCACTTGCAGCAATCGCTCTAGGAAGCAATCCAGATACATATAAAGGCGTAGAAGCTTTGCGTCGCCAGGGACAATACGGATATGGACATGCCAATAAATCGTCGTCTGAGCAAATGGCAGAGTTATTTCCTGAGATGGTGCCAAACAGACCCGTTGATGATGCCACCACCCGCATCATCCGCCCCTCAGACCCCAACGATATCGTCGGACCCGATGGCTTCGGTGAAGAAAACTGGCTCCTCTCCACCTCGACCCTTCCCTATACCATCCGCTTTGAAAACCAAGCCACCGCTACCGCACCCGCGCAGGTCGTCACCATCACCCATCCCCTCGACAGTGACCTCGACCTCCGCACCTTCCGTCTCGGTGATTTCGGTTGGAGTGGCCTCACCTTCGATGTTCCCGATAACGTCGCCTTCTATAGCCAACGACTAGACCTCACCGCCACCAAAGGATTCCTTGTCGATGTGGCTGCTGGAATCGACATCGCCAGCAAACAAGCCTTCTGGACATTGACCACCATCGATCCCAACACCGGCGAAATCCCCGAAGACCCCAGTATCGGCTTCCTTCCCCCCAACAATGACACGGGTGTTGGCGATGGCTTCGTCAACTACACCATCCGTCCCGGTCGCAACGTCACCACCGGAACCGTCATCGATGCCCAAGCCACCATCGTCTTCGACAACGAAGCCCCCATCGACACCCCACCCATCTTTAACACCCTCGACGCAGGCAGACCGACCAGTACCGTCGAAACCCTGGCAAATACCGTCGATAATGCCGATTTCCTAGTGAAATGGACGGGTAACGACGACGCGAACGGTTCCGGGATTGCTTCCTTCGATGTCTATGTCTCCGAAAATGGCGGTAACTTTACCCTCTGGCTCGACAATACCACCCTCACAGAAGCCAGCTATCGCGGTCAACAGGGCAAGTCCTACGCCTTCTACACCGTAGCCGTAGATAATGTCGGTAATCTCGAAATTACGCCAACAAATGCCCAAGCTACCACCCAAATCGCTAATAGTAGCGTTAATCAAACCCCTATTTTAGGCGTTAACAACGGATTAACCCTCAACGAAGCCGCCACCGCTACAATTACCCTTAGCTTGCTTCAAGTTACTGATGCTGATAACACCCCAACCCAGTTAACCTATACCTTAACTACCCTTCCGGCTGAAGGTGTCCTCAAGCTCAACAATAATCCCCTGTCCCTGAATGCCCAATTTACCCAAGAGGCGATTAATAACAACCTCCTAACTTATACCCATAATGGGAGTGAAACTATCTCAGATCGCTTTAATTTCAGTATTACAGATGGTACTAATACCTTAAATAATAATCTCTTTGGTATTAGTATTAATCCTGTTAATGATGTTCCGATTGTATTAAATGCGATCGCCTCTCAATCCACCACCGAAGGACAAACCTTTAGCTATAATTTCCCGCAAAACACTTTCTTTGATAACGATCTCAATGAAGTTCTCACTTATACAGCAACCTTAGCAAATGGTAATTCTTTACCGACTTGGTTGAGTTTTAATGCAGCAACTCGTACTTTTAATGGGATTCCAACCGCAGACAGTTCTGGAACCTTAATCGTTGTTGTAACTGCGACCGATACAGCGCAAACTAGCGTCAGTAATTCCTTTAATTTAACTATTCTTGAAGAACAATCAAGCGATAATCCACCAACCGTCCTCAATCCGATTACAGATGTCAATGTTGACGAAGATGCCGAAAATAGTGTTATTAACTTAAGCAATGTCTTTAGTGATGTTGATGGAGATGTGATTGTTAAGACAGTCTTT
>VYKT01000058.1_pt1 | contig 15772 bp, 15 predicted proteins | sample 5114531 | NCBI WGS metagenome assembly VYKT01 (sample SAMN12291797, study PRJNA351875) | freshwater metagenome | isolation source: freshwater lake | place: USA: Michigan, Gull Lake | collected 2011-07-05 | reverse complement strand
ATTAGTTTATTGTGTTCGTCATCGGGAATTTGCAGGAACAATTAAAACTGTTACTATCTCAAAAAACCCAGACGGTAAATACTACGCTTCTATTTTAGTTGATGACGGATTAGAGTTACCCAGTCAGTCATCGGACGGTAAAGCCATAGGAATTGATTTAGGACTTAATCATTTTGCTATTACCAGTAATGGCAGTAAATATGATACTCCTAGACATTTAGCCAAACATCAACGCAATCTAAAAAGGAAACAACAAAAGCTATCGCGTAAAAAGAAGGGAAGTAACAACCGTCAAAAAGCTAGAGGTAAAGTAGCTAAAGTTCACTCTAAAATCTCAAGATGTCGTGAGGATTTTCTCCACAAGCTATCCCGTAAGATAGTTAACGAAAACCAAGTTATTGCGGTAGAAAACCTCAATGTTAAAGCCATGGTACCCAATCATAATTTAGCTAAGGCCATTAGTGATTGTAGTTGGGGAATGTTTTGTACAATGCTTAAATACAAGGCAGAATGGGAAGGAAAAACTTATATCGAAGTTGATAGATTTTTCCCTAGTTCTAAGACTTGTCATGTCTGTCTAAATCAAGTAGGGAGTTTGTCCCTTGATGTTAGAACATGGACTTGTGAACATTGCAAAACAATCCATGATCGTGACATAAATGCGGCAATAAATATTCGAGATGAAAGCTTACGGATATTGTCGTTAGGAACTAGCGATACTGCCTATAGAGGGGATATAAGACCAAAATCTGGGCGTAAGTCCGTCTTGAGGCAATCCCCCGTGAAATAGGAAGCTCTCAACGATCTTGAGAGTAGTTCACGATAGAAAGTTCAGATCAGGCTAAAATCAATCTCGAACAGGTGTCATGCTTCTGGTGGAAAAATTATTAAGTAAGCCCAAAAGCCGTAAATTAGCGATTTTTATGGCTTTTATCGGTAGTATTCTCGCTTTCCCCTTTCCTATCGCCGGTATTCATAAATTCTATCTCGGTCAACCTCTCTGGGGAATTATCTATCTTCTCCTTTGGCAAACTCCGATTCCCCGGGTGGCTTGCGCGATCGATGCGGTGTGGTATTTAATCCAAGATAACCAATTTTTGGCTAACTATTTTCCCGCTGCTGCCACTGTCCCCAGTTTAGAGCCTAAACAAGTAGAGGCGATCGGGGCAGCTTTAAGGGAATTAGAGCGCCTCCGGCAAGAAGGATTAATTTCTGAGTACGAATTTGAAGAAAAACGGCGACAATTACTATAATGACACCGCAAAACTGGTTAGGGCGCACTTTTAACCCTTTAAAAGCCAAAATTAGCAATGATCCCTATTATCGCTTTCGTTCCCTCGATGAGATCGCTATGGCGGCGCAATTGGGCATTAAAATTAATGTCAGTCAAGCGGGTGTGGATGATTGGCTGCGATTGCCGGGGATATCCATCCATCAAGCGCGGATGTTGGTGGAATTGCTGGGTATGGGGGTAGAATTGCTTTCTCTTGAAGATCTAGCGGCTGCTTTGAGTGTTCCTGTGGCTAGATTGAAAGTTTGGCAACCGATTCTAGAATTTGCCTATTATAGTCCAGAAAGTCACCTCGCACCCCCTAAAATCAATCCTAACACCGCCTCGATCGAGCAGTTAAAAACCCTGCCCCTAATCAGCGATAATTTGGCAGCTGCCATTATTAAAAACAGAGAAGAACAGGGATTATTTAAGAATATTGTGGATTTTAAAGGGCGTTTATCCTTAGAAGCTCAGGAAATCTCCCAATTAATGCACTTTTTTCAGTTTTAATCCCAAATCCTCAGAACAAGAGTCAGGAGTCAGGAGTCAGGAGATAGTAGTCACCCCCACACCCCACACCCCACACCCCACACCCCACTTCCGGGCAAATCTAAATGTCTTCAGATTCCTCCGCATCACTAGGGGGAACTAGGGCCACCGCAGCGATCGCATCGTCCTCATCGAGTTTTTGTACCCGGATGCCTCCGGCCGATCGCGATTGGGGAGTAATAGCATCGACGGATTGACGGATAATAATACCCCGTTCGGTGATAATCATAAATTCCTCGTTGGGGTTAACAACGTGCAGAGCCGCTAATTTATCGTTCTTTTTGCGGAATTTAATCACTCTGACTCCTAATCCCGCCCGATTTTGCAGACGGAGGAGGGTAACGGGAACCCGTTTTCCTAGTCCTGCCATGGTAATCGCTAACACCCAGGGGCCATTATTAGCCACTTCGGGGTTAATTTCTTCGCTTTCGTCCTCGGTTTCTTCTTGGTTAGATTCAGCGATTTGGGCGACAATTTGACTAGGCAGGATGTCCATACTAATTAATTCGTCACCTGAGCGCAATTTCATCGATTTTACGCCCTTAGTTGCCCTTCCCAAGGAGCGCAATTGCTGACTATCGGCCTTAAAATGAATTGCCATCCCCTGACGAGAACCGATAATGACGCTGTCTTCCTCTTTGGCCAAGCGAACCCAACGTAGTTGATCACCGTCTTCGAGAGAAATGGCGATTAAACCGTTCGATCGAATATTACTAAAGGCAGCGAGGGCGGTTTTCTTGATAAATCCCTTTTGTGTGAGCATAATCAGGTAATTATCCTCGCTGAACTCGCTGACTGCCACCACCGAGGTAATTTTCTCCCCTTTGGGAATCTCTAACAGTTGCACGATGGGAACGCCGCGAGCGGTACGGGAACCGGTGGGGATATGATAGGCGTTGAGACTATAGACAACCCCGCGATCGGTGAAAAAGAGGACGCTATCGTGATCGCGGCAGGTGATAAAGTGATCGATGCCGTCGTCTTCTTTCATTTTCGCGCCAGCTTTGCCCCTTGTTGCCCGATTTTGGGACTCAAAGGTATTAACGGGCATTCTTTTGATGTAACCCTGTTCGGTGACGAGAATTAAGGCCTGTTCGTTGGCAATCAGGTCAGTTTCGGCGATTTCTCCTTCCCTTTGTTCAATATGACTGCGACGCGGGGTAGCGTGAATCGTTTTGATCTGTTGCAGTTCTTCCTCAATAATGGTGTCGATACGTTCTTTTCTGGCTAAAATATCCTGAAGATCGCTGATTTTTGCCAGTAATTCCCCGTGTTCTTGCTGAATTTTCTCCGATTCTAGGGCGGTTAACCGTCGCAGCTGCATTTGTAGGATTGCGTCTGCTTGCACCTCTGAGAGACCAAAATTCTGCACTAATCCCTCTTTTGCGGTAGCTGTATCGGCAGCACTGCGAATCAGGGCAATGATTGCATCGAGACTAGCGAGGGCAATTAGTAAACCCTGAAGGATATGATCCCTTTCCTCGGCCTTGCGGAGTTCATAACGGGTACGACGGGTGATCACTTCTACCCGAAAATCGAGGAAAACGCGGAGAAACTCCCTTAAAGTCAGTAATCTCGGTTCGTTATCGACTAATGCCAACATATTCGCCCCAAAATTCGACTGGAGGGGCGTTTGTTTATAAAGATTGTTGAGGACGACGCGAGGATAGGCATCTCGTTTCAGTTCGATCACTACCCGGATGCCGTCGCGATCGCTTTCGTCCCGCACATCGGAAATACCGTCTATTTTGCGATCATTGACCAAATCGGCGATTTTTTCGATTAATGCCGCTTTATTGGTCTGATAGGGCAGTTCGGTGATAATAATAGCATCTCGATCGGGTCTTCCCCTTTGTTCGATGGTTTCAAAGGTGGCGACTCCCCGCAGGGTAATGGAACCGCGGCCAGTGGTGTAAGCTTCCTGAATGCCGTCTCTACCAAGGATATGCGCCCCGGTGGGAAAGTCCGGCCCCGGGATATAACGCTGTAATTCCGTATCGGTGAGATCGGGGTTATGGATGAGGGCAACGGTTCCATCGATAATCTCGGCCAGGTTGTGGGGGGGGATATTGGTGGCCATACCGACGGCGATGCCCGATGAGCCATTAATTAGCAGTTGTGGGACTCTAGAGGGCAAAACCACGGGTTCCTGTTGGGAACCATCGAAGTTATCGGCGAAATCGACGGTTTCTGACTCGATATCCTGTAGTAGGGCGTTGGTGGCCAGGGTGTGCAGACGACACTCGGTATAACGCATGGCTGCCGGGGGATCGTTATCGATCGATCCGAAGTTACCATGACCGTTAATCAGGGGATCGCGCATGGAGAAATCCTGGGCCATGCGGACGAGAGCATCGTAAACGGCAGTATCCCCGTGGGGATGGTATTTTCCTAATACTTCCCCGACGACTCTAGCGCATTTCCGGAAGGGGCGATCGGGGGTTAATCCTAGTTCGTACATCGCATAAAGAATGCGCCGGTGTACGGGTTTCAGTCCGTCCCTAGCGTCGGGCAAGGCGCGCCCAACGATGACGCTCATGGCGTATTCTAGATAGGAACGGGACATTTCATTGCTTAAGTCTGTGGGGACGATATGATCCTGGGCGGCGGTCATAGGGGGGTTAACTCCAATAACAAGGCAAAAAAAGCGTTTTTGTGAGTAAATTCGCTAAAAATCGGGGTTTTACCCTTTTGATGTGCAAAATATGCCCATTTGTACGACTATTTTACCATAAAATCCCTCTTTTTTGTCGGTTTTGAGGCGGAGCTCAAACTTTGCCGAAAGTATCTTCCCTCATTCTGGCCCGATCTTGACACTTTGTGGACTATCTGTCACAATACTAGAATGTAGGCCATTTGTTCTTAAAGTAATGGATTTGCAATTGTCATTATTTCCAGATAATCAACCAAGTCAGGCGGTAAGCAAACAGAAAAAAGCCAAGTTAGGTCGTTATGAAAGAATTCAGCGCGAACTGGCAACGGTAAAGCGTGATCCCTATCAAGTCCTGGTCGATGTTAACGTTCCGCTTAAGCCTCTAAATACTTATAATTTTATCGATCTATTCTCCGGTGCGGGCGGTATCACCCAAGGTTTATTGCAAGCAGGTTTTAACCCTGTAGCCAGTGCAGAAATTAGCCCGATCGCCTCAGCAACCCATCAAAAGAATTTTCCCAATTGTCATCATTTTTGTGGTGATATACATGATTTTAATACTCAAGAATGGTTGGACAAAATTGGCAATCCATTCATTCATATTGTGGTGGGCGGCCCACCATGTCAAGGATTTTCTGTTGCTGGAAAACGAGATGCTAATGATCCACGAAATCATCTCTTTCAAGAATTTATTCGCATTGTGGCTGAAGTAAATCCTTGGTATGTTGTCATGGAGAATGTACCCGGTATTCTAACAATAAAAAAAGGAGAAATTAAGCAAAATATTCTGGAGGCTTTTCAAAGTATTGGCTATAGAAATATTTCCATAGCAATTCTTGAGTCTGCCGCCTATGGCGTTCCACAAATCAGACCAAGAGCTATTTTTATAGCTAATAGATTTGGGCTGCCAAATCCTTATCCAAGTCCTCAATTAGTACCGGAGAAATACCAACCGATTGAAGCCGCTATCTGCGATTTACCTGCTTATGAACCTATTCCCAGTATCAATCACGAATGGACTCGTCACTCCCCCGAATATATGGCCAGAATAGCTCAAGTTCCTCCCGGTGGTTCCTTATATGAAACTTATGTTGATGCCTTCAAACGACAGTATCGGGGTAAGCCAAGTATGACAATTAAAGAAAATCATGGCGGTACTCATATCCATCCCTATTTAAATCGGGTTATTTCGGCAAGAGAAATGGCTAGATTACAAACTTTTCCTGATTCCTTTATTTTTGAAGGAACAATGAAAAAAGCGATGTGGCAAATTGGAAATGCCGTACCTCCACGTTTGGCAGAGTGTATTGGCTATGCTCTTATTCCCTACTTAAATCTAATAGCTACAGGTAATAAAAATATTGGAGAGGTGGCAAGATAAATCACCGCTCTTCAGTCAATTTGATATTAAGAGAATTACGCCATGTTTCAAAATCATACCAACCGCAACCTACACAGCCATGTTCTGCTTCTGCTCCAGATTGAGGAATATTTTCCGGCCAGTTCTCTCCACCGGAATACCAAAACCTGATATCCATTGGTGTTCCTCGCTTACCAGTTTTAATACATTTTTCACAACTTCTTGACTTTAATAAATTATGATTTCCCGCACTATCTTTTTTGAGAAGTTGAAACTTGTTTCTCATCTCAGCTACACTCATATTAACATCATGACTTGGTTCACTTATCCCCCAACGTTCCATAGGAAAACGATGGTCAATAACCAGTTCATGTGACTGTCTGATTCTGTTTTCAATCACATCTTTATATCGATAAAACTCCAAAATTCTAGCTACTAATTGAGGCGGTATGTTGGCGGAGGCATTCGCCGCTCGCATCTCTCCAGTCCATCGATCCCAAGTTGTTGTTTTCTGACAAATTGGACAGTATTCCCGTTTTGTTTCTATTACTAGCCCCGGGCGACCGCTCCTATTGCCACGCTCTAATCCTTGGATACCACCGCCACCAGCATATTGCTCCGATGCTATTTTTTTCCCTTCACAGGTACGACAATGCCAAGCCATATCTGACAATAACTCGAATACTTTGTACTGTGATGAACCCTTTTTAAACTTTGCTTTTAGAGCTTCTATTAAATCAGAACTCATTCTGGTTTCTCTATTTCTATCTCTAAATTTTCCAGTAATTGGGATACAGTTATGTTTAAGCCCTTCGCCAGAGTGACAAGAGCGGTAAGAGAAGGATTTCTTACTCCTCGCTCTAGTCCAGATATATAGGTACGATCAAGATGGCAACGTAGCCCTAGTTCTTCTTGTGATATGCCTAAAGCTGCTCTCTGCTCTCGGATCATTAACCCCAATGTCCTTAAAATTACTGCTTTTGATTTTTCCATAAAGTCTATAATCGTTCTTAGTGGACGATAAGTCCACGGACTATATGTCACAGGAATAATTTTCCTCTCCTCCCGTCAACCAAACAGCCTCTTAATCAGACTCAAAAGATCGTCAAGGCAGCTCACAGGGAGACAAAATCGGATTTTTTAGCAGTTTTTCCCTCGATAATTTAGGATAGAATAAAAATGCGATCGAGAGTTAATATTATGGCCCGATCGGCAGCTCAAGAATCGATGATGATTGAGCTTAATGATCCCTTAACTCTAGCGAAGGCTATTATCCTGATTTTCCCAGCCCAAAAATTACCCCAAAATGCTTACTCCTCTCCTCTGGCAAAATGCCAATCCCAACCCCAATAATCTGGAGAATTTCCAAATTATTAGCCAATGGTGGCAAGATTTAAATCTTAAGGAAGTCTTCTGGCAACAGCGTTTAATTCCCGCTCCTGGCTCTCTGGAAGATATTAATTGGGAGCGGCAAGGTTTTGATGAAAAATTTAGCATCCAAATGCCTCAAATTCGCGGGATTACCCTCTATTGGCATAAATCTACTTTTGCTGACGAAAGAAGCATGACACCTAAACAATTAATTTTAGATCGGGAACGGGAGCAATTAGACATTTATCCCCAATCCCAACCTAGTTTAGTTATTCGGGTGACGAAAACCCATCTAGTTTATCAAAAATTCGAGCTAAAAAATCCTCTCCTGGTCGGCAAAAAAGCAGAAAGTGAATATATTTTACTGTTCAGGGATAAAGAACAGCAAATAGAAGTTAAAATTAATCTCAGTCCTGAAAATTATCGGCAATTTCTAGAAACCATGACTGAGGATCAATAAATAATGTGGCAGGGAAACCTAGAACTAATTTACACGCAAAAAAATCTCGCAACCCAGATTAATCATGTCTATGCTACCGCACCTTTAAAAGTACAAAGACCTTTTTATCCCGAAGGAAAAAACCTTTGTCATACGGTGATTTTACACACGGCTGGGGGAATAGTTGGGGGTGATGTTCTTCAACAAAAAATTCATCTTCAAGCCGCTACTAATGCCCTGATTACCACTGCTTCTGCCGGAAAAGTTTACCAGAGTAACGGTCAGATGTCCCAGCAATTAATCGAGATTAAAATTGATGACAATGCCAGGTTAGAATGGCTACCTCAAGAAACGATTATCTTTAATGGGGCGGTATTTCGCCAACATTTACGAGTGGATTTAGGGGAAAATAGCAGTTGGTTGGGATGGGAAATTACCCGTTTTGGTCGCAGTGCGCGAGGCGAGAAATTTTTAGCGGGAGAATGGCATTCTAATTGGGAAATTTGGCGATCTGGACAACCTTTATGGCTCGATCGCTCCTGCCTGTTAGGTGGTAAAATGATCGAGGGATTTTCCGGTTTAAATGATAGTGCCATGATCGGTACTTTAGTTTATATCGGTCAACCAGTGGGAAGAAATTTAATTGAGAAAGTTAGAGGTTTTTCCCTAGAAGGGGAGAGGGGAGTTACTAGCACTTTAGGAGATGGTCTTTTGTGTCGTTATCGGGGTAATTCTAGCGGTGAAGTGCGACAATGGTTTCAGCAGGTTTGGCAAATTTTAAGGCGAGAAATGAGCGATCGAGAGGCAATTATTCCGCGAGTTTGGTTATCTTGGTAAAGGCGGTCAATTTCACTTTTCTCAAGTCCCTTGAATGCCTGTATCGGTGATTGGGGCTATCCAAAATTGTAGATCGGGAGCGACGAGAATTTCCCGGGCCTTTTTAACGATGGTTTCCGCCACTTCCTGAGATGAACAGAGAGTAAAAACCGTCGGGCCAGAGCCTGACATCATCGTTCCCAAGCCGCCTAAATCGTCTAGAACCTGTCTTAACTCGGCTACGAGGGGAAATTCGGGTAAAACCACCTTTTCGAGGTCATTATGGATAAATTTGCCGATATCGGCCGGTTTTTTCTGGGCGATCGCTTGTACCAAAGCCCCGGAACTCACCTGCTGACGACGGTGATGAAATTCCTCTGGAGAAGACAGATAGGTATCCTGAAATTTTTGCCGATAGCTTTGGTAGGCCCAGGGTGTAGAAACGGATAAATGGTCGTATTTGGCTAAAATCACCCATAATCCAGTCAGAGGAGCGATAGGATCGAGAATTTCTCCCCTTCCCGTACAGATAACCGTTCCTCCTGTCACACAAAAGGAAGTATCGGAGCCCAATCTTGCCGCTAAAGTTTCTAATTCCGGACGGGTTAAGCCTAATTCCCAGATTAAATCGATACCGACTAACACCGCCGCCGCGTTGGTGGACCCCCCCGCTAAACCGGCAGCCACGGGAATATATTTGTCGATGCTGATATCAATGCCGCCGTAATTGGCAAAGAGCCGGGGGAATTCCCTCGCCATCAAAGTGGCGGCGCGATGGGCGAGATTACTGCTATCTTGGGGGACGAGGGGATGATGGCAAAAGAGACGGAATTCCTGCAATCCGTTGGGCCGGAGAGTGATGCGATCGCATAATGCCACCGTCTGCATCACCATCACTAACTCGTGGAAACCATCGGGGCGATCGCCAACTATTTCTAGATATAAATTAATTTTAGCGGGGGCTAGAAGGGTATAACTGTGCATTTGTCAAGGAAAAAAATCTAAAATTTTGGCAATTGACCTAATTTTTCCGCCAAGTCAATCCATTGCGATAAACTGAGATCTTCGGCGCGAGCCTGGGGATTAATTTCTAATTGTGTCAGGATTTGGCTTAATCGATCGCTATCCAGACAATTTTTTAGATTATTGCGTAACATTTTGCGCCGGTTGGCAAAACCCCTGCTAATTAAAGTGGACAAAAAGGCAGCATTACTGACATTATTCGGCAAAACACGGGGTAAAAGCCTAATTACCGCCGAATCCACCTGGGGAGGTGGGGAAAAGGCCCGCCGGGGTACATCACAAATCCATTGACAATCGGCAAGGTATTGAATGCGGACGCTCAAAGCGCTGTAAGCTTTGGTGGAGGGGACAGCGACTAATCTTTCGGCGACTTCTTTCTGGACTAAGAGGGTAATACTCTGGTAAGGGGGGGTGAAAGGATGGGCGATCGAACCGAGGAGCTTTTCGAGGATCGGACCGGTGATATTATAGGGGATATTAGCCACTACCTTATTAACTGGCGGCAGTTGCTCGGGTTTAAGGGTAAGAAAGTCGCCTGGTATGAGATGAAAGTTATCTTGTTGGCCAAATTTTTTATTTAAAATTGTCCATAGATCTCGATCGATTTCTACAGCGACCACTAATTGAGCGCCATCGAGAAGACGACGGGTTAAAATGCCTGTACCCGGTCCGATTTCTAATACCCGATCTTCTGATTGTAAATTAGCAGCGCCGATGATGCGATCGAGTATCGATTCATCTTTTAACCAATGTTGTCCAAAACGTTTACGCGGTTGAATTTTCATCCCTTTATTTTAAAGTCAGAGGGGGGTCCGGGCCCAAAACATCCCTGCAAAAATTGGCGATGCGATCGATAACCGCATCAATTATGATAGAGCCTAGGCAAAGATAGCAAAAAAATTAGAGACAATGTCAGATTTGAACGATGTTTTCGCAATTGTAGCAGGAGCGGTTCCGGGGGCGTTATCTCGTTATCATATTACCGAATGGACAAAAGCAAAATTCGGCTTGCGCTTTCCCTATGGAACCTTTATTATTAATTTAACTGGCTGTCTAGCTATCGGCTTTTTTTGGGCTATTTTACCCAGTTTTACCTTTTATTCCCACCAACTAGATTTAATGGTTAGAACGGGATTTTTAGGAGCTTATACCACCTTTTCTACCTATAGTTTAGATATCTTGATTCTCTGGCGCAATCAACAAAATTTTCTCAGTCTTTTTTTTGCCGTTGCTAGTATAATTTTCGGATTGATTGCCGTGAGAATCGGGGCAGCTATTGCCCAAGTTTTTCCAGTTGAATTCTCCAATTTATTGACTATTTAACGGCAGGACAGACAGCATGGATTTTTTCAGGGGACGTTATGGTTTATTCGTGGCGATTGGGGCTATTTTGGGGGCTTTGAGTCGTTTTTATATCGCCGAATTAATTCAATATCTCTTCAGTCAAGAATGGGTATTTTTAGCTACATTTTTTGTCAATGTTTCTGGCTGTTTAGTTATTGCCTATATCTTTACTATGGTTAAGGAAAATATTCGCATAATTGCCCCAGAATTAGGATTGATGATTGCCACGGGTTTTTGTGGTTCCTATACAACTTTTTCCACCTATAGTTTGGAGGTCAACAAGTTTTTAGAGCAGGGAAACGTGACTTTCGGTTTAATTTACTGGTTGGGCAGTGTTCTTGGGGGGATGATGGCGCTTAAAATTGGAGTTATTTTAGCAAGAACAGGTTTTCCTAGATGAATTATTAAGGGCGCAAAAATAGATAAATATCTAAGCACAATTGAGAGCATCTTTTTCCTTTCCTACTCAGTCTTAATAGGTAATGTCTCCATTGGTTTGAAACCAATCGATGGCATCGGCTAAAGCTTGTCTAATCGGCGATTGGGGTAAGCCTAGTTCTTGCACTGCCTTCGAGGAATCGTAGTACATGGACTGTTTTGACATTTTCACGCCATCAAGGGGTATAGAGGGCGATTTTCCGAGGACAGGAAGAACTTTTTCATCTAACCAAGCTATTAGTAAAGGAATCCAAAAAGGTAAAACAATTTTCGGGGCATTTATGCTGGTAATTTCAGCTAATTCTGTCAACAAAGTTTTTAAAGAAGTGTTTTGATGACCTAAAATATATCTTTCGCCAGTTCTGCCCTTTTCTAAAGCTAATAAATGTCCCCAGGCCACATCGCGCACATCAATTAGATTTAATCCCGTATTCACATAAGCGGGCATTTTTCGCCGCAAAAAACGGAGAATAATGTCGCTGGTGGGTGTAGGCTTGATATCAAATGCTCCTATGGGCGTACTAGGATTAACTATAACGATATCCTGTCCTCTTTGTACTGCTTTGAATGCTTCCTGTTCTGCCCAATACTTCGATTTTTTATAATAACCCACTAATTGATGGGCGGGACTTTGATAAGTTTCATCGACACTTTCACCCTTTTTACCCACTCCAATGGCGGCCACGGAACTGGTATAAACTATTCTGGCAATTCCCGCTAAATGCGCCGATTCTAGAACATTTCTTGTGCCTAAAACATTGTTTTGGTAGAGTTGATGTCTATCCTTTTGCCAGAGAGAATAGTGCGCCGCTACATGAAAGAGAACTTCGCATCCGACCATTAATTTAAATAAGTTCTCATCATTTAAATTACCCCGGACAATTTCCACATCTAAACCCCACAAATTTCTGAGATTACTGTGGGGACGGACGAGGACGCGGACTTGGTAGCCTTCAACTAAAAGCAATCGCACTAAATTCGCCCCGATAAAACCCGTTCCACCCGTCACAAAAGCACGCATTGCTCAAACTTTCTCCTATTTTCGCATTTTCGCGGGAGCATCTCATTTATGCAAGTGAGTAATTATACTTATCACTAAAACTGGTTTCTAGCAAGGCTTTCAAAATAGCTTGACATAAAAACCTGATTTAGGGGTTACAAAGGTGAGATGCTCCCTATTTTCGCTTCCTATCGGTAACTGAAATTTAATCACCTTAACTTTATTATTACTATACCTTAATCTTAGTCAAGATTTAAGCTTTTCTTGATAAAATTTGAGGACAGATTATTTTAGACTAAGAGCAGTCAATCTTCAGTAAAAATACCCCTATGAATCCATCTCCAGAGTCAACTTTTGTTTGTCCGATTATCATCGAAGACGACAGAACAGGATTAGACACAGAAACTATCCGACGGGCTTTAAGGGATAATTTACTCTATATTCAAGGTAAATTGCCAGAATTAGCCAGCAAAAACGATCTTTACCTGGCCCTAGCCTATACAATCCGCGATCGTTTATTACAGCGTTGGTTAACCACCCAACAAACCTATCTAAAAAAAGATGTCAGAACCGTTTGTTATCTCTCGGCCGAATTTTTAGTCGGTCCCCATTTGGCTAATAATTTAATTAATCTCGGTATCTACGAACAGGTCCAGAAAGCTGTCAGCGAATCGGGATTAAAACTAGAAGAATTAATTGCCCAAGAAGAAGAACCGGGGTTAGGAAATGGTGGTTTAGGTCGTTTAGCGGCCTGTTATCTCGATTCCCTTTCTACTCTAGAAATTCCCGCTATTGGTTACGGTATTCGCTACGAATTTGGTATCTTTGATCAAGAAATCCACGACGGTTGGCAGGTGGAAATAACCGATAAGTGGTTACAGTATGGAAATCCCTGGGAAATTGCCCGACCGGAAGCGGGAGTAGAGGTAAAATTTGGCGGTTATACCGAATCCTATACCGACGAAAATGGTAATTATCGCAGTCGTTGGATTCCCGATTATGTAGTCAAAGGAATTCCCTACGATACCCCAATTCTCGGCTATCGAGTTAACACCGCTAATACCATGCGTCTCTGGAAATCAGAAGCTTGTGAATCTTTTGATTTTGGTCGCTTTAATCGCGGCGATTATTATGGTGCGGTGGATAATAAAGTTCACTCGGAAAATATCAGTAAAGTTCTCTATCCTAACGATGAACCAATTCAAGGCAAAGAACTGCGTTTAGAACAGCAATATTTCTTTGTTTCCTGTTCCCTACAGGATATGATTCGTATTCACTTATATGAGAACCCCAGTCTCGATAATTTTCATCAAAAATGGTCGGTACAATTGAATGATACTCACCCTTCCGTCGGTGTGGCCGAGTTAATGCGCTTGTTAATTGATGTGCATCATTTCGATTGGGATAAAGCTTGGTTTATTACTCAAAATACCTTCGCCTATACCAATCATACTCTTTTGCCAGAAGCTTTAGAAAAATGGCCTTTGAGTATTTTTGGTCGTCTTTTACCCCGATTAATGGAAATTATCTACGAAATTAACTATCGTTTCTTGGATAAAATTCGCATTATTTATCCCCATGATGACGGCAAAATGTCCCGTTTATCTATAATCGATGAAAGCGGCGAAAAATATGTCCGTATGGCTCACCTTGCCTGTGTAGGTTCCCAAGCAATTAATGGGGTGGCAGCCCTCCATACAGAATTACTGAAAAAAGATGTTCTGCGCGATTTCTATGAACTCTTTCCCGAAAAGTTTAGCAACAAAACCAATGGAGTTACTCCCCGGCGCTGGATAGTTTCTAGTAATCCCCGCTTGACTTTTGCGATTACAGAAAAAATCGGCGAAAGTTGGATTAAGCATCTGGAGGATTTACGCGGTTTAGAAAACTATGTCGATGATGGGGTATTTCGGGACTATTGGCGACGAATTAAATACGATATTAAGGCAGATTTAGCCAACTATATCGATAAAAAAGTCGGCATTAAAGTTGATCCTAGTACCCTCTTTGATGTGCAGGTAAAACGCATTCACGAATATAAACGGCAACATCTCAACGTTTTACATATCGTCACTCTCTATCATCGCCTCAAAAATAATCCCAATCTAGATATTACACCCCGTACTTTTATTTTTGGTGGTAAGGCAGCCCCGGGTTATTTTATGGCGAAATTAATCATTAAATTGATTAATTCTGTGGCAGAAGTGATCGACAATGATCCGACGATTGGAGGACGTTTAAAAGTGGTTTTTCTGCCCGATTATAATGTCACCTTCGGTCAACGGGTTTATCCGGCTGCCGACTTGTCTGAACAAATTTCCACGGCCGGGAAAGAAGCTTCGGGAACTGGTAATATGAAATTCTCCATGAATGGGGCCTTAACTATCGGCACTCTCGATGGGGCAAATATCGAAATTCGTGAAGAGGTGGGGGCAGAAAATTTCTTTCTTTTTGGCTTGACAACCGAGGAGGTTTATGCTAAGAAAGCCCAGGGTTATAATCCCCAAGAATACTATTACCATAACGAAGAATTGCGGGCAGTCTTAGACCTCATTGGTTCGGGATTTTTTAGCCGGGGTGATAGTAGTTTATTCCGTCCGCTTGTGGATAATCTTATCTACGATGATCCCTATATGTTACTGGCCGATTATCAGTCCTATATCGACTGTCAGGAGGGTGTCGGTCGCGCCTATCAAGATCAAGAACATTGGAGTCGTTTAGCGATTCTTAATGTGGCCCGCATGGGGAAATTCTCTAGCGATCGATCGATTCGGGAATACTGCGAGGAAATCTGGCGGGTACAACCGGTAAAGATTGAATTACCCGATTATATTCAAGCTAATGCCGGTTTATCAGTAAATTAGAACAAATCTAGGCAGTAGGATCGTGTTTATTCATCCTACTGCCCACAGGTTGACATCCTCGCCGCCGTAAAACGGACGGCAATTCCTCACCACGCCACTTTTTTAGGGTGGTCGCTGAACGGGGTTGACGCTTCACAAACCCCCTACTATCTGTGGTCAAGGTTCAGTTTTTAGCTTGGTTATCGCTTTTTCCATTGTAGCTTAAAGCCGTCCTAAAAGGACGGGGTTTTAACCCAAATTTTCGATAACCAGCCTTGAACGACTTTAATCTAGATTTCTACGGGATTGACGGGGCTCGAACCCGCAACTTCCGCCGTGACAGGGCGGTGCTCTAACCAATTGAACTACAATCCCATTTTTGCGACAATTCTGATTGTAACTTCATCATTAGGGTTATGTCAAGCACCTCTGGGAAAATTTTTTTGAGGGAGAGGGAAGTGGGGAAACAATTCATAACTGGGTTTTTCAAGTTGGATTGGGATCAATACTGAATTAAAGCCAAAAAATCCCCAATTAGGGACCGGACCCTCTTTACCAAAATTTTGGGTTAAAGCCCCGTCCTTTTAGGACGGCTTTATGTGAAAATGAAATTGGTTTGAATCCCCTGAGTGGGCGGTAGTGAATGGCTCGATTGAGTTGAAC
>VYKT01000045.1_pt1 | contig 16158 bp, 17 predicted proteins | sample 5114531 | NCBI WGS metagenome assembly VYKT01 (sample SAMN12291797, study PRJNA351875) | freshwater metagenome | isolation source: freshwater lake | place: USA: Michigan, Gull Lake | collected 2011-07-05 | reverse complement strand
ACGAGTAGGCTTTTTCCATGTCTCACATTTTAGCATATATTTGGTAAATGCGCTAGTATTTAACGGTAAAGCCGTCGTAGAACGACGGGGTTTCAGACCCAAATTTTCGATGACGATGATGTTCTTGTTCAGATGCGTGTTGCATCTAAAAAAACGACTCCAGAATCCAGCAGCGTTCTTGTTTATATTGCCCTTGGGGGTTTAATGCTAGGGAGTGCTATCCGCAAAGCCAGAAAGTGATCCCAGATCTTGTAGCTCGCTATTGGGTTGTTGTCAGCTGAGACCTTGCGGTAAGTAGTTGGACAAAAGTAAAGTTAACTGTAGGGTCAGGAGTCAGGAGACAGGAGACAGGAGACAGGAGACAGGAGACAGCTTTTGTGTATTCTCCCCACTTGCCACTTGCCACGTTCAAGTCAGGAGTCAGTAAGAATTGCGGCAATTTACATTTCTTAAGATAGACAACAGAATTTATGTCCGACTACTTAGCAGATAGATATCTAGAACATCTTTACTGACATCGATCCCCACCCATGTTTTTTCTTGTGTCATAGTTTATCTAGGATTGAGTTATTTTGTCCCTTTGAATACTCGTCCTTGCGAATAGGAGGTTTAAAGCCTAAGCGCGATTGTTCGAGCTTGTATCATCGGGATGACGGCGTGGCTCCGGTGGCTACCTAACGGTGTCAAGCACCTCGGTTAAACTGGATGTACAAGCCCTTTTTCAGAATATAGGCACCCAAGCTACAAAGCGGTATTTTTTACCTAGGTTGGGACGGATTGCCTACTTCTCAACCCACATTCCGCGCCCTCAACTGTCACATAAGCTGTCCCCCGCCAGAGACTTGAGTAAAAATACTTAGCTGGTGAAGGTTTTCTTTGCGCCCGCTAGGGGGGTCTTGAGACCCCTAATTATGAAAAAATAGGAATTGTTGGAAAACTTAGGCAGTGGGCTGTTCGACCATGAATCAATCAACAGAAATTCAAGTTAAAAATCTAGACCATCTGGGATTAGTAGCCGGAATTATCGATGAAATAGGAATCGTTGAAATTATTAACGAACAAGTCTCAATGGGTTCTAGGAGAAATTGTCACAGCTGGGCAAGTAGTAAAAGCGATTATCCTGAACGGATTGGGATTTGTCTCTGGGTCCTTGTATTTATTTCCTCAATTTTTTGAAGATAAAGCAACCGAACATCTGCTGGGAGATGGCATCGAACCCAAACAATTAAATGATGATAAAATTAGTCGAGTAATGGACAAACTTTATAACTTTAAACTTTATCAACTTGATGTTTCGGGTATTTTCCTACTCATTAGTTTAGCGGCCGTGAAAAAATTTGGTGTGGCGACAGAGAATTCCCATTTAGATGCTACTTCCCTCTCAGTGGAAGGAGAATATAATACTAAATCCGTTGAGTATAGGCTACTTATGAGGACAGGCACTCATGCAATAGGCAAGAGGCAAAAGGGGGAATAAATAATCAGTTTTTAATAACCAGATTTAGTATAAAAAGGAATACCCAACAGTAGAAATCCTTAGGCTAAGTTTAAGTTATAGTTTTAAGTATTTAATTGACTAACAAAGACTAGAGAAGGATCAAAGGAAAAAAATGTCAATTAATGAATACAATTTTGTTACGTTTTTGCTTCTAGGGATGATCGATCGGTTAGAATGGTAAGACGATCAATGACAACAATTATGACTTTACTAGCGAAATCTTTAGAGGAACTGACCGACTGGGTAAAAGACCAGGGACAACCCGCTTATCGGGGTAAACAATTACACCAATGGCTATATGAAAAAGGTGTGCATTCTTTGGCGGATATTTCCGTATTCCCCCAAGAATGGCGCAGCAAGATGGCAGACTATCCTATTGGTCGTTCCCTTATACATTATCGCAGTGTAGCACCCGATCGCACTCGTAAATATCTGCTAAAACTGGCGGATGGTTTAATTATCGAAGCGGTGGGAATTCCCAGTGAAAAAAGATTGACAGTCTGTGTTTCTTCGCAAGTGGGTTGCCCGATGGCCTGTGATTTTTGTGCCACGGGAAAAGGGGGTTTTACTCGTAATTTACAAGCTCATGAAATCGTTGACCAAGTGTTAACAGTACAGGAGGATTTTCAGCAACGAGTGAGTCATGTGGTGTTTATGGGGATGGGGGAACCTTTATTAAATATCCCCGAAGTAGTGACAGCGATTCATTCCCTTAATAAAGATGTGGGTATCGGTCAGCGTTGTTTAACGATTTCTACCGTGGGATTACCCCATAAAATCAAGCAACTAGCGGCCCATAATTTACAAGTAACTTTTGCTGTTAGTCTCCATGCTTCTAATCAACAAGTTCGCTCCAAATTAATCCCCAGTGCCGATCATTATACCCTAAGTAATCTGATCCAAGACTGTCAGGAATACGTTCAAATCACGGGACGAAGGGTGACATTTGAATACATTCTTTTAGCGGGAGTTAATGATTTACCCGAACACGCAAGGGAATTAGTCAAACTGGTGAAAGGTTTTCAATCCCACGTCAATCTCATCCCCTATAATCCTATTCAAGAGGTGGATTATCAACGGCCTGATGAAAAAAGAATCAGGGCTTTTAAAACTATTTTAGAACAGGAAAAAGTCGCCGTTACTGTCCGTTATTCCAGAGGTTTAGCGGCCGATGCGGCCTGTGGACAATTGCGATCGAACGTCATGGTAGAATAAACTTAATTTGTTCACTACTCCATCATCAGTTTCCTCTGTTATAATTGGAGTAACAGAGGAGTGTTGTCTGTGGGGTTTGTTAATAATTGTAAAATTTAATCAAGATCGGGGTGGTTATCGGGTAACACCTCAACAGTAGGGCAGATAACTGTTAAGTATGCTTCTTTAACTAGCGGTTTTGGTTATCCTGTTGCGGAATTTTTTCAGAGAGGTAAATTTTAGTATTTGTCAGCCACAGCAACTCGACTATTGGTAATTTCTTCGAGTTCGGGGGTAAGGATCATGAAAAGTAAAATATTAGCAATTGCAGCTTTAGGAACTTTAGCGGTTTTTAATTGTTTTCCTCGGGTATGTTATAGTCAACCGCTACTCGTTAGCAAAGAATCAACCACACCCACCTCGATCATAATTGATGATGAGGAGATGGCGCAACTTCCCATGCCTGTTCGTCAAGGATTGGAACTTTATCTAGCGGGCAATACTGGTGGTGCAGTTGATGTGTGGTTAGATAACGCAATTAAATTCGCCAAGGATCATGAGGATTTTTTTGAATCAGCTGAACAAGCTAGAAGTGAAGTACAAGGCTGGGAGGAATTCCGTTTGAAACTGAAAAAAATTCTCAAACAACACAATCAAGCTAGTGGACCTTGTAAACAATCTATTTTCCTGCAAGAACTTATCTATCCCCAGAATAAGTTTTTAAGACGTTTTTTCCTGAAACTTCAGCACGAACAAGATTCTTTGTTTGTAGAATTTGTCACCTTACAGACCCCTAAAGGAGTGTATATTACCCACATTCACTTCGAGCAAGACCTGCGAGAAATCATCAAGGATGATAAGTAGGACAACATCAATCGACTACACTAGATCAAGGTGGTAGCGTTGCGACTTATCAGCAGGCTTATCTTCAAACAATTAACAGCGATCACTTAATCCCATTCAAGAGGTGGATTATCAACGGCCTGATCAAAAGAGAATTAAGGCTTTTAAAACTATTTTAGAACGGGAAAAAGAGGTTTAGCGGCCGATGCGGCCTGTGGACAATTGCGATCGAGCGTCATGGTAGAATAAACAGGCGTAAATCGGCCATTAACTAGGGTTGGCTGAATAAATCTAAAAACCTTGTTGGTTAAGACTTTTAGACTTTGGGGAAATCAAAAAGTGCCAGCCATTGGAGGGATCGGGGGGAAAATTCAGGGAAAAAGTCCCTGAAAATTAGGTAATTTACCAGATGAAAATGGGTAAAACCCTACACCCTACACCCTACACCCTGGCCTCACGAGAAACTTTTTGCCGCAAACCCTAACTAGATTGCTAGTCTCCCTGCTAGGCTAAACTAGAGAACTATAACATCAATGTAGGAGCCATTTCGATGCAAAGTCTCTCTAGTGCCAAAGAAAATCGCCTTTTTGTCTATGAAGTCGTCGGTTTGAGTCAAAATGACAAGACTGATAACCTAGATTATTCTATCCGTAAGAGTGGCAGTGTCTTTTTAACCGTTCCCTATAGCCGCATGAATCAAGAAATGCGTCGGATTACCCGTTTAGGCGCTCGCATCGTCAGCATTAAACCCTTAAACGCAGCTGCAGCCCAGTAATTGCAAAAATAATTATCGGTAATATCTGTCCCCCGCTCTTGCTCTAATCAGGCAAACTAGGGGGATTTTTAGCACAAATAGGGAAAAGTAGCATAAATCTTAATAAAAAGTAAAAATGCTGCAAATGTAACAGATTTTAACCAGAGAGTTGACCTATCCTTAAGGAAAAGATAAAAGCGATGTCTGTGGTTTTTTTAAGATAACTCTCGATTAGGCCTAGGTGTAGTGTACCGATGGTAGGCTAAACTATGGAACGATTATCGTGACTTGAGTTGGGAGTTATATTTAATGTACAGTCCGAGTACACTAGCGGGAAACCGTTTATTTGTTTACGAAGTGGCGGGTCTCAATCAAAACGACAATACTGACAGCTTGGATTATTCAATCCGTCAGAGTGGAAGCGTGTTTTTCACGGTTCCCTACAGTCGCATGAATCAAGAAATGCGTCGGATTACCCGTTTAGGTGGTCGTATCGTCAGCATCAAACCCTTAAATGGGATTGCCCCCGTAGCAACTGTTTCTAGTGCCTCCACACCACAGCCAATCGCTCAATCATCGCCCGTCACCGAACAGACCAAGAAAAAGGCCATGACTCAAGCGAAAGAAAAAACAGATATCCCCGTCAACATCTACCGTCCGAATCAACCCTTTATCGGCAAATGTATCGAGAATTATGCTCTCGTTGATGAGGGGGGTATCGGTATCGTACAACACGTCACCTTTGACCTTTCTGGGGGCGATTTACGCTATTTAGAAGGGCAAAGTATCGGTATTATCCCCCCGGGTAGCGATGCTAATGGCAAACCTCATAAATTGAGACTCTATTCGATCGCCTCCACCCGTCATGGTGATAAATTAGACGATAAAACCGTATCCCTCTGCGTGCGTCAGTTAGAATACCAACACCCAGAAACCAAGGAAACCGTTTATGGAGTTTGTTCCACCCATCTTTGTCATATAGGGGTGGGGGACGATGTGGCTATTACTGGTCCCGTGGGTAAGGAAATGCTGCTACCAGGTGATGAAGATGCCACTATCATTATGATGGCCACCGGGACCGGAATCGCTCCCTTCCGAGCTTTCCTCTGGCGGATGTTCAAGGAACAACACGAAGATTATAAATTCAAAGGTCTAGCTTGGTTGATTTTCGGAGTTCCCAAAACGGCCAATATTCTCTACCAAGAAGAATTAGAGAAAATAGCGGCGGAATTCCCCGATAACTTCCGTCTCACCTATGCCATCAGCCGGGAACAGCAAAATCCCCAGGGAGGTAGAATGTATATTCAACACCGGGTAGCCGAACACGCTGACGAAATTTGGAATCTACTCCAAAGTCCCAAAACCCACGCTTATATGTGCGGACTGAAAGGGATGGAAGATGGTATCGACGATGCTATCACCAGTGCCGCCGCTAAAAATGGTGCTGATTGGTCTGTCTATCAGAAACAACTGAAAAAAGAACATCGCTGGCACGTAGAAACCTACTAAACCAAAAAGGTTCTCGGAAAATTTTTTCGGGTGGGCATTGCCCACCCTTTTTGTCTTGGTTTCGGTTAAGATCAGTTTTTTAAAAGGCCTTTAATAAAGATGAAATTCTCTCGACGCTTTTTTCCTGTTTTCCTTGCCCTCTGCTTACTGTTTATTTTGCTGCCCCGGGCCTGGAGTTTTACTAATAGCCAAAAACAAATTCTGGCAGATTTAAAAACAGCCGAGATTATTTATCTGGGAGAAAGGCACGATAGTCAAGGCGATCATCAGGCCCAATTAGCTATTATCGAGTATTTACAGGCCAATAATCCCCAAATAGCGATCGCTTTTGAGATGTTTCAACGTCCTTACCAAATCTATTTGGATCAGTATTTAGCGGGCCAAATTAGCGAAAATCAGTTGAGAGAAAAAAGTGAATACGACCAACGTTGGGGATTTGATTGGGAATTTTACGCCCCGATCCTGCGCTTGGCCAAGGCGAAACAACTACCAGCGATCGCCCTAAATACACCCACGGAAATCACTAGAAAAGTGGCACAGGAGGGCTTAGAAAGCCTCTCCACCTCAGAAATGACCTACATTCCCCCTAAAAGCGAAATAAACCAGGATAACGAGGAGTATCGTCAACAGATCTTAGCCGTTTATCAGCAACACACGGGGGGCAAAAGTCAGGGATTCGATCGCTTTTTTTTGGCACAGGTTCTCTGGGATGAAACCATGGCCGATGCGATCGCTAAATTCTGGCAAGCTCATCCCGACTATCAGATCATCGTCCTAGCAGGAAAAGGTCATATTGCCTACGGTTACGGTATTCCCAGTCGAGTCCAGAGAAGATTAGGCGATCGCGTCATCCAGCGTTCGGTTTTCTTGGGAGACGCTCCTCAATCATCACCAGAAGAAACCAAAAAACCCGCCGATTATTTTTGGCAAGAGCCAAATTAGGCCAATCAGGAGCTAGGAAGCAAGGGATGATAAGCTAAGATGCCAGTCTTTCAATTTAGTAAATAATAGGTCTGAAAAACTGAGGCTATTTTATGATTAATTTAACCTGTCAAGATACCGAAACGATCGAGCGCATTTTAGCTGTGACTCGTGCCGTCGGTTGGGGTGGTGCTAAAATTCTCCAATCCTACCACCGCGGTGAACAGGATTTAGCCGTCAACGAGGAAAAAAAAGGCGGACCTGTGACGGCGGCGGATTTAGCGGCAAATAACTATATTTTAGGGGAATTACAAACAAATTTTTCTGATATCGACTTTGGTTATCTGAGCGAGGAAACCCATCAGGGCAATGAAGCTATCCCGAAAGATTGGGTATGGATTATCGATCCTTTGGACGGAACCCGGGATTTTATCGACAAAACGGGAGAATATGCCCTACATATCGCCTTATGTTATCAAGGAAGACCGATAATCGCCGTGGTTGCCCTACCAGATCAAGAAAAACTCTATTTTGCCCAAAAAGGAAAAGGTACTTTTCTAGAAACTAGCGACGGCAATATTACACAGGTAAAAGTTGCCAATAAAGATAAAATTACCGACCTCTATCTGGTGGTTAGTCGTACCCATCGCGACCAACGTTTTGATAATTTATTAAGTCAAATACCTTTCTTTGGTAAAAATTATGTGGGTAGTGTGGGCTGTAAAATTGCCACGATCCTCGAACAAAAATCCGATGTTTATATCTCCCTATCGGGGAAATCGGCGGCTAAAGACTGGGATTTTGCCGCACCGGAGTTGATTTTAACGGAAGCAGGCGGCAAATTTTCCTATTTTGATGGTCAACCGGTGCGCTATAATCGCGGCGATGTGCGGCAATGGGGGGGGATCATGGCTAGTAATGGTCCTTGTCATCAACAACTTTGTCAGTTGTCCACGGCAATCCTCGCCCAAATTGATGCCACTGTCTAATTTCTGCCCCCCTAACCCAGAATCGGAGATCGGTAGAATGGAAAAAAACCAGATCGAGCAATGTTACGGTTAAAAACTTGGCAAGGGTTGATTTTAGCAGTTCCGATCGCCGCCGTGGTGATTTTTCTGATCGTGGCCGCCGGCTTTCAGATCAATCAATGGGGTTTAAATTGGATTTGGGCAGTTTTTACCCTGATTTTTGTTGCTTGGCGCTTCCTGTTGGTCAGATGGACGCGCCCAGTAGTCGGGGAAATTGAAGCCGCCATTGGGGAAATTAAGGCAGAATTAACCCCTCCTGACGGTGATTCCGGTGGCAATGTTGAGGAAATTATCGAGAGAATTATCGCCGAGGCCCGCAATGATCGCCCGGTGTGGGAAGATTGGGCGACTTTTTGGCAACGCTGTCAGGATTTGGTCAATGCCATCGCCCAGATATATTACCCCGATGTCAAGTACCCCTTATTAAATATTTACATTCCCCAGGCCTACGGTTTAATTCGGGGAACTGTGGATGATAGCGATCGCTGGATGCAGAATCTCTCCCCGGCCCTGAATCAAATCACCATCGGTCAAGCCTATCAAGCCTACGAAGTTTATCAAAAATTGCAACCCTCAGCCCGGAAACTTTGGCAGGTCTGGAATTGGGCGCAATGGCTAATCAATCCCGCCGCGGCTGTGGCTAAAGTGGCTAGTCAAAAGTACAGCGATCGAGCGGATCAGCAATTATTAGTCAATTTAGGGCAAGTTTTGCGGGAAAATGCCCTAAGAAACCTCTCTCGCCAAGCGGTGTTACTCTACAGTGGCAGTAATCTCGCCCCAACTCTCCCCACCAAGACGAAAATCGCGACCACTACTCTCAAAGAAATTCTCGCCCAAGCTGAACCGATCACGGAAATCGATCGCCAACCAGTTAATATTCTGCTGGTTGGACGCACTGGGGCCGGCAAAAGCAGTTTAATCAATACTCTCTTTCGGGCCGATTTGGCCCAAGTGGATCTATTGCCCAGTACCGACGCGATCCAATCCTACCATTGGCAAACCCCAGAAGGAGACGAGTTAATCCTCTGGGATACCCCGGGCTACGAACAGGCAAATCGGGCTGATTATCGGCAAAAAGTTCTCAATTATGCCGAAAACGCCGATTTATTGATTCTTGTCACCCCCGCCCTCGATCCCGCCCTGGCCATGGATGAGGCTTTTCTTAAAGATTTGCAACAAACTATTGACAATTTACCAGTTATAGTGTGTGTTTCTCAAGTTGATCGCCTGCGTCCGCTGCGAGAGTGGCAACCCCCCTATAATTGGCTGACGGGAGAAAGTCCCAAAGAAGTCAATATCCGCGAATGCTTGCAGTATCGGGCGGAATTATTCGAGGAACTCTGCGATCGCATTTTGCCGATGGTCAGTCAACAGCCGGATAGAGAAGCTTGGGGGGATGAGGAGTTATCAATCGCTTTGCTGGGGGCAATTTCGCCCGCAAAACAGTTGCGTTTAGCCCGTTTTTTAGCGGATTTAGAAACTCGAACTCTGGCAGCGGCTAAAATAATCGATCGCTATACTTTACAGATGGCCACGGGGCAAGGTTTAACGGCCCTATTAAAAAGTCCTATTCTAGGTTTTATCTCCACTTTAGCCACGGGAAGACCGACTTTAGCCTATCTTTTAGCTGAACAAATTCCTGTGGAACAATTACCGGTAGCGATCGGTAAATTACAGATGGCCTATGAGCTTTTTTCTCTCTTGAATCCAGAGAATAAAAGTTTTGATTTATTGGCACTTTGGCCAATACTATTAGAGAATTCTAGCACTGCCGACAAGGAAGCTTGGGCTTGGGGTCATGCTCTAGTAGAATATTGGACAAAGGACTTATCGATCGAACAGTTCCGGTCAAGTTATCACGGGTATTTAGAGACGATAAAAACAGGCCTGTAGCCAGATTAATTAAGCTAAAACTTTCTTCCACTTTAAAAGTATAGGAGAGTGGGGAGGAGAGGTTTCTGGGGTTGAGATTTCTAGCCTTTGTACTAAAATTACCAATGGGAGAGATTTTTTCGTGTTTTTTTGAAAGTTCTATTCATTTCTTTCATTTTCAGAGTTTTCATCGTTCTAAGTTTTTGACAAAGTACCCAAACCACTAAAATAAAAGGCGGTGACTGCTGTAGCTATTGGCCCTAAAAAAGTATAAATTGTCTTAGAAGAATCATTAATTAGGGTTGCCGCTTTATCCACTCTACTTTGTACTTCTTGTTCTTCGATAGCTTTCAAATTTATATTTAAATTAAAAATTCCAAGAGAAGCAAAAGAAATGAGACAAATAGAAAGAATTTGTAACCCAGCAGTGGTTAACAATCCCAACCAAAGCCACCTTGCTAAGGAACCAGCTACTTTAGTATTAAAATTATGTCTTTGGTCTGAGGGTGATATAGCTGTAGCTGGTTTACCAAATGCAGATACTTCATTGTCTAAATGATAAGGCTCCGGATTCTTCTTTAGATTATGACGCACAGAGTTCCTTTCAGTTGGAAGAGCCAAAGAAGCGCTGGGATCTTTTGGGTTGTTAACTTCCTCTGTCTCATTTTTTGAATCACTGGTCATAACTAAACAATTAGTAGTGGTCTCTGTTCATTACCTTTTTGAAGTATTAATTGAGTATCTTCCTCTGTCTCAGTTTTAGCATATAAAGCCATGAGTTTTAATCCTTTACGAATGACTTCAGACTCTGTTAAGTCTAGCTCTTTAGCTATTTCTTTAAGATATTCAGAGTCCTTTTGACTAAGATTTACTCGAAATTGTCTGGTAGCCATTTTTTTTTGTTAATTCAGTAATAGTCTGCCTTTAGAAACTTAGCATCCTAAGTACAGTATCCTATCTTACCCTAATTACACCAGATATGTCAAGCAATTACACTAGATATGTCAAGCAATCGCACCAGATATGTTAAGTCAACATAAACGAGTCCTGATGGTACTTAATGGGTGCAATAAGTCAAATACCATCGACTTATCGACTTATTTGCTATTAAAAAGCTATTTTTCGCAAATTTTAACCAAAACAATCTTAAGTTTTATTCATGCTTAGGTACAACAGGGGGTATAATAGGGTATTTAGTAGGTGGTACTATATACACATATATGCAAGGCATATCAATGGGTATATTGTGGGGTTTAATAGATACCACAGTGCTGAGTTCCTATGGTATGATAGTTCCATCAACTTTTAGATAGATAAAAGTATGGCAGACACAACTAAACAAGTGAGTATGCTAGAATTGGAGTTAGAAGATGATCTAATCAGACAAATTGAAGATGTAGCTGATTCTGGTTGTTTTTCAAAAGATGAATTATTACAAAGTATTTTAGAAGCATGGAGATATCATCAAGCCTATATACATAGACTTGAAAATATGGTTCAAATAATCAATATTAAGTAATTCGATTTGATGGTAACGTGGAATCATTACTCTCAAATGATTACCTGCTTATTATTTTGGGCTAACAAAAAATTTTATCACTATTTTCTTGAACAACAGTCTATTAAACTTTCATAACAAGTAACCCTGAGACAATTATCAGTTTTAGCAATTAATTATTGAGATGTTAATTTATTGTAAGCGGAAATGAGCGCCGCATTTTCCCAATCATCATCAAAAGGAAGCGCATCGGTATCTGACAAAGCATTAGCCTCGATTTCTGCATCGCTCATCGATTTAACTCGCTCCCAATCGGTTAAATCGCTAAAATCTTGCCTTTCCTCTTTTGTGTTAAGAATCCCCATCTTGGGGGATACTCTCTTGATACTTTCTTCGCTCACGTTCGTTTGCTCTCCTAGCACTAATCAATCGGCAAGTTTCCCCTCTTATAGTATAGACAACATAACAGATTATCCCGTTTAATTGTCCCAGCAAACACATCCTTATTTCTTGGTAATCTTGGCGATTATCTTCTCTGATTAGACAGTGACCATCGAAAATAGGAGGAACAGCCGCAAAATCTATCCCATGCTTCTCTATATTAGAATATCTTTTAGACTGATCCCAGTCAAATTCTCTAAATTGCATAAATAAATCTCCAAAAATTGTATTTGTTGATAATCATTCCTATATCTCCTCCTTACCTATGGTTTTGAACGAACAAAAATTTTTATCACTATTTAAACTTCAATAGTTTTTTGTTATATCGAGAAATTACTAGCCCTAAACGCAGAAATTTTGAAAAAGCGAAGCCTCCGCTTCTACTATAATCAGAGAAGGGTAATTGAAAAAATTTCTGCGTCACCTTAAATAGCCCTTTAGATTTTGCGTCCGAGAAAATTAATAATCCGGGGATTAATTTCTTTAGACCAATGTTCTTGGGGATAGTGTTTCGCTTCCGCAAGGGAGATTAATTCCACTCCTGATTTAGTGGCCAATTTTTCCACAGTGACAGAAGATAACCAAGGATCGCCCATTCCCCAGACAAAAAGGATAGGTTTTTCCAAGTTCTCTAAACCTGTCTCAATTTCTGCCATAGTTTTCGCTAGGTTTAAATTGCGAATCGTGGCCAGTAAAGCGCGACCGACTGCCGAAGTTTTTAGATAGGGTTGACGGAAAATAGCCAGATCTGCATCACTAATCACAAAACCGCTACCAGTTTCTAAAGTACGATCGACTAATAAGGGATCTTGAGTCGCCATATCTCCGAGGAAAGGTAGGCCCCATTGTTTCATTATCCAGGGTAATTTGACATCCCTGGAGAGGGGAGTATTTAAAACGACCAAGCGCTCAATTTTATCGGGATTTTCTAGGGCGTATTGTAGGCCGACGGAGGCTAAAAAACCCTGGACAATGAGGGAGATTTTCGGCAATTGGAGAGCTTGAATAAAATCGGCCAAGGCTTGACAAAAAGCACTAGGTGTGTAGGCGAATTCTCTGGCATCGGGTTTAGCGGATAAACCGGAACCGATCCAATCGGGGGCAATAGCATTAATGTTATATTCTTCTAAACTGGTTAACAATTCCCGCCAAATATAGCTATGGGCGGGTAAACCATGGAGTAGGATCACGGGGGTTGTATCTGGTTGTTGAGCGGGGTTAACCTGTCGATAGAACCACTTGAGAGAGCCGACTTCGAGAAAATTTTCTAAAATAGCCATGGTTAATGGGGGATTAATAATCATTAACCATTGTCTAACGTCTAGGAACCGATCGCACCGGCAATTTTCCCACCCTGGCAGTTATAGGGAGCTTGCGTCGAGACTTTGTGCTTCTCCGGGGGTTAAGGGCAAATGAAGACCGCATTCTTGTTTTAAACCCTTGAAACGGGTGTCTCGTTCGTTGCTATCATCGGCGGTTAAAGGCCGACTGGAGTGCCAATCGCCGACGGAGACATAACCCAGATCAAAATAGGGATGGTAGGGAAGATCGTATTTGGTCAGATACTCGTAGATGGTTTTGGCATTCCAGTCAAGGATCGGTAATATTTTGTAACGTTCGCCCTGTTGATTGACCCATTGGAGAGTTTTGCGGTGGTCGGTTTGGTCGCGACGCAAACCCGCTAACCAAGCGGCGGCCTTTAATTCCTTCAGGGCCCGTTGCATCGGTTCCACTTTGCGGATTTTGTCGTAGAGATTGAGGGAGTCCAGATCGTTATTTGACCACAATTTACCGTGGATTGCTTCCATGCGGGCGGGACTGAGGGGAGATTGATAAACTTTCAGGTTTAAATGGAGGCGTTGGCTTAATTCTTCGGCAAATTGATAGGTTTCCGGGGGAAGATAGCCGGTATCGATCCAAATGACGGGAATATCGGGGATAATTGCGGTGACGAGGTGCAACATTACCGCCGCCTGAATGCCGAAACTGGTACTCATCACCAAACCTTCCCCAAAGGTGGCTTCCGCCCAAGCGACGATTTCCGCGGCGTTAGCGGAGTCAAAACGTTGATTAATTGTAGCGAGGTCGAGGGATAGAGGGTAGGAAAAAGACCGGTCGGCAGTGGGGATGAAGGCAGTTTCTAGGGCCTGTGGATGAGAATTAAGCAAGTGTAAATCTGGCATTCTGGCTAAGATTTAAGGTATTAGTAGCGGCGGATACTGATAGAGTCCAATCTATCCATTAGGGGCTGAGAATAGAGTCAACTCCATCTTCTCCCCTTGAGAAACGTAGGTGAGACTTTCACCTCACACGGCTCCTAGTTTTACTGCTCCATTGTTAGGGATACAGCTTGACACTGGAGAGCCGTTTTATCATCCTGACACTGGCGGTCTAGTAATTGGGGGTTTTTGTATTCATCCTGACCACCGTATTGTTGAGAATGTATATACTGTACTTCTACTATATCTGATGGGGTGAAGTGTGGCCCACACTAGCGACACCTTCCTTTCTCAAAAATCTCTCTGGTTACAATAGACTCAAGTTGGCAGCCCAAACAGTCTCTGGTGACATCTAATTGACCTCGATTAATGATACTAAGTTAAGCAAGATTGGCAGGAATTGTCGCTAGTTTTTGCAGTTGTTTTTCAATATTGGCCCTTAATTCAGTCCGGGTGATTTCTTTTCCCGTTTGAGCGGTGTGTGCATTTTCCAGAAAAATAATACTATCTACTTTTTCTAGGGCAAATAATTGGAATAAAAGATGGGTTACGGGAATCAGGAGCGTTGATAGAGGTGAATTGGGGGTATTTTGAGCAGATATGGCCATTTTTTCCGTAGCAAAGGCATAGATTACCCTTTTCTCCTGTTGCGGCTGCTGCCGATGGGCTAAGGTGGTTAGTAACCAATCACCCTGGCTATTCTGAACCACATAGTATTGTAAATGTTTTAACTGTCTGGCCACGGCCGCGAGGACGGGATTAACCGCTTCTTCCATGACTACGGTTGCCAGTCCGTAATTGACCGCGTCTCGACTTAAAATATGCAGTTGTGCCTTTAATTTCATGGCTAATAATGTCTATAAACTAATCGATATTGACCATTCCTACCAGCGATGAGCGGTTTTTCTGCCAGGACAATTTTAGGCGTTGCTGATTTGAGATCTGAATCCTCTTTGCTGGGATTTTTAAAACCTAGACCCAAACTAACTTTGGCACGGGAACCTGCACAGTTGCTATTCATCCCTTGATTCAGCAACGCTATTTAAAATTGTCGTCGTGAAAAGATGAGGATGGAGATACCCAATAATAGACCAGTATAAACGAGACTGTAGAGGGCATTACCGATTAAGACATCAGCACTAGGCAGCAAACCATAAACGGCCTCGTTTCTAAAATTCAATCTCTCTAAATCTGGGAGAATTAGATAAATATTTTTAGTGATAGCGAGGATATTGGGATTTTTGCTGATTATACCCAATTGGATCAGATCTTTGCTGATGTGACCCATTAGATAGACCCCAAAAGTCATTAACGTGGCTAAAATCGAACTGGTAAATACCCCAAAAGCGATCGCCACGGCCGCGATGAGAATTAATTCCAAACCGAGATAGAAAACCGAGACAATCAGGGGTAAAGGTTGAAAAGATACTTTCATCCCCAGCAACATCAGCAAGTAAATCACCAACATTACCCCCAACATCACCGCTAAAACCCCGGACAAACCCAAGTGTTTACCGAGGATAAATTCGGCCCGACTCAGGGGTTTGGGAATCAAAACTAAAATAGTTCTCTTGTCAATTTCCTTATTAATTAGCCCTGTACCCACAAAAACCGCAACAATTACCCCTAATAACCCGATAGCGGCTAATCCCAAGTCAAGAAAGATTTTCTGATGGGTTCCCACCGCAATTTCTGGTAATAAACGCCAAGCGAAGGCCATCAACAAGGCAAAAAACCCGATAAAGTAAAGAATTCGATCGCGAATAACCTCGCGAAAACCATTAGCTGCGATCACCCATATTCTCAGGATACTGATACCCATAGCCTTTCATCAAAATAATATCTGTCTTTCCTAGATTAAGAGATTGTTTCATCCCCTCATTATGCCCAATTATTAACGTCCCTATTTGATCAAGAATACACCAATCTATTACTTTTTTGCTGGCCCTGTGTAGGTAATTTTCTCCTCGACAGTTTCGTTTATGGCTTAGGAATATCAATTTTTGAGGTTTGAGGTTTTGGGTATGATTAGGTGTTGACAATCTCACCGTTAAGCCTACGACTATAGACTATAATGGGAGATTGCTGCTTCTACTCCTCTTAACTAGACACAATCCGAAAATTATGCCCCCGTCAGACCGAATCCACAAGCATTTTAACTTAACGTCCATCGACTGCCAGGCGGCGGACGGAGCTAAATAAGGATCGGGAGGTCAGTCCCCGTCATACCTAACGATAAAGGGCGCAAACCTTACGCCCTTTACAGATTGACATCCTCGCCGCCGTAAAACGGACGGCGATTCCTCACCACGCCACCTTTTTAGAATGGTCGCGTCAATGGGGTTGACGCGACCCGGGATGCTGCTTCTTTAACAGAAGTC
>VYKT01000044.1_pt1 | contig 16220 bp, 16 predicted proteins | sample 5114531 | NCBI WGS metagenome assembly VYKT01 (sample SAMN12291797, study PRJNA351875) | freshwater metagenome | isolation source: freshwater lake | place: USA: Michigan, Gull Lake | collected 2011-07-05 | reverse complement strand
GATAGAGAGGTGCGTAGTTCACCCAAGGAGAATCAATCTCTCGAAGTAAAAGTGAAGGGAATTTCTGAAATGGAATTCAGTCTGTCTATATTTGACTATACTTTTACTAACTATCCATAACTGAGATGGAGGGGACAGTGCCGGCAAAAACTCCCTAGCTAGACCAGTCTCCTCCAGATGATCTGCATAAAAACTTAAGAATGATCCCCGTCTGGTGATAGACTTTTGACTGTTAAGGAAACAAACTCACTAGATAAATATAGATCAGCTGTAGGGAGGATCATCGAGTGGAAAGTACGCTAGGGTTAGAAATTATCGAAGTGGTCGAACAGGCTGCCATTGCCTCCTCGAAGTGGATGGGTAAAGGCGAAAAAAATACCGCCGATCACGTCGCTGTAGAAGCGATGCGCGAACGGATGAATAAAATCCATATGCGCGGTCGCATCGTTATTGGAGAAGGGGAAAGAGACGAAGCTCCCATGCTCTATATTGGCGAAGAAGTGGGTATCTGCACCCAACTCGATGCCAAACAATATTGTAATCCCGACGAATTAGTCGAAATCGATATCGCCGTCGATCCCTGCGAAGGCACTAACTTGGTTGCCTACGGTCAAAATGGTTCTATGGCCGTGTTAGCGATCTCCGAAAAAGGTGGGTTATTCGCCGCTCCTGACTTTTATATGAAAAAATTAGCCGCTCCCCCGGCAGCTAAAGGTCATGTGGATATTAATAAATCGGCGACGGAAAACCTGAAAGTCCTTTCCGATTGTCTCAATCGTTCGATCGAAGAACTGGTGGTAGTAGTTATGGATCGTCCCCGTCACAAGGAATTAATCCAAGAAATCCGCAACGCCGGGGCCAGAGTTCGTCTGATCAGCGATGGTGACGTATCGGCCGCTATTTCCTGCGCTTTTGCGGGAACTAATATTCATGCTCTCATGGGTATCGGTGCCGCTCCGGAAGGGGTAATCTCGGCGGCGGCTATGCGTTGTCTAGGCGGTCACTTCCAGGGACAATTAATCTATGATCCCGAAGTGGTCAAAACCGGTTTAATCGGCGAAAGCAGAGAGGGTAATATCGCTCGTCTGCAAGAAATGGGTATCACCAATCCCGATCGCGTTTACGGTTGCGAAGAATTAGCCAGTGGCCAAACCGTCCTCTTTGCCGCCTGTGGGATCACCCCCGGCACCCTGATGGAAGGGGTACGCTTCTTCCATGGTGGCGCTCGTACCCAAAGCTTGGTTATCTCCACCCAATCGAAAACCGCGCGCTTTGTCGATACCGTTCACCTGTTCGACCAACCCAAATACATTCAACTGAGATAATTCTCTGACCCGGTGGGGTGGGTATGGCTCACCTCGCCCCCATTGGTAAAAATATATAAAGTTTTTTTTCAAACATCTTTTATTTGCATCCCGATGGGGACTAAATTGCAACAATTAGAGAGGTAGTTGCTAGTACCCCAAATTCTCATAAAACATAGCCAAATCTATCTTTATCTACTACTATAGAGTTGCTTGACTAGATTTTGTGGCAAAATGAAATATGTTACACCGAAAGAAGCCTCCCAATTACTTGGGGTCAGTATCTCCTCCCTTCGACGATGGGAATCAGACGGAAAAATCAAAAGTATCCGTACCCCAGGAGGACAACGCCGCTACTGTCTCGAAGACTACGAGCCGGAAAGTAAGTCCATTATCTGTTACGCCAGAGTTTCCACTCACGGGCAAAAGGACGACCTCGAAAGACAAGCTGAATTTCTACGCTCAAAATATCCCAGAGCCGAAATTATTACAGAGATTGGAAGCGGACTCAATTTTAAACGGGAGCGATTCCTCTCTATTCTGGAGCGAATACATCAAAGAAATGTCGCACTGCTTGCCGTTGCCTACCCAGACCGGCTGGCTCGATTCGGTTTCCCCCTTATTGAGTGGCTCTGTGAGCAATGTGAATGCAAACTCGTGGTTCTCAATGAATCTAAGCTCTCTCCCCAGGAAGAACTCATCCAAGATATTTTGTCCATCCTCCACTGTTTCTCTGCTAGGTTTTACGGACTGCGAAAATACCAAAAGCAAGCCGAAAAAATCCTACAAGAAGAACCCACGCAATCGCTCCTTCAAGGAGAAGCCCAACAGTGTCTCAAGGATCAGGGTCTTTCCCTCTAAGGAGTTGCACAAGGTCTGGAAACAATGGTTAGCGGCTTATCGCTGGCTCTATAACCAGACGATTGACCTGCTTGGCTCGGGAGCAAAGCCTAATATCTACGAGATGCAAGCCACCCTGCGTTCTTTTCCCAAACCAGATTGGGTGAAGGCGTTACCAGGACATCAACTTCAAGAGGCAGTGGCGGACGCTTGTGACGCTTATCAGCAAGCATTGGCCAATAATGGCTCGGCTCGTTTTAAGTCCTGTCGTGCCACCTCTCAGGTAATTAAATTTAAGCCAGGGAATTTCAAGAACGGGACTTGGTATCCGAGAGCAACTAAAGGACTATCCTTTACTTCTCCCCAAGAAATTCCTACTGCTTGCGAGTACGGCACTCAATTAGTTTATTGTCGTCATCAATGGTTTGCTTGTTTTCCGACCTTAAAACCTGTTCAGGTGACTCTTGAAAAGCGAGTGATTGCCCTAGACCCAGGCGTAAGAACTTTTTTGACGGGCTATGACGGAGAAACCATCTTGGAAGTTGGCGGGAAAGACATCGGAGCAATACATCGTCTTTGCCTGCATCTCGACCAACTTTGTTCAAGGATTAGCACATCGAAGTCACAACGCCAACGCTATAAAATGCGTAAAGCCGCTAGTCGGTTACGGGGTCGTATCCAAAACTTAGTCAAAGACCTTCATGCCAAAACTGCTTCTTTTCTAGTAAGGCACTATAAGGTAATCTTTTTACCGACCTTTGAGACAAGTCAAATGAGTTCAAAGTCCACTAGAAAAATTCAGCGGAAGTCGGTACGCAGCCTCTTAACCTGGAGTCATTACCGATTTGCTCAACACTTACAGCAGGCGGCAAACCGACAGGGAGTTTTGGTGGTTCGTTGTAACGAGTCCTATACCTCAAAAACTTGCCCGGAATGTGGTCATATCCACGAAAAATTGGCTGGTTCAAAAACTTTTAAGTGCCCTCAGTGTGGTTATCAAGCCCCAAGAGATTGGCACGGCGCACGGAATATAATGTTTCGTGCTTTGCAGGCAACAGCCGTCATCTTTCGGGATGATGCCGTACTTTTTCAAGGTTTGGGTAGCGATACTCAGCTTTGCTTAGGTTAAATGTTGCACATAACGCACTGATCTTTATCAATAATTTTTGTAGCCTGAGCAACATTTGTAGGAGAACATAAATGAATATTGCTGTAGTGGGCTTGAGTCACAAGACAGCCCCTGTGGAAATTCGCGAAAAATTGAGTATCCCGGAAGCGAAAATCGAGTCCGCTCTTACCCACCTCAAGGGTTATCCCCACATCCAAGAGGTGGCTATTATCAGTACCTGTAACCGTTTGGAGATCTACGCCGTGGTTACGGATACGGAAAAGGGCGTGGTAGAAATTACCCAGTTTCTCGCTGAAATCGGGCATATTCCCCTTAATGTCCTGCGTCGTTATCTGTTTACCCTGCTGCATCAGGATGCTGTCCGTCATCTGCTGCGGGTGTCGGCCGGTTTAGAAAGTCTTGTCCTCGGTGAAGGGCAAATTCTCGCTCAAGTTAAAAATACCCATAAATTAGCCCAGAAGTACAATACTATTAGTCAATTACTCGATCGCCTGTTTAAACAAGCGATGACTGCCGGTAAACGCGTCCGCACGGAAACCAGCATCGGCACGGGAGCCGTATCGATCAGTTCGGCGGCGGTGGAGTTAGCCCATGCTAAGGTGGCAGACCTCAGCAGCAAGAAAATCGCTATTATCGGGGCAGGGAAAATGTCCCGATTATTAGTTACTCACCTTCTGGCTAAGGGTTCTCAGCAAATTGCGATCGTTAATCGCTCCCAAAGACGGGCCCAGGAGTTGGCCCGTGAATTTCCTCACCTACCGCTGCAACTATATGGCTTAGAAGAGATGATGGCTATCGTAGCGGCATCGGATATCGTCTTTACCAGTACCGGAGCCACGGAACCAATTTTAACTAAAACTTTATTGACAGAAGTGACGATTTCTGCTATGTCCCTGATGTTAATCGATATTTCCGTTCCCCGCAACGTCCATACCGACGTGAAGGAATTGGCACAAGTGCAAGCTTTTAACGTCGATGATCTCAAAGCGGTGGTTGCCGCCAATCAGGAAAGTCGCCGTCAGATGGCCAGGGAAGCAGAGGCACTCCTAGAGCAGGAAGTGGAAGCTTTCGAGCTTTGGTGGCGTTCTTTGGACACTGTACCGACAATTAGCTGTTTAAGAAGCAAAATTGAAGATATTCGCGAACAGGAATTAGAAAAGGCCCTCTCCCGTTTGGGGACGGAATTCGCCGAAAAACACCAAGAAGTTATCGAAGCGATGACCCGCGGTATCGTTAATAAAATCCTTCACGAACCCATGGTACAACTGCGCGCCCAACAGGATATCGAAGCGCGCAAGCGCTGTTTACAATCCCTGCAAATGCTCTTTAATCTCAGTGTCGGGGAGGAATATAGTTAGAGTCCGACAATTGACAAAAATTAAGGGCGATTCTATTGGTCTGTCAAGGTGATTTTGCGGGATTGGGAGCGGATAATTTTGCCGGATTCCCCTATCCACAATTTCAAGATTGACAGACCACTAGACTTTTGGCTGTAGAAATGCGGTAATTATGCCCAAATTGAGGGGGTGTTTAACTGATGGAAGTGGGATAGAGGAGGGTGTGGGACCGCAGGGAGCGGTATAATTGATAGTTAGGCTGTTAAAAACTGAGTTCTCTCTTTCACAGAGTCGTCATCAATTCCATTGTTAGCTTGTTATACTTGGAAAAGCATACTAAGCCTGAGTAATATGGAAAACCTTGCAGAAAAAGTAGCCTTAGCAGAAAAAGTAGCCTTACTCGAAAAAGCAGTCTCAGATGAGAGAAAAAGGCTGTCGTCTGATAGACTTGACATTTCTTTTGGGGAGTTGATCAACCTCTACAAAAATAATGAATTAATAATTAGACCAGAGTATCAGAGATTATTCCGATGGTCAGAAGCACAAAAAACTGCACTTATAGAATCGATTCTACTCTCGATTCCAATTCCTCCAATATTTGTGGCCGAGGATAAAAACGGTGTATGGGAATTAGTCGATGGATTGCAACGTGTTTCTACTTTCATAAGTTTTTTTGGTGAACTAAACGTTAGTGGATGGACAATTGACTATCAAGAAGATATAGACAGATCAGGAGTCGAAGAAGAAGAAGAAATTGATGAGGAAAACGGGGAAGAAACTGGAGAGAGAAAAACTATAAATAAATGGACTTTGCAAGAAGGAGGATTAGTTAAAAGCTTGAAAGGCTTTAATATTGACAATCTTCCAACAAATCTAAAAATAAACTTGAAAAGGGCTGTTTGTAGAGTTGAAATTTTGAGAGGAGAAAGTAGTACCTCCATGAAGTATGAGTTGTTCAAAAGACTCAACTCTGGAGGTTCAAAATTAACTCCACAGGAGATAAGAAATGCAATTTATCGAGGGGTTAATCCCAGGCTTAACGAGCTTTTACTAAAAGTTAGTCAAAGCGAAGTTTTCAAATTTCTTACTCAATTAAGTAATGGCAAACTTAATGAATTATATGATCAAGAATTAGTTCTTAGGTTTTTTGCTTTCTACAAAAATGCTGAAAATGTTAATGAAAATATGGAGAAGTTTTTAAACGATTTTATGGAGAAAACTGTTAAGAACGCTAGTTTTGAATATGATGTTTATGAATCTCTCATCATGAGAGTTTTAGAGTTAATTTACAAAATAGAAGACAACAAGATATTTAGAAACGAGAGAAACTTATTTGTTCCAGCTTATTTTGAGGGGATATTAATCGGAGTTGCTCAAAATATCGAGACGTATGCTGAAAACCTTGAACTTTTGAAATCAAAGATAACACAATTAAAAAGTGACAACGACTTCAAAAGATATTCTGGAACCGCTTCTAATAGTAGAAGTCGGATTAGAAATCGTCTTAAAAGAGTAGATGAAATTTTTCAATAATAAACTTAGCAATAGGCTATGGATGATTTTGATAGGGCATTGCAAGAGATTATTGAAGAGAGAATATCTGTTCTTTTCGAAATTGAGAGAGCAATTTTTACGAGAAGGTACTCTCTATCTTCAAAGCATCAAGACATTTTCTCAACTCAATCAATATCGATGATTTATTCTTTATGGGAAAGCTTTATCCAAAAATCTTTCAACCTCTATATTGATGAACTTAATAATGTTGGCAGAGATCTTCATGATTTTTGCGATGAAATAGTTATTCACCACATGGAAAACTCCTTTAAACAGTTCAAGGAATATCCTACAAATGACAATAGAAAAGTAAGTTTTTTTGCTTCACTTAAAGCGTTTCACGCTAGGGATAGCTGCACTATTTCAAGAGTTGTTAATACCGAGAGTAATGTTGGTTTCAACGTCTTAAACAAATTACTCAAGAGCTTTGCACTTGAAAAGTTTCCAGAACATTGGAAGAATTATGCACATCCGAATCCTAATTTAAAGGAATCCTTAGAGTTATTTCTGCGGTTACGCAATGCTGTAGCTCATGGAGGTGATTTAGCACCAGAGGAGAGGATTGACCAACAAGTCTATGTCAGATTTAAGAATTTGGTAATAGATTTGATGTACGAAATCCGATTGAAAATGCTGTATGGTCTTAAACATGAAACATTTTGTAAAAAATAGCAGGTAATAGTGTGATCGCCAATCTGGTCGGGTGCTTTAAGTTAACGCATCCTTGAGTGGAATACTAAATCCAGTTATTAAAAACTGATTATTTATTCTCCCCTTTGCATTAGTGCCTCTTGCATGAGTGCCTGTCTTGATATGTAGCCTATACTCAACGGATTTAGTATAACTCGTTCACTGGCTCGATGGGTATTAACGGGAAGTTGACGCAAAAATAAAAGCTTTTTTGCATAATTATCTTGAATAGATACTAACAAATCATCAGAGGAATTACTACAGTGATGGCATAACCAAGGCGCAAAAGAAGTTAAGAGAATTGTCAAGTTATCTCCTGATAGTTAATTAGGATGATCAACAAAAAAGCGATCGAAGGGACAAAAATTGCTACAATAACTGACGTGACCTCAATTAAAGACGAGATTGATAGCCTATGCAACGCCGTGAATTTTTGCTGCTCAGTGGCAGTTTAGGCGGTTTTAGCTTGGCAGCTTGCGCTCATCAAATTTTACAGCCCGTTACTTCCAAAAATCCCCCTGAGTCGGCTGTTAAACAAGCACAAAAAGCGAAAAAAGTCAAGATAATCGTGATTAGTGACCTTAATAGTCAATACGGTTCCACTACTTACGATCCCGAAATCGATCGAGCTATCCCCTTAATTATCAATAATAAACCCGATCTGGTCCTCTGTGGTGGCGACATGGTGGCAGGACAAAAAAGCAGCTTGACAGAGGCAGCAATTAACGCCATGTGGTCAGCCTTTGATCGCCATATCGCCGCACCCCTGCGAGCTGCTAAAATACCTTTTGGTTTTACCATCGGTAATCATGACGCTTCTGGAGCTTTATCGGCAGGAAAATTTATCTATGCTAAAGAGAGACAATTAGCCCTGGATTATTGGCAAAACCCCCAACATGATACAAGTTTAAATTTTATCGATAAAACCGGCTTTCCTTTTTATTATACTTTCACTCAAAATGGTATATTCTATCTAGTTTGGGATGCCTCCACTCATTTAATCTCTCAGGAACAACTAAATTGGGCAGCAAAAAACTTGAGTAGTACCGACGCTAAAAATGCTAAAATGCGGCTAGTAATTGGTCATTTACCCCTCTACGGTATTGCCGTGGGCAGAAATCGACCGGGGGATTATTTAGCCGATGCCGAGAAATTAAGAGCGTTTTTAGAAGGCTATCAGGTGCATACTTATATTAGTGGCCACGCTCACGCTTACTATCCGGGTAAACGGGGGCAATTACAATTATTACACGCGGGAGCTTTAGGCAGTGGACCGCGACGGTTATTGAACAGTGAACAAGCGCCCAGAAAAACCCTAACAATTGTCGATATTAATCCCAATCAACAGGAAACAGTTTACACCACCTACGACATGAAAACCCAAGAGGCGATCAATATTACCAGTTTACCTCCTTTGATTATGGCTCCCAACGGGCAAGTTTTACGTCGAGATATTCCATCGGTTAACTAGAAAGGAATTCCCATAATGGCCACTGTCATCAGCACCGTTAATATGAAAGGAGGAGTAGGAAAAACTACCCTGACCGTCAACCTTGCCACCTGTTTAGCTAAATTTCAGCAAAAACGAGTCCTTGTCCTCGATTTAGACGCTCAAATCAGTGCGACTCTTAGCTTAATGTCTCCCCACGAATTCGCTCAACTGCGTCGCAAAAAACGCACTTTAAGCTATTTATTAGAAGCAATTATCAAACCCAATCCCTACAATAAATTAACTATTGATGATATTATTGTCCCTTCAGTCTGTGAAATACAAGGCTTAGATCTACTGCCGGGAGACATCGAACTTTATGATGAATATGTCGTCTCAGAAACCCTGCACCACCAAGCAATTTTACAGGAAGATTTAGGCTTTGATCATGCTTGGAATAACTTGGAAAGAATCTTAATTCAAAAAATCATTGATCCCATTCAAGACCGTTACGATTATATTATCATGGATTGCGCTCCAGGCTATAATCTTTTAACTCGTAGTGGTCTATGTAGCAGTCATTTTTATTTACTACCTGCCCGTCCAGAACCTTTATCAATTGTCGGCATTCAGCTATTAGAAAGAAGAATAGTTAAACTGAAAGCTAGTCATCAAGAAACCGAACCGATTAACCCCGGTTTACTCGGTATAGTTTTTATTCTTTCTGGTGGTGGCCTACTCAGTCGCTACTATAATCAAGTCATGCGCCGGGTACAACAGGATTTTCAAGCCCATCAAATTTTTGCTAATGCGATTCCTATGGATGTTAATGTAGCTAAAGCTGTTGATATGTTCGTGCCTGCGGTGGCAGCTATGCCCTCTTCTAGTGGTTCCAAAGCTTTTATGAAACTCACAGAAGAATTCTTGATGAAAGCCAAAAAATAGGAGATAATTACTATGGTCATTGAGTGGTTAGAATTTCAAGTTAAACCCGAAGCTAGGGAAAAATTTATCCAAAAAGATCAAAAAATTTGGACAAAGTTTTTAGCAAAACAAGCGGGGTTTTTAGGTAAAGAAATTTGGATTAATCCCGCCATCGAGGAAGAATTAATTATCGTTGTCCATTGGCAAACGAAAGAACAGTGGAAAGCTATCCCCCAAAATTTACTTGATGACACCGAGTCCAAATTTTCCCTAGCCATGGGAAAAGATAATTATCAATTAACCAAAGTCAAGGAATTTCAAGTCAGAAAATTCCGAGAAAATTGTCAGAACAATTTAGAATCTATGGGAACCTGATAAAAAATCAATTCATCTTTTTGTCCCCTCTCAACCTAGCCAAACTTGTCATGAGGGGCTAAAGTGTGCTATAAGCAGTCAGACCCTTTCATGGTCTTTATTCTTTCCGATTAGGTAAATTACTGATGACTGAAGCTAAACGCGCCCTAATTACCGGCATCACCGGCCAAGATGGTTCCTATCTGAGCGAATTATTATTAGAAAAAGGTTATCAAGTCCACGGTATCATCCGTCGTACCTCAACCTTTAACACCGATCGCATCGATCATATCTACACTGACCCCCACCAGCCCGATACTAAATTATTTCTTCATTATGGCGACCTCACCGACGGCACGACCCTGCGGCGTATCCTCGAACAAGTGCAACCAGTAGAAGTGTATAATTTAGGGGCCCAATCCCATGTGCGAGTTAGTTTTGATGCCCCAGAATACACCGTCGATGCTGTGGGGGTGGGGGTCTTAAGATTACTAGAAGCAATTCGGGATTACCAAAAAAGAACCGGCATCGAAGTCCGTTTCTATCAAGCAGGTTCCTCGGAAATGTTCGGGAAAGTCATGGAAGTTCCCCAAAAAGAAACCACGCCATTTTATCCCCGCAGTCCCTACGCTTGTGCGAAAGTTTACGGTCACTGGCAAACGGTCAACTATCGGGAATCCTACGACTTATTTGCCTGTAACGGCATTTTATTTAACCATGAATCCCCCCGTCGTGGAGAAACTTTTGTCACGCGCAAAATTACCCGCGCTTTGGCCCGAATTATTGCCGGACAACAGAAAAAACTTTATTTAGGAAATCTCGATTCTAAACGGGATTGGGGTTATGCTAAGGATTATGTGCGGGCGATGTGGTTAATGTTACAACAGCAAGAACCAGATGATTATGTAGTAGCGACAAATGAAACCTATTCTATCCGGGAGTTTCTCGATATTTCTTTCCAATACGTTAATTTAAATTGGCAGGATTATGTGGAGTTTGATGAACGTTATTTGCGTCCGGCGGAAGTGGATTTATTGATAGGAGATTCCACAAAAGCCAGAGAGAAATTAGGTTGGCAGCCGTCGGTAACGTTCGAGGGACTGGTAAAATTAATGGTAGATGCGGATTTAGCGGCTTTGGGGATTAATCTTAATAACGGTGGTGATAGCGGACAGTTATTAAAAGATTTGGCTTATCTTCGCAATCGTTCAATGACAACTGTGGATTAAAGAGGTAAAAATATGCTGAATTTAAGCGAACAAAGAATCGTTGTCACTGGGGGGGCCGGATTTTTAGGTCGGCAAGTAGTTAATCAATTAATTGCAGCGGGGGCAAATCCCGAAAAAATTACAATTCCTCGGTCAAAGGATTGTGATTTAAGAGTTTGGGAAAACTGTCAACGTTTAGCCGACCAAGAAGATTTAATTATCCATTTGGCGGCCCATGTGGGAGGCATCGGTCTCAATCGGGAAAAACCCGCCGAATTATTCTATGATAATTTGATGATGGGAACCCAATTAATTCACGCTGCCTATCTAGCAGGAGTGCAAAAATTTGTCTGTGTGGGGACAATTTGTGCCTATCCAAAATTTACTCCAGTACCTTTCCGTGAAGACGATTTATGGTCAGGATATCCCGAAGAAACCAATGCGCCCTATGGTATCGCTAAAAAGGCTTTATTGGTACAATTAGAGTCTTATCGTTTGCAGTATGGTTTCAACGGAATTTATCTTTTACCGGTGAATTTATACGGCCCAGAGGATAATTTTGATCCGGGTAGTTCCCATGTAATTCCTGCTTTAATTCGTAAGGTTTATGAGGCACAACAACGGGGGGATAAACAACTTCCTGTCTGGGGAGATGGTAGTCCAACCCGGGAGTTTCTCTACTCCACCGATGCAGCGCGAGGCATTGTCATGGCCAGTCAGTTCTATAATGAATCAGACCCGGTTAATCTTGGTACAAATTATGAGATTTCTATCAAGGATTTAGTTGAATTAATCTGTGATTTAATGGGTTTTGATGGCGAAATTGTTTGGGAAATAGATAAACCGAATGGTCAACCGCGACGCTGTTTAGATACAACCCGCGCTAAGGAAAAATTCGGTTTTGTTTCCCAAATGGAATTTAAAGAAGGTTTGCGAAAAACCATTGAATGGTATAGGCAAAACGCCGCTTAGTCCAGATATCAGGTGTGTTATTTATTTATCTAACACACCTGATTTTTTTTCAGCTTACTGCCCGGTAAAATCAGAACGAAGGGTTAATTTTAAATCTTCCTTGGGGTTAATTGACAATAATTCCACCGATTCTCCTCGTAATAACCAACCGGCTAATACTTCTAATCCCCCTCCTCGCAATAATCCCTCGCTAACCGGTTGGTCAGAAGTAAAAGAAGCGAGGACAGAAGCGGCCGATTTTCCTAATACTGCACCCTGAATAATTTTGTCGGGGTTAACTCCTTTAATTATCCTTTCTAGACGAGTGAAAACTGCCGAAATAGCATCAATAGATTTTTCTTGGGGTTGACGGGTTTTTAAAAAGATTTTTTGGGATAGAAAACGCGAACCTTGACCATTGGGTTTAATTTCTCCGATAATCTGACTACCATCGGGAATAATTATCTGTCCTTGGGAATTTTTGATATTATCAGTTACGGTCAAAGATAAAGAAAAAGTTTCTTCTTTGGTTAAAAGAATTTTTTCCCCTTGCTCGTATTTTACAGGGATGTCTGTGCCGGCAGGAATTAATCGATCATTCCCCAAAGGAATCGGTTTAATCGGGTTAATCGGGGCGAATTGACGTGCGATCGCAGGAGTCAAGGAAAGGGAGACCACAACGAAAGAAGCACTTAAAAGCATTGTTAATAGGGTCAGAGGATGATGACGACCCTGCTTTTGAAAATTTAGCATCTTACCCTTGAGTTTCCTAGTGGGAGCGAATTAAAGATAGGGACGAAAGCGGAAAAAGGTTTGTTTCCCAGGCAGAAAATGCGGTAAAAAGGAGAACTTTAGCCAAAAATAACTGATATTTCCTACTAATTGCCAGTTATTAGTTTATTTGGTCTATTGAAACGCCAAAACTCTTGATTTGTCCGCAGTTCTTAGTTTGGCACGGTTAATGGAGAACAACAACTATTTCTGGGAGAATTATAGGTTCAATCCTATCAAAAAAAAATCACCCGATCGAATTAAAGTCTGTGAAAAAATGTAACAATTGTGACAAAAAACTGAAGAAACCTCTGATCGGGTTGCCACCGATCCCAAACTCAGGACAAGGGGTCATCTAAACCTGGCCCCACAGAAACGGCACACCTTCGCTTTCGGTTGAATTAACTCAGCACAATGAGGACAAGGAACCCTATCCCTGTCCTGTGATCGAACAGAAACAGTTCTCTCGCTATTCCAAGTCACGATCAACCCAAAAAGAGCCACTAGCACCCCAACTGCTGGATTAAAGGCCATCATTACAAACCCAAAAATCAGCATACTCAAACCAATAAATTTATCCATAAGCTCAGGGGAAGCGCATCTTAACAATCCTTGACAAAATGAACTTTGTGTGGGCTGCTTGCCCAGAGGACGATTCAGGCATATTTGAGGAGAATTTGCCATCTCAATTGTTAAGCAAAAATCGACCAAATGTTAAGATTTCGTTATTCTGATTGACTGATATCAGCTGAAATGCCCACACAGCAGGCTTATCACAAAAATGTCCAATTGTCAATAGCTTTTGAGATGCTCTCACCCTGTGGTCGCAATTCATCTCCCGTTAATTTCTGGTATATTTTTAATTAAGGAGAAATTTAACGGGAGTCCTCTTGCTCCATTTAGATAGGGGAGAGCGCGGGATGTTTCCAAATATCATCCTTTTTGTCCTGTACTTAGGAGTAGATTATGTTTACTAAACTTAATAATTTGTGGAATCAGTTTTTCAGGAGATCAAGAAGGATTAATGATAAACCATTAAATAAAGTAAGTTTATTGGTAATAATAATTGTTGATATTTTCATCTTAGTTAATGTTTTTACAGGATTAGATGATATTAGTAGGTGGCATTTAAGCCCCCAACAAGTATATACTTGTTACAGCGAATGGCAAAGTTACAAGAAAAATAATAGTCCAGATAGAGATTATGATTTAATTACAACTTTTTTAGTTGATTATAAAAATAATTATCAAGATGAAGAAATAGGACATTTAGGTAAAGTTTCTCCAATTTGTTTGCAATATGCTGATATTAAAAATAAGTTAAATAATAAAGAAAATAAAACTTTATTAAGTAAAATACAAACAAAACAAGATAATATTAATATACTAGAAAATAATAATAGAATTATTAGAAGTCAATATGATTCTACCCTATTAGAGAAAATTGCTGGACAGTCTGCCAACAATTCGATAAACTGGGTAAAAGCGGAAGAGGCAAAACAGAAACTAGAGGAAAATAATAAAAAAATATCAAAAATCAAAGAAGAAATTGTTAAGCTAAAAAATGAACTACTACAAAAACCATCGAGTCAAAATTTACTTGCTTTCATGAGAAATGAAAGTAAATTTAATGATGTGGAAGCTGGTTATAAAAATGCGTCTTTTTGGTATCCTAGCATTCAATTAGGTTTTCAGGTTTTATTTTTAGCACCATTAATAATTATTGCGTTATTAGTGAATCAGTATGCCCAAAGTCGCGGCTATGGTTTAATAGCGTTAATTAGTTGGCATTTATTAGTTATTTTCTTCATTCCTTTAATTTTCAAAGCTTTTGAATTTTTGCAAATTGGTATTATTGCACAATTCATTTTTGATATTATCGGTGCTATCTTTGGAGGTTTAGTATTTTTAGTTCAATATGTTTATATTCTGTTAATCCCTTTGTTCGGTTTTGCTGTTATTAAATTTTTGCAAAAGTTTGTTTTTAATACCAAGTCTCAAGCAGCAAAACGAGTACAAAAATCACAATGTATTAACTGCGCTAAAACGATTAAAAATCAAGATGCTCATTGTCCCCATTGCGGTTATTATCAATATGTAGAATGTCATCATTGCCATGAGTTAACTTATAAAAATTTACCTTATTGTTATCATTGTGGTACTGCACAAACTTATGATAGTTAATAGTCCCCAAGCTACCGAAACGAGCAAAGAGAGAATCGCCACTTTATCAATTAATCAATTATGGATTTACTCGAATACCAAGCCAAGGAAATATTTGCTCAAGTCGGCATCCCCATTTTACCTTCCCAACCAATCCACGAACCGGGGGGACTAAAAAGATTAAACATTCCCTATCCTATCGTGCTGAAGTCCCAGGTACGCACGGGAGGCCGGGGAAAAGCAGGAGGAGTGAAATTTGTCGCTAATACCATCGATGCGATCGCTGCTGCCCATGCTATCTTTCATTTACCGATCGCCGGAGAATATCCAGAGGTAATCCTAGCAGAAGCCCGGTATAATCCGCAACAAGAGATATTTTTAGCCATTTTACTCGATTATCATCTGCAAAGACCAGTTTTACTGGGTGCGAGTCAAGGGGGGATGGATGTGGACAGTTTACTGGAAACCATGCAAAAAGTGGTCATCGAAGCGAGATTTTCCCCCTATCTCTGTCGGCAATTAGCCGTATCTATGGGTTTAAGAGGGTCTTTGATCGAGTCTATCAGTCAAATTCTCGAAAAAATGTATAGTCTCTTTGTCAGCAAAGATCTCGATATTATCGAGATTAATCCCCTGGGTATCAACGAAGCTGGGGAAGTGATGGCCCTAGATGGCAAAATAAGTGTTAATGATGCCGCTTTAGCTAGACATCTCGATCTCCTAGCTTTGACCCCACCCCAATTACAATCTCCTTGGTCGATAATTGATCAAACTGGCCGAATAGCGATGATCAGTAATGGCCAGGGTTTGATGTCCACTGTCTGGGATGCCTTAGCCAGCAAGGGGGCAAAACTGGCAGCATGGCTTATACTGGAGGAAAGACTAGAATTAGAGCAATTAAACGAGCAAATAGAGGCCGGTCTGCAACAATTCCAACTATTGCCTGATTTAAAAGTGGTTATCGTTGATATTGTCAGTTATCCCGACTTTGGCCAAAAAGCGATCGAGAGTATTAGCAATTACTACCGCAGTTATAGCCCATTATCACCCAGCCGGAGCAGCGGCGAACGGATGATCCGGGCCACCCGACAGGAAAGACAAACCTTGGAACCCAGATCTTTTCCCAATCCCACCGTACCACAAATAATTTTTCGCGTCCTAGCTGACAGCAAAGCGAGGGATCTCAGTCAGAGTTTAGCTGATGTTAACTTTCATTGGTTAGAGTCTTTAGAAGAGGTAGTCACGGCAGCAATTAAATTAGCCTAGAATCAGTGATCAGCAGCAATTCTCATTTTGAAATAAATAGAGCATTAACCCCGATTTTGGAAGGCAAAATATAGTAGAAAGTGACTATTTTTCAGGGAGAGGCGATCACTAAAAAAACAATTGGTTGGATAAATTAAATATAAATACTCAAGCAATCAAAGGGATTGGCTGAGAACGAACGGGGTAAATTCAGGAAGATAGTTCTGTTTTTAGAATAGGGAATTCAAGGGAAATAAAAATTTATAATTATTGTCAGCTAAGGTAAAATGGGTGAGTTAGAAATCCACCAGCACGTCAAAT
>VYKT01000042.1_pt1 | contig 17658 bp, 15 predicted proteins | sample 5114531 | NCBI WGS metagenome assembly VYKT01 (sample SAMN12291797, study PRJNA351875) | freshwater metagenome | isolation source: freshwater lake | place: USA: Michigan, Gull Lake | collected 2011-07-05 | reverse complement strand
GACAGTTAACTATAGTATTGGTGGGACAGCAAATAATGGAACTGATTACGCTTCTATTCCTACAGGTGTAACCTTTGCGGCTAATTTAGCGACTGCGACTGTAACAATTAACCCGACTGCTGATACTACTGTTGAAAGCGATGAAACCGTCGCTTTAACTCTCACTGCGGGGACTGATTATACGATAGGTACGACCACCGCAGTTATAGGAACAATTACCAATGATGATACCAGTGTCACCCTTGCTGTTTCTCCCACAAGTGTTACTGAAGACGGGACAAGTAATCTCATCTACACCTTTACCCGTAGTGGAGTAACAACATACCGACTACACTCGTACAGGGACTAACAATACTGTCACCTTCGCAGCTAATTCATCCACTGCGACTGTAATAGTTGACCCCACTGCTGACACAACAGTTGAACCCGATGAAACCGTCGCTTTAACTCTTGCGACTGGGACAGGTTATACAGTAGGTACGACTACCGCAGTGACGGGGACGATTAATAATGATGATACCAATGTCACCCTAGCAGTTTCTCCCGCAAGCGTCACCGAAAACGGGACAACAAATCTGATTTATACCTTCACCCGTAGCGGAGTAACAACAAATGCTTTAACCGTCAATTATACTGTCGGAGGGACTGCTACTTTTAACACAGATTACACCCAAACTGGTGCAGCAAGTTTTACAAGTACAACTGGGACAGTGACTTTCACGGCTAATGCTACGAAGGCGACTGTAATAGTTGACCCCACTGCTGACACTACAGTTGAATCTGATGAAACCGTCGCTTTAACCCTCGCGACCGGGACTGGTTATACAGTTGGGACAACTACCGCAGTTATAGGAACAATTACCAATGATGATACCAGTGTCACCCTAGCAGTTTCTCCCACAAGTGTGACAGAAGACGGGACAACAAATCTGATTTATACCTACCGACTACACTCGTACAGGGACTAACAATACTGTCACCTTCGCAGCTAATTCATCCACTGCGACTGTAATAGTTGACCCCACTGCTGACACAACAGTTGAACCCGATGAAACTGTCATTTTAACTCTTGCGACCGGGACAGGATATACAGTTGGGACAACTACTCCAGTGACGGGGACTATTAATAATGACGACTTTTCCCAACTCTCCATCAATGACATTACCGTGGTCGAAGGTAAAGATAATAATGCCATCCTCACCGTCACAGTTGATAACCCCAATCCGCAACCAATTACCTTCAATTATACCACTGCACCGATTAATGCTACCGCCGATGTAGATTACACTAGCAAAACCGGAACTATCACCATTGCTGCTAATACTTCCACCGCTACTATTAGCATTCCCATCCTCAATGATAACCTCAACGAAGCCGATGAAGCTTTTACAATAACCCTGTCAAATGCGGTTAATGCTACCATTAACCCCGAAGGAGGAATAGGAGAAGTTATCATTACTGATACTTGGCAAAGCAGTCTCACTCGCACCCTACCCAATAATGTCGAAAACCTGAGACTAATTGGCAGTAATAATATTAACGGTACAGGTAACGCTGGTAACAATAATATCACCGGAAATAGTGGCAATAATCAAATTAATGGTGCTAATGGCGCTGATATTCTAACTGGTGGTCCAGGTGCAGATACTTTTATCTTCCAATTTGGCCAATCCACCATATCCGCAAGCGATAGTATCACGGATTTTGCCATCAATAGTGATAAAATCGACTTATTAACTCAAGGCGGACTCGCCACCAATGCACCGATTAGTTTCAGTCGCGCTGCTGATAGCACTGTCACCACTTTAGACAATTTAGTCAATCAAGTATTTACTGATGCCAATGGAGCCACCACAGGCAATCAAGGATTAGGGGTTAATAGTGCTGCCTTAGTGCAAGTAACAACTGGTGCAATAGCCGGAACTTATCTAATTATTAATGATAGCACGGCTGGCTTCCAATCCAGCAATGATTTATTAGTAAATATCACCGGATTTACTGGTAGTTTACCAGCTTTAGGGAGCATTCCGGTGGGTAATTTCTTTATCTAAGTGTCTAAGCTCTCCTGCTAAGTCACCTAGAAAACGGGTTTCTTCAAGAAACTATTTAGAAACCCGTTTTCTTTCTATTTAGAAACCCGTTTTCTGTCCGTTAGGCAGCTATCAATTCCGTCAAAAAACCAAAATTAACAAGCCGCCGTAACGCACCAACTCTATTATTAGATTGGTGCGTTACGCTATCACTAACACACCCTACAGGCTAGACAACCGATGAATACACAACTATCAACTCCCAATACTAATCAATCTATCCCCGTAGAAATAATTGCTTCCCGTAACTTCATTGATTGGTTAGAGTCTCAGCAGATTAGTCTGGCTTTTACTACCTATCAAAGTTCTCGACTGATGTTTTTAGGAGTTAACCCTCAAAGGGGGATGTCGGGATTTGAGCGGATATTTGACCGCGCCATGGGTTTATATGCTACCCCAGAAAGGATTTATCTTAGTTCCCGCTATCAAATCTGGCAACTAGATAATGTGCTATTATCCGAACAGCTTTATGATGGTTACGATAAACTTTATATCCCCCGCATTAGTTATACTACTGGGGATTTAGATATTCACGATTTGGCAATAGAAAATCTATCTGAAAGAATTATATTTATCAGTACCATGTTAAATTGTCTGGCAACAGTCAGCGATCGCCATAGTTGTATTCCCCTATGGAAACCATCGTTTATTTCCGCTTTAGTCAATGAAGATCGTTGTCATCTCAATGGTTTAGCTTTGGTAGATGGGAAGGCGCGTTATGTTACCGCTTGTAGTCAATCAGATGTGGTGGATGGGTGGAGAGATAGAAGACAAACTGGCGGTTGTGTCATTGATATTCAGTCTAATGAAGTGATTGCTACTGGTTTATCTATGCCTCATTCTCCCCGATTTTATCAGGGTAAGTTATGGTTATTAAATGCGGGTACGGGTTACTTTGGTTATATTGATCAAGACAAAGGCATTTTTGAGCCTGTTACTTTTTGTCCTGGTTTTCTGCGTGGTTTAGCATTTGTCGGAAATTATGCCATTGTTGGATTATCTAAAAGTCGTGGGGGAGATAAGACTTTTTCGGGGTTAATCTTAGATGATAATTTAATGGCTAAAGAAGCAGAACCTCGCTGTGGTCTGCTAATTATTGATTTGAAAACAGGTGAAGTTATTCACTGGATACGCTTAGAAGGTGAAGTTACCGAACTTTATGATATACAAATCTTAGAAGGAGTTAAACGTCCCCAAGCTTTAGGATTTCAAAATGATGACATCAGTAAAATTATTACTCTCGATCCTATTTCTCCTTTAGTTGGAGGAAATATAGCAAATAATCAGCTTGATACTTCGCCAGCAGATACCCTTTATCAGCAAGCATACACCTTGCAAAAACAGGTTAAGCTTGAAGAAGCGATCGCTCTCTATCAACAATTAATTAATCAATCTCCCCAATATGCACCTGCTTGGCATCAGTTGGGGGTGATCATGGATAGTTTAGGACAAATTAATCAAGCTATTTTGGCTTATAAGCAAGCTTTATTGATTAATCCTAATTATGCAGAAACTCACAATAATTTAGGAATAATAGCAGTTAGCAAGGGAAATTTAGACGAGGCGATTATTTGCTTTAACAAAGCCATTTGTGGCAATCAAAACTATGCTTTTGCTGATAATAATTTAGGTTTAGTCTTACAAATGCAGGATAAGTTAGGGGATGCCAGGGTCAAGTTTCAAGAAGCAATCAGGAAAAACCCTAATTATTCAGAAGCACACTTTAATTTAGGCAATGTGTTACAACTACAGGGAAAGACTGAAGAAGCGATCGCTTATTTTCAAGCAGCAATTAAGCTTAATCCTAAATACATTAAAGCTTATAATAGTTTGGCTTTAGCTTTAGGAAGACAGGACAAAGTAGAAGCAGCTATGAGCGTATTTCAGCAAGCTTTAGCCATTCAACCTAATTCATTAGAGGCTTTTGCTTGCTTATTTTCTATGAAGGAAATGACTTGTAATTGGAACACAAGAGAAGCTGATTTAATCCAACTTTGGCAATTAACCGAAAAACAGTTACAAGAGGGAAAATCTACCGCAGTAACTCCCTTTGATACCTTATATAAACCTTGGTCTGCTAGTCAACAGTTGAAAGTAGCTTGTAACTATGCTCAAGAGGTTAAAAGACAATTAGCCTTAGGGACTAAATCCCTCAACTTTAACCATTCCCGCACCCGATCTGGACGATTAAAAATAGGTTATTTATGCCATGATTTTCGTAACCATCCCACCAGTCATTTGATGCAAAGTGTGTTTGGTTTACATGATCGCAATAACTTTGAAATAATTGCCTATTCCTATGGTCCTGATGATGGTAGTGAATATCGTCGTCGCATTGCTAATGATTGCGATCGCTTTTATGATATTGCTACTTTATCAATTACGGAATCTGCACAACGGATTTTTAATGATGGGGTGCATATTTTAGTTGATTTGATGGGGTATATTGATAAGGCGCGGACGCAAATATTGGCTTTAAAACCTGCACCGATTCAAGTTAATTATTTGGTTTATCCGGGGACAATGGGAGCAGATTTTATCGACTATATTATTAGTGATGCCATAGTTACCCCACCGGAATCTGCTGATAATTTTACTGAAAAATTAGTAATTTTACCGGATAGTTATCAGGCTAATGATTATCAACAAATTATATCATCTAAACCTGTTACTCGTTCCCAGTATGGTCTTCCTGAATCGGGTTTTGTCTTTTGTTGTTTCAACCATACCTATAAAATTGAGCCGCAAATATTCACTGTATGGATGCAAATTTTGGCTAATGTTCCCGGTAGTGTGTTATGGTTATTTTCGAGAGTAGCTGAAGCTGAAGCAAATCTACGTCGGGAAGCACAAGCGCGAGGAATTGAGGGTGATCGCTTAATTTTTGCCCATCTCGAACCTAAGCCGGAACATTTGGCGCGACATCAACTAGCTGATTTATTTCTTGATACTTTATACTATAATGCTCATACTACTGGGAGTGATGCTTTATGGGCAGGTTTACCGATTATAACTTGTCCAGGTACAACTTTTCCTTCCCGTGTTGGTGCTAGTTTACTGACAGCTATTGGCCTACCTGAATTAATTACTAAGAATTTAGAGGAGTATAAAAATTTAGCGATTAATTTAGCAAAATCTCCTGATAAATTGCAGGAAATTAAACAGAAACTAGCACAAAATCGTCTTACTTATCCGTTATTTGATACCCTTCGTTTTACCCGCAATTTAGAAAAAGCTTATAGGACAATGTGGGATATTTATGCTGCGGGAAAATCACCAGAGATGATCAGGATAGCCAATTGATCACTGGAATTATTAGGGTAAGCGCATCTTATGAGGAATTAAAGCTTATTTTCATAGATTAAATTTACTTGACAAAATGACTTATATGTGTTAGTAAAATAAGTCCTAAAATTGAATTACCTTGCTCATTTAACAGAGGACTATAACAAGCAATAACGCCCTGTTCCGGTACAATTGATAATAACGCCCCACTGACTCCCGATTTAGTGGGAAAACCCACCTCAAGGGCGAATTGTTGGGAAGCTTCGTAGAGTCCACAATTAGTCATAATTTCTAGAATAATTTCACCAAAAGGAGCAGCTAAAATCAACTTACCTAAATTAGCAAGATCGGCAATTTTTCCAGATAAACAACAGATTTGATTGTAGGTTTCTAGGGCTAAATAACGATGACTAATATAACCATTTTTTTCTAATTCTAAACTTAAAGCTTGATTGTGTGCCTTAGGATAGGAGTGAACAGAATCAAGCACAGAACGATCAAGAAATAATTGACAATTACCCATTTCATTTAACCATAAAAGCAAATTTTCACAGCGAGATTCTGGCGTTTCTCCTGCTAATAAATCCGCCAAAGCGATCGCGCCACTGTTAATCATAGGATTACGGGGAAAACCGCAATCCTCTTGCAGTTGAGTTAAGGAATTAAAAGGATAACTAGAAGCTTCTTTTCCCACGCGACGAAAAACAGCATTTTCCCCTAAATGAGTTAAAAGATATAATAACAAAAAAGGTTTAATCACACTCATCAAAGGAAAAGTTACAGTTTCATCTCCCCAAGACAAAATCTCCCCCTCAAGACAGTGAATCTGGAGAGCGAAAACCTCGGTATTAACTTGGTTCAAAACCGGTATATAATAGGGAATCTGACCCTTCAGATCCGATAAATGCACTTCCCCGACCCAAGCTTGTATATCTTCCACCCTTAATCTAGCTAATCGGTTCATTTTTTTTAATCCATGTACTCAGTCAAAGAAGCAGAATCTATAATTTTAACTCAAATTCAACCCCGACAAGAAACAGAAAAAGTTTCTCTAGAGGCAGCTTTTGGGCGCATTTTAGCCGAAGATATCAGCAGTGATTTAGACTTTCCCTATTGGGATAATTCTGCTATGGATGGCTATGCTGTCCGCTACGAAGATGTCAAAGACACTAATCCAGAAAATCCCGTTACTTTAAAGATTATCGCCGAAATTCCCGCCGGCAAAGTCCCCGAAAAAATTATTCAACCCGGAGAAACAGCCCGAATATTTACAGGAGCAATGTTACCCGCCGGCAGTGATACGATTATTATGCAGGAAAATACTGACAAAAAAGGCGAGCGAGTGGCGATTCTTATCCCTCCCGAAAAAATAGGTCTTTTCGTGCGTCAACGCGGCACATTCTATCGAGCGGGAAATACCTTATTAAAAGCTGGTATTGCCCTTAATTCCCCAGAAATAGCGGTTTTAGCCACGGCACAAGCTACCGAATTAACAGTGTTTTCCCGTCCCCAAGTGGCAATTTTCTCCACGGGAGATGAATTAATTAATCCCGATGAAACCCTCCAAAAAGGTCAAATTATTGACTCGAATCGCTACGCTTTAACCGCATTTGTCGCCAGTTTAGGGGCAATTCCCAGACCCTTAGGTATAATCAAAGATAATCCCGATCTTCTCAGAGAAACGATCAGAAAAGCCATTAATTCTAGTGCTATCGTCCTTTCCACCGGCGGTGTTTCCGTAGGAGATTACGATTATATCGAGGGAATTTTAGGGGAATTAGGGGGAAAAATTCTGATTGGCAGCGTTGCTATTCAACCGGGTAAACCCCTAACCTTTGCTACTTTTCCTAACGGTTGTATTTACTTTGGTATCCCCGGTAATCCCGTCTCTGCTTTAGTTTGCTGTTGGCGCTTCGTGCAAATGGCCATTAAAAAATTATCGGGATTGACAGAATATCAGAACAAATTTCTGCGAGTTGTCACCCGCGATACTCTCAAATCTAAGGGACAAAGAGAAGTTTATCTCTGGGGAAAAATAGAAATTATCGAGGGAGTTTATCAATTTCAACTCGCTTCCGGACAACACAATTCGGCTAATTTAATTAATTTAGCGGGTACTAATGCTTTAGCCATAATTCCCCAGGGTAAAACTACTATACAAGCGGGAGAAACAGTAGAAGTTTTGACTGGACTTCCCCTTTGAGAGCCAGTTTCAGATTTATTCAGCAAACCCTATATATTGGCCTCAAAAACGGGACAATAGCCTTCGGCAACCACTTTAAAACCGTAGAGGGGAGAAGCGGGATTCCAACAGCGCTGACTTTTGTAGTGGACACAGACACGACAGCAATCCATCTCCTCTAAAGCTTTGGTGATGCGATTGGGACTCTCGCTTAATAATTCCCGTTGGGAGACTCCCCGTAATAATAATTCTTCCCCTTGCCAGCGCGCTTCCACCAGTCCCGTATCGGCGAAATTACTCCACCGGGGATCCCGGGTGATCGGCTCTGGTAAGGTGATAGTGACGATCAAATCCGATTCATTTAATTCTCCCTCATAGTGACTGGGGGCCGGGGGTGTCGGTTGCATAAAGCGATCGCCAATAGGCAATTCCACCAGAGTTCCCACGGCCGGAGAATGGAGTTGATAACGGCTTTGTAATTCTTCTAAACTGGTCAAATCCGCTAGATATAGGGGCGAGCCATGGACGAACATGATATGCTGTGGTCGCAGGTTATGGATCAGTTGGGTGGTGTTGCGACTATCGCTATGTTCGGCCAGTAGATAGGTTTCTTGGCTAATTAATCGCGAACGCTGTGCCGCTTTTAATCGGGGATTCTCCAGGTTGATATCGTGCAGGTGTTGGGGAGCTAACATTAACCAAGGTTTATCCCCTTGCAGATATTTACTCACCTCCTCTAGGCGATCGATTAGTAGAATTATCGGAGTGGTTCCCCCTAGAGGTGTCGGTTTTTCTGGCAACCTTCGCAACCGGGGACAGATGCGCTCATCCCAAAATAAGGGCTGATGTTTGGCAAAATTCTGGACAGATGCGGGAAATTGTGGTAAAATTTCTAGGTAGGCATCGCAAGCTTTAGCGATCTTGCCCCCAACCCAGATATCAATGTCGCGGCCTGTGAATTGGTGGTGCGACCGCAGTAATTTTAAAATTTCCTGACCCAATCCCAAAGCGGGGACGGGTAGTAAGACATTTTGCCCCTCAGCGATCGCCTGATAGATGCGATTCATCAACTGTTTTTCCTGCTGTCGTCGGTGGGGATGGCGTTCTGTGCCGTAACTGCCTTCAATAATCAGCACATCGGGGGATACTCCCCGCAGCAGATCGATCGATAATCCTTCCACCAGTTGAAAATTAGACAGGGAAAAATCGCCGGTATAGAGGACTTTATAGGTGCGTTTGGGGGTTTTGTAGGTGAATAGGACCACGGCGGCCCCAGGGAGGTGGCCAGCTGGAAAAATCTCGACGGTGAGATCATCAAAGAGAGTGATCGGCGATCGCCATGGCCAACCCTGACAGAAACTGCCGATTTCCTCGGCAGCATCCGGCCATTGTAGGGGCAGCAGTTGTACTGTCACCTCACTGGCATAAACTGGCAATTGGGGATAGGTCTGATGGAGAGCCATTAACCCACGGATGTGATCGCTGTGGGCATGACTACAGAACACCAGATCCACGGGGGGTTTTTTGTTTTGGGTCAGGGGTTGCATATCGGCCAAACCGCAATCTAAAAGTATGCGATAGGGACCGATTTTCAGTAGGAGACAAACCCCTTCTGATGCGTGACCGACACCAAAAGGTAAACAGGATAAAAGGGATTTTGACCCCCAGACGGCAGTAGAGCGTTGAACCATGGCAACCCTGATCATGATGACTGGTTAGTGAGCGGAACCATTGCCATCGTAGTTATCGCTATCGTAAAAACCGTTGCGGGTGCCGAAAAAGAGACAAGAGACAGTGAATACGGCCGTCAATGCCAACAAGATTAATTTGATGTCCATATAATTAGTGCAACTCCTCAGAGGGTATCTCCCTCATACTAACCTAACTTTTTCGGTTGTTAGCAGCTAGGTTTCGGATTTGTCCCTGGGCGCTCACCCTCTTTTAATAGTTAAACTTGCCAGTAATTTGTGATAATTTCACCAAAAACTACTGATAATTATCTGAAAAACTAGCATCTTTTGTCATAATAGTCAAGAAAATTTCACAAAAATTTAGCCTGACTTTAAATTCGCCTTTGCTAAAGTGCGACGTAATGATAGGTGTAAATTGTCTCTTTTAGACCTAAGGCAAAAGCAAACAAGTTATTCATTTTGACTCAGATTAGCTCAATTCAATTATAGTGGAATTTTACTATGAGTTTTCGATTAGAGTTGAAGGCTATTTAATCAGATTATAAACTTAATTAAAGTTTATTAAAATTAAAATTTGTTAAACTCTGCTAAGTCATTGGTTTTTTCAAGAAGAGGATAACGAAGTGCTGTTTCATCGACTAGGCTAGATAAATACTCATAAGTGTGACGAAGTTCATAGGCATTATCATCACTTTTTGCTTGGTTACACTGCCAGCAGACCAGTTGTAAGTTGTCAAAATCAAACATTTTTTCGGGACAGCGAGCTTTATTAATTATATGATCGATAGTGACATAATTGGGATGAAAAAATATCTGATTGATTTGATTAATAACTTTTTCCCCTTGAGAATTATTATATTCGTAACCCCTTTTGACCGCTTCTGACTGAGAAGAAGTTTTAAATTCTTCGCCATGTTTCATCTTTTTGCCACAAAAAGGACAGGGTTTTTCTTTGGCCATTGTTCGATATTGATTCGGGCTAATTAATCCTTTTTGGGGATGTTCGATAACTGCTAGATGTTGATTAGCATTCCAGATTTCTGCAATTTCATCGGAGCTATATAATTGAGACAACTTTGATTTTGATATTTTAGTCATGGCAGTACAGAATAATCATAATAAAGGATATTTAGCCAAAGCTTTATCTGCTATTTTATGCAAATTTTTAGAGATTTTTTCTAACTCTTGTTTTCCTTCCTCAGACATTTTTTTAGCATTTTCAGACTCAATAATTGCTAAATCAATGGCTTTGACAAGACTTCCCTTATTTAATTCATGCTCAAATAAACTGACAACTTTATAAGTATTATTTTTAAAATCCTGAAGAAGCTCCCAAGAGCTTTTAACCTTTCCCCAGCCGATATTATAATAGCCCTTTTTTCTCGCTTGTCTTTGTTGCTCTGGGGAAAGACCATGAAATACTTCACTATTTCTTTTTTGCCATTGGCGATAGCTCATTTCTTCTAGTAAATTCATTGCTTCAGTTCCTGGTCATCTGCAAAGTAACGAGTGATTTCTTGCCACTTTTTATCGCCATAGTTATTAATAATATATTTTTTAATATCGCCCAGTTGTCTTCGTAGTTTATCATTAGTTTTTTCCAGAGATTCAACTGTAGAGATGGCTCGCTCTTTTATTTGTGTAATCCCATCCTGTTGTTGCTGAATAGTATTTTTTAGATCGCTCACCGCTAGATTATAACTGTCTTTATGAACTAATTCCTTTTCCAGTAAAGCCTGTTGACGTTCCCGGGCAGTTTTAGATAGACTAGCCTTTAACCATTGACCTAAACGATAAATCTCAGATTGATCAAAGTCTAATAAATCTTGACGTAACTGCTCTAATTTTTGTAGCAATTCATTAACTTTTTCTTGCCAATAACTGACTTCTTGTTTAAGCTCAACATTCTCGTTGTATAAATTCTGATTACTTTTTCCTAACTGTTCAATTTTGCCCTCGTGTCTGGATATTTGCAACGACTGATTTGAATTAACTTTGGCTCTATCATTTCGTTCTTGTATGATAATCTGGAACAATTCCGCCGCTACAGGATCATCAAGATGTTCTACAATCCATTCTAGATGACGTGCTTTTAACCTATCGATCAAATAGCCCTTAATTTCTATGTGTTGTTCTTTCAATATAGCTAGATTAGATTGAATGGTCATGACCGTAATTCTGACTTTAGTAACTTAATCTATAGTTATTTTAATACAAGTATAAGCTTTTGGAAAAAAGCAATCTTATTCGGTCATAGTAGTTTTGCCTGTTTCTGGGAATCAACTCGGACCGACTGAAGAAACAAAGGAAAATGGAAATTTTGCCGATCTAGGGCTGGCCTTTGCTATAAGTGAGCTATATAGCGCCTCCTTGGCTAGTGAGGAAATTCTCAAACGCTAAAGCACAGAGCTTACCGCTATAACTAAGCACACGAATCACCTAGACTGAGAAAATATCATGCGTATCGCTCACGATGTTACCGAATTGGTTGGCCGCACACCTTTAGTACAATTGAATCGGATTCCCCAAGCGGAGGGCTGTCTTGGCCGAATTGTGATGAAATTAGAAGGGATGAATCCCGCTGCTTCCGTCAAAGACCGGATTGGCACTCACATGATTAATAGCGCCGAAAAAGCGGGTTTAATCAATCCAGAAACCACGGTTTTAGTGGAACCCACTTCTGGCAATACGGGAATTGCCCTAGCGATGACTGCGGCAGCTAAGGGTTATCGCTTAATTTTAACTATGCCGGAAACGATGAGTTTAGAGCGCCGGGCGATGTTAAAAGCCTACGGTGCTACCCTAGAACTTACCCCCGGTTCCCAAGGTATGAAAGGGGCAATTTTACGCGCTCAACAAATTGTTGATAGTATCCCCGGTGCTTATATGTTGCAACAATTTCGCAACCCTTCTAACCCAGAAATTCACCGTCTCACCACTGCTGAGGAAATTTGGCAAGATACGGAGGGACAGGTAGATTTTATTGTTGCAGGTGTGGGTACTGGAGGCACGATTACGGGAGTCGCTGAGGCAATTAAACCCCGTAAACCTAGTTTTCAAGTAGTCGCGGTGGAACCTTTCAATAGTCCAGTGATTTCTGGTGGTAATCCCGGTCCCCATAAAATTCAAGGTATCGGTGCGGGTTTTATTCCGGAAGTTTTACGCACAGATCTGATTGATGAGGTAATTACTGTCAGTGATGAGGAAGCTTTTCAATTTGGTCGTCGTCTGGCAAAAGAAGAAGGTTTGCTTTCGGGGATATCTTCCGGTGCTAATCTTTGTGCGGCGATTCAATTGGCCCAACGACCGGAAAATGAGGGTAAATTAATTGTGGTGATTCAGCCTAGTTTCGGGGAACGTTATCTGAGTACGCCGATGTTCCAAAATATCGAGGAGCGCGAGTTAACTTTGGTGTAAAAAAATATCGTCTTCAGCCTCTAGCAGTCAGCATTTAGCCTTAGCTTTAACTATAGCAGTTATCTTCATGGTGGGGTAGCATTCAGTTATCAGTTATCATACTAAATCCGGTTATTAAAAACTGATTATTTATTCTCCCTTTTGCCTCTCCTCATAAGTAGCCTATACTTAACGGATTTAGTATCAGATGTGAGTTTTCAGTTCACTGATTACTGTTTACTGTTCACTGATTTGAGGACGGATTTTCTCACCGATAGCGGCATTTGTAGAGGTTGCGGTTTGGTTGCTTCTTTGCTGGCAAAATTATCGAGTAAAGCCGATCGCACTTGCGTATCGGTTTCTCGCGAGAGAAGATAACGGAAGTATTCTTGGCATTGTTCTCGACGACTGGGGGAAAGTTGCATTTCACTTAAACGTCGGACTGCCATTAAGCGCATTAAGGGATCATTGACTGTTAATTTTTCTAACCAGCGATCAAAGTTTTTTGACTCATTTTGACCGCGATGGTCGAGAAAATGCCATCCTAGCAGGATTAAAGTCAAAACCGTGCCAAATCCTTGCAAAATTGAGGCCAGGGCCAACCAGCGATTTTCGGCATAAGTCCAAATTGCCAGAGCGAGATAGGTGGCTAAACTGCCCAAACCGCCACAGACTACCGCTAAAGTTAACTTACCGCTATCGGCACTGAAAAAAGCACGCCCCCACAGCCACAGCGAGCGCCAGTTTTGACCCTGGAGATGGTAAACTCCGATCATCGCCCCCACCCCGGTTAAAGTGGCCAAAACTAACTGCCAATTCCACGCCCAGAGGATCAAAAAACTAGCACAAGCTGCCGCCCATGTCAAGAGTTGACGGTTTTTTTTTGCCGCGAGAGTTTTGATGACTCGACGCTGCAGAGCGGGGGAAAAATAGGGACGAAGACGGAATACTGAAGACACGGGAAGTTTTTCACTGAGGGTTTGATGATTACTATAGCCTGTTCTCAGGCAGACAGATCATTTTTCTTGGTAAAAATCCTCCCAAGGAAAAGAGCGCAGTGCTAGGGTGGGCTAAAATTGCGATCGAGAATCGGCTAAAGTTCAGGTTGGCGAGCTTAGGTATTAAGATGGTTTGCAATCAAACTCAACTTTTTTTATTAATAAATAGCTCAACAATATTCTGTAAACTTATATACATAAATCTAAAGAAATGTATTAATTTGCCGTCTTTAGGGCAGCAAGTTCTGATAGACGATCTAAAGTAGTAAGTATAAATACCGCATCTAATTTTACCTAGTCACGCCAGCTATCTAACTCATCTATATCACTTCCGAACAGAGTTAGAACTTCCTTTGTCTTGGTTGAGTCTTGCGGAAATTTTACCTTAAGGAAAATCTCGATAATTTTGAGTCATGATTCACTAGAATCCTCAAATATTCCATAAACTGGCGAGTTTTAAGAAACCTAGGAGGTTCATCGCTATGAAAAGCCGTCTTATTGTTTGTTGTGATGGAACTTGGCAAGATTTAGGACAAGGTTATCCTACCAATGTTGTCAAAATGGTGCAAGCTATCACACCACTTGATGATAGTAAGGGCAACCCCATCCGTCAAATCATCTACTATGACGAAGGGATTGGGACAAAACAATCTAATGCCGAGGTAACTGATACTTTAATTAAAATTGCTGGAGGTGCTTTAGGCATTGGCATGGATCATAAGATTGAGGATGCCTATCGTTTTCTGTGCTTAAACTATCAACCTGAAGATGAAATTTATCTCTTTGGGTTTAGTCGGGGAGCTTACACTGTACGCTGTTTAGCTGGGTTAATTTATAATTGTGGTTTGTTGTATCGAGAATTTATCCGACAAATCCCCAAAGCCTACGAAATTTACCGAGAAAAACAAGACCCAAATAACGCACCTAACGGTAAAAATGCCATTGATTTCCGTAATCAGTATGGACGACGAGTTCCCATTAAAGCCTTATGCTGTTGGGATACGGTTGCTTCTTTAGGTATCCCTGATATCGTCCATTCTCTGCACTTGGATGAAAAGTTCAACGAACGTTATCGCTTTTATGATTCGACCATCAATCCTACAATTGAAAAGGCGTTTCATGCAGTTGCCATTGATGAAATTCGTAAAGTATTTGATGTAACACTAATCCGTCCCCATTCTACCCACATCAGACAACAAAAAGAACAAGTGGTTCAGGTTTGGTTTCCAGGGGGTCATGGTTGTGTTGGTGGAGGTTCTCAGGAAGAATCTGGCCTATCCGATGGAGCTTTATTGTGGATGATGGAACAAGTCGAAGCCTTGGGTTTGGCCTTAGATAAAAGTTATGTTCAACATGAAGTTCATCCCAATTGTAGTGCGAGTTTTGATAATACGTCAAAATGGCCATTTAATGTAGCGGGAACAGCACCTCGTCAGTTTGAAGGGGATGTTAGCAATTTACATGAAAGTGTTAAAAATCGCTGGACAGACCTGAATCTTAATCCACCCTATGAACCTGCTATTCGCGAAATTCAAATGATTCTTGAGAAAGAGCTTGGTGCTTTGAGAAAGAAAGAAATAGTCTCTGTTTAGCACTTCGCTGCCTCAAAAATGTCGCTTTCACTTTACTTACATAAAAACCCATAATCTGACCTAATTAGGAGGATTTGCCATGAAAGTATCACAAAACTGTATTGATCTGATCAAAAAGTGGGAAGGTTGCAAGCTTACCGCTTATAAATGTCCAGCTGGCGTTTGGACAATTGGAATTGGAACCACTCGCTATCCTGATGGACGACCTGTGAAACAAGGGGATAAGATTACTGATCAACAAGCGGAAGGCTTCCTTGTCCATGAATGTGAGGAAAAGGCCAAGGCTGTGGATAAATTGGTAAATGTTGATCTAAATCAAAATCAGTTTGACGCTTTAGTTTCCTTTGCTTATAACGTAGGCATTGGAGCTTTTAAAGACAGTACCTTACGACGTAAACTGAATGACAAGGATTATGAGGGGGCTGCCAATGAATTTAAACGTTGGAATAAAGCAACAGTTAACGGGGTACAAGTTGTGCTTGAGGGGTTAACGAATCGCCGTAAAGATGAGGAAGCTTTATTCCGTAAAAATGATAGTTTTGGAACTCCTATTGAGCTTGAAGTCTCTCCTGAACATTCTGTAACTTGGTTGAAAGGATATTTAGATGGGGGAAATACGGTAGTTGTTGCCTACAATGATCAACAAGTGGTAGAGGTTGTCAAACTAGAAACCAATTTTAAAGATGATTTGATCGATCTGTTGCAACAATATCCTAATGCTCGGAATTTTCATCTTGCTGAACCGGGGAGTCCTATTCCGCAAGCAGCACAAGTTTTATTCGCAGGTCGTAATCAAACCCTTTCTCAAGTGGAAAATCCACCTCAATTAAATCGAGGACTGTTACTCAAAGGCATGAGTGATGAAGATGCTCCAGGCCATGATATCCGAGAAATGCAGGAACGCTTAAAAGATTTAGGCTATTACCAGAAAGAATTGGATGGTATCTTTGGCAGTGGCACGGATGAGGCGGTCAGAAAATTCCAAGCTGACGTTTTTGGTCACTCCGAAGCAGATGGGAAAGTCGGACCAAAAACTTGGGCTAAATTGTGGGGAGAAGAAACAACACCCCCACCTACTCCTCAACCTGCTCTCGGAACTTATCTCCGACTGACTAAAACTAACCAGAAAGACGGTGATGGTTTATATATTCTCATTTTGGAATATATCAAGAATGGACAGGTAAAAGATCATCTTAAAGTTTGCTCTGGACAACGGAGTAAACAACTTTTCCGCACCGGTCCTCAAAGTGTATCGGGTTCCATGGAACCGCTGCCTGAAGGTAAATGGTACATTAATGACATTCTCTGGGCAGGTGGCAAAGATAAATATGGACCGACTGTTTTTAGTAATGGTCTGGGTCCAGTTACTATCCCTATCAAATATGTCAGACCGAATTCCACAGGGCGAAGTGCTATTGAAATCCATATTGATTGGAATGGAAAATATTGTCATGGTCCCTGTCCAGGAACGGCAGGTTGCCTTGGTATCTACGATATTGCTGACTACAAAAAATTAGTTAGTTGGCTACGAGATACTAATCCCCGTGATCTATATGTAGATTGGGGCCTAGGAACTTGTCCTCAACCTCAATAATAACTCACTCAAGGGTGATCATAGTTAAATTTCAAGTGGTCGCCCTACTCTTTTTTGATTCGGTGATTTACTCACGAACAATGTACAAACTTTTACTGGCATCAGCCTTATTCGTAAGTGTGGTGATTAACCCTCTGCACGCAGAACAGTGTGAACAGTTTGCTGTTACCGCTTCGGATGGTTATGTCAATGTGCGTTCTGTTCCTAGGGTTCAAAAAAATAATATTGTTGGTACATTACCAACTGGATTTTCTCTTTCTCTGACAATAAAACGTCAAGGTTGGTGGCAAATGAATTCACCTTTTCAAGGTTGGGTTACGGGCAACCAAATCGGCAAAGTTTCTTGCGATAAAGCCCATGACCTTTTATATAAAGTGGGATATCCTACCATGAATCATTTAGGTAAAAAGGCGATACAAGGTGATCGCATGGCCGCAGAAACCCTCATTAAAATGTCTGGTGCAATGGATGGGGCAAGTGCGGAAATTTATGCCGAATCCATTACCAATTTTGCTAACCAAAACCCGAATTTTTTGCTCTCAATTTTAAAACAGCAATCTTCATTAAATCGTCAAATGTCATTACGATTAATTGATTTTGGACTCGGCATTGGTAACTCATCAGAGCGTCAAAAATTTGAAGCAATTATTATTCAATTGCCTTCTGACAACATGGTCAAACAGGATTGGCAAAATAGAAATAGATAATAATTCCGTTTAATCTCTTCGGGTCTAATTCCCCGCCGCTCGCGGCGTATAATAGAAAAATGAGTGAATACATCCATAAGAGCCATAATGTAAGTGTTTTGCTATATCATTTAGTGTTCCCA
>VYKT01000109.1_pt1 | contig 19843 bp, 23 predicted proteins | sample 5114531 | NCBI WGS metagenome assembly VYKT01 (sample SAMN12291797, study PRJNA351875) | freshwater metagenome | isolation source: freshwater lake | place: USA: Michigan, Gull Lake | collected 2011-07-05 | reverse complement strand
GCTACCGCAAATCCTAGGGTTAGGGTTGCGAGAATTTAAGGCTATTGCTCAAGAAGGGTTTTCGGGAATGGCTGAAGTTTTGGAATTTTTGGCAAGTCTTCCCAATCCTGAAGCCATTATTGCACTACGTCCCACAGAAGCCTTACAAGCTCAATTATCTCTGCTCTTAGAGAAAAATCGGACAGGGGGTTTGACTCCTGACGAGGAAAAGCGATGGCAACATTATCAATATTTAGAGCATATTGTCAGAATGGCGAAAGCTAGGGCATTTTTAAAGCTTAACGACTCTCAAACCCCATGAGCAAAACCTATATTCCTGTTGAGCGATCGCCTTTTGGATAATTTTAAGGTTGAGTGCCGAGACTTTACAATTAGTATCTAACAACAAATCACTCATTACATATATTCCTTAAAATCTTCTAAAGGCTCATCAAAATTATCAGGTAAGGTAGAACAAATGTTACTTTTAAGATGCCTGAACGACTCAATGCTCCTGGATAAAATACTATTATAGCATTTATAGACAAACGTTGCCTCATATAAATTAAACCGTGCTTCTCCCTGTGTCTTGTATAATTTCTTCTATAGGATAGAAGACAGCGCGAGTGACAGTTCAGAAAAACCGGGAAGTTTAACAGATTCATTTGGCAAATAAATTCGTTTCAGGCGATAATTAAACTGTCCGTCATGTTCCTGATAAGGTTGGTTGTAAGTTTCTAGCTGGTTATTGACAAGATTGACTATCCAATAGTCTAAAATACCAGCTTCAGCATACAAACGGAGTTTAGTTTCTTGGTCATACTTCAAGGTAGAATCTGCAACTTCTATAAGCAATAAAATATCTTCAGGATGGGGATGGGAAGATAGATAATTGTCCTCTTGATTGCGGACAATAGCAACATCAGGCTGAGGCTCACTATCCCCAGGTAAAATAATTGGTTCCTGTCCTCGGACAATCGCTTGTTTACCCAACAGTAAAATTAATTGCTGAACTAAAAGTGTATTACAAACTGAGTGAGGTGGCTTTTTAGTAGGCATTTGTATAATCTCTCCTCGAATTAATTCCACCCGTTCTTCTTCTCCAAAAAATCCTAAGTCCCCCAGGCGATGATATTCTTCTAAAGTAAAGTAACGGCGCATGACTGTCAGCATTTTCTGACCTCCTGATGTAATTTTAGATTTTAGATTGGTAATTATTTACGAAGCATACTTACCAAATTAACCTTTTGTAACATTGATTTCGTAGGTGGCAGATTCCATTGCTTTGTCGATGTAACTGGCTAACATTTCTCTGCTCTTAAACTCTTGCTCACTAGGATACTCCCTCGTCTGCCTTCAGCGCAATCTCGTTCTATGGGACCAAAATTATCACCTGATTCGCCTGCTTCTGTAGTGCGATCGCTTTTTAAAGCTTTCTTTTCATCCCCTGAAACCGCTACAAGTTAGAGGATAAAGGGGTTTTGAGGATTTTAGCCGCCCGATTAATTCATTAGTTCTACTTACAAATTAGGCCATTATACCATAAAGTGACCCTTTAAAGTTAATATAAATCTAATATTACAGGAAAAATTAGACCCGCTCAAAAAAATACCCTATCTGTAGCGGTACAAGTTTTGTAGTAACACCATCTGTAGAGTTTTTGCCTAACTGATCTAACATCCATGCTTAGTAATACTTCAAAGATGCTACATCTGAGAGAGTAAGATATTTTTGGAGATTACGATTAAATAGCATCTGGTTTCATCTTTGAAAGCGATCGCATCTCTTGATTTTCTGAGAAAAGCGGGCGTTTTTTAGACTTTCCTTGAATAAATCCAGCAATAAATCCCTGAAATCGCAACAAATCAGCATATAAAAGAGTTTTACTCATTCTAGTTAAGGTAAATCGGGTTTAATCTCTTAAATCTGTCGGATTAATTCATTTGTTCTACTTAAAGGTTTAGGGCATTATACCATAAAGTGACGCTTGAAAGTTAATATAAATCTAATATAATTTCCGATAAAAGTTAATATTCTGCTCGAAAAAACCTATTAGAAAAGTATTAGTTTTAGAGATTGCCATCAGAAAAAATAAAACTTATTCTGGTATCAAAGGTGATGAAAGCAATCACTTTTAACCCCAAAGACAAGACGTTTTGCTTATAGCATTATGGCTAACTCGAAAAATTCAGAAATGGATTTTTGAGATTGTCTTAAGGGTGTAGAGCGAAAAATGAGATAAGAAACGTGGATAGATACCTGTTAGGAATGCCAAGAACTTCAGCCATCGGTCGATAGACAGCTTCAACGAAAACGCTAATCTGCTTAACCCGAACTCAAGTTAATTACCACTTTCTTGGAGGCAATAGAAATATGCTGTTAACTCTCAATAACATCAAGAAAAACTATCAGAAAAATAATCAATTTGTAAGAGAAGAAACTAATTTGTTAAAAAGACTAAGTCGAGGAGAACAGAAAGCTTTTTGGTCTCTTTGGTTGCCACATCAAGACTACCTTTATTTCCGTTGTATAACTTGGATGGGAGGCAACTGCAAAGATGGAGAAGAAGCCCTGAGTCGAGCCATTATCAAAGCTTATGAAAAAATGCCAATTCATGCTGAGAAAATTACTAATCCTAAAGCTTGGCTGACTCGCATGACTCACAATCTTTGTGTAGATATTCATCGAGAACGCCAGCGCCAAGTCAGCAATGTGGAAGATATTGAAACTGTCTCAGAAAATGAAAATTCAACTTCAATGTTAAGCTGGCAAACTCCTGATTCTCTGATGCTTCAAGAAGAAATGGAAGAACAGATCCGCCAAGCTATTGAGCTTCTCCCATCCAGGCTGCGAGAACCATTTGTCCTACGGTTTTATCAAGAGATGTCCTATCCAGAAATTGCCGAAAAGCTGGCTATTTCTAATAGCAATGTTCGCAAGCGCATCCAACAGGCGCGAGAGGCATTACAGCGACAATTGCGCCAATATCTCTAGTTTACATTTAGTAGGGGCAATCCCCCCGTGGTTGCCCCACAATTGCCATTGTAATTTTCGTTTTTTTTATAGCGTTTCTGATTCACAAGAGGTACATTCCCGATCCTGAACAGTTTAATCAGCAAAGGTTTAACTGTGCCGCACAGATGCGAGAACCGCTATATCATCAATTGCTCTGTTTTCTCAACTCCTGAAAATCAGTGGCAATATCATCCTCAGTAAGTCCTGTTTCAGCCAGCATATTACTGAGTTTAGTGACAGCTTGGCGTAAAGACTCTAGAACTTTTTTCTGAGATTGAGAGTGAGCGGGAGTATAATAACCAATCGTTTCCCCATTATTTGTCAAAGCAATGGGTTCTTGATTTTCCCTCGTGTACTTATACAGATGATCTCTAAACTCACGGATTCCGACTGATTGAATCGCTGACATCAATTTTACCTTTTTGTGTACACAGATGTTGTGCATTTAAACTGGGTATTAGGGTGTTAAACAACAAACTATGAAACTCACTCTGTCCGGCACTCCCCTGCTCCCCTGCAACCTCAAATACCAATTAAAATGATGAACAGCTGATGACGAGCCAATATGCTACCGCAAATCCTAGGGTTAGGGTTGCGAGAATTTAAGGCTATTGCTCAAGAAGGGTTTTCGGGAATGGCTGAAGTTTTGGAATTTTTGGCAAGTCTTCCCAATCCTGAAGCTATTATTGCACTACGTCCCACAGAAGCCTTACAAGCTCAATTATCTCTGCTCTTAGAGAAAAATCGCACAGGGGGTTTGACTCCTGACGAGGAAAAGCGATGGCAACATTATCAATATTTAGAGCATATTGTCAGAATGGCGAAAGCTAGGGCATTTTTAAAGCTTAAGGATTCTCAAACCCCATGAGCGAAACCTATATTCCTGTGGAATGCACATTTTTACTTCAATGAGGCTGAATTTATACCTTTGACTATTGCTACAAGTGGGAATCATGGAGTGATACCATTTTTCTTTATTCGCGTCACAACGAATGCAGGCTTGGCAAGCATTCGAGCGTGGATGTCTGTCATGGATTTAGAAATTTGGTATGAGTCGAGAGAGAAAAAAATCGGTGCTAACTCGAAAAATTCACACATGGGGTTTGGGAAACGTCTTAAGAGTGTCGATGAATAACGCTTAGGGGTACGAGCATGATTATTTCTCAAGGAGAATCCTGCACAATTCCAGCAGGATACGCTAATGCCACTGTTACCAATCAAGATGCCAATAAAGCGGGATCTTATGATATCGCAGGAGACGGGATTGCAATTAACAAACAAATTCCAGGAGGTCAAACTCAAAATACCCCAATTCGTCAAATTGAAGTAACAGTTACTAATTCAGGTAAGCCCGACTTGGATGTAGCTGACTGCCAGTAGGATATCACTGGAAAAGCGATCGCATCTCTTTTGAAGAGGAAGCGATCGCTTTTTTAATGGCTTCGCTGTCTCGATAGGGAGGCGGAAATGGCTACAAGTGAGATGAAAAGAGGGTTTTAGGCTTTGAAGTGGGTTTGATGGAGTGAGTCGAGGGAGAAAAATCGGTGCTAACTCAAAAAATTCACAAATGGGGGCGTGGGATCGTCTTAAGGGTGTAGAGACAAAAGCAGAAATTGTAACTTGCTCGCCTTATATCAAGAGAGCCGATCAACTTCTCAAATTGTCTTACCACAGACTCAGATTAACTTAAATCCCAAATGAGGAACAAGCCATGTCAACATATTCACTCAAAGTAACCAACAAAAGTGGCGCACAGCAAAATATAGCAGTGTATCAACAATATCCTGATTTAGTAACCGGTTTACCACTTGTATGGTTTACCAAACCCGTTCCTGATGGTAACGACACTACTTTTACCTGGTCGATCAATTGGGCTTTAAACTGGGGAACGACTTCACAGCCTCTCGCGCCAAACGTTCAGTGGACATCAGGGGGACCACTGCAAAATATGGATCCCACTACAACGGGGGGTAATAACTCGATGGGGATTACTTATACTGGCAGCGAATTTTCAACTAGTCCTTTGGCCTATCCCAATCCCCAGGTTGCATTAGGTGATATGTTGGTCACGACTGATAAAACATTTACAGTTAAGCAGGCAAGCTTGATGAGTATCGCAGTGTACATGAATTCTCTTCCTGCATTTGCGGTTCAAGGTGAACCAAATGGAAAGTTTCTGTTCCAGACTCATCCAACGTATTGGCTTTGTACGAGTTCAGCGAAGCAAAGCGTGGCTATCTCGGAAGAGTTCGTAAGTAGCCCGACACAATTTGTGTTTGATCCTGGTGTGACATCTTTGTCATATACCTTAAACGCTGAGTTAGAGTTTGTCCCGTCCTAGCCATCTGTTTCTCTGAAATAGCTATTGGGCCAAAGTTCATACTGTCAAGCTAGTCTGCTATTTCAATGGTAGGCTAGCTTAATGGGTGCAAATTGAAAAAGATACTTTTCTCAATAAAGTCCTACTCTGAGGAGGTGCTGTGACATATTCATTAACAATAAACAACCAAAGTGGAGCAGTCCAAAATGTTGCTGTATTCCAAGTTAATAATCCAAGCACCGGCATTCCTCTTGTTTGGTTAGGTCAAACAATTAGTAATGAAGGCAGTTATACCTTCCAATGGGATATAACATGGCAACTGGGTTATGGTAGTACATTATATCCTCTCAATACAGGTGTGATATATCAAAATAACTTCAAAGCATCAGTCACCCCAAACGATGCAAATGGCCACAATGAGCTTTCAATAACCTATGTAAGTCAAAGTTTTTCTGCCACTACCGGTTCACCATATTGTAATGCTAAACTTAGCAGCGGGGTTATGCGAATAATTACAGACACAAGTTTTACAGTAAAACAATCATTAAATATGAGTGTTGCAGTGTATATGGATCAAAAACCAATATTGGCATCCCAGGGAGTACCAAATTCTATGTATGAATTCAATACAGACACGATTTATTATCTTACAGTTACCGACTATCCAATAGGATCTGTGTTGCCAGTGGACAATAGACGGTCTTTCGTACAAGAAATATCAGAAGATGTCGTAATAGAAAGTGGAAGTGTCGTAAGTAGCCCAACACAAGTTGTGTTTAATTCTGGTATGACATCTTGGTCATATACCTTAAACGATAGGTTACAATTTGTCCAGTCCTAGCCATCTATTTCTCTGAAATAGCTATTGAGCCAAAGTTCATACTGTTGGCTTTGAAGGGGGTTTCATGGGGTGAGTCGAGGGAGAAAAAAAATGCTTACTTAGCTGACTGGCTAGAGTTTTGCCGTCAACAACGAGAAGAGCAAAAAAGTAATCCTTCTCCTGCACGCCAGAGGTTTCGCCAATTAAAAGAAGCCTAAATAGCGATAATCACTCATTACATATATTCCTTAAAATCTTCTAAAGGCTCATCAAAATCATCAGGCAATGGTAGAACAAATGTTCCTTTTAAGAGGACTGAACGACGTTTTTTGACAGGATGCTGCTTTAGGGGAATATCTTGCGAGTAGTTGACCATCAAATACTTAGCATAATGGAGAAGTTCTTGTTTGAGAGATTCTGGCATTGCCGCAATTGTTTGCCAAATTTACCTGTCAATATTCATGGTTTTTCTTAGCTTATTTTACCTGAAATACTCTCGATGATCCTGGATATAATGCTATTATAGCATTTCTCCACAAAAATTTATCCTAAAGTTAACATTCCCCCTAAAAAATCAACAACCAAACGCTTTGTTCGTAACCACAAAACCCCTAAAAGAACATTCACTAATTCATTTCCTCCTAACACCTCAACCGTAAACTCTTCCCCTTCAATAACTACTGTTCCCTCATATAAATTAAACCGTGCTTCTCCCTGTGCAGTTTGCATATCCTGTGGCTCATTATCACACACCCATCCTAAACTATCCGCATCTTGACTATCAATCGCTAACCATCCCGTAAACCCTGTATCTAACAGTGCCATGACGAGAATAATTTCCCCATCAGCAGACAGCAAGCCAACTTCAAAAAACAACTCTCCTCGACTATTAAATTCCCCTTGAATCATATTGTTCCACAGGTTCCTGTTTCATTAATTCGCATGATAATACACTTTTTCCCTGGATGTTGAGAACGGGATTTTGCCATCGCTACCTTTTTATCTTCATCGATAAAATATTCCTCACTGTCAGGCTCAATAATAATAAACCAATCATAATGATCTTCAATTAATTCTGGTTGGACTCGATCAAATACTTCTCGACAACGCTTATAAAACACTGCGTCTTCAGCTTTAATTCTGGCTTTCTCTTCAGGAGAAAGTTGTTTCTCTGGGAAAACCCGTCCTCGCCGTACCGTTTTAGAAGAAGATGATTGTGTCATTGCTTTTACTTAATAGGAATCACGCTTAATAGGTTTATTGTAGCCAAGATTTTACCCTTTGCCCAAGCCTTCCTCAAAGTTTACATCTACATTAATGTTAGCTCTTGTAGGGTGCGTTACACTTTGTTAACGCACCTTTTTATGATTATCTATAAGAACTTTCAGAATCACGAATGTTCTTCAGACCTCGCTACCGTGTGTATTTCGGGGAAGAGGGTGACAACATTGTGCTTTTGTTGTGTGGCGGCGACAAAAGCAGCCAAACACAGGATATTGAAGCGGCGCAAGCTTATGGGAAGGAGCATCTAAGTCATGGGTAAATACAGAACATTTGAACAAGTTGAAGAAGAATACTACTGCGAACATCCAGAAGAAATTGACAGTTTTTTAAATATTACCTTTGAGGAATATGCCAAGGACAATGATACGGGTGCTTTATTGTCCGCCTTGTCAATGAGATGCACCCAAGTCTGATGGCTTGCCGCTAATTGCTTCCCGATTCGCCGGCTAATTAAGCTAAACGGCGCTTAACCTGCATGATCCAATAGCTATAACCCTTTTGGAGTCTATATCGGTGATCCGAAGTAAAAGCCGTTTAGCTTACCTAGACAATTCCCTTGAAACCCTATCCTTTTCTAGAAGTGATGGCAAAATCTCCCGAGCAGCTCTTCTGGAAAATAAGAAATATTTCTATATTTTTGCATCCGATTCTAGGTTTTCAATTAACCTTAAATTAAAAGCCTAGGGCTTAGATAGAAGCCATTCAAAGGATATTTATGAAAGCCAAAATTGCGATCGCTTGTCAGGGAGGCGGCAGTCAAACTGCTTTTACTGCTGGTGCCTTGAAAGCATTATTTGACAATAAAGTGCAAGATTACTTTAATATTGTCAGTCTCAGTGGTACTTCTGGCGGTGCTATCTGTGCATTTTTCATCTGGTATGCTCTCGAAAAAGGTGATAGCGTCGTTTGGAAAAGAATGATTGATTTTTGGGAAGATAATAGCACTCAAACTCCCCAAGAAAAGCTATTTAATGACTCAGCCATTAAAACCCTAGAATTAGCCAGCAAAGGATTAATTCCCCAGTATAATCTCAGTCCTTCCTCTCCGATTACTAAAACCTTATTTTCCCTAGCTACCTACGGTTTACGCGGTCGCTTTACCAACTTTGATCAGTTACTAAGAGCGCATATTGATTTCTCGGAATTAGCCACTTGGGGAGCTAAACCAGAACCACCAATTTTATTAATGGGGGCCTGTAATGTCCTGACAGGAAAATTAAGTAAATTTAACTCGCGCGAGGAAGCAGTTAAAATTGAACATATCCTAGCTTCTGCCTGTGTTCCTAACATTTTTCCTGCCGTCACCATTGAAACTATGGCCTACTGGGATGGACTATTCTCCGATAATCCCCCCATCCGTTCTTTAATTCGCCGTGAATTTGTCGGAGTCGAAAATATTCCCGATGAAATTTGGGTAATTAAAATTAATCCCACCTCTAGAGATAAGATCCCCGTGCAATCCGATGATATTGCTGATCGCCGCAATGAATTAGAAGGCAATGTTTCCCTATTTCAAGGTCTCGATCAGATTGACTTTCTCAATCAATTATTTCTCAAAGGAGCCTTTAAAGAAGAATTCTTGCGCGAGATCGCCTTAACAGAACCATTTAAAATTCCTAAATCTTTCCCGGAAGATCCCGATCAAGATTACCATATTCCTATGATCGAAATGTCGGCGGAATTAGCCAATAGTCTCAACTATGAAAGTAAACTCGATCGCTCTCCTGCCAATATCCAGCGTCTGATTGCTGACGGGGAAAAACAGGGAAAACAATTTCTAGAACATCGACTAAAAGCTATGGGTTTAAGATAATTTTTGAGGGTTCAAAAACGGCAAAAATAAGGATTAAATGGCATAAAATCTGTAAATATACCATTTATAGCGGTTTTCACAGAAGTGAGTCCCGATTGCAACGCTGAAACGCCTATCTATCAAGGGATTTACTATACCTCATTAGACTGAAAACCGCTATAATTGATTATTATTCATTCTTAATTCTCCTGACTACTGACTACTGGCTGCTGGCTACTGACTCCTAACCCTAACAACAATTTTTGATTTTTATAAGAGGTCTAATGATCACTGATTTTCATTGACTAATACCCGTCCGGATAGATCGTAAATCATAATATCCCATTGCCCATTTTTTGCCGCTTCAAAAGCCACTTTAGAACCATCGGCACTGATGATCGGATTGCGTACTTCTGCGAGGAGATCGGCAGCAATTTCCCTTCTCTGTTGAGTTTGTCGATCATACAGATAAATAGCCGTTTTTCCCTGACGACTAGCAGTAAAAACGATATAACGACCATCTTCACTAATGGAAGGACTAGAAGCGATCTGATCGAGAGAATTTAGTCCGGGTAAAGACAGTAAACGGCGATCGATGGCATCAAAAAGATAGATAGCTTGGGAACCATTGCGATCGGACGCAAAAACGAGATAGCGAGAGGCAAGATAGGGAGTTAATTCACTAGCAGCACTGTTTAAAGTTCTCCCCCCTCGATCGAAAGGAAAAGACAATAAACTGGGATAACCCGCACATCCAGTTAACAAACTAATTACAGCAACAAGACTAATAAAAAAATAAACCTCTTGCATAATTAATTTTTGATGGTTCAAAAACGGTAAAAATAAGGATTAAATTGCATAAAATCCTTAAATAGACCATTTAATTGATTATTATTCATTCTTAATTCTCCTGACTCCTGACTCCTGACTCCTGACCCTAACAACAATTTTTGATTTTTACAAGAGGTCTAATGACGTTTCACGGTTTGGGACTTTCAACGGGACTGCCATCGGCAATATCTAACTCGATATTCGGACCGCGATCAAGAACCTCCACATCCCATTGTCCCCGACGAGCGGACTCAAAGACAAGATAACGACCATCGGGACTAAGACGGGGATTTCGCAACCAACCGCGATAATTTTGACTCAATAACTCAGAACGATCGGTAATGCGGTCATATAAAGCGATGACGGGACGACCCTCAATAATCACCACATAAGCCAGATAACGCCCCGTTTGGCTTAAACTGGGGCTATCGGTAATTTCTTGACCCGTATATAATCCCCCTAGGGCCTGGTATTGTTTTGTCTGCAAATCATAAAGCAGCATCTGATTACTACCGCGACGGTTAGACAGCAAAGCAAGCCAACGACCATCACCGCTCAGGGCAGGTTTTTCGTCATTGTAGCGACTATTTAGGGTTCCTGTAGAGAAACCGGGGTTATTGAGATTACAACCGCCTATAACCCCTAAAAACAAGCAGATAAACAGTAAAAAGGGAGGTTTGGTCATCGGACCTACTCCTTAATAATCAAACCTAGTCGGATTATCATTACTCGACTCCCGTTCACTATTATCCGGTCTCTCCCAATCTTCTCGATCGCTCGTATCGCTAGGATCGATCGGTTGATAATCGACGTATTCCCCTTTAAATGGCGGATCATCCTCAATTATTGGGCGAGGACGACGTTTTTGGCTAGTGCGGGGCGGTTTACTGCTCGTCTCTTCACTAGCGGGACGACGACGGGGACGGGGACTGGTTTCTTCCCAATCATCACCGCTACGGCGCTGATCATAAACATCTCGATCGCTAGTGGGGGAACTATTGCGGGGACGACGATTAGCCGTTTTGCGACTGCTAGTATCGGCCGGCCGACGGGTGCGGGTGCTGCGGGGTTCCTCGTCCTGATAACTAGAAGTACGGGAAGAGCGGGGATCATCGTAACCGCGTAAACGGGGATTATCTTCGTAACGTTCCTCCGGTTCGTAGGTGTCGAGGGGTTCTAATTCGGCCTGATATTCCCGACTCACAGGACGTTCATCCACAAAAGACGTGCCGCGGCGGGCCTGTTCCGTGGTTAAACCCCGCAATTTTACCGTCTCGAAGGCAAAAAACACCGCTGCCCCGGTCAGCAAAAATTGTCCGAATTGCAAAATCGGATCCAGTCGCCACCCTTGAAAAAGTAGAATTAAACCGCACAGTAAACCAACGGCGGCAAAAAATATATCATGATCCCTGGAAAGTTCTGGCCGCACCGAGCGCAGGAAGTATAATCCCGCTCCAGCCACTGCCAGAAAAATTCCTAAGATACTGGCCGAATTCAGCCCAAAATTGACCATCTTTATCTCCCTTCTCGGTGCTTAAATTCAAGAATCGAGTCTTTATCTATAGCCGTCAGTTTTCAGCAGCAATCTTGCTGTTTTTAACTCAAGGAGTCGATCTATATCTTAACCCCCAAGTCTAGCACTATATCTATCATCCTCGATTCTAACTTACTCGATCGAGCCTAGTTTAAACAACTATTGTTAGGGGAGTACGGAGATTTTATCAGTGATCAGTGAACAGTAAACAGTAATCAGTGAGGGAGCATCTCATTTATGCAAGTGAGTAATTATAAGTACCTGGACAAAAATAAACAGTGCTATGTAACGAAATGTTAAACACCCGAACCCCTTGCCCAGAAGTCATAGATACAGCAATTTACAAAACTTAACATAGTTAACTTTATTTATGTCCGACTACTTACTTGTCCCTAAAACTGGTTTCTAGCAAGGCTTTCAAACAGGATCGCTTGACATAAAACCTGATTTAGGGGTTACAAAGGTGAGATGCTCCCAATCAGTGAACTGAAAACTCACATCTGATAACTGATAACTGATCACTGATTACTGAAAAGGCTGATGGCTGAGATTTTAACAAAATCTTTAGGTTTTGCCCATTGACAGGATTGATTAAATGTGGTGTGCGGGTTTCGGGCATTTTAACGTGATTTCTTGATGACTTTTGAGCGATCGCTATCGTTGGGAAGTTAATCGCCGCAAGTCTGAAAGGAGGGATTTTCATTGATGCACATCATGGTTAATTTGTCAAGTGCGTAAGTCCTAATCTTAATAAGATCAGACAGAAATTTTTCTGTCATATCATAAAATTAACTTAACCTAGCCAAGAGGGAATTAGCATAGAATGTGAGTATAATTCAGGCTCAACATATAGTCTGTTTGTATTCATAGTCCATTCAATCCATAGAATAAGGTGTGAGGATTGACCCATGTCAAAACTATTCAAGAATTTAGTAAAGGTAACTCCTTTAGTATTAGGTGCTTCCGTGGCGGCTGCTGGCAGCGCAGTGGCTCAGACTATGCCGGGGACACCTCAACTTAAAATTGATCCGGCTGCGCAACAACAACTCGATCGCATTCAGCGCGCCCAAAATAGTCAGCAGATTAATACGGGTGTTTATCAGGGTTCCATGTCCCAGGTGACTAGCGTTAACCAACTACGGGACGTATCTCCCACCGCTTGGGCCTACGAAGCATTAAGAAGCCTTGTAGAGCGTTATGGTTGTATCGTTGGTTTTCCCGACCGTACCTTCCGCGGTGATCGCGCCACCACTCGTTGGGAATTTGCCGCAGGTTTAAACGCTTGTTTAAACGTCATGGAACGTTTAATTCAAGATGGTGTCGCTGTACTCAGAGAAGATATCGATAAATTAAAACGTCTTGTCGCTGAATTTGAAACCGAACTAGCGGCTTTAGGTGCTAGAGTAGATAACCTGGAACAGCGCGTTGCTTTCTTGGAAAATAATCAATTTTCTACCACCACCAAGCTCAGAGGTGAGGTAATCTTCAGTATCGCCGATAGCTGGGGTGGTCAAGCTTCCATTACCAATACCAACGGTACAGTTACTGATGGCAGCAATCAAGATGAAACTCAAACAGTATTTAATAATCGGGTACGACTCAACTTTGAAACCAGCTTCACCGGTAAAGATTTGTTGAGAACCCGTTTACAAGCGGGTAACTTTAACAATACCTTCAACCAAAACGGACCGACGGTAACCAACATGACCCGTCTGGCATACGATAACGGCCGGGACAACGATGTCACCATCGATGACTTGTTCTACCGCGCTCCCATCGGCACTCCCTTCGGTAACATCACAATCTGGGTTGGTGCTAACGAGTTAAACCTAGATGACGTTTTCATCACTGCTAACCCCTTCCTAGCTGATAGCGGTACAGGTGCTTTATCTCGCGGTCAACGCTACAATAACATCGTCTTCCGTGGTCCCGATGGTGTGGGTGCGGCGGTCAGATTCAATATCGGGGATGTTTTCCAAGTCACAGGAACCTACCTAGCTAGTGGTGGCACTAATGGAGCCAGCAATCCTAACCCTGGTAGCGGTTTATTTAACGGTTCCTACAGTACGGGTGCTCAGGTTGGTTTCTCCTTCATCAAATTTGCCGATATTAACTTCGTTTACGTTTACAGTTATCAAACTGCAGCCAGTATGAGTTCTGGTTTATTCGGTAACGTCAGCAGCCCTCTCACCGAGCGTCCCTTCGGTAACGTTGGTACTACTGCTAACCGTTTCGGTCTTCAGGCGAGCGCCCAAGTTATCCCAGGAGTCTTAAATCTAGCGGGCTGGGCTGGTTACGCCGATGCTTCGGCCACGGGAGTTAATGATGCGATCGGAGACAATAACACTGGTATCTGGTCTTGGAACCTTAATCTTTCCGTTCTCGATCTCTTTGCCGAAGGTGCGGCCCTTTCTTTAGGTGGTGGTCAAGTGCCCCGTTCCGATAAAGAAAGCAGCACCTCTTACATGGTAGAAGCTCAGTATCGGTTCCCAGTCACCAAAAACATCCTGATTACCCCCGGTGCTTATGCGATCTTCAATGCTAACAACCGTAATAACGACACCATTTTTGTTGGTGTCATCCGGACAACTTTCCGTTTCTAAGCTAAGTTGACGGACTTGAAAAAACGGTGGGATTTGTAGATCTCACCGTTTTTTTACTTTTAACTTTTCACTGGATTTGACATCCTCGCCGCCGTAAAACGGACGGCGATTCCTCACCACGCCACCTTTTTAGAATGGTCGCTGAATGGGGTTGACGCTTCACCGAAAAACGCTTAATTGCTTAAGTCTGACACTTTCGACCCGTCCGTTTTCAGTGTCCGAATAACCCCCTACTATCTGTGGTCAAGGTTCAGTTTTTAGCTTGGTTATCGCTTTTTCCATTGTAGCTTAAAGCCGTCCTCAAAGGACGGGGTTTTAACCCAAATTTTCGATAACCATTTATGAGAAGATGGGCGAAGCGTACCAAACGCCGCTATACTTACTTCGCCTATTTAGTTGCTTATCTATGCACTCTCTGTCTTTCCCCCGTCGCACTAAAATTGTCGCCACGATTGGCCCAGCCTCGCAAAATAAGGAAACATTACGTCAGATGATCAAGGCGGGGGCGACGACATTTAGATTAAACTTTTCCCATGGCGATCACGATTACCATCGTCACAGCATTAACCTGATCCGTCAGTTAGCCTTTGAACTCAATCAACCCATTGGCATCCTTCAGGATCTACAGGGGCCAAAAATTCGCTTAGGTAAATTTGCCTGTGGGTCGATTACCCTGAAACCGGGGGAACCCTTTATCCTTACTTCTAGGGATGTGGAATGTAATCAGGAAATAAGTTCCATTAGCTATCCCTCGCTGGCCCAAGAAGTCCCAGAAGGTTCGAGAATTCTCCTCGATGATGGTAAGGTCGAAATGCGGGTGGAATCAGTGGATCGCCTGAAAGGAGACCTGTCCTGTCGCGTAGTGGTTGGGGGTGTCTTATCCAGTAATAAAGGGGTAAATTTTCCCAACGTCTATCTGTCGGTGAAAGCTTTAACCGATAAGGACAAAAAAGATTTAATGTTCGGACTGCTGTGGGATGTGGATTGGATTGCCCTTAGTTTTGTGCGTAATCCCCAAGATATCCTCGAAATTAAAGAATTAATCGCCAGTGCGGGTAAATCTATCCCCGTGATCGCTAAAATTGAAAAACACGAAGCGATCGAGGAAATGGAGGAAATTTTATCCCTCTGTGATGGTGTTATGGTGGCTAGGGGGGATTTAGGAGTAGAATTACCAGCCGAAGACGTGCCAATCCTGCAAAAACGCCTGATTAATACCGCTAATCAGTTAGGCATCCCGATTATCACCGCCACTCAAATGCTTGACAGTATGGCCAGTAATCCTCGTCCCACCCGCGCCGAGGTTTCGGACGTGGCTAATGCGATTTTAGATGGCACTGATGCGGTCATGCTTTCCAATGAAACGGCTGTGGGTCATTATCCCATCGAAGCGGTGGCAACCATGGCCCGCATTGCCGAAAGGATCGAACGGGAACAGATCAATAGTGCCGCTCGCTCTAACAATAAACAATCGATTCCTAACGCTATTTCCTCGGCAGTCAGTCAAATTGCCGAACAATTGGGGGCAGCGGCAATTATTACCCTGACAAAAACCGGCTCTACTGCCCGTAACGTCTCCAGATTTCGCCCCAAAACCCCGATTTTAGCCGTTACTCCCCATCGGGAAGTGGCACAGCAGTTACAGCTAGTTTGGGGCGTAAAACCGATGTTATTGCTCGATTTACCCTCCACCAGCCAAACTTTTCAAGTGGCGATGAATCTTGCCCAGGAAAATAACCTCCTAGCGGATGGTGACTTAGTGGTGATGACGGCGGGAACTCTGCAAGGGGTGGCCGGTTCCACGGATTTAATTAAGGTGGAAGTGGTAAAATCCCTTTTGGGCAAGGGTACAGGTATCGGCCAGGGTGTGGCTAGTGGCCGGGCGCGAGTAGCCCATAATGCCCGAGAAGTGGGTAGTTTTAGTAGTGGGGAGATTTTAGTCGTTCCCACCACCAGCGCCGAATATGTGGATATGATGCGGAAAGCTGGCGGAATTATCACCGAAGATACCGCGATGAATAATCACGCCGCTACTATCGGTTTAAAATTGGGTATTCCTGTTATTGTCGGGGTTAAAGATGCCACGAAAATTATCCGCGAAGGGGTGATCATTAGTCTCGATGCTCAACGGGGTTTAATTTATTCTGGTATTGGCAATGGCGCGGGAACTATGAAAAACTGAGTCGGTTATCAGGGGATAGGGGATAGGGGATAGGGATTAGGGAAATGGGGAAATTCAACTAAAACCCCAACCCCCAACACCCTAAAACGCCAAAACGCCAAAACCCCAACCCCCAACCCCCAACCCCCAACACCCCAAAACCCCAACACCCATTTTCACTTGTCTATGAGCGATTCTCACTCTGCTGCCGTCGATAATCCGGCCTATACTGTTGAACAAGCGATCGCTAATATCCAGCAAAGAGAAGACCTAGGAGCGCGTTATTATGCTGCTTGGTGGTTGGGTAGATTCCGCGTTCGTCAACCGGAGGCGATTTCGGCGTTAATTGCCGCTTTAGAGGACGAAAGCGATCGCACTCCCGATGGCGGTTATCCCCTGCGACGCAATGCCGCCAGCGCTTTAGGGAAATTAGATGATCTCAGTTGTCTTCCCGCTTTGATTGCCTGTCTCGACTGCGAAGATTATTATGTGCGCGAATCGGCTGCCCAGGCATTGGAAATGCTTGAGGATCGAAGCGCAATCGCACCTTTAAAGAAACTATTAGAGGGTGGCATCGAAGTGGCCGTTTTAGTGGCGGGAAAACCCCATTTAGTCCAACCCTACGAAGCGATTATCGAAGCCTTGGGAACCCTGCAAGCAACGGAAGCGATTCCCCTCATCGAACCGTTTTTACAGCATTTCGTCGAAAAAGTGCGTTATGCGGCTGCCCGCGCCCTCTATCAACTCACGGCTAACCCCCACTATGGCGATATTCTGATTAATGCCTTACAAGGGGAAGAATTACAGCTGCGTCGTTCTGCTTTAATGGATTTAGGTGCTACGGGTTATCTGCCAGCCGCCCCTGCGATCGCTAATACTCTGGCGGAAAATAGTCTGAAACTGGTTGCTCTCAAGGAACTTTTAGAAAACCATCTAAAAAACAATTCTAGTGGCGAAAATATCTCCAGAATTCTCACTTTAATGGATAGTTTATTGTAATTAATAATTGGTTATTTTTTATCTAAATTAAAACCGATAAAATCCAGAGGTTTTTATGCTAATTCAAACTGATTATGTCGGCTGGCTAAACGAAACAATCACTCTGTTAAAACAAAAAAAATTTGATCAAGTTGACTGGGAAAACTTGCTCGAGGAGATAGAAAGTTTGGGCAGAAGTCAAAAACGTGAACTCCGCAACCGGTTAACCACCATCTTAGAACACTGCCTCAAACTTTGCTATACTGATTACGTTGAAGATTATCGAGGTTGGCAAGAAACTATTAGGCGCAGTCAACGGGAACTAGAAGAACTTTTGAGCGATTCTCCTAGTTTAAAACCCTACTGGGATCAAGTATTTTTAGATTGCTATGCCACGGCTTTAAAAAGCTTGCGAGATAACCCCGATTATCGATCCTTTAACTTTCCCGATGATTGTCCTTTTCCCCAAGAAATTAGTCAAATTTTCCAGAAAAAAGTTTGGCGATAAAATTATCTTTATTAATCCACTTGTTGCTTTTTTGAGGATGCCCTATCAGGTTATACTTCATCTTTATGATAAATGTTGTCAATAATACTAAATCCGGTTATTAAAGAATGATTATTTATTCCCCCTTTTGCCTATTGCAAGAGTGCCTATTGCCTGTCCTCATAAGTAGCCTATGCTCAAGGGATTTAGTATAATTGGTTATTTTCTATGGAAATTCAAACTCATAAAATCCAGAGGTATTATGCTAATTCAAACCAATTATGTCGGCTGGCTGAACGAAACAATCACTCTGTTAAAACAAAAAAACTTTGATCAAGCTGACTGGGAAAACTTGATCGAGGAGATAGAAATTTTGGTAGTCTTAGGCTAAGTTTCTAGGTCATTGGTTTATGGGGTAGCCAAATATCCTAAAACAGGATAGAGTATTGATATTCATACTGTTTATAAGACGATAAAAAAATCCATGGGTATACCTGAGCCTTCCCATAGCCTGCCAAGTATAAAAAAGAATAAAGCAACAAGCACTGTTGGGCGTGGCAAAACTGTCCAACTTACTGAGAAACTTGCTTTTTCAGCTTGGAATAATAGTAGTGTTAGTCTGAGTCTTGGTAATAGCATTGAACATTATGATTCTTGGGAACAACCTATAGTAATAATCTCAGACGGAGGCTACGGTCTTTTAGGATTTGAAGGTGATACATCAGATCATCTTGACTTACCTGAATGGTATGAACCTCATGTGGAAGCTTCGTCTAAGTTGGCCTTGCCAAATACAACTCTTTGGTTTTGGAACTCAGAAATTGGCTGGGCTGTGGTACATCCAATACTTGAGAAATTTGGTTGGCGATATGTTAATTGTAATATATGGAATAAAGGAAAAGGTCATATTGCAGGTAATGTCAACACAGAAAAAATAAGGCGTTTTCCAGTTGTTACAGAGGTTTGCGTCCAATACGTTAGAGAAGTCAAAATTGCTGACTTAACACTTAAAGAATGGCTCCGAAAGGAATGGTTAAGATCGGGCTTACCTTTGCGTCAAGCTAATTTAGCTTGTGGTGTCGCAGATGCGGCAACAAGAAAATATTTTGACCAAGGACATTTATGGTATTTTCCCCCGCCCGAAATGTTTGAAAAATTAGTTTTCTATGCCAACGAACACGGAAACCCAGAGGGAAAACCCTATTTTTCTAAAAATGGCCAGCGTCCTTTAACAGATAAAGAGTGGGAGAAGATGCGCTCTAAATTTAATTGTCCTCATGGTTTTACAAATGTTTGGGATCGTTCAGCTTTGCGCGATGATGAACGAATTAAGTCTCAGGATGGTAAAGCTGTTCACTTAAATCAAAAGCCACTGGATCTGATGAAATTAATTATTGAAGCTTCAAGTGAGGAACAGGATGTGGTTTGGGAACCATTTGGGGGGCTTTTCAGTGCCTCTTTAGCCGCCAATATCCTGAATCGAAAAGCTTTCGCGTGTGAAATTGACGAAACTTATTTCTATTATGGAGTCAAAAGGTTTAGTCAAGTAGTTCATCAATGTTCCCTTCTTTAATGCTAAGGTGTTCTCTTAAAGCAGATTTAATTAACTCCTCTCGACGACTAGCTAAAAGCCTGTTCCATTGTCCAACTTTCATTCCAGAGAACTGTGTTCGATAAACACGCTTTTTTAAATCCTCAATTCCTGGATGTAAAATCCTGTCCATTTTGGCAAAATTAGTGTCTAATCTGTATTTGAAGCGAGTGATCAGTTCCCGCAAGAGCATTTGATACTCTTGTGTCGGCTTATAAAGCCTTCCATCATTTCCCCAAGAATTAACTATTTCTTCAGCTTGAAATAGTTCTTCGTCCGTTCCTTGAAATTTGTATCCATTAGTATTTGTTTGTTGCAAATTTGCTCTCCTTTGGCGGGAGCATCTCACTTGTGCAATGAGTATTAATGCTTATAGCAGTCAAAAACTAGAAAATCTTGAACCTGATCACAAAGAGAAATGAGATTATAATAGTTATAACTTACGATT
>VYKT01000084.1_pt1 | contig 20404 bp, 21 predicted proteins | sample 5114531 | NCBI WGS metagenome assembly VYKT01 (sample SAMN12291797, study PRJNA351875) | freshwater metagenome | isolation source: freshwater lake | place: USA: Michigan, Gull Lake | collected 2011-07-05 | reverse complement strand
TTGTTGTTTCCAGATAGCTAAAGCCTCTTTGTAGAGGGGTTCGGCTTCGCTGTATCTTCCTTGAGACTCGTAAAGTGCTGCCAAATTGTTGAGACTGGTGGCGGTATCGGGATGGTTGTCTCCTAATTGTTGTTTGCTGATAGCTAAGGCTTGTTTGTAGAGGGGTTCGGCTTCGCTGTATCTTCCTTGAGAATAGTAAAGTAATGCCAAATTGTTGAGACTGGTGGCGGTATCGGGATGGTTGTCTCCTAATTGTTGTTTCCTGATAGCTAAAGCTTGTTGTGCTAGGGGAATCGCCTCGTTATATTTCCCCTGCTGATACAATTGAATAACTTGCTGATTTAATCTTTCTGCTTCGGCTAATTTATCTTGCGGTGAAGCCTGAGAAATCACCTGTCCCACCGTTGGGGTTAAGATGACTCCCGATAATCCCATCATCCCGGTAATGACGGCAACCGCTATCCCTGATTTGATTGATACTTTCATTGGTTTTTTATCCCTAGAGTTTATTGATAGGCAAAAACATTAACTTGAATAAATTTGTCGGGTTGAGACTTGTGCTGTAAAAATTCTAATTTTTTCTGCCGTTTCACCACTAAAAACAACTTCACCACAGTTATAACATACTTGAGCGGGGATTTTCTCAACTAGGATTAGGCTGCCATCAATCCTAAAAGTTTGAACAACTAATTTTTCTTCAGCATCTTTTGAACCACATACATGACAAATAAACATAATTATCTCCTCAACTGTAGAACATTTAGATTAGCGGTCGAATTAAGGGAACAGGTAAGAGTTTCTGCTGGTTTTCCCAATTTTAACAATACCCAACTTAAACGCACAACAGCTTAACAGCCATCATCCATGATTCAAATTTCATGCTTACTTCCTCTGTAAAATGCAATTAGTTGTTTTAAGTACCATATTTAGTATAAGGACGTTTATAAGGTGGTTGTAGTCCCAAAACAATATCCTCCCTCTTAACACCCATTGAAATTAAATCCTCTGCTGGATTCAATTCCGTTAAATTTTGTTGTAGCCAAATCTTATTATCACGAATATCAAAATGAACAATCGAGCGGTAAACTCGTTTTAAACCTTCCCATCCTACATTCATCCACTGATAATGATCCCGTTCTACATCAAATATTAATTGTACTTCTACATCTTCACTGGTAACATCTTCTGCTACATAGCGACTTAACAAATTTTGCACTGCTTGACGATATTTTATGAGTTTATCTTTATCCATTGTGTAATTACCTCCTTGACTGGATCATAAATAATAAGTGGAACTTGATACTGTTTAATTGCTATTTGAGTAAACTCCATCTGGAAAAATGTATCAAAAGCGTCTATGGGAATTGCTAAATATAATGAGCGATTAGGTTCAATTGTAGAGAGTGCTAACCGATAACTCAAGAATTGACCCAAAGCCGCATAAAAATCAGTAATAGCAGAAGCATTAAGAAAACTTTTAATTTCTACAGCTATTTTCTCACCATTTCGCTCTGCTTCTAACAGTCTCTCTGCTGCTAGATCAACCTGAAAATTAATTCCCCCAAACTTTAATTTTAAAGGGTCTGCTGTAATGACCCATTTTTCTTTTTCTAATGCCCGTTTTACTGTAACATGAAAAATATCTTGAGCCGACACTATTTTCCCTCCGTACAAAAGTAGTAGCCATCATCCACGATTTACCCTTCATCCTTACTCCCTCTCTAAAATTTCATTAATTGTTTTATCCAATTCCTGAACCCGCGAAATATCCCCTAACTGATTATAACTACCCTTCGCCTTAGTTAACCACTGTATCGCCTCATCCTTATTTCCCAAGAGACGATAAGCTATTCCTAAACCCGCTTGTATCTCCGCTTGCGCTGACAAATTCTCGGTATTTGTTGCCAGTTTTAACGCTTTTTCATAAGGTTTTTTTGCCAACTGAGGCAAACCAATCTTAAGGTAAGTATCACCCAATAGTTGATAAACCGTAACAACCTGACTACCTTGCTTCACCAATCCTTCCAATACCTCAACCGCATCCCCATACAACCCATAACCTCGATAAAGATGCGCTAAAACTAACCCTGCTTCCTCTGGTGATAATTGCTGCTGTTGAACAGTTTTAACAGCATCTAAAACCGTTGTTTTCGTCTGTTCATCTAATATTGTAAACCCGACTTTTTCATCATCACTTCTAGAAGACGCACCATTATCAGCTTCTATGGTTACTCGATATCGCTCTCCTGCTTCCAGAGGAGGTTCACCAGGATAGACTATTTCAGTTTTGTTTGTCTGCGTTTCCCAATTAACCCCATCTATTTTGACAGTATAATTAGTTGCACCCGGAACAGCATTCCACCGCAGGGGAGGACGATTGGTAAGAATATTCGTTTGACGAGGAGTAATTAGGTAAGGTAATTTTGCTAAAGCTTTCTCTGTTTTTCCTGTTGGACGGAGGGTTGTATTATTGCTATTGGGAAGTGGAATCACAGGATTTCCCCGAGGACAGCCACTAGAAACAATATACCTTCCAGGTTTAACCGTCCACTTCTTGAGATTACTACAATAAACCTGAACAGAAGCGTTAGCTGCCACTTCTAACTTATCCTCAAAACTGAGGGTAAGTCCGACAGAAGCAGGAAGCGGTTTTTTCCATTGTGGTTTCTTGACAGTAACTTTCCCTTTTACCTCAAAAATTGTGTTAACTCCAACAGTGTTACTGAAAGTCGCCGACGAAAATCCTACCGTAATTAATATCAGGGAAATGGGGGTAAAGAGTTTGAGAAATTTATTCATAACTAGAATCAATTGAGGTTTTGGATTTAATTAGTTTCGTTGTTGAACTTTAGTCCTCATCTGGTGCGATTTCAGAAAACGGGGTTTTTCAGAAAACGGGTTTTTAATAAAAACGGGTTTTCTCGTTTGCCCAAAATGTAGGAGAACCTATTTTTTTCAAAACTACCCTTATATTTTAACTATTTTTTAGCTTCATGTAAATATTTTCTGCCTTGAAACAAGCGAACACCTTTATTATTGAGTATCAATTATAATATTGGCAAATAATCTCTGTGTCCTCTGTGTCTCTGTGGTTAATTCCTCTCGATAATCTCCGGACCTCAATCCAACTCGAAAATGCTATAATAAAAGTAAACTATCACTAAGGAAACTTTAATCATGACTAACTTACACAATCATTCAACCTCTAACACATCTGAAGAGCCTGAGTTATCAATGGAAGAACTCGATGCAAAATGGGATGCGCTAGAAAATGAACCAGAATTTTTAGCAAAACCTATCTGGCAACAAATTATAGAAATTGGTAATGTTGTTCCTCAATCAGAATGGCGAAAACACTTTCCCAGAGACTTTGCGCGTAATTTTGAACACTATATGTACGGCGCACCAAGAGAAGATGAGGAAGAATAACAAACACAGAACGAACGTCAATTCAAAGTTATAATATATGTAGTAAACCAATCCCACTAAATGATTATGAATCCCCCAAACAATCCCACTCGCACAGAAGAAATTCCGACAATAGAGGAACTTCCGACAATAGCTGAATTACAAGCAAAATTCGCTCAACTTCAAGCTGATCCCGAATTCCGCAAAAAACCTTTTTGGCAAAGAATTGCCGAAATTGGTGCACTTGTTCCCCAGTCAGAATGGCGAAAACACTTACCTACAGACTTTGCGCGTAATTTTGAACACTATATGTACGGCGCACCAAGAGAAGATGAGGAAGAATGAGAAAAATTTTCTTAGATACATCCTATTTGCAAGCACTCGCTGATTATAGAGACAATCTCCATGAACTTGCCACACTAATGACAGCAAGACTAGGAAAATTTACAGGAATTACTAGCGAAATGATTTTGACAGAATTACTTAACGCATTGTCAGGAAGAGGAGATTATCTACGCCAATCTGCTATTAACTTAACCAACGATTTGAAAAATGATTCTAGTATAGAAATCATTCCCCAAACCAGTGAACAATTTCAGCAAGCTTTTGATTTTTATCAAAGACGGTTAGATAAAGGTTACAGTTTAACTGATTGTGCTTCCATGCAGATTATGAGACAACTGGAAATCTATGAAATATTAACTTTTGATAAGCATTTTCAGCAAGAAGGATTTAGCGCATTACTCAGAGAATAGTCAGTAAATTTTACTTCACTTTAATTTTTTCCTCGCTTCATATAACCATTGCTCCTCCTCTGTATTAATTACCCTCCCTTGAGCTAAATTAAGACATTTACGCCAATTTTCCTGAGATAATTTCTTGTCTTCTTTTTCTAAAAGTTGAGCATAAATACAAAAAGCAGCACCGGGATTGCGGATAAATTTCTGATAAGCTGGATTTTCAGCGATACCAATAGCAACTAAAAGATTAGGAATTGCATCTTCACTGCGATTTTGCTTAAATCTGGCCCAGCCTAGATTTTTATAAATACTATATTTTTGTACTGCTAAATTGCGTTTCTCATCTTCAGTAAATTGGTCTAGTTTTTCATCTTTTTCTGCCAATAATCTCTTGGCTTTTTCCAGTAACTCTACTGCTTCTGCATTCTTATTATCTCGCAGATACCAATAAGCGAGATTATGATAAGCATCTATAAAACCACCTTTTGCCGCAATTAAATAGTGTTTCTTCCCATTAGTCAAATCCTGTAACTCTTCATAAAGTGTTGCCAACTTATAATGAGCATCTAGATTATCTGCATCTAACTCAATTGCTTTTAAATACTTTTCTTCTGCTAAGGCTAAATTAGGAAGTTCTTGGCTTGCTGGCGGAGGAGATTGTAAACGGCTTCCTGCTTGCTTATAAAACTCAGAAAACCAAGAGAAATTTAGATAAATTCCCAAGAGAAAAGCAAAGACTATTACTGTTACAGAAAACTGTATTTCTTCATACCAATGTTCAGCAATCCTAAGAAATTTCATTAACTTAACAAAACCCTTCTGGCGCGTTCGTGTGAGAGCATTTTCAGTTTGTAATAAAGAAATGAAAGTCGAAAAAATAACACCCCCTATTTCTAGCAAACCTGAACCACCACTAAGAAACCGAGTAGCAATCGTTCCGATTAATGTAAAATTAACCCCTAATAAAACCAGTTTACCGATTCTCAATAGCCAATCAAAGCGATTGCAAGGATGCAGAGATTCCCTACTTTCTAAATGCCACCACCAAGCCTGAGCAGAAATAGGTAAAGTCTCCCGATATTCAGCTAAGTCAAGAACTTGAGTAATTTTGTAGCTTTTCTGTTTTAATCTATTATCTTGTTCGATTAATTTTGACCGCATATCAACCGAAATTTCCGCCTCAGCTTCCATTTGTTTATGAAGAGCATCTCTGGCGGCAATAATTTCTAAAGCCTGTTCTTTTTTCAGAGATTTATTATGAGAAGTATCTAAATAATTTAGAGCATTCTGGTAACGCTCTAAAGCAACTTGAAAGGGTGTCGGCACAGGTGCAGGAGAATTCATATTATACTAAATCCGTTGAGCATAGGCTACTTATAAGGACAGGCAAGAGGCAAAACGGAGAATAAATAATCAGTTTTTAATAACCGGATTTAGCATGAAAAAGGCCGATTACTGATAGACTCGACCGCGCCAACGTTGGGGACGGGTAAAAGCAGAGATAAAAATGCGGATAACTGCCAGCGGATCCGCTAGGGGAGATAGCCAAAATACTACTGAGGATAGATTGACTTTTTCGCCTCGATAGTAACTGGGAGAAACAGCAAATAAAAGAGCAAAACGAATCAATAAAAGGAGCAGGTTTAAAGCGAGGAGAATTTTTAAACTCAGGAAATCGTAGCCAAAAATCAAAGCTGTTAGTAGTAAGGGCGTGATAATTATCGGTAATCCCTGAGTAAGAGCTAATAAAGCTAAATCACTCCATAATTGCCCTTGATAGGAGGCATCTTTGAGGTCAAGAGATCTGCCCCATTCGCGCCAAGTTTCCTTGAGTCCTTCATACATTCGCACCCGAATTAATTTCGCCCCATCGAGAAATCCCACCCGATAGCCTTTCGTTGCCGCTAGACGGGCCAGGGTGACATCATCGCAAAAAGAACCTTTTGCCCCGCTATAACCGTCTAAAGCCGCTAAAACTGACCGCCGGCAGAGAAAACATTGACCATTGGCCATCACTCGTTCGGGATCTTGCCCGCGCACTCCGGCCGCATCAAAGCGATAGAGCAAAGTCATCAATAAAGCCGGCTGTAACCACCATTCTCCCGGATAGGAGAGGATAAATTGCGGCGACAGGGAAACTAAATCGTAACCTTCTGCGATCGCAGTTTTAACTAAACTAGCGACTAAATTTTCTTGGGGTTGGGTATCGGCATCAATGCCCAAAATCCAGTCACTTTTAGGAGAACTAAACAAAAAACCATTGTGTAACGCCCAGGGACGACCTACCCAATCGGTAGGCAAAGGATAATCGGTTTTCAAGCGAAAGCGGGGGTCTTTTGCCGCTATCTCTTTAACTTTTTCCCTAGTACCATCTTGGGAATTGCTATCGACAATCAGAATTTCTCGCACTTCGTAACTCTGTTGACTCAATCCCCGTAAACAACCGTCAATCCTGGCCACTTCGTTTAACGTCGGCACAATTACGCTTACTGTCCCTAACATCTCCGGGGTGGGAGGTTGGGGAGTCAGGGGAGGACGACGACGCGCCCCTTTTAGCAGACGGGAAAGAAGGATAAAAAAGGCAACAGCCTGAGACAGCAGTAGCCCCAGGCAGAATGCACCGAGAATTATCTCAGTTAACAACTTATTTGGCTCCTCTCACCGACACAACGGGGATTTTTAGGGTTGTTACTTCGCTTGTCGGCACTGTTTGTCGGGAAGCAACAGCCTTGGCGCGATTATAGAGAAGGATTAAAGGCAGAACACCGGTGAGTAATCCTAAGAAAATCGGCGGATAAATACCAGCACCGATACTCATGACCGTAGCAAAGCCAAAATTACCTAAATACATCAGAAAAGGCAGGGTTAAATCTTGACTTGGCAGTTTCACCGGTTGCGCTTGCCAGATTAAAGTGGCTACCGTCATAAAAACACAGCCTGTACCGAACCAACCGGCAAAATTTTCATAGGGCATCCCAAAGAAGTCCCCCGGTTGTTCCCAAATCCAGAAGGGGATGGTAGTTTGACTCATGGCCGGATCTAGGACAAAATCCCATGAAGTTAATAATACCGCCCCGATAGCGATCGCTCCTAGATTTTGTAGCCATTGGGGTAAAGCAAGAGTGGATAAACCAACACGAGCGATAATATAGGCACTAAAACCGAGATAAAACCAAGATAGGGGGATAGTAAAGGGTACTAAACCCGCAATTTTGTAACCTAAGCCCGAAAGATAACGATAATGACCGAAAGGAAAGCCAGTACTGGTTCCTAATAGTTCGCTACAAAGGGATAAACTGATAGCGGGAACCATGAATCCTAGCCAGTGCCACACTCCTAGAGTCCGATAGGCATAAACAGCCACCGCTGCCATTCCTAACACCATATACACCACACCCCCCCCGGCCATTGACCAAGCAAAGAAGGTTTTGCCAAAATCTGGTAAATTGGCCACAAATTCGGGATGGGGCAGAACTAGCAACAATCCGGCTAGTCCAAAAGCCATCGATACAATATGACCGATGAGCAGAGCTTTTTCGATCGCAATTAGTCGTCTCATTAAATCTCTAGCACTGCGAAGGGATAATCATTTTCAAGTTTACAAATCTTTATTAAAGAATTATTACCCAGATCGGTCACTTTCGGCAAAAAAGTTTTACAGGGGTTAGGGATTTGCCTGTAGTAGTTCTTTAGGAGTCACTAGGCAGGAGTCAGTGGTCATAATAATCAATCAAATTGTCTATTTAGGGCTTGCTGAATAAATGTGAAATGTAGGCAAAAACCTTGCGTCTTCATCGGCCCGCGTCCTGTAGGGGCGAAGCATTCGGGCAATAACCTATCGGTGAAACCGTAGATTTTCTATCCGAATGCTTCGCCCGTACTTTTTCAGCAGACCCTTAGATGTTCTTCATTTAGAGATTTTGTGCTAATTTATACTTGGGTTGTTCATTTTTTCAACCCACAAAAATTAATTAGGCAAGGGGCAATGACTAAAAATACCTGAAAATATATCTTAATAATCATGCTTTTAGCCGAAAAAAAGGGCATTCTAAGATTAAGTCCTCTCGATCAACTACCAATTGCAGCGGTTCTTTAAGAAATTCTGGTTCTTCGGTTTGTGTTATGTAATGGACGGGGGTTATAAGGGATGAAACCCTCATCTAGAAAGACATTGCGGCAATTTTTGCCAATTGTTTTCGATCTAGAACGAGCTAATCAATTAAGTCTCTTGCCAGATAAGGATTTAGTCGATTTATGCCACCCTATTGAACCATACCAAGTAACGAAGAACCGAAACTCTCTCCACCAGACTCACTATAATTAAAAAGGTAGCCTAGCTATGTCGGCAGAATCTAGACATCGGAGCTTACTTGCCAATCGATACCAACTGGTCGAGTTGATCGGTAGTGGTGCCATGGGACAAGTATATCGAGCAGAAGATAAACTATTAGGTGGCGTAACCGTCGCCGTGAAATTACTCTCGCAAACTCTCCTCAACCAAAGAATGCGTGAGCGCTTCGAGCGAGAGGCGACTATTTCGGCACTTTTAGGCGAAAAAAGTATTCATGTTGTTAAAGTTCGTGATTATGGTGTAGATGACAAGGAAGTCCCCTTCTACGTCATGGAATTTTTGCAGGGGGGGAGCATGAGTGAACTCATCAAACATCAGCCGCTGCCCCTCCCGCGCTTTCTCAATCTCACCCGTCAGATTTGTTTCGGCCTGGAATGCGCCCATAAGGGTATTATCTTCCAAGGGGAGATGTGTCCGATTATTCACCGGGACATCAAACCAAGCAATATTATGGTGATTCAGGACTCAGGATTAGGGGAATTGGTGAAAATTCTCGATTTTGGCATCGCTAAACTCATCCAATCGGGAGAATCCCAAACCCAATCGTTTATGGGAACCTTAGCCTATTGTTCCCCAGAACAGATGGAAGGTAAAGAACTCGATCATCGTTCCGATATCTACAGTTTTGGGATTATGATGTACGAGATGCTCACGGGAGAAACGCCCGTTTTTCCCAATAATCCCTCCTTTGGCGGTTGGTATGAGGTTCACCACTACGCCGAACCCCGTTCCTTTAATTCTAGCTTGCAATTACCGCCAGAATTAGAACAGTTAATCCGGCGCTGCTTGGCCAAAGCACCCAGCGATCGCCCGTCAAGTGTTACAGATATACTACAACGTCTCGAACGACTTGAACCCCTAGTCAAAAATGAAATAGTCAAAAAAACCGACGATTACACCAGCAAAATCAAAACCCTTGATGATTTAAATCAAACCATTGTTTCTGCTGCTAATGCGAGGGATATCTGTCTCAAGTCCAGTTGGCCCGAGGATAAACCGCACCAAAAAATTGTCTTCTCACGCTGTCTCCGAGCTGCTGACGGCGTTTTTGCCAGTTTATGGGTAATGTTGGCTCGAGAGGATATCGCCGTCCGGGTTGCTAGTGTCCGTTATAATAAATTCCTCTTTTTACCCACACCCCACCCGATGCTTCTCTGGATTACTCTCCTCTATCATCGTCAATGGGGACCCCGCTGGTTGCCCTGTTATTTGGACTTAAAAACCCCCCAAGGTCAAAAAATGACCAAAACCCTCGCCGAAACCGGTCAATACTGGATTTTATTTTTCCCCCTCGAAGGCGGCCCTATCTGTGAAAATGTGATCACCGCTAATATTCCCCCCAATCAATGCCAAATTTTGCGGCAATGGGTGACAGATAGTCAATTAGCCCAGGTTGGCAGCCCACAAATTAGCAAGCGGATGTTAAAACAGAAACTCGATCAACTTAAACCCCAGATTCTGGGCAAATTAGCCTCAGAATTCCCCCCGCAGCCCTAAAAAATTAGGGAGGCATTAACTAACCTCCCTTTTTATCGATACTATTCACCCAGATTACAGAGGTCGATAGACACGGTAATCAATATTGGGGAAAATATTATCGATTTCCTCGACTTTTTGCAACCAACCGGCATCAATCTTCTCGGATTTCACATCTTCATAGATTTTATTTAACCGCAGCAGGTGGGAACGAGTGCGCCGGACAGCATAGGGAACCATCGTACCGGTTCGCATAATAAACGCCCAATCGGAAGATTGGGCCAATAATAACTCCCGGGCCGCCTGATTTAAAGCCCGTTCCTGCAATTCATCCTCCGCTTCATGATGACTTAATTCAATCATCCGTTCCGTGCCTTTGTGTAGGTGAGGATAGATCCAAGCGTTAGTTTCATTCAGCCAGTATTCATGGAAACCCTTATAACCCCAACTGGATTGGGAAGGACGACAGACCTGCTGATTGGGTTTAGCCCGGAGATAATCGGCTAAATGGGTCATTTGGTAGATATTTTGGTCATACCAAGACTTACGGAACAGAAAATCAATAAACCAGGGTCCCTCATACCACCAGTGACCGAATAACTCGGCATCGTAGGGAGAAACAACAAGGGGAGGACGGCCCATAATTCCGGCTAAACTCTCCACTTGCCGCTCGCGATTATACATAAAATTGCCCGCGTGTTCGGCGGCTTTTTCTTTGGCCCAGTAGGGGTCATAAAGCCCTTTTTCCGATAAACCACCGTCCCGGCTAGTAATTTTGTGGTATTTGATGCCTATATTCTTGCGTTGACCGTTGGGCATGATATAGGGCTTAATATATTCGTATTCTGCTTCCCAGCCCAAATCTTTATAGAATTCCCGATAAACTATATCCCCCGGATAACCAACTTGGGAAGACCAAACCTGTTGAGAAGATTCGTGGTCACGACCGAAAGCAGCCACCCCGGTTTCCGTGAAAATGGGCGCGTAACTGCCGTAACGGGGGCGAGGACGACCGTAGAGAATACCGTGGCCATCGACGAGGAAATAACGAATGCCCGCATCGGCTAACATTCTTTCTACCCCTTCGTAGTAGGCACATTCCGGCAACCAAATGCCCTTGGGACGACGACCGAAATTTTCTTCGTAGTGTTGACAGGCCACCTCAATTTGCGCCCAGACCGCTTGTGGGTACATTTTCATCAGGGGCATATAACCGTGAGTCGCACCACAGGTGATAATTTCTAGGTTATTACTGTCAAGGAATTGTTTAAAAGCTTTGACCAGATCTCGATCGTATTTTTCCCAAGTTTGTCGGATACTTTGGAAAGATTCAGCGTAATATTCGGCTAAGTAGCGAATATGGCCATTGTGTTGATTATGGTCGATTTCTTTAGCAATTAATTCTTCTAACTTACCTAAGTGTTCTTCATAACGCTCTTGCAGTAACGGATCCCGCAGCATCGACACCAAAGGCGGAGTCATGCTCATGGTCATTTTAAAATCGATACCGTCCCGCTTGAGACCTTCAAAAACTTGCAGCAGAGGGATGTAGGTTTCTGTGATTGCTTCGTATAACCATTCTTCTTCGAGGACGTAATCGCTTTCGGGATGGCGGACGAAAGGGAGATGAGCGTGGAGAACTAGGGCAACATAGCCAAAAGCCATAGGATTTCTTCTTAGAATTAAGGAATAAAACTTTAAGATTAGGTTGAGTAGATTTTATACTATCTTAAGCTTCTACAATAAAGAATATGATAAAAGTCGATCGATCGTCGATCGATCTCGTCAATCCCTAGGTTTACTAATTTTCCGATGCTCCCATCTAACGAGCCACTGACTGCTTTAGGGAGAGAGACGACAACGCCTCTCTCGATTCAACTTTTGCTGTTTGTTGATGACCGTCCCAGTTCTCAAGAAATTATCCGTCAAATTCAGTCCTATCTCCAGTCTTTAAAGTCTGATTACCCGATTGACCTACAAATCATCGAAATTCGCCAGCAACCTCATTTAGTCGAACATTTTCGCCTTGTAGCTACCCCCGCCTTGGTCAAAATTGCCCCCGTCCCCCGCCATACCCTCGCGGGCAGTAATCTGGTGGAACAGTTTAAACAATGGTTGGTACGTTGGCAAAAAGCGATTAAAGAGGAGGTCAAAAATCATCACGCTGAGGATGCACAACTTCAAGAGGTGGAACATTCGGGCGAACTCATCCGCATCGCCGATGAGGTTTTTCGTCTCAAACAAGAAAAGGAAGAATTATTAGAACAATTAAAATTTAAAGACCAAATTTTGGCTATGTTAGCCCACGATTTACGCAGCCCTCTCACCGCTGCTTCCATCGCTGTGGAAACCCTAGAATTAGCCTATCATCAACCAGATACGGAGCGCAGTCTGCAATTACGAGAACAACTGCACCAACAGGCCCGCAAACAGTTCCGGATTATGAACCGTTTGATTACGGATATTCTGCAAGCTTCTAAGAGCATGGCGGCCCAATTCACTCTCCAACAGAGTAAATTTTATCTCCAATCCCTCTGTCAGGAAATTTTGTCTCAATTTACCGATACTTTTCAGGAAAAGACTTTAATTCTCCAAAGCGATATCCCCCAAGATCTGCCCCCCGTCTATGCTGATGAGGAGTTAATCCGACAGGTGATTATTAATCTCTTGGAGAATGGGATCAAATATACCCCCGCTGGCGGCGCAATTACCCTTTCTGTCCTCCATCGTACTACTCAAAAAGTACAGGTAAGCATCAGTGATACCGGCCCCGGCATTCCCGAAGAAAAACAAGAGCATATTTTTGAGGGTCATGTGCGTCTCAAACGGGATGAGGGTAAAGAAGGTTATGGCATCGGTTTATCGGTCTGTCGCAAGATTATTCGCGCCCACTACGGTCAAATTTGGGTGGATAGTGTCCCCGACCACGGCAGTAGTTTTCACTTCACCCTGCCAGTTTATCGCTAAAATGCTCCGCTAACCAATTATCAATGTCCCCTAAAACTAAGTCGGGGATTTCCCAGGGGAACAGATGGGCCGTATCGGGGTAACATTTCCACCCAGACAGTTTCAGTTTTTCAGCCGTTTCTTGGCTCGAGGCACTGGTAATATGGCGATCCTTTGCCCCCGCCAGAACCAAGCAGGGAATTGTAATTTTGTCAAGGGATTTTAAACAATTGTAACCTTTTTTAAAAGCCCGATTTAAAGCGCGATCGGCAAATGGAGAAGTTTGTAAGTAGGCAGGAACAGCATCTTGAGCGAGGTATTGATAGGCGATCGCTTGATGTTGTGAAAAAAGGTACTGAAACAGGGAACGACGAGCAAAAGTATCAATATTCCAACGCCATCCCGGTTTAATCTGATTGAGAATTGCCGCCATCCCCGTCAAAATCAGATCTGTGGTGGTGATAGGAGGATGACTACCCCAAGGCCGCGCGGCCGAGGCCACTAGAATTAAACCAGGAAAGCGCTCCGGATGCCGCAATACTAATTCCAGTGCGATTATACCCCCCAAAGACCAACCGAGAATTAAACATTGCTGGATTTTTTGGCGATCGAGCAGCCCGATTAAATCCTCTAGATGTTCTTCTAGCTGAAAATCGCGGCGATAACGACTTTTACCGTAGCCGCGCAGATCCGGGGCCAGGGTTTGCCAGCGTTGGCAAAAATGATCGGTAAATACAGACATACTGGCTGCCGAACCGGGATGACCGTGCAGACAGAGGATCGGATAGCCATTACCTTTAATGTTAACGTTTAGAGCGATCGACATTGATCAGTTATCAGTTATCAGTTATCAGTTATCAGTTATCAGTTATCAGTTAAGCTAAGACGTATTTAAACCGCTTATTCTTAGATTAGCCGAATCTCATCCAATTCCTTTACTGTTGCAAGAGTGCAAGAGCGCAAGAGTGCCTCGTCTGGCCCAAGCAATTTAAATTACGAACAGCTTAAGCGAGCAGTATTAAATAGGGTTGGCTGAATAAATCTAAAAACCTTGTTGGGTAAGACTTTTAGACCTTTTGTCAATCAAAAAGTACCGGATATGGCAGTGATCGGGGGAAAATTCAGGGACTTTTTCTCTGAAAATTAGGTAATTGACCAGATGAAAATTGGTAAAACCCTACACCCTACACCCTACACCCCACACCCCACACCCCACACCCTGCCCCCACGAGAAACTTTTTCAGCATACCCTAAATAGCAGTTTCCTACTGTCTTTTCACTGTTCACTGTTTACTATTTACTGATCACTGATTATTGACTGGGATATATGAGCGATCGAGTCTCTGGTAAGTCATACTAGAGAATAGGAGAGAGTTGGTCTAGAGGTTGCGGGATCATTTTATCAATGATTCCGAGGAAAGTCCGAACTCCCGAAAGACCACACTTGCTGGATAACGTCCAGTGCGCGCGAGCGTGAGGATAGTGCCACAGAAAAATACCGCCCCCTTTTTCAGTGATCAGTAAACAGTAACGAAAGTAAATTCACTGATAACTGATCACTGATTGGGGGTAAGGGTGCAAAGGTGCGGTAAGAGCGCACCAGCAGTATCGAGAGGTACTGGCTCGGTAAACCCCGGTGGGGAGCAAGGTGGAGGGACAAAGGTTGGTCTTTTTCCTGTCCCGTTTTTAGGAACCGCTTGAGGTAATTGGTAACAATTATCCCAGATAGATAACCTCTATTCCGACAAAGGTAAAAGCGATTTTACTGCTGTTGGGAAATACAGAATTCGGCTTATGTCTGACTCTCTCCTCAACTACCAATTTAAATGCTTCTTAGCTTAGAGGGGGATTGCACCGCTAACGGTTAGGTGATTGATCAAATCCCGTATCGCTTGGCCGCCGCTACCGTGAGCTAGAGATATAATGGTGTGTCGCACTTAAGTAAGTTTGGGGTGTTTTTGGTTCTTTAGGAGATATTAGGCTAAAATATTGGTTAATGGGTAAGTACCAGCAATGTTGAATCTCTTAACAAAACTTGACATTCTGTTAAAAAAATGAGGCAAAGTCTATTGGCTAATCGGTATCGAATTATTCGACAATTAGCAAGTGGGGGATTTGGCGATACCTTTCTCGCGGAAGATACCCATTTACCATCAGGTCGCACCTGTGTAATTAAACAACTGCGGCCCATGCACAATAACCCACAGGTCTATCAACTGGTCAAAGAGCGCTTTCAAAGAGAAGCAGTGATTTTAGAAGATTTAGGAAATAGTCATGATCAAATTCCCACATTGTTTGCTTATTTTGAGGACCAGGGACAGTTTTATTTGGTTCAAGAATATATTCAGGGACAGACTTTATCTAGTTTAGTTAAGAGCCAAGCAAAACAAGAAGAGACCTTTGTTAAAAGAATTTTACTAAAGCTTTTAGTCGTATTGGAATATATTCAAAGTAAACGGATTATTCACCGAGATATTAAACCAGATAATATTATTATTCGTCACCACGATCAAATGCCAATTTTAATTGACTTCGGTGCTATTAAAGAAGCAATAGGTGCAGTGATGTCTCCTAGCGGTAATTCCACCAGTTCTATTGTAATTGGAACACCGGGGTTCATGCCTCCAGAACAATCAATAGGAAGACCAGTTTTTTCCAGTGATTTATATGCTCTTGGTTTAACAGCAATTTATTTATTAACAGGGAGAATACCTGAAGAATTAGAAACCGAACCGCTTACTGGAGAAATTATCTGGCGACAATATGCTTTAAATGTTAGTCCAACTCTAGCCAATGCAATTGATCAAGCTATTAAATCGCAAGCAAATCAAAGATTTACAACTGCTCAAATGATGAGACAGGCGCTACAGGGACAGCCGACAGTACCGCCAACTGAACTTTCTTTCCCTTCATCTCAACAAGGCAACGTGATTCTGAAAAATGACTGGATAAAAATTACTATTGCTGCTGCAACAATAGGTATTACTTTCTTAGCTGGCTGGACTTTCTTCTCTAAAAAACAACAACAAAAATTAGAAGAAAGAATCTCTGAAATTCAATCAGAACAGACTAATCAGGCCAAACAACAAGAGCAAGAATTAGCGGAAAGGCAACGACAGCTAGATGAAAAACAACGTCAGCTTGAACAAAACCAGGAAGAATTAGCTGAAAAACAGCGTCAACTTCAACAAGAAAAACTTAAACCAACTGAAACTATCGCCTCTTCTTCTGAGCAAACAAGCTTAATTTGGCATTCTCAAAGTAATTTAACTAGAATTGCAAACTTAAATAAAATTTGTTTTGGTAGTAGTACACTCAGTTCAGTTGAAACTGTTTTTGGATATGGTAAACCACCATTTACAGGAACAATTACGATTCCTGCTCCCCAAACAGAAGGTTGTACAACTGGAGATACCCTACGAGGAAATTTTAAGCTGTCTGGAAATGCAGGTAACTGTGTCGGCACAGTTAAGATTACTTGGAAAAATAACGATAATGCTTTTATCCAATGGAATATTACTAATTTGGGTTTAGCTTGTCCTGTAGCTACAAGCAATTGGCAAGTTAATACTTATCCTGTCAAGCTTTAATTCGCCAAGTTTTGAAAATTCCCAAAAATAAAACTTTGACTCTTGTGGTTAGCAATAAATTTATGATAAAATTTTAATAAATAATCAGGAGCAATTATGGCAGTTAAACCAAAATCAGAAAAATTAAACAGTGATATTTTATTAGAGCAAGAGACGAAAGCCTTTAATCCTCCGTCCCTTCCTAACTCTTCCCCAAAGAGTAAAACTGTTTTTCTGCAACAAGCAGGTGCTTTAAGGGATGATAGCTCTCTTGCTGATCTAAGAGACTCTATTTACCAAGCTAGAGGACGTTCAGAAACTGAAGATGATGTATCTTCTTGACACGGATACTTTAACTCATCTCCACGCAGGTAATACTAACGTTATTAATCGGTTAGAAAGCTTACAGGATAAGGAAGTCGCCATTGCGATTGTCACCAAGATTGAAATTTTGCGGGGAAGGATAGATTATCTACTTAAAGCTTTTTCAGGAAGTGATCTATTGAAAGCACAAAAACTTTTTTGTCGTTCAGAATTCCTACTGAATCAACTTCCTGTAATTTTAATTGATGGAGATGCTGCTAATCAATTTGACCGTTTACGAAGTGTTTCTGAAATCCGAAAAATTGGCAGAGCCGATCTATTAATTGCTAGTATCGCATTAGCTAATCAAGCTAGGTTAGTAACCAGAAATCTGCGACATTTTAGACAAATTCCTCATTTATCCTTAGAAAATTGGGTAGATTAATACAAGGTCTGATTTTCCCAGTTTCTGAACCTTTAGTTGGCTCTAGATTTACCTCAATAATCAGTCCTCGCTTGAGATTTATTATGCTGTCCATCCTACTAAAGCTGATTCGGTAAGTTGCTGTAATTCTTCATCTTGTTGATAAATTGCTGCATACAGATTTGCTGATTCCTGTAAGTCCTGAGCCTCTAGTTCTAGTTGAAATCGCCCTAGGGCCACTCTCACTATCTCATTAGCATCTTTAAAGCCGTATTTTTGATAACGGTTGAGAAATTCTATTTGAGGTTTTTCTAGACTAAACTTTTGTTCGATCATGGTTTTTCTTGGTTGTTGGTAAAGGTAATCCTTCTTTGAGTATAACGCTACAGGTGAGATAAGCTGTTGTGCATTTAAACTGGGTATGAGGACGTTACAAAACAAACTGAGAAACTCACTCTCTCCCCCATCCCCCATCCCCTATCCCCTATCCCCTATCCCCCATCCCCTATCCCCCATCCCCCATCTTCCCGCTCCCATGTCCTTAAGTGATCCGCGTCGCCAAAAACAATTAAAAACCCTAGTGGAAAAGCTGGGTTTATCGGCTGATGTCCCCGTCAGGTGGGATTTATTAGATTTAGCTCTAACTCATCCCAGTATTTCCCGTGATAAGAATTATGAACAATTGGAATTTGTGGGCGATTCTGTGGTAAGACTCGTGGCGGCGGAGGTATTGTTAGAAACCTATCCGGAGGCGCTAGTGGGAGAATTTGCCGCCCTGCGATCGATGATGGTTAGCGATCGCACTCTGGCGGAATTTGCGGATCGCTACGGTTTCGAGCGTTATTTGTTGGTGTCAAGTAGTACAAGCATTGATCATGCGGGGCGAATTTCCCGACTAGCAGACGCTTTTGAGGCGGTCTTGGGGGCTTTATATCTTAGTACACAGACTATGGTTTTAGTGCGTTCTTGGCTAGATGAACCACTAAGGGAAAAAGCGGCCGAAATTCGTCGAGATCCGGCCCGACAGAATTATAAGGATGCCTTGCAGGAGTGGACACAAGCAAAATACAAAAAACTGCCGCAATATTTAGTAAAAGAAATCAATAGTTTAGATCAAGAGCGTTTTTGTGCGGAAGTGTGGTTAAATGAGCAGAAATTAGGAGTGGGAACCGGCAGAAGCAAAAAAGCAGCGGAACAAGCAGCGGCCAAATCAGCTTTTCTAGAAGTGGTTAAAGGCTAAATGCGGGCATTTTTGCTTAACGGACGAATTGCCAGAGGCGAATTTTAAAATCATAATTACCACTAGCCAAATACTGCCCATCGGGACTAAAAGCCAGAGATTCCACCCAGTCGGAATTATTATCAAACCAGGCCAACTGTTTACCCGTCGTCACATCCCATAAACGCACACCGTCATTACTAGCACTAGCGAGAATTTGTCCGTTAGGATGGAGTGCCAGGGAGCGAATTCGGGACGTATGACCGATGAGGGTAAATAATAACTTATTATTGCTCGTATCCCAGATTTTAATCGTGCGGTCTAAACTACCCGTAATTAAATTTTTACCGTCGGGAGTGTATAAAAGCTTGCTAACCGCTTGGGGATGGGCGGAAAATTTCGATAAAAATTTGCCCTCGCGGATGTCCCAAAAATTTACCTCACCGTTTTCATGACCACTAGCAAGGGTGACACCATCGGATTTCATCCCTAGGGAATAAACAAAATTACCCACCCAATTTAAACGATAGAGGGGACGGCGGGGAGGTTGCACTGTCCAGAGGCGAATTCCTTCCAAACCACCACTAATTAATGTTTTACCATCGGGAGTAACGGTGAGGGCGAGGACAGTATTACCGTGTTCGAGGGCAATTCCTAAATACTTGCCTTCCACCAGATTCCAAAAATTAATGGAACCATCTAAACCGCTACTAACTAATAATCTTTCGTTGGGACTAATGGCTAAAGCTTTGACGCTGGTTCTTTGGGCGCGAGTTTGGGAGACTTTTTGCCCTGTTTTTACCGACCAAATTCTCAGGAGAGGATCCGTATCACTACCACCGGCGAGAACTAATTGGTTATCGGGGCTGAAAATCACAGCATTAGGGGTGGATTGTTGCCCTTCTAAGGTTTTAGCGAGGGTAAGTCTGCCTAAACCTTCTACTAGGATAGTTTCTGGGGTTTTTTCGCCACTTTCAGCCGCGGGTTTAGGGGGGGCAATAGGACTTTGGGCATGACTAAGCTGATGTTGCCCGATTGTCAGCGTGGTTAAGACACTGACCACAATTGCCCCGACAAGTTTCTCCCCACCGATAAATCGGAATTTCATAAATTTAGTTGAATATTAACAAATGAACCGTGCTATAGATTCTAGCCTTTGAGGGGATTGATTGCCAAGCAAGGGGAGATTTTTGAGCTAAGAAGGTCGATTTTTTTCGTTTTTCAGGGTTGGTAAAGCCACTTGACCCGATTGGGGCGGTAAATAATATCTTGCTGCTTCTTCTTTGTTGATTACCTTGCTTTTTTGGCTCTGTTGCCACCGGGCTAAAATAGCGATCGCCATAATCGTTGCCCCTAAAGATAGCAGTGTCCATCTTTGTCCTACAACCCCGATGATGACATCTACTGCCGCTGCGGTAAAGATAAAGCTAGTTATTGGTTCTTGACGGTAAGCTTTCTTGAGAAAACGCGGCCAGAGGAGATTACTCATTTTATCTATTATTTCTACGGTTTCGATAATTCCAGCTTATCCTATCATCCTGAAAAATGTTGTCGATCGAGGTGATGGGGGGTTTTCAGTGAACAGTAAACAGTGAACAGTAATCAGTGAACAGTAATCAGTAATCAGTGAACAGTATGTCTCGTGCAAAAATCAAAAATCTTCTTTTAGGTGAGGACAATCCGAGACAAGAGGAGAAAAAAGACAAGAGACAACTACTAAAACCATAAAACCTAAGATTATGTCAAATTTATCTCAAGTTTTCGATATTTTGAACTGATAGCGGCTCGATAACTGACTTTTGCAGGAGGTCTAGTAAACAGTGAACTGAAAACTCGGCTCTGATAGGCTGATATAGTAAGCTAAAACGCACTTAAACCACCTAAAATAGAAATAGTAACTTGAGAAAAATCCTACTTATGCCAGCCAAAGATTTCCTAGACTTAGAAGAAAAGAAAAACTTACAAAAA
>VYKT01000061.1_pt1 | contig 25621 bp, 30 predicted proteins | sample 5114531 | NCBI WGS metagenome assembly VYKT01 (sample SAMN12291797, study PRJNA351875) | freshwater metagenome | isolation source: freshwater lake | place: USA: Michigan, Gull Lake | collected 2011-07-05 | reverse complement strand
GGGTTCCTATCGTCAATGGCAGGAAGAAAATATCGCTCCTCAAGTGGTTTTTGAAATTCTATCACCGAAGAATACAAAAGCAGAAATGAGTCGAAAATTAGAGTTTTATGACACTTATAGGGTAGAAGAATACTATTTATATAATCCGATGCGCTGTCGTTTACAAGGATGGCAAAGACAGGGAGAAAATTTAGCAGAAATTATCCCCATCAATGACTGGACAAGTCCTCGTTTAGGAGTGCGTTTTATCTGGAATGAATCAAGCTTAGAATTGTATCGTCCCGATGGAGAGAAGTTTTTAACAACCGTTGAGTTAGAGTCTCAAATGCGTCAAGAAAAACAGCGTGCGGATAAAGAGAAAAAACGTGCGGATAAAGAGAAAAAACGTGCAGACCGACTAGCTGAACGCTTACAGGCGTTAGGATTAGGTTTAGAAGAGGAATAGTTATTGATGGGAGTATCTCAGATTTATGGTACAATTAGGTGTACGGTTCCGTTTTTAAAACAATTATGAAAGGAATTAACTTTGTAATTAATGAAAAAGGTGAAAAGAAAGCTGTCCTCATTGACTTAGAAGAATGGGGAGAACTTTGGGAAGATTTTTCAGATATTTTAGTCTCTCGTAGTCGGGAAAATGAATTAGAAATTTCTTGGGATGAGTTAAAACAAGAATTAGAAACAGAAAATACACTCAATGAATAATTATCGAATTCAATTTAAAACTTCTGCAGCCAAAGAATTCAAAAAATTACCCCCTTCGGTTAAGCAACGGGTGGGTGAAAGTCTTGATAAACTACAGCAAGATCCTCGTCCCTCTGGTGTTGTTAAACTACAAGGAGAAGATCAATTATATCGGGTTCGTGTCGGTGATTATCGCATTGTTTACACAATAGATGATCATGATAAAATAATAAAAATCACCAGAATTAGACATCGCCAAGATGTTTATAAAGAATGAAAAAGAAACATATTTTTTACAAATAATCCTTATCCTTAAAATTATAAACAGATCCGATTAATTATCATAAGTATAACCTGACAAGAATGAATACTGATTAATCTTTGTTTGGACTTGCTCAATTTGTTCAGGATTCCAAGCAATACTATGACGGCTTTTATTGGGAGACTTATAGACGATTTTAGCACAATCTTCTAGGTATTCTTGGGTTGTCTCAACTCCCAAAAATTCACAAATTTCTTTGAGATAATATTTTGGATATTGGATGTAATCCTCATGTCTTAACTCAAATAAGTCAGGTGGATTAAGCGTCTTTTTTAAATCAGCTATTGTTTCACATAATGAAAAATAATAAAAAATACTTTTTTCTAAATTTCCCTCTAGTTTAGGGTCTTTTTTACACATTGTACTAATATTATCATAGGGATTTCTCACTACAGGAATAAATTTTATAGGAATTTTGAGAGTTAGGCGTAAGCGTTCTAAATATCGATGACTTTCCTGAATTCGTCTTGTTGTTTCTTCTCCCTGTTTATTTCCAGCGATCTTTAACTCAGTGAATTTTCCCTGCCACTGATTAGGAACATAATATTTATACCCTCCTATTGTTTTATCTTTGTCACTATAACTTTTTGCTTTTTTTAGTAAAAGATAATAAATCTGCCATCGCTTAAATCCTAAATTAGCATATTTTAAATCTCCTAACTCACTGACTATTCTAACATTGGGATGAGCATCTAACAATGCACCTACGGAACTATGCCCACTTCTTGAATAACCAATAAATAAACAATAAGTGTTAATATTTTTCCACAAACTCCGATACTTTAATCCACCCCAGAAGGACTTTAGGTAAGACTGGATAGCATCAACCACATTTTCCATAAATGTTGGTGTATTTGGGTCTATAATAGTGGGTGTTTCCTGCATAGTTTATAGTCTTAATTAAATAAGGAGATTAGCATAATAATAATTTTGGATAAAAATCAGAGATTTTAAAAATCTATTAACGCTGAAGATTCTTGATCATGATTATCAAAGATTATTTTTAATCGATTTGTTAGCCGATAATTCCATTTTCCAATCAAACGCTGTAAAGGAGAACTGGTGTTTAAAACATAGGAATAAATCTCCGTATTTTGTAAGAAAGGTAGAATATTTTGATTAGCACTTTCCTTAAAAATTTGTTCTAAGGCAATAGCTAAGTTGGGATAACCTAGTTTTTGCGCCATGGCTACCATTAAATGACTGCAAGCGTTTAAATAATCTAATCGTTCCTGATATTTAGCACAATACAACACACCACTATCGTGATAATCTTCCAATTCATTGGCTAAACGAATCAATAAAACTTCCTTGTGAGTTTGATCTAACTTTTCTAAATGGTTAAAGATGTTAATCGCACTGGATTGATTCCACTTTAAAGCTGTATATCTGGCAATATAACTTTCGATTTTTTTACCCACTTGTTGTTTAATTTTATTTCGCTTTTTGGAACTAACTCCCTGACTGCCATCTCCAAAGTCTCCTAATTCATAGGTTGCGTGAAGTAACCCGGCTGCTACAATTTCAATGGGAGACTCAATGGAGACTAAAATACTGGCTGTACCCACTAAATGAGCCAAAAAAGGTTTGCCTGAACCTCTAAAAAAACCAGTGAAAAGACGACAGGCTAGTTGATATGATTGGTGAATACAGATTAAATCTCTATCATTATAGCCAGCTTCCTGTAATTGGTGAAACAATTGTATATTCGTTTGGGCGATAAATTGAATATTTCTATTCATAACTATATTTTGTGAGAATTTGTTGATAAATTTCTAAAAAATGTTCAGTCCGATGATCTTCGCTAAACCGCTCAATAGCCCGTTTTCGACCGAATTGCCCCATTTTTTCAGCTAAATCTCGTTCTTTTAAAATAGATAAAAGTGCCGTTGATAAAGCTTCCTCATCATTGGGGGGAACTAATAACCCAGTGACTCCCTCCTCAATAATCTCCGGTTGTGCGCCGACTGCACTCGCTATCACCGCCGTTCCGCGCATCATCGCTTCGGTGGTAACATTACCAAAAGGTTCATCCCAGATAGAAGGAACCACCTGTACCCAAGCACAATTAAAGGTATTTTCTAGCTCGGAGCGGGTTAAATAGCCTAAAAACTTCACATTTTGGCTAATCTTTAAGGCTTCCGCTAATTGGCGCAAATTCCCTTCTTCTTTTCCCTCTCCTGCAATCAGTAATTGAGCTTCAGGAAAAATAGGAACTATCTTGGCAAAGGCTTTGATAAGAACATCAACCCCTTTTTCTGGGGATAATCGACCAGCAAAGGCAACAATTGGCAGATTTTTTAAAGGAGGACGCATTTCTCTCAAGGGTACGCCATTATAAACTACCTGTACAGGTGATACCCCTTCTGCTTCTAGGCGAGCTTTCATCCGATGACTTAAGGCGACGACGGTATCAAACGCAGACCGCCAGCGTAGCCATAATTGACGCTGAATCATCAAAAATAGCCAAGATTGGGGGGTAACACAGCCCTCAGATAAACAGACTTTACCAGCCTTATGATAACAAGGACTTTTATCGGGTAAAATTTTCGTTCCAACGGGACATATCGCTTTATAAACGGCCGTTTGATAGAGACTGGGAAAGGATTTGAGTAAAGGTAAAATTAAGGGGGATAATTGCCATAAAAACATTCGCACATGGACAACATCTGGTTGAAATTCCCGCAACACTTTTTTGAGAGCAAAAAAACTAGATGGATTAACTGTTTGCGAAAGCACTTGTAGGCGAGAATTAGAGCCAAAACAATGATAATCAGCTAGGAGAGAGCTTTCAAGGTTTTCTACTCCCTGACAGTGACTACTAAATAGACGAACATTGTGACCACGGTCTATTAATCCTTGTTTCAGAGATAACATCTGTAATTCTGCCCCTCCAGTTGCCGTCCCATAATCATTGACTAACAGAATCTTCATCTTAGTTTTGATTGATAACAGTCGTCGATACTTGTGACAGAGAATCGTCTGATAAAGACGAGGATTGATTTAACCATTGACGGGCATATTGACGGGTTAAATAGTTATTGATAATCTTCTCAATCGGGGCAAAAAATCCATACATTAACAGTTTATTTAAAAGACGATTTTTAATTCCGAAGGTGAGAGAATTAATTATCGGCTGTAAGATAGTCTTTCTGCGTCGCCATCCCAGACCTTTATATTTTTGGTGAAAATACATATCTTCGGCCACTTGCCATTTTTGACGCAAATGGTTTAGGCTTCCCAATTCCCAAGCATCACTCCAGCGCAGCATATAAAACTCAATATCTGCCCAATTTAGGGTAATTCCGGGTACATAAGTCACTATGCTTTGAGGTTCAAAGTAAACTGTTCCGCCATTGTTGCGGACATTCATACAGAAATCCAAATGTTCTTTAGTATTGAGCATTTTTTCATCTAAATAACCCAGTTTTTCAAAAATTTCTCTGCGGACTAACATACAGTGAAATTCACACAATTCCGTTTCAGTTCGAGTCAGGGTAGGAAGCAGTTTTTCTACCTTATGACCTTGTTTATACATTTTTTCCCGTAAGCGCACTCTGCCCTTAATATCAGTAAAAAGATGAGCTTCTCCCCCAGCAAAATGTACTTCTTCATGCACGGGTTCGTGTTGACAAGTTAGAGGACCGACAATAGTAGCTCCCGTACTTTCTGCACAGTCGAGTAACTGGGTTAACCATCCAAGAGAAACGATAACATCATTATCAACAAAAACTACATAGGGAGTTGTTACCCGTTGTAACCCCATATTCCTGGCCACATTGGGAACTAGATAATGTTCCGTCCGAATTAACTCGAAACCCTTTTCTTGGGATTGTTTTTGCAAGTAATCCCGAATGGGAGCAGGTGAACCCCCATCCACATAGACCAACTTAAAAGGAATATCGGTCATTTCATAAATGTTTTCCAGAGAAGTCATAGTAAAACTAAAGCGTTCTCTGGGAACAACAACTAGGGTAACTTTCGGTGCGGTTTTATCTTGGTTCATAACTCCTCCAAAATCTGACAATAATTATTCGAGTTAAGGAATAAATTAGGAAGCCATCGCTATAGATTCGGGTTTAGGTTTAGTCATAAATTCCTCATGATAAGAGCGCTCGGTATTGACTTTCCAGAGATTATGATTAGCCCCCATAATATTCTCAGCAGCCAAGATGGCCGATAACATAGAATGGTCTTGATTATTATAACGGTGCATTCCATTTCTGCCCACAGATTGCAGATTTTCAAAACTATCGACATAGTTTTGAATTACCTGTAGATGTTGCTGGTATTCGTCGTCATAAACGGGATAAGCTTTCTTTTGGCGAATTACCGTCCCGTCCACCACTTTTTTGATGTCATCTACGAGGCCAAGATTAACTATTTCCTGACTAGCTAGTTTAATTAAATCCTGATTATTCATTTCCCATAAATCATCTCCTTCGCTACAAAAATACTCCATCCCTAGGCAAGTTTTCTGAGGGTCGGGAACCATTTTCGGACTCCAGTTTTTAAAGTTCTGAATCCGTCCTACTTTAAATTCAGGACTGTGAATATAAATCCAATTATCGGGGAAAATATGCTCTTGATTGATGATAATTGGCACGATTAAAAAGTCACGGTATTTGAGTCCACGGGCAGCCTTGAGAACCTTTTCAGGAGGCAAGGGGTCTAAACGGTGCATTAGGGCAGTAATCGGCATGGTATTGATAAAATTATCGCCGGTAATCTCGGTTATTTCCTCTCCTTTTTTGATGAGAATACTGGTAATTTTCTGACTGTCTCTTTTAACTTTAATAACTTCCGTATCTAGCCACACAGGACAATCATGGGCTTCTAACTTTTCTTGAAAACGTTCCCACATCATCCCTGGTCCAAGCAGCGGATAATCAAACTCTTTAATTAAAGTTTTGGTATCATTTGCCCCAAAAAAAGCATTAATAACAGCTTTCTTTAAGGATAATCCTTGAATACGTTGGGCTGCCCAATCTGCCCGAATTTGGGTGCAGGGAATTCCCCAAACTTTTTCGGTATAACTTTTAAAAAAAGTTTGATACAACCGTTGACCAAAGCGATTAGTCACCCACTGTTCAAAGTTTTCTTCTACGGGTAAAGGATAAAATTTGACTTTGAAGTAACTATAAACAATTAATAAACTCTGAATAACCCCTAAATTACTGACAGCATTCATCGGTTCCAAGGGATAGCTAAAAAATTTACCCTGATAGTAAATCCGTGATAAACGGGGAACTTTAATAAAATCATCCCCTAACATTTCCCGCCACAGGTGTTGTACTTCGGGAACTTTGGTAAAAAAGCGATGACCACCGATATCGAAGCGATAATCCTTGTAGGTTTCGGTGCGAGAAATGCCCCCAACTCGATCGCCTTTTTCTAGTACAATTGAATGTAATCCGTGTTTGGCTAGGCAATAGGCGGCCGTTAATCCGGCCGGACCGCCACCAATGACGACGGTATGGGGAGAATTGAGTTGATTTACTGTTGTCATAGTTTTTATGAATCAGGAATTTGTCGTTTATTTTGTCAAAATGGCCTGTCAACTCAAGCCAGACGTTTCAGCCAATAGCGTCCTGTACCGAGGGCAAAAGCCAAACCACTGTAGAGATAATATAACCAGTGCCAAGGTAGGGTTAATATGACAAATCCTAATCCTCGCTTTTGTTGGAAAAACTTATAAACAGGTAAGTTTAACAGAACTAAGCCCAAGACTAACACACCCACGCCTAAAAGTAAATGAAAATACCATAAACTGGCTAACAGCAAAAATAAAAGCGTATAAACGAATACAACACTCCAACGGCTAGACCATTGTAAATTGAGGTCATTGACAAAATTTTGCTGACGGTGAATTAATTCTGTCCAGGGTAGGGCGCGATAGAAAAAATCTGCTTTTAACAGAGAAGTAAAAGTCCAATGTTTGAGATGTTTAACATAGATATCTTTGCACAAACGAATGCGGTAGCCGTGAGCTTTGAGACGATAACCCAGTTCGATATCTTCAATGGAAGGATGACGATAACTTTCGTCAAAACCGCCCATTTTCTCGAAAATATCTCGTTTAATCGCCCCGCAAGCTCCCCAAAAAGTGGAAGCCTCCTCGCAACCAATTTGATGATTATAATGATGAAAAAGGTTTTTATACTGGGAAAGAAAATTAACCGCCCCGGGTTGGTCATCGTAGGAACCAATCAACGCCGCTAGGGTAGAATCTTGATGGAATACTTGGGCGATTTTTGCTAAAGTATCGGGATGAATAGTCACATCTGCATCCATAAAAAAGAGAATATCACCCTTAGCCATGGCCGCCCCTTGATTTCTTGCCACTGCTGGCCCTTGATTACTTTCTAACTGTAAGACTTCTGCCCCAAAACTGACCGCAGTTTCATAGGATTGGGGATCATTTCCATCAACCACGACAATAACCTCCGTGGGGGCGAGCAAACTGGTGGATAAGCTGGCTAAACAGTTATTAAAGGCTTGTCCGCCTCTATAGACCGGAATAATGATAGAAATTAAGGAATTATTCAAAAAATCATTCATAGTTTTTTGGTCAAGTTTAATGTATATTGAAGCTCAGATTTGCTATCTTGTCGAGGAGTTGCTGATTTTTGCGAAGTATGTTCCTAAACAAAGCCATAATTTTTGCCCAAAAAAAGCCAATTTTATCGATTCTTACGCTTATTTTTGCTTGGCTGGCCGTTGCCTACTTAGCTAAAGGATTTTATACCCTAGCTTTTGATAGTAGTCCCTCTGGTGCCAGAGATTTATTAGAACGTTGGCAAGAACAACAGTATATTTATCTGGGAATTTACCCCTATCGCATGAATCCCGCCGATATTAATGCAGAATTGGGGAGAATTCGCTCCGGTGGCTATCCACCCTGGGCTTTTTTGACGGGATTTTTCATGTTTCCCCCCATTTCTTCGACTTTAACCCGTTTCTATCACGTTTTTTTAAATCTGATTTCTCTGGGCATTTTAAGCCGTTTTGCCTATCAATTAGGTTTGCCTTTTGGCCGAATGGCTGCCTATTTTTTTGTGTTTACTTCTCTGGCCATTAGTAGTAACTGTACCACCCTTAATAATGGGCAATACGGTTTAATTGTCAATGCTTTGTTAATAATTGTTTACTGGTTATTACAAGCCAATAAAAATTATCTAGCGGGGGTATTTATGGGCATTGCTCTCGTTAAACCTAACATCTCAGCACCCTATCTTTTGAGTTTAGTAATTAAGAGAAAGTTTAAAACGGTACTTCTCGCTTTTGTCTATATTATCTCGGCTACTTTTGCTATCGCTCACACCACTAGATTAAACTTTGAGAAAGTAATCGGTAGCTTTTTAAATCAGATCAAATATGTGGCAGATGATGGTGTTTCAAGTATTAATATTATCATGAAATTCGGAATTAGTACAGAAATAACTCTTGTTTTATTAACCACAATTGGCCTAGTTCTAGGTATCGTGATTTTCCAAAAATTACAGCATACTTCTCTATTAACCCTGTTTGCCTGTGCTGCAGTTATTGGTCGGGTTTTCACCTATCATCGCCCCTACGACGATCTGATGTTAGTTTTTTTACTCTTGGCTTTACTAACCCTAGCTTTTAGTTACCCATCTCGCTTAAATATAATTATTGTGTCTTTAGTGGGATTAACTCTTTGGCTTCCCCTAAGTATTCAAAATTTAGCTAGTCCTTACTGGTCAATTTTTCAAAATACAATTTGGTTAATTGCCCTTGTTTATCTATTAGTTAATTCTTGGGAAAGGGAGAATAATGCCGATGATTGACTATAACGGTTCTCACATCTGTGTGGCACACTTTAACCTTTGCTGATTAAGCTTTTCAGGATTGAGAATGTACCTCTTGTCAACAGGAAACGCTATATTTCTGAGATAGGTTTGCCAGTTCGAGTCAGGGTTCATATTTGGGCGTTGCTGATTTTAAGTATAAATTATCCTCTAGGCAATTTTTAAAATCTAGAACTAAGCTATAGCAGTTATCTTAAGTACCTAAGCAAAATTAATTACACATATCTAACCACCTCTTGCCTCTTGCCTCTTGCCTATCTTCACTAGGAAATTAATTTTGCACGACTACTTAATATTGAGGTAGGAAGTTTTCGTTTTGGGAAGTCGATCATCTCCGAGTCAGGAGATAGGAGTCAGGAGATAGGAGTCAGGAGTCAGGAGTCAGGAGATAGGAGTCAGTTATCAGTTATCAGTTATCAGTTCACTGAGAAAACTCCCCACACCCCACACCCCAAACCCTAACACCCCACTCCCCTAAACTTCTAATAAATTTTCTAGGCGATCGAGAACTATATCGGTGATGCACTTAATCCGGTATAAACAGGCTTTAGTATCTGTGGAGTTGAAAGTACCATTTTCCCAATATTTGTTACTACCGGCACCACCCCCACAAACCCCAAAATAATCGCATTTTTGCCGACATAAATCGACTCCACCGCGCATATCAGCGTAAATTTTTTGAAATTTCTCAGTTTCACAGATAGATTCCAGAGAATCGCTCAAAACATTACCAAAGATAAAATCACCGTAGGGTTGGGTTTTAATCGATAGTAATTCTGGATCAAAGGTGGAAAAATTACCTTTATGATCGAAATTGACAATCATAAAAGGTCGATTCATATCGGTATTTTCTAAGCGTTCATCGGCATAAATCAAACTACAGATCGATTCAAATTCCCGCAGCTTAAATTCTCCTTGTTTGGCCGTGACTAACTCCCAAAATCTGGCAATAAACTGGCGATAACGTTGTTCAATGCCTAATTTATCCAAGGAAGATTGCGAATGAATACCCTCGGTTTCTTCCATATTAAAAGCCACATCGGTAAGACCATGATCCCAAAAAAAGTTAAAAATTTCGTCGGGATAGTCGAGAGAATCTTCTGTTAAAACAGCGATGATACTGACATCAATTTCATGTTTTTGCAAGAAAGAAATCCCCCGCATTGTAGCAGCATGACTGCCAGTTCCCTTGCGGTTTTGCCGGTGGATATCGTGAATAAAAGCTGGTCCATCAAGACTGACTCCCACATAAACATCATGCTTTTTAAATAATTGACACCAAGCATCGTTAATATAAGTGGCGTTAGTTTGTACCGAATGACGAAAACAGTAACCCTGCTGATTATATTTCTCGCTAACTTCCGCAATTTTAGCAAAGGCACTTTCATAAAAACTAATGGGAACTGCTAAGGGTTCACCCGCGTGCCAGCAAATGGTAAAATCATCTTGGAGAAAACGACTACTAAAAACCCTCTGAAAAATCGGCTCGATTAAATCTAAGGATAAGGTATTTTTTAAGTGGCGATCGGGTAAATAACAGTAATCACAATTGAGATTACAAAAAGAAGTCGGCTGCACGACTACTAAAGTAATTGGACCACAATCCGACCAATCTATATTTATGTTTTTTTTCATGATTCTATTGTTTAAATTCTCACTTAAGTATGATAACTTGGGTGGAATCAAATATAAGATGAACGTAGGTTGGGTTGAAGTATGAAACCCAACGCCCGCATGGGTTACGCTACCGCTAACCCATCCTACAAATAATTGTGCCTCCCTACTTACTATTTCCTATTCCCTCAATAATAAATAATATAATTGACCCGGAGTATTAATTAAACCGGCTCGCTCGCCAGCATTTTTTCCTGTTCCCATAAAAATATCTACCCTCCCAGTACCTTTAATCGCGCTGCCAGTATCTTGATCGAGAACATAGCGACTAACTAATTTTTTATTAAGATTTCCCTGGGGAATTTCTGTCTCAATTACTGCTAAAGCACCGGGGGGGAAAATACTTTTATCTGTAGCGATCGATCTTTCTGGTAAAACTGGAACTCCAAGACTACCAGTGGCAGGCGCGCCGTGGGTTTCTCGAAAGAAAATAAACCGATTATTGCGGGGAATATAATTCTTTAATTGCTCGGGATTATTTCTGAGAAAATCTAAAACCATTGGTAAGGTTAAACCCTCAGCAGGAAAAATACCATCGGCAATCATTTCTTTTCCCAGACTTGTGTAGGGATGCTCGGTATTGCCATCAAAACCGATGCTGATAATTTGACCATTAGGTAAACGTAATTTCGCCGAACCTTGCACATGAACTAAATAAGCTTCTAAGCGATCTTTTAACCAGACTAATTCGTATCCCGCTAGACGGCTATTTTCCCCCAGTAAACCATCTTTTCCCTCTAATTCTACCCTAGCTGGATGGGGTTTAGACCAGCGAGAAAAGTTAGCAGGTCGGCGATAGAGAGGATATTTATACTCGGTGTTTTTTTGGCGACTTGCTTGATAAATTGGCTGAAAATAACCAGTAAATTTAACATTTCCCTGGCTATCATTACCCAAAGAACGATACCAAATAAATTCTTTTTTAACTGCCTTTTGTAGAGCTGCGGGAGTGGGAGAATTCTGCACTAATTGACGAAAACGTACTAAGGAACGATGCACTCGCTGACGAGTTATTTCAGGAATAGGATAATTTTGATAGGCGCGGATCGCTGCCTGGCTATTCAGATAACGTAAACTATGATCGATCGCTTGTAGGAGGGTTTTTTTGTCCGTTAGCAGTCGTTCATCGTATCCCGTAGATGTTCCTAATTCTGAGATTTCAAAACGTTCTAGGGGCAAATTTGCGGGGGTGAGGGCAATTAATCCCAAGCTGAGGGGGAGGAGTGTCAAAAGGTGTTTCATGGTGACAGGAGTGGGCAGCTATTGACTCGATTAACAATCAAGAAGGATAAATGAGAAAAGTTGTTTCTTATTTATATCATGAGGATAGTTGTTGCCGATAAATCTTAATTTGTTCCAAGCGAGGGCCGACCTTAGAAATAATGGTAAATTCTAAATTTTGGTAATATAATTGTTCTCCCACCTTCGGTATTTTTTGCCAATGATGGAGGACAAAACCGGCTAGGGTTTGGTATTCATCGGCCAAGGGTAAACTTAAATTTAATGCTTTGTTCACGTCCTCTAAATTCATTTGTGCTTGTACGAGAAAAGTCGATTCATCGAGGAGTTGATATTTTACTGTTCCTGATTCATCACTAGGGGAAAAAGTTCCTAGAATCTCACCGATTAAATCTTTTAGGGTTAATAAACCGGCTGTTCTGCCAAATTCATCGACAATGATAACCATCTTTAAGGATGATTCCCGCATCACTGTTAGTAATTCATTTAAAGCAGTGGTTTCGGGGAAAAAACGCACAGGTTTTAACCAAGGTTTAATCGGAGTTGTTAAATTTAACTGACCTTCGGCAAGGGGTAAAGCTAAATCTTTAAAATCGATCAGACCACGGATATCATCACCGGAATCTCCTTCCACAGGATAACAAGAATAGCCACTGTTAACTACTTGGAGCAGTAATTCCTCAAAAGTTGCGGTCGAGGAAATAGCTATTAAACGGTTATGGGGAACCATGATTTCCTCGGCAGTGATTTCGCTAAACTGGAAAACATTATTTAAAATTTTCCTTTCCGCAGCTTCTAATCCCGTTAATTCCCCTTCCATGCTGATAATTAATTGTAATTCCTCGCAAGTTACCCGACTAGAACGCTGTAGATCCACTTCGGGGATACGGGTTAAAACCAATAAAAAACGAGTTGATTGGTTAATAATACCGATAAAAGGCTTAAAAATCCGGGAAATAACGCCAATAGGTGCCGCTAATAATCGCGCCATCGGTTCGGCATAAATTAAAGCTAGGGATTTGGGATAAAGTTCCCCAAAAACTATCTGGAGATAGGCCACGATTAAAAAAGCTAGACAAAGAGAAAAACCATGGGAGAGAAGATTTTGCCAGTTTAAAGAAAAGGGTAAAAAACTTAGTAATTTCTTCACAAAAACGGTCATGGTACTCTCCCCGATCCAACCTAAAGCTAAACTAGAAAGGGTGATGCCTAATTGGGTAGTGGAAAGTAAGCGATCGAGACTTCTTTGTAGAGATTGTACCGTCTGCGCTGGCACATCTCCCGCAGCCACTAGCTGACTGATGCGGGTACGACGGACAGACACAAGCGAAAATTCGGCCGCTACGAAAAAAGCATTGAGGACGATTAGTAAAAAGACTAAAATTAAACGAGTCAATAAATCCTGATTATCCATAGCGAAAAGGCAAAATTCGCCTTTTTTGAAGTCTATCCTTTGGTTTCATCCTTTGATTGCGGTTTGTTTTTCTGTTGTTGCATATAAACTCTCACTCTTTTAATTACTTCTTCTTCTTTCACGGGGATAAAAGTTTGATTGCGACCATAACTGGTGCGATCGTTGGTAAACTTTTTAGCGGGATTGATATCCGGTTGACTGACTCCCTTCAGGGAGGCGATTCCCAATTGATAGGCTACCCAACCGCTACCGAAGCCGGCGGCTAACATGGCTACCATCAAAAGGAGTCCTAACTGCAAGGAGGTGCTGATTGAAAATTTTTTCATCTTGGTGGGGCTGGATTTTCACGTTCGGAGTAACTACCGATCTATAATGAGTTAATAGTATAACCCAGGGTTGGCCGAGCGGTTGAGGCAACGAACTCATAATTCGTCCTAGGCAGGTTCAACTCCTGCACCCTGGATACTTTTGATCGCTTCAGGCGATCGGGTTTGACTGCACTAGAGTAAGTTAATCTTGTCCTTGTTGGTGCACAACACAATCTTTTTAAGCCGCTGCATACTAAGGCGATCATGTCAAGAACTCCAGAGTCTCTTTTTCTAAGGCTCTGTCTTAAAGCGGTATTCAGAGTGTAGGGTGCGTTAGGCGGTTACTAATTTGGTCAAAAAACCAAAATCAACAATCCGCCGTAACGCACCAAAATCAGCAAGATACCTACATTAAAAAGAGTTAATTTTCGCCATTTTTTGCTAGGGATTCCCAAGGACTAAAAACCTTGGTTGAGGTGAAATTAAAATCTTTAATATTACGGGTGACAATAACCAAATTATATTGGTAAGCTGTGGCTGCTATTAAGCTATCGATAATCGGTAATTTTCTACCGGTTGCTTCAGATTCACCACAATGGTTTGCCCAAATATCAAGTATATTGTTGCTCAATGGTAAAATTCTGTCAGCAAATCTTTGTTTTATTTTATTTAACCAATGTTCTAGCTTACGATAACGAGATGGTTGAGATTGTTTTATTTTGATGATTCCTTTTTTGAGTTCAGCTAAAGTTAAAACACTAATAAATAAACTCGCTTCACTTTGTTCATCTACCCACTGAATAACCTGTATATTATTTGGGGTTTTCTTAATATATTCTGAAAGAACACAGGTATCTAATAAATAATTCATCAAAAAATCTCTCTACCTGTATCTTTATCCCGTTCAAACAAAATCTCATCTTCTTCTAATTCTGGTAGTAAAAGAAATTCTGAGAGTTTGCTTTTCATTTTTTCCGTGTCATTTTGTTTCTTTGCTTCACCATCTTCTGTAAGAAGAATAACCCGAACATCTTGATCTTTTTCTAAATATCTAAGATAATCTGATGGAATTTCTACAATTCCTTTATTGATCGTTGTTTGAAATTCATAAGCTTTCATTTTTTCCTCCTTAATTTAATTATTAATTAGATCGCCGACGAGTGTAGACGAGTGTAGGGTGCGTTAGGCGGTTACCAATTCGGATAATAAAACAAAATCAACAATCCGCCGTAACGCACCAATTATATCATTAATTGTACCTGAATATCAAACAGGAACCAGAAGCCTGTTCCACGGGAAGATTGCTTCGGGGGGATATTGGTTGAGAGATGAAGATTAACTCTGGTATCACCCCCTCGCAATGACAGAGTTTAGGGTGTGTTATGCTATTCCTAAAAAAACCTAAGGAACTAATTCAAATTCAACCTTCATTTTTAGAGCTGTAGCAATGAGATTTAACAACAAAAAAGAGTTTCCTTCATAGTCAGCATTTTCTAAAGCTTCAATAATAGATTCATCAGTATGAATTAATTCTGCTAAAGCCTTTGTTGAAAGATGATATGTTTCCTTAATCTTAAATATTTTTCTAGCTACTTCGTCATCAATACGAGTTTTTTCTAATTCTAATTGACGCTCTGGATTATTGGCATAATAACGTTGGCAAAGAATTTTTAGTCCATCGGCTGTTGTTTGGGGTGTATTCATATTAACTCCTGAAAATAAGTGTGTAATTCGGGATTCTTTTCAAATTTAGTATTGTTTCAAGGCTCTGCCTTGAAACACAATATTTAAGGCTCTGCCATATATCTAACCAACAGAAGCTAGGAGATTGATACCAATTCAGCAGTGGTGTCTTCTGAAATAAATTGTCGGAAGTCTAAGACTTCGATAAGAACTAGCATATCGTCATTAGAATAGTGTAAGATAACCTGTCCATCTTCTTCTGCATAACTGATAGGTTTATCCGATAACTCAATTAACAGGGTATCAACATCTTTACTGTATTTAATCTTTTTCATATCTACTTGTCTTTCCAGGGTATAAAGTAATGATCAGGATAAAAGCACTGAATTCTCGACAAATAACTCGTAGAACTAAGTTTTCATTTAATCTCCTTTGAAAGATTATCTTTGGTTCTGGCAATATTTCTATTTTATCAGGATTACAAATCGTATCAATAATAAATTCTGGAGAAATATTTAGCCCGTGATTAGCAAGGATGTCGATTTTAAATTTCCCATGATCGCTAAATCGAATCTCTTTCATAATTCATAATTCATCATTCATCATTCATCTCAGGTATCGAGTTCCGCAAAATGCGATGTTTACGTGATCAAAACCCCTAAAATTACCCTTGACAAAAGACCTGAGATCGTTATATCCTACAGGCTACAAGCCTTTGTGCAAGAGAAGATACCACCAAATCCCACAACCCCTAATAACCCGCACAATTGCCTCCTACAGCAGGCCTACCCCCAAGGGAGGTGAGTCTTGGAGGCTGCTTATAAGCATAGTCGGGTTTGATTTGAATCGCTTGATTGTAGTCAGCGATCGCCCCTTGTTGTCAAGGTTCTGGTATGTCCAACTGACGAAAAATTCTCACAGCAGTAAACTCGACAATTTCTCTATGTCGAGGGATGGCTGTGCGCCTACCATTGAGTGTATTTTCCCAGATGGAATGTTCACTTCCTTCTCGTACCAATTGACAACCCTGTTGACTGAGATAACGCAACAAATCTCGACGCTTCACGAGGCTATCAAAGTCGGTACAATTTGGACATGGGTTGATGCAGAAAAGATTAGATAAATTGGTTCTTCTAAATCCGCTTCTGGGTCTGTTAATAACGCATTAGGCAAGGGTAAAGATTCCCCCCTAGATAAATTAACTTCTGCCATGTCCACCAGCGCACTGGCTAAGGAACGGCGTACTGCTGCTAGATCATTTCCCCAGGAAATCACGCCAGGGAAATCCAAGACTTCTCCATGGACTCCCTGTGCCAGGAATTTATACATTGCTTTGTAGGTAAGCATCCAATTTATACTCCTTTCTTTCACCGAATTTTTTGATTAATAGATTAAGAACTGAACAAATTGGGAAAAAGCCCATGAATTCGTAAAAAAAGTACCCAAAATTATCCTTGACAAAAGACCTGAGATCGTTATATCCTACAGCTTACAAGTCTTTGCGCGAGAGAAGATAGCTTTACCTAACGCCTCACAAACGAATGCCATCCATTCGGGAGTATGTTTGCCAGGATTAGCACTATAACCCGGTAGGTGAGTTTTGGGGGATGCTGAGAATATATAACCCGGTAGGTGGGCTTTGGGGGCTGCTGAATTAAAAGTTAACTGTCCGTAGGACAACCACCTCCAATCCTTAAATATACCTCCTTTTCTCCAGCCGACGCGATTGCCGAACTTTTCCCACACTTTTTGATTATATTCTCTCGTGCCACCGAGACTCTCATAGATTTCTTTCTGGACGCTGAAGCCAAATTTGCCGTTACTGTAGTCTAGCCAGAGTTGGTTAATAGTTCGTAAATCTTCGCAGGGAAAATTATCAATATCCTCTATTCCCAACCATCCTTCCCTTTCCCTTCCGGCGACCTGAAGCATAACTTTACCTGTTTCTATGTCTGCTTCTTTCCACTTTCCTGCTGCTAGGAGTTGCTGTAATTGAGAATAGTTAACACCCCTAGCACTTTTCAGCACAATATTAGCAGCAACTTTAGGCGGTGGTGGCGTTTGAATAACGGGGGTTGCTGGTGTTGGTGAATAACGGGGAGTTGCTGGTGTTTGTATCGAAGTTGCTGGTGATTGTCCCGTCAAATCTTGTAAAATCTCCCGCGCTGACTGATAACGCTTTCTTGTCCCAAACTCGATCATCTTATCAAGAATCCGCCCTAAATCATCCCGAACCTTATTATTTACTAATAACTGTCTCCAGACCCATTCATGGTCACTGGTATCAAATAAATCAAAAGGTGAAACCTGAGTTAACAAATAAATACAAGTGACTCCTAGACTATACAAATCACTAGGATTGTTCGCCTTACCATTAGCTTGTTCTGGTGCGACATATTCCGCTGAACCGATTACCGTACCAGTAACAGAACGGTTAAGATGTGTAACAACTCTAGATGCGCCAAAATCCACTAAAACCGCTTTTTTGTCTGAGTTCCGTCTAATAATATTTTCCGGTTTAATATCTCGGTGAACTACTCCCTGACTGTGGATAAAATCTAAAACCGGTAAAATATCTGTTAATAAAGCCTTAATCTTGGCTTCATTAAATACTCCTTGGCTTTTTAATTCTTGTTCTAAGTTTTGTCCTTCAATATATTCTTGTACTAAATATTGACGGTTATCATCATGATTGAGATAGGCGAAAAGTTCAGGAATTTGGGGATGTTTTCCTAATTTTTCTAATTGGATTGCTTCTTTTTCAAATAATTCTGAGGCTTTCTCAATTGTATCAGTCCCTTGAGCCGAGGGAAAAAACTGTTTAATCACACAATAAGGTCGAGAAGGCTTACTGTAATCTATCGCTTTAAAAGTGCGACCAAATCCTCCTTGACCAATTAATTGAATTGCTTGATAACGCTCTTGTAAGAACAATTTAGAGCCGCACTTTTCACAGACTTTATTGCCATCTGGATTGGCGGCGGAACAATTAGGATTGAGACAAAGACTCATGGTTTTTACTCCTTTAAGTAGTTGGGTTGACGTTAAAAAAGTAGCTGTTGGTTATGTTGGGTTTCCTGTCTTAGCAGTTGGTTATGTTGGGTTTCGTGCCTTAGCTGTTGGTTATGTTGGGTTTCGTGCCTTAGCTGTTGGTTATGTTGGGTTTCGTGCCTCAACCCAACCTACGGTACTTCTTCCTACTTTATATTTTTACATGAACTAAGCCTAAAGCCTAAACTATGTTGACCTATAACCACACAAAAAAAACCGCTTTCGCGGGCTTTTTCCACAAAAGCAAAGTTTAATTAACCTAACAACGCTTTTGCCTTCGCTACCACGTTATCCACGGTAAAACCGAACTTCTCTGACATTCCTAGAGAAAATATCGTAATTTTGTTAAAATAATCTCAAAGAAAAGCCTCTAAAATTGAAGATAATGTCCAAAATCGCTAAAAAACTTAGTAATTCTCCTTTTCGTTATCCCGGCGGTAAATTTTATGCCCGTAAGCTAATCTTAGCTTGTCTTCCCAGTCACCATAAGTATTGTGAACCTTTTGCGGGGGGAGCATCTATATTCTTTGCTAAGGAAAGTGTAGCAGAGAATATTCTCAATGACAAAGATGAAGAATTAATGAACTGTTATCGACATATCAAAGACCATCTTGATAGTCTAATTGAATTATTAAAAGATTAAACGCTACCAAAGAATTACACAATTATTATAAAAATGAATTTCAACCAGCCAATGACCTAGAAAGAGCCATGCGTTGGTATTATCTAAATAGAACTTCCTACTCAGGAATTATGAAACTTGAAAATTGTTATTGGGGCTATGGTGATAAGTATTCTATGCGTCCTGAAAACTGGCCTTCTCACCTAAAAACCACTTCGGAAAAACTGCAAAATGTCAGGTTATCTTGTTTAGATTTTGAAGATTTAATCAATCAATTACCCGATGATTACTTTTTATTTGTCGATCCTCCTTACTTTCAAGCAGATCAAAATAAATTCTATTCCTGCTTCTTCAGTCTAGAAGATCATAAAAGGTTATGTAAGACGTTGAAAAAACATCAACATCGATTTAAATTTCTTTTGACTTATGATAATTGCTCCGAAATTAGAGAAATGTATGATTGGTGTATTTCTTTACAAGATAATGAATGGAATTACACTATTAATCGAACTGATGATCAAAAAAATGGGTTGAAATTAGAACATGGTTATCAGAGTGAAAGACGCAAGGGCAAGGAGGTATTTATTGCCAATTATGATCTTCAGAAACCTGCAAGATTTACACCTCTACAATTAAGTTTATTCGATATATCTTGATTGCTAATTTTAATCAAGTAAATCCTCTATTTTTTCGATCGGGAGCCATGGTTGTAGAGGTTCAGCCGTATTAACATCAAAGAAAATTTTGGGATAATTAGGGATGAAATTACAGTTTTGATCCTGGCATTTCTGGCGAGAACACTTGATATTATTGGTTGGATTTGCTGTTAAATCTTTACTTCTGGCAACGTACATTTTAAAAAGGGCTTCTTCTTGATTATTAATATTAATTTTGCTTAAAAATATTTGCTCTTTTGGTGTGGGCTTCCAAACAAATAGTCCCGTTTCTAAATTGGTCTGAAAAAAAGCATTGGCAAGAGATGTAATCACTAAATCAAAATCTGTTTCAATATATTTATCTTTGTGAATATTTAGGCTTGTTGAAGGTATTCCTCTCAATTTAGACCTTTTGTGTTCGGTAATTCGATTTGTAATTTTCCTGCGCGAGAATGGGTATTTTTTCAAAAAAGATCAAGTTGAACTTCAAAAAAAGGTTTTCTAATTATTAAGGGAGGATCACCGATTTCTCCAGAGAGTTTCAGCAAGTAGTCATCAAAAGTATCTAAAACATCCACTCTGGCTTTAATTGCAGTCGCCACATGAGTTACATCTTTAGGTTTTAGTGCCTGATATTGCCACATCAATTCTCTGGCTAGTTCGCCAACTTTTCTGTCCACATCATAAATATAAATCCACTCATGTCGGAAAAAATCTCTGATTTTTTCCTCACTTTCTTTAGGTAATTTTGGCTGTCCTTTTTCTAATTTCACCACTTCAATAAAAGTAAGAGCAGAAGTCACAATTATTACCTGACCATTTTCGGCTGCTTTGAGAACAGAAATACAATCATTAATTTTATCCTTTTCATTTTTCAGGAAAGCTAAAAAAACACAAGAATCCCAGTATTGTAGCTTTTTTGATGAACGAATCAATTACTTCCTCCCAAAATTCCGATCATTTCCTCAATGCTAGGTAAATCTTTTTCCTCAGGAAAAATATCAATTGACTCAACTTTAATCCCGATTTTTTCCCCATCTTCTCTAGAGGTAACTATCCCCGATACAGAGACTCTTTTTTCTAGATATTCTTTGATATTATCAAGTAAATTTGGTTTAAAGTAACATTTAACACTTTTATTAGTCAATAAATTGTAAACTCTAAAAATAGGTTGACGACTTACATCAATAGCTTTAAGCACACCTTCTACAGTACCAAAACTTTGATATTTTCCCCCGATAATTTCATCAACATTAGCAATCAAAGCTTGATTCAAGTCGATACACCTCGAATCAAAGCCCAATTGCACCATAAACTCATCTCTTTTTTTCAATATTGCTAATGATCGCGCACTTTCTAAAGCTCGATCAGAAAAATACTTAGGGCGAATCGGATGTTCTAAAATTGTTACTATTCCCCTTTCTACAGTCTTAATAACTTCAGAAATTTGACTAGGTGTAATCTGATCTTGAGGCATTCCTTCTAAAGTAAGATGAATACTGCCACTATGAACTTGAGAGATTCTCCAATTTATCAGGGGGCGATTTTTGTTAGCAAGGGTTTTATCTACTTCATGGAGTAGTATTGCTAATTGTTCTTGAGCCTTGATAAATTTATCAAAAGACAACAGTGAGCCTTCTATATCTAATGTGAGGCTCTTGATTGTTTCCTTCGATATAGGGCTTTCCCTTTTAGTCATGGCTCTAGGAATCGTGATAATTATCTCAAGTGTAAAGGTTTTGGCTAACTACTAAAGCTTCCTACTTGACATTTTTACATGAACTAAGCCTAAAGCCTAAACTATGTTGACCTATAATCACAAAAAAACCCGCTTTCGCGGGCTTTTTCCACAAAACCAAAGTTTAATTAACCTAACAACGCTTTTGCCTTCGCTACCACGTTATCCACGGTAAAACCGAACTTCTCTAGAATCACACCCCCCGGAGCAGAAGCGCCGAAGGTATCAACCCCCAACACATCCCCCTCATCGGTGATGTAACGATGCCAACCCATAGTTGAACCCGCTTCCACTGCGAGACGTTTTTTCACTGCTTTAGGAAGTACCGATTCTTTATATTCTGCCGATTGTTCCTCGAATAGCTCCCAACAGGGCATAGAAACGACGCGAGCTTTAATTCCTGCCTCTTTCAACACCGCAGCCGCTTTATCGCAGAGATACAACTCGCCACCCGTACCGATGAGAATGACATCGGGAGTACCCTCGCAATCGGTGATAATATAAGCACCTTTAGCCACACCCTCCAGGGAAGTTCCCGCTAAATTAGGCAGATTTTGACGGGATAATGCTAGTAACGTCGGGCGCTTAGTTTCGCTCACCGCTACTTTATAAGCACCGGAAGTCTCGGTTCCATCCCCCGGACGCATGACTAACAGGTTAGGAATAGCGCGCAGAGAAGCAACGTGTTCCACGGGTTGGTGAGTCGGTCCATCTTCCCCTAAGGCAATGGAATCGTGAGTCATTACCCAGATGACGCGAGTTTCTGACAATGCCGATAAACGGATAGAATTCCGCATATAGTCGGTAAAAATCAGGAAAGTCGCCCCGTAGGGAATCAATCCCGTGTTATGGAGAGCAATCCCGTTACAAATCGCCCCCATCGCGTGTTCCCTTACGCCAAAGTGAACGTTACGCTCCTGATAACTGCCTTTTTGGAAATTACCAAAATGCTCTAATTCCGTGTAGTTAGAGTGGGTTAAATCCGCCGAACCACCGATTAAACCGGGTAACACCCCCGCGAGCGCATTTAAGCAGATTTCCGAGTGTTTACGACTAGCGAGCGCCTTATCTTCGGGTTTATATACAGGTAAAGCTTTGTCCCAACCTTCCGGCAGTTGACCGGTGGTTAACTGTTCAAATAAAGCCGCTTCTGCGGGATATTTAGCCTGATATTCGCTAAATAACTTATTCCAGTCCGTTTCTGCCGTCGCTCCTTTGTCCACTGCTTGCCGGAAACGACTCAGGACATCATCGGGAACCACAAACGGCTCGTATTCCCAACCTAGTGCTTTCCGGGTTAACTCGATTTCTGTTGCTCCTAAAGCTGCCCCGTGAACATCGGCGGTATTAGACTTATTGGGGGAACCATAACCGATGGTAGTGGTGATTTTAATCATCGAGGGTTTATCGGTGACAGCCTTGGCCGCTGCGATCGCATTGGCAATGGCATCTAAATCGGTGTTACCATTCTCCACGTGCTGAACGTGCCAACCGTAGGCTTCAAAACGCTTGCTCACGTCCTCGGTAAAAGCGATATCGGTGGAACCATCGATCGAGATATGGTTATCATCATAGAGAGCGATTAACTTGCCTAAACCCCAGTGACCGGCTAAAGAACAAGCTTCCCCGGAAATTCCCTCCATATTGCAACCATCACCCAAAATCACATAGGTGTAATGGTCGATAATTTTGGCATCCGGTTTGTTGAAACGGGCCGCTAAATGGGCTTCTGCTAGGGCCAAACCGACCCCATTGGCAATCCCTTGACCCAGAGGACCGGTGGTCACTTCTACCCCTTCGGTGACGAAATTTTCGGGGTGGCCGGGGGTTTTCGATTTCCACTGCCGGAATTGTTTAATTTCCTCTAGGGGAACGCTATCGTATCCGGTCAGGTACATCAAAGCGTACTGCAGCATACAACCGTGACCGGCGGAGAGAACAAAACGATCGCGATTGACCCATTGGGGGTTTTTCGGGTTAAAACGCAGGAATTGATCCCAGAGGACAAAAGCCATGGGAGCGGCTCCCATCGGCAGTCCGGGGTGTCCCGATTTAGCTTTTTCTACGGCATCCACCGCTAAAAAACGCACCGCGTTAATACAAAGTTCTTCGAGAGATTGGGAGGCGACAACCATAATGTTTTTTAGAATGAACTACAAAAATAAGACCCAGTTAAAGAGGGAGCCACTCAAAGATTACTCTTTCAGGGGCATCGACTCAAGCATATTTTCTAAAAGCTAAGGTGACGTTATGGCCACCAAATCCAAAGGAGTTGGAGAGGGCAGCGTTAACTATCTGCTGACGACTTTCGTAGGGGACGTAATCGAGATCACAATCGGGGTCAGGATTGTCGAGGTTGAGAGTCGGGGGAATCCGATCATTAGCGATCGCCATTACCGTGGCCACGGCTTCAATACCACCAGAACCGCCTAAAAGGTGGCCTGTCATCGATTTGGTGGAACTGACGGGGATTTGGTAGGCCGATTCTCCTAAAGCTTTTTTAATCGCCTTGGTTTCCGTGGGATCATTGGCCGCCGTACTGGTGCCGTGGGCGTTGATATAGCTAATTTCCGCCGGAGTCAAACCAGCATCTTTGATCGCTAATTCGATCGCTCTGGTGGCTCCACGACCATCGGGAACCGGTGCCGTCATGTGATAGGCATCGCAAGTCAGACCATAACCGATCATTTCGGCGTAAATCCGCGCCCCACGGGCTAAGGCCGTTTCTAATTCCTCTATAATCAAAATTCCTGCCCCTTCCCCCATGACAAAACCATCCCGATCCTGATCAAAGGGACGACTGGCCCGGGTGGGGTCATCGTTGCGGGTAGATAGGGCCTTAGCGGAGGCAAAACCAGCCAATCCTAGAGGGGTAACGGCGGCTTCCGTCCCACCGCAGATCATCGCTTTGGCCAAACCCCTTTGTACTAGACGAAAAGCATCGCCGATGGCATTGGAACCGGCAGCACAAGCGGTCACGGTGCAGTTACTCGGTCCTTTGGCCCCCGTGTGGATGGCGGTTAAACCAGCGGCCATATTGGCAATCATCATCGGGATCATGAAGGGACTACACCGGCTCGGACCTTTTGTCAAGTAAATTTCCTGTTGATCCTCAAGCACTTTTATGCCCCCCACGCCTGTACCGATTAGTACACCTATATCATCGGCATTGAGAGCGTCGATAACTAATCGAGAATCTTGCAGAGCTTGCAAACTAGCGGCGACGGCAAATTGAGCGAAACGGTCCATGCGCTTTGCCTCTTTGCGATCCACATAGTTGTGGGGGTCAAAACCCCGCACTTCCCCAGCAATGCGACAAGCGTGACGGCAGGCATCAAAGTGGGTGATTAAACCAATGCCACTTTTGCCGTTGATTAAGCCTGTCCAATAGTCTGCTAGATTATTGCCGAGGGGAGTGATCGCACCCATCCCCGTGATGACAACCCTTTTTAATGGCACTTCTGTCATGTTTGTTCAAAAATAAGGGCAGATTTTGCCCCAGATATTTAATCCTAATTGTCAATTTTCCCGCAATAATTAGGCGGTTGCTCCTACTTTCTCGTTAATATACTCGACAGCTTTGCCCACAGTGTCAATTTGTTCGGCCGCTTCGTCGGGAATTTCAATATCAAATTCTTCCTCTAAACCCATCACTAACTCCACCACATCAAGGGAATCCGCTGCCAGGTCATTAGCAAAGCTTGCTTCGGGGGTAACTTTTTCCGGCGCTACGTCTAAGTGTTCCACAACAACTTTTTGAACTCGATCGAAAATGTCTGCACTCATGGATGTCAATTTTTAGCCGCTGGTTTACCAGACTCTAGCCTCTAGGGTCTGGGGAAATGGGGCGGTGTTACCATTTCCGACAATAAATTTCGGTTAGCTTTTTCGCTGACCATTTTTCATCTTACTGGAAGTTGTTCCCCTCTTGATGAAGTTTTTTCGCGATCGTCAGAAGATATGGGGTGTGGGGTGAGTAATCACCCACGGGAGTGAGAGAATCAAGATAGAATCGTCAAAGACAATGCTAAACAACCAATATCTCAAGCAGTGGTCGTGGATAGTTTCAGAGCATCTACCTAATTTTGAGGAAGGGAAATGGATGAGGACTTTGTACAAGCCTTAAGATCCCTCAATGTGGATTTGTTGACAGTTGCAGATGTGGGAATGCTACACCGATCAGATGAAGAACAAATAGATTGGGCCAGACAAAATGGTCGGGTTATTTTTAGTTTCAACACAAGAGACTTTGAGCGATTGCACACTACTCTGATTGGGCCGGGCTTATCTCATCGAAAATTTTGGGTGGGAAACCCCGCCGTTCTAGGTTGGCTTTACGTTAGAATTAAAAAGACCGTCTCGAAAACCAAGTGGGCGGACAGCACCTTGAAAACTCGGCTT
>VYKT01000094.1_pt1 | contig 27088 bp, 31 predicted proteins | sample 5114531 | NCBI WGS metagenome assembly VYKT01 (sample SAMN12291797, study PRJNA351875) | freshwater metagenome | isolation source: freshwater lake | place: USA: Michigan, Gull Lake | collected 2011-07-05 | reverse complement strand
TTGTGTAAGACAGTACATGGTTTTTTAACCGTGGTATGCAACGGTGGTTGAAGCAGAAACTTAAATCGTGAGGTTTAGGAATCGCCGCACTTTTAGGGCGGCGAGGATGTCAAGAATTGAACAAATTTACTGGAGACTTAAGCATGATTACATCTGAAAGCGCCCGCTATCTTATGGCAAGAACGAACTTAGCATTTGAGCATCCTGAACTTGCAGCCTCTCTAGGGGATGCTGCCAAATGTTGGTCTTGTAAAATTGGGCTAAACGTAGGCTTGGGCGCAGTCATTGCTGCTGCAATTGCGGCGGCAGTTGCTACTGGCGGACTTGCCCTTATTCCAGAAGTTGCTGTGATTGCTGCCGCCACCGGTCCCCCAGAGGCAGCAGCGGTGGGAATTTTATCAAGTGTTGTTGGCGGTGGAGCTGCTGGTGGAACAACAGCTGCAGAGCCCACGATTGAAGAACTCTGTAAAGCTATGGGGGCATGTAATTAGAGAGATCCCCTATATAGTGGTAATTCTATAGGGTAAAACTTTTGGCTTGAGGGGTGTTGCAAGTTTGTATTATGAGGATTTATTTTGATATGTGCAGCTTGCAACGCCCACTTGATACCAAGACGCAAATTCGAGTTGCTGTTGAAGCTGAGGCTATTCTCAATGTCATCGCATTGTGGGAAGCTGGGCAATTTGAGTTAGTTTCTTCACAAGCCTTAATGTTTGAAGCTGAACAAATTACGCCTTCTCCAAGAAAAGCGTATGTTTTAGAAGCGTTATCGAAGGCAGACTTATTTCTCCAACCAAATAAGCAAATCGAAGAACGAGCGCAAGTGTTTGTCAACTCAGGTATCAAACCACTTGATGCATTGCATTTAGCTTTTTCAGTTGAGGCAGAAGCAGATTATTTCTGTACATGCGACGATAGATTTTTGAGACGGGCTAAAGAAGTTGATACTTTGCAGACCAAAGTTGTTTCTCCTCTTGAACTGATTACGGAGCTATCGCAATGAGCAGTCAAACGAAATCCCTGAGCGAAATTACGCAGCAAGCAATTCAGGTGCTATCTAAAGAAATTGGCATTTCAAGTACAGTACGTTTTCTAAATCAGTTTTCAACTGGGTATGGCAACTATACAGAAGAACGCGAAAGTCTATTCAAAGACTTAACACTAGATGAGATTTTGAAGCGTATGCAAGACACCTAACAATTCAAATGCAGCGGACGGTCAGGAGATCTTGGTGCTGAGTTCGAGGTCATCTGCCGCCGCTGATTTGAGCCGTTATGCAGCAGCCCAATATCTATCCCTCTTTTGTCACTCTCGGAGACGGCGAGCCCCCAACACTTGATGAAATGGTTATTCCAGCGATTTGACCTCAAAATAGATTTCTTAATAGAAAATAATTGGGTGATCGCCGTCTAGGTAAAGGTTCTGGGATTCACAAATCCCAAGGGTTTTCCCACTTTGACAGAAGAGGGATATAATCGCGCTTAGGGAATCAGGAGAAATTGCCATGATAACTCAAACAATGGTACAACCTTCTTCTTGGATTGAAGCAGGTATTAAGCTTCAAAAAACTCGTGGGCTTAATCTTTTTAAGTTTACCGACGACCTTCAAATGCGACTTGAAACATTGATAGATCGCCAAAAAGCTAACCTTCTCACCCCAGAAGAAAACGCTGAGTTGGCTGGCATCACCGAACTCGATCGTATCTTCACGCTGATGAACGCCCGTATCATTGCTGAGTCATGACCATTAGTAGTGCTAGTCGTCAACGCATCCGCCAGCGGGCTAACTTTCTGTGCGAGTATTGTCATTCCTCAGAGGAAGCCAGTACCTCACTTTTTACCTTCGACCACCTAATACCCCAATCCCTGGGTGGTGCCGATAATGAAGATAACCTTGCTCTAGCCTGTCATCGCTGCAATGGTCGCTGACCAGGAACGTTAGACCAAGCAGCGATCGCAGACTGAGATGATGCGATCGCCGATCTTGTAGGGTGCGTTACTTAACGCACCTTTTTACTTTTAATTGTGATAAATTTGTAATATTTATGCGTTACACTTCGCTAAGATATTCTAAGAAAAAAACCTTGAAGTTATCGGCGATCACTGATAAACTATATATAGAAACAAATATATAAAATCTTTAAGGAGATAAATATGACATTTAGTGAAGTCGTAGAAGCAATTAAAACCTTATCTTTAGGAGAAAAGGAAGAGATACAATTTCTTTTAGAACAGTTTTTAAGAGAAGAGCAACGTGACAAAATTTATCAAAACTATTTGGTAGCCAAACAGAACGAGAAAGAAGGAAAACTAAAATTTTCCTCAGATACAGATGAACTAATGCAGTTTTTAGAAGAATAATGATAGAAATTAGTTTTGATGAGTCTTTTAAGCGAGCCTTCAAAAAACGTTTTCAAGGCGACCATGAGTTAGAAAGAAAATTTCGGACAAAGCTAGAAAAATTTCAAGAAAATCCGTTTGATCCATCTCTCAAAACTCATAAATTATCAGGCAAACTTAAAGAATTATGGAGTTTTAGTATTGAGTATAATCAAAGAGTGATATTTTATTTTACAGACGATGAAAAAGCCGTTTTTGTTGATATTGGTAATCACGATCAAGTCTATTAATTGAAAGTGATAGCCGCTATTGTAGGGTGCGTCCTACGCACCTTGGCGTTGCTGAATCAAGGTATGAATGCCGACTGTGCATCGTATCCAAAAGTTAGTTTGAGTCTAGGTTTTAAAAATCCCACAAAAGAAGATTCATATCTCAAATCAGCAACGCCCACCTTTAAACATAATTATTTCAAGATAGAACCAAAACTGCTATATTAGGACAGAGGCAATTAGTAAAAAAACTTAATTTAGGGACTATGGACACAGTGATCGCATTGAGTTGGACTTTGGGAATTATCTTAGGGTTAATGACCCTTCTATTTATCTTACGGATCGTTTTAACCTGGAATCCACAGGTAGATTTAAATAGCTTTCCCTTTAATATTATTGCCTGGCCAACGGAACCTTTTTTAATCCCCGTGCGTAAACTCATCCCACCCTTGGGAGGAGTTGATATTTCTCCGATTATTTGGGTGGGAATTTGTACGCTGCTGCGGGAAATTCTTCTCGGTCAACAGGGTTTAATTACCATGGCCTTAAAATAATTATTTAGGCGACTAGAATATGCTGACATAATTTATGTTCTAACTCTCGTTCCTCTTTTTCTAGGGTAATAATCGCCTGTTTGATAATACTTTTAACATCCATACCCTGGTCGTATTGTTTTAACCATTGTTGTGCAGTGTTACCTTCGCGGAGGATTTTTTGTAAGGGAGAGAGGAAACAACTAAAACCCTTTTCTTTAGCGGTAGGATAAACTTGAACATAGAGGTCTTTAATCCAATCCCTAGCTAAGATTTCCCGGCCATCGTACCAATGTCTCAGGGTGGCATCAAGACTAAAACGCGCGGCAGCCTGTTCGTTTTCTTGGGTTAAAGTTAATAAATCCTCGCTACGATTGCTGCTAGGTAATTGACTTAAAATTAAAGGGTCTAATTGGGGATCGTGTAAAAGTTGAATTAAACGGGCCTCTAAAAAAGCCATAACTGCTAATAAACTAATAGGATTAGCAATCAGGTCACAAATTCGCAATTCTAGACGATTGAGATTATAGGGACGATTGCTACCGTTAGGACGTACTGAGACCCAGAGATGACGAACATTCTGCATCGTACCGATTTTTAATTGTTCCTCGGTCCAAGTGACAAAATGTTTATGACTTTCAAAGAGGGGAACATAAGCGGGAGTTTGGGGGAAAACTTGCCAACGACGGGAATGGGAACCAGTGATTTTACCATCGAGAAAAGGAGAGGAAGCACTTAAAGCCAAGTATAAAGGAGCTTCTAGGCGAATTAAGCGACAGGCACGCATTAAATCCTCATAATCGCTAATACCGACGTTAATATGAATACTGGCTGTGACTACATTAGTGCCGTAGGTCTGTTCAATATAGTCATGATAGGGATTTTGAGGGTCACTGCGATAAAAATGTTGACTATCGCCCAAGGAGAGGGTACTGCCAGGGATTAGGGTATAATCGCCTAAACGACGCAAATATCGCCGTAGAGCGAGACGAGGTTTTAAAGTAGCGCATAAAAGACGGTCATAGTTAGTCATGGGAGCCGTGGTGTATTCTACGTTACGACTATCCGGTTCTCGGACAAAACCATCTAAATCCTTGACAATGCGATCGGATAAACCGATAATTTCTCCGGCTGCTGTTCCGGTGTACATTTCTACTTCAAAACCTTTACTTAGGAGCATCGTCAATCCACCTTGCTGTGTCTATTTTGTAGTGTGACATTATTTGGACTTTAAATGACGTTCGATCAGCAGAATCGCCACTATATCATCAATGGGGCGATCGGGAAGACGCATACCTTGGGGGATGAGTTTCTGTAATCCTTTGGGGGGGAACATTTGCCAATAGCGATCGCGCGCTTCTAGGGTACTATTGCGTTCATCCACTAGAGTAATCGGGATAGTGACACGAGCGGCAATTTTTTGGTGCCAACTTTTCGAGGTGGTTTGGTTCCCCATCACCAATAATTCGATCGGATATTGTTGACAGAGACTGGCTAAACGCTCGATCGCTTGTGACGATGCTATCACCTCATGGGTATAAATTTTCCCTGTCGATGACCTGACCGCGATCCCACATTTGTCCTTACCCGGATCAAAACCGAGAATACACATAGTTTTTATCTCCTGCAGCAGTGGTCGGTTTTATTAAATCATTAAATTAGAGTGTTGGGTTTTGGGGTTTTAGCAGGGTAAGCGCATCTTAACAATCCTTGACAAAATTAACTTTATGAAAGCAATTTCAGAAGTAATTGGTATAATTTGACAGTAATAAAGAACTGCTGAAACCAAGTGTTAATTCTGGCATTTGGTTTTGAGGTTAAACCATAGTAAATTTCTTCGAGGGTGATGACACTTAAGTAGGGAGGCACAATTATTTGTAGGATGGGTTAGCGGTAGCGTAACCCATGCGGGAGTTGGGTTTCATGCTTCAACCCAACCTACGTTCATCTTATATTTAATTCCACCCACCTACTTAAGGCAATCGATGAAACTTCTCTACTCCATTGCAGCACGCCGGCATTAGGTTGGGGACGTGCTAACTCGCTGATCATGTTAGTATCACACAGGAATGTCATTTAAGCTTTCTGCAAATGGATTAGAACGATCTTGGCGAGGAGGAACTTCTATAGTATAGTTTTCTTCAGCACAAATTTGTCGCAATTCTGCTAAAGCTTGGAAACGAGGTCTATACTGATACTTTCTTCCGCAAAATAGCCCTAAAAGTCCTGCCCGATCAGGATTTCACGATTCTATAAGCAAAAATTATCACACAAAGTCGAGAAGAGCCAATCTGTTTGAGTTTCATGTGCAACTAATTTCTTCTCTAAGAGCAATCTTTCTTCTTCAGAAAGGGATTGGATAATTTGGACGAGAGATTCAATCAATTTGGCATTCATGTTTTTTTCCTCTTTCCACTCATATTTCTGCTCCCCAAAACGAAAAGATAACTGCTGTATTTAAATTTTTACAGTTTATTTTAAATAAATCAAGAGATTTAACCCCGGAATCGTGCGCGAGAGAGTCCAGATAAGGAGAGTAATATAAAAGATGCCGATACCCCATTGATACCAAACTAAAAAAGAAATGATAGCGGGTAATTCTTGATCGCGAACTCGCCAATCATTAAAGCCTAATTTTAGCAAATTATTGAGACTTAAATCGTAATAATTTAACCAATTCCAACGCTTTTGCCAAGAAATAGGAGTATAACGATCGCGAAAGAGGGGAAATTCGGGAACCACGGGTAAACGGGTGATTAATAAGCGTAATTGTCGCATACTACCATCTTGCAGGAAATAGGAACTATCCATTAAATCGTGATAGCGTCCCTGACGATAAAGTTCGATAATTAAAATTAAGGGTAATGGGACAAGAATTAGGGCAATGGCTGTTAAAGTTAGTAGGGGACGACTGGCAGATTGCAGGATATTAAACACACCTGAAAGGGTGAGAATAATATAGCTAGTTACCATACAAAAGATTTCATAACGATTAGGAATTACCGGTTTAGGAGTGAGACGACGCACGCGATCAATTAACCAAAATAAACAGCCAAAATAGGCAAAAATTATGATTCCTGTACCGAAAACTAAACTAAAATTTGTACCATCTTGACTTAAGAGTAATAGTAAAGCAAGGAAAGAAGTATGCAGAAAATCAGCTAACCAAGTGAGGTTAATTAGGCGAATAATTGAGATATTATTCAGTTTTTGTTTTAACTGTTTAAATCGCAATTTTTCGGTTTTGTATTCAATTTGATTGGCATCGGCAATTTGTTCTAGGGAGCGAAAATTACGAACTAAATTTCTTAAAACTGTTTCATTTCCTGTTAAGTTTGGTAAATAAATTGCTTGACCAATTACTCCTCTATCTCCTAGTATTTTCGCTTTATCGGAATCAAAAGCTAATCCCGATACACTCAAATAACTATTTTTAGTAAAAGTGGAATTACTAAAATCTACCTGATCTAAAAGTTTCAGATCTTGAAAACTAACTACACCATTAAAATAACTAGACCGAAAAGCACCCGATTTTTCAAAAGTGGCATTTCTAAAGGTTAATAAACTTAAAAATCTACTCTTAGAAAATATCGAACGATCTCGCCATTGACTTTGGGAAAAATTGGCTTCTTTTTCCCAGAAAGTACGGGTAAAATCTGCGGTTTTATCGTATTTGGTTTGATCAAAATAAGCTTCGGCAGTAAAATGACTGCGATGGAAGTTAGTAATACTTTTAAAATGTGCCGTGCGAAAGATAGCTTTATTTAAAAATTGACTTTGACTAAAATTTACATCTCCCATAAAAGTGGCTTTGGTAAATTTCGCTACCCTAGCAAAACGAGATTCTACCCAATTACTTTCACGACTAAATTTTGCTTCCATTGCTTCGACAATTTGCAGAAAAAAAGTCTTAGAAAAGTCCACTTCTCCCATAAATACGGTTCCGGGCAACTTCACAGGTCCACGAAATACTGTGACATTAAAAACTGGTTCATCGCTATCGAATAAAAAATTTTCGTCCTGTTGTAACAACTGTTCTTCCGTGGGTGATAATAAGGTAGCGAGAGCCACTTTTGTTAAAGGAGTCGGTAAACCCAGACGGGAAGCGATAAAATTGCCTTGAATTAAGGAATTACTAAAATCTAAACCTAGGGGTTGTTTAGCGCGATTAATTTGACCTTGAATCTGTTGATAAAATTGTTCTTGCAGTTCCTTATTTTCATCGCGGATATCGATAACCAAATTGGCTAAATCGATGGTAGTCATCCCTTCTTTAAGGACGGGTGCGCTTAAACGTTCCTGCAATAAAGTTACTGTTAAAGGAAGTCTATCCATTACTGCCAAACTAGGGAGAGAATGTACAGAGAAAAACAGAAAAACAATGATTAATAACCAGCAGCCTTTCAACAACACACCCACGACAGTTATTTTCCTAAACAAGCTTGGATAGCCATTTCTAAATCCTCTTGGTTTAAATCGGTGATAACAAAGACTTCCTGCACACTTTTTCCTGTCCTCGCAATCACCTTAAAACCACCACGAATTGGTACTGATATCCGCAATTGTAACCGCGGACAATGACCTTTTGAGCGAGAAAGTACCCCCGGGGTGACAGTGGTGATTCCTTGATAGGTAATTAACTTTTCTAATACCGCAATCAACCCCGGAATATGAGTAGAATGATTCCAAACTAAACGACCATTATTCATAATTATGCGGCCTCTAGAGGAGCCATAGTTAATCCTTCCCGTCGCAATTGTTGGTGATAAAGTTCCGCTTGTTCTTGGGGACCTGTCCAGACAATTGCTTGTCCTTGGTAGTGAACTTGATTAGTTAATTCCCAAGCTCGATCGGTAGTCATATCCGGGATATATTTAATTAAACAATTGGCCACATGATCGAAGGTGTTAAAGTCATCGTTGAGAACAATAACTTTATAGTTGGGATAAGTCTTTTTGACAACTTGGGTGGACTTATCTAAGGTGGTACTGGGTGCGCTGGCCATAAAAGTTACAATAGGTCAAGGTTTTTGCAATTAAATTCGAGCATTTTGACAACAATTAAGCGGCAAAAGCCACAGAATTATTATTCAAAACCCGGTGATAGTAATTTAATAATTGTTTGCTGGCCGCTTGCCATGCCCATTTTTCCGCTTCTAGGCGCGCATTTCGTCGTAATTCCTCTCTTTCTGCCTTGGCGGTTAGTAATCTCCGGGTGGCACTAATTAAACCCTTCTCATCCCTAGGATCGAAGAGATGACCATTAACTCCATCGGTGACAATATCGGGAATTCCCCCCGAATTTGCCGCCACCACCGGACAACCGGCAGCCATGGATTCTAAAAGTACCAAACCGAGGGTTTCTGTGCGTGAGGGAAAAAGAAAAGCATCTGCGGAAGCAAAAGCGGAGGCTAATTCTAACCCCTGTAAATAACCGACAAAATGGGTATTTGTGTCGGCAAAATGACTTGTTAAAGCTTCCCGATGGGGACCATCTCCCACAATGGCAAATCTTGCTTCGGGAATCGCTTCTAATACTGGTTTAATGCGATCGATTTCTTTTTCGGCCGAGACTCGACCAACGTATAATAAGAGAGGACTATCGGGGTTGTTTTGGGATAATTTCAGTCTCATAGCCGGGGATTTTAAATGAGGTTGAAATAATTCCGTATCGACTCCCCTTTGCCAAAGCTCTACCTTTTCAATGCCACGACTAGATAATTCTTGCACCATAGCAGTGGAAGTACAGAGATTTAAACTTGCTTGATTGTGGGCCAATTTTAATAATTCCCAGAGTAATCCTTCTAGGGAACCTAACCCGTAGTGTTGTAGGTATTGGGGGAGATGGGTATGATAGGAAGCGACGAGGGGAATGTTCATAGTTTTGGCAAAATAAATGCCTCCCACCCCTAAAATAGCGGGGTTAACCACATGAATAATATCGGGTTTAAACCTCTCTAAAGCTTGACCGACTGAAGGCCGGGGGAAAGCCATTTTTAATTCCGGATATAGGGGTAGGGGAATCCCTGTAACTCCATGAATTTTAGCACCTTTGTAATCCTTTAAACCGCCATCGGGAGAGAAAACTAATACCTGATGACCTAATCTTTGTAGGTGGTCAACGGTATGTTTAAGACGGGTGACAATTCCATCGATTTTCGGTAAGAAAGTTTCTGTAAAAAGAGCAATTCGCATAGAGAAAACAAGATTAAGTAATAATTAAGGACACCTGAAGGCAATTAACTCCCCAATTAATCATAGATCAGAAAGGCCAAAGGTTTTAATCACTCGATCGCTACCTTCGATAACCACCGTCGCTCGATAATTATCGCCGATTTCTCCTGTCCATAATTGCCATTCCCCCGCCACATTGTCTAATTTTAAGGGATTGAGGCCTACTTCCACTCGATCGAGTCCCCCGCTAATTCCCGTTCCCAGTGCCTTTAAATAAGCCTCTTTTGCCGTCCATAACTGAAAAAATAGCTTTTCCTTCTCGACGGACTTTTCAACCAGATCATGTTCCCTAGCACAAAAAAACCTTTTTGTCAAGCTATTTAAATCTTTCATGTCCCGCATTTTCTCTAAATCTACCCCGATGCGACTGGTTAAAGTCAAGCCACAGATTGCCATCTCTTCGGAATGGGAGAGATTAAACTGCAATTGGTAGTTAATACTCGGTTTTCCCCGTTCACTGTAGATAAACTCGATTTTTTTGGGACTTATCGCCAAATATGACCCTAAAATCTCCCGTAAACACCCCCTAGCCACCAAAAAACGCCGCTTGTGTTGGGGAAAATGGTAACGATTAGCTCTAATTATTTCATCTTCCGAGAGCAAAGAAGCCAGTTTTTCTAGTCTGTCCCCAGAGGGATCGAGACTGATAAAATAAAGATGAACCTCATCGGTAGATATAAACATTAAACTCAGAAGCGTTCAAATAATTAATTATCGGTAAATTTTACCGTAAAATGAGAATTGCCGACTCAAGAATTTATCCACCTTCTAACTCTTGACTTTGCAGCACACCTATGAACTTTTTTCATACTGAAGACCACCTCCAACAGTTCGGTACAGATATTTTAGAAACAACTTGGCGAGAATTTCCCCAATTAGCTCAAGAACAAATTGCCCTAACTTGGATAGTATATGATCCTCCCGTTATCGTCAACACGGGGGGAGCAATTTCCCACGAAGAATTCTGGAAATATTCCCCCCGCGGATTTAGCTATCGCGGACAAGAAAGAACCTATCCTGCTAGTTTAGTGAAATTATTTTATCTAGTAGCAATTCATGAGTGGTTAGAAGGGGTAATGATTGCCGAAAGCACCGAATTAAATCGCGCCATTCGTGACATGATTGTTGACTCTAGTAATGATGCTACCAGTTTAGTTGTAGATCTGGTCACGGGAACCACTAGCGGTCCAGAAATTGCCGCCGGTCCCTTTGAAACTTGGAAGCAACAACGCAACATAGTTAATCGTTATTTTCAATCCCTAAATTGGCCAGAATTAGCGACAATTAACGTTAATCAAAAAACTTGGTCCGATGGTCCCTATGGACGTGAACGCACTTTTTTAGGGGAATTAATGGAGAATCGCAATATGTTAACTAGCAATGCAGTGGCGCGTTTAATTCATACTATTGTCGGGGGGATTGCTGTTTCTTCCCAACGTTCCCAAATGATGATGTCTTTACTAAAACGTAGTCTTAATCCTGCTGATTGGACAAGTCAAGGAGATGATACACAAATCTTAGGATTTCTCGGACAAGGATTACCAGAAAATAGTCAAATTTGGTCAAAAGCTGGTTGGACAAGTCAAGTACGTCACGATGCAGCCTATATTGAAATTCCCCATCATACTCCCTATCTCTTGGTAGTATTTACCGAGGGAAAAGATAACAGTCAAAATCGTTCAATTTTACCTTTTATTTCCCAGAGAGTAGCCGAGAAAATTATGCAGATTAATTAATTGAAGCTGTCAGTAGGATGCTTTTTAGATAAACATCCTACTGCAATAAACCCGTAAATTGACTGATATTCATCTCAATATGTAGCTTTTCTGGGATAGATGGGGTTCGTTCTTGCAGCTGAAATACCCGATTAAGTAAGGATTTAGTCTGTGCTTCACCTTGACGAGAAGGGCTGTCATCATTTAAACTAACAATAAGTTGTTCTTAAGTATTTCCTCAAATGTGTGACTTTCAATCCTCACTATTGTCATAACGAAAGGGAAGTGGAGAGTAAATTAATCGTCCAGTATTTACTCCCCAAACTAGGCTACAATGCCGAACATTGGTATCAACAAGTTAGCTTCGGTAAAGTACGCTTAGATTTCCTTGTTTCCGCTCAAAAACCTATCAATAAAAAGCAGTTTTTATCCTCTCACTGTCTAGTTATCGAAGCTAAAAACCCCAGAGAAAAGCTGAATAATCATCGTCACCGCTTAGGTTATTATCTCAACTACTTTAAAGTGCAGTGGGGTTTATTAACCAATGGTTATGAGATTCTACTTTATCAAAGGAAACCCGATAAAATTTATTTAGTTTTTAGATGTTCTGGGTTAGAAATTGCCTCTCACTTAGAACAGTTAAAATCTCTGATTGGCTACGAAACCTTATCCCTAGGCATTCAACCGCTCAATTCTCCAACAATCAACAACAGAAATCCCATGAAAACCATCGCAATTTATCATCATAAAGGTGGTGTTGGTAAAACCACCGTCGCTACCAATCTAGCGGCAGCTTTGAGTAAAAAAGGTAAGCGAGTATTATTGATTGATATTGATGCTCAAGCTAATAGTACCTTTGCCGTTGGTTTAATTAAGTTTCAATTCGATGATGACGATGATTTAAAAGATAAAAACGTCTTTCATTTGCTAGATAACAGTAACCGCATTTTTATTGAGAATATCGTCAGAAAGTCACAAGGATTCAATCATCCAGAAATTGATGTTATTCCCTCTCACATATCTTTAATTGCTAACCAAGCTAAAATTAAAGATAATGCAGCGGTATTTGCTAGATTGGCAAGAAAATTAGAGAAAGTAAATAATCAATACGATATTGTAATTATTGATGCACCTCCCGCACTTGATTTATATGCACGCATTGCTTTAATTGCCGCTGATTATCTGATAATTCCTTCTGATCTTAAACCGTTTTCTAATCAAGGATTAGATAGCGTTAAAAACTTTGTTCAAGAGGAAATCAATGAAAGTCGTGGAGATTTGGGCAAACCAACACTACAAATTTTAGGCGTTTTACCTTCCAAAATTTCCACCCATGCTCAATACTTAAGATATAATTTTCCCAAACAAAAACAAGTGATTCCAGACAAATATAGTTTACACTTGATGGAATCAACTATCTCGGAAAGAATGCCTTTATCTCGCTGTATAAATCAATACGTTACCGTGGGAGATTTAGAAATTCCTGCCCCCCAATCTATAATGGATTATGCCGAAAATCAAGCTGATGCGGGAGTATCAGCAGCAGAATTTGAAGCCTTAGCAATTGAAGTTTTAGCTAAAATAGGAGTTAAATAAATGTGGAAATTTTTACGAGTCGATATTACTGATATTAATCCTTCCGTTGCCAGAGAAACTTTCTCTGAAACTGAATTGGAAAATTTAGCCAATCTTATTATTGAAATGGGTGGACTTATTCGCCCTGCTATTCTCAAAAAAGCTGATAATAAAAAAGTTGATGAACGTTATAATATTATCAGTGGAGATTTAGAATATTATGCTTCTGTCATCGCTAATAAGAAAGTTCCTGACATCGAGATGATTAACGCTTTTGTGGTTGATAAAGAAGCGGAGAATATTGCTTTACAGCAAATGCAGTTATTATCTCCAGATAAAATAATAGATAATCCTCTAGAATTGAGGATGAGTAATCTTGAAAAACGATTAGAAACCCAGTTACAAGCAATCCGAGAGGAGTACCAAAAAGAAATCAAAAGACTGGAAGAAAAAATTAATGATATTGTTTTTCCTCCTCCTCCTCCTCCTTCTTCTAAGTCGATTTTAGAGCTTTTGAATACCTGTGATTATAATCAACTTATAAAGGCGGGAATAAATAAACCAGTTACTGGAAATTTTCTAAAAAGGCAAAAAGATAAGCCATTTAGTTCTCTAAATGATATCGTTGCTGGAGTGCAAGGGATGGGAGAAAAAACTCTGATCAAATTAATGGATTATTTATTGACTTCTAATTGATGTTTGTGGGTGTGTTGAGCTACTTTAACACACCCTACCGATCGATGTTATAATAATGGAAGATCAGTAAAAAAGCCTGATCCGATAGCGGGCAAAGATTAACAAGAAGACGGTTGAAAAGAGAAAACTTATGACAACTACCCCAGTAATTGCTGCTTCTTTAACAATTCCCCCCCTAGAAAACGGCGATAAATTAACTCGATGGGAATTTGAACGACGTTATCAAGGGATGCCCCATCTCAAAAAAGCGGAATTAATTGAAGGAATTGTTTATATGGCATCTCCCTTGAGAATTACCCAACATGGTGAACCCCACGCGCATATTATGTTATGGTTGGGTTTTTATAAAGCTTTTACCCCCTATCTGCAATTAGGGGATAATTGTACCGTGAGATTAGATATTGATAACGAACCCCAACCGGATGCCCTATTAAGAATTGAAAAGGGAGGACAATCGACAATTAGTCAAGATGATTATGTAGAAGGCGCGCCGGAATTAATTGTCGAAATTGCCGCTTCTAGTGCTTCCTACGATGTGCATCAAAAATTAAATGTCTATCGTCGCAATCAAGTCCAAGAATACCTAGTCTGGCGGTTTTATGAACGAGAATTTGATTGGTTTCGGCTACAGGCAGGAGAATATATTAAACTAGAACCCGATAGTGATGGCATAATGCGCTCCCAAATCTTCCCCGGTTTATGGCTAGATAAAAACGCTTTATTAATGGGCGACTTAGGAAAAGTTTTAGTGATTTTGCAGCGGGGTTTAGAAACAACAGAACATCGAGATTTTGTCAATAAATTAACTGCCAATCACAGCTAGATTTTAAAATCAGAGAAATGTTTTCTCTCAAGCGTTCTATAATATGGGAGAAACGAATTTGCTCAAACTAATGGATTATTTATTGACTTCTAATTGATGTTTGTGGGTGTGTTAAACTACTCTAACATCTCCTACCTATCGATGTTATAATAATAAAAGATGACTAAAAACTGGTGATCTAAAAGCTGGCAAAGATTAACAAGAAGACGGGTGAAAAGAGAGAACTTATGATAACTACCCCAGTAATTGCTGCTTCTTTAACAATTCCTCCCCTAGAAAACGGCGATAAATTAACTCGATGGGAATTTGAACGACGTTATCAAGCAATGCCCCATCTCAAAAAAGCGGAATTAATTGAAGGAATTGTTTATATGGCATCTCCCCTCAGATTTGAAAGTCACGCCGAGCCTCATGCTAATATTATCGGATGGTTAGCTCTCTATAAAGCGGCGACTCCTGGTGTTAGATTGGGTGATAATGCCACCGTGAGATTAGATATTGATAACGAACCCCAACCGGATGCCCTATTAAGAATTGAAAAGGGAGGACAATCCATAATTAGTCAAGATGATTATGTAGAAGGCGCGCCAGAATTAATTGTCGAAATTGCCGCTTCTAGTGCTTCCTACGATGTGCATCAAAAATTAAATGTTTATCGTCGCAATCAAGTCCAAGAATACCTAGTCTGGCGGTTTTATGAACAAGAATTTGATTGGTTTCGGCTACAGGCAGGAGAATATATTAAACTAGAACCCGATAGTGATGGCATAATACGCTCCCAAATCTTCCCCGGTTTATGGCTAGATAAAAACGCTTTATTAATGGGCGACTTAGGAAAAGTTTTAGTGATTTTGCAGCGGGGTTTAGAAACAGCAGAACATCGAGATTTTGTCAATAAATTAACTGCCAATCACAGCTAGATTGTAAAATTAGACGGGTGCATCTCACATCTGCAAAAATACGGACAATCAGCAATTATTAGTGACTCTTAAATTATTACAAATATATCAGCAGCTGCCTGCCCACCGAAAAACTAATGCGCGGGGGGTTTGGGGGCGGCGCCACGCCCCCAACGGGGGGTTTGGGGGGTAGAACCCCCCAAAGGCTTGGATTGAGTGATAAAATCGGAAGTAATGACCAACTTTAGAAGATAGTTTCCCTTTAAAAATCCCAACTCAGTAGATTTACAAAAATGAGATGCACCCAATTAGACAGTTATTCTTGATCCACTGTCTTATAATTACAGAAAGAGTATTTTTGAATTGAATTTGTTCTTAACTGTACCCCAATAATCTCGCTCCTGATAATCTTCTCATCACCTTACTTTATGTCAAATCTAATCCTTTTCTGGCATCGTCGCGATTTACGTCTCTCGGACAATATTGGACTTAGTAAAGCTAGGGAACGTAGTCCGAAAATTATCGGGGTTTTCTGCCTCGATCCTGCTATTTTAGAAGGGGATGATATCGCCTCTGCGAGAGTTGCCTATCTCCTCGGTTGTCTAGAGGAATTAGCCAAAAATTATCGCCAAAAAGGTAGTCAATTACTGATTATTCGCGGCAACCCCAGTCAAACACTCGTCAACTTAGCCAGCAATTTATCAGCAAAAGCAGTTTTTTTTAACCTCGATATTGAACCCTACGCGCGTCAACGGGATCAACAGGTAATTGCCGCTTTACAAACAAAAGGAATTGAGGTAGAAACCTTCTGGGATCAACTTCTCCACGCTCCAGGGCAAGTCCTCACCCTCTCAAAAAGCCCCTACACCGTATATACTCCTTTTTGGAAAAATTGGAGCCAATTAGCCAAAGCCAGCCCCACAACCCTAGAAAACCTGCAAGGATTAGACGAAAATGAGGGGGAGAAACTCACAGAAACTATTAATTTACCAACCCTAGAAAATTTAGGTTTTACTTGGCAAAATCCCTTACCCCTCACCCCCGGAGAAAAGGCCGCTAATAGCAGATTAGAAGAATTTTGTCAAGGGGTTATTAACAATTATCAAGAAGATCGTAACTTCCCCGCTGTTGATGGCACCTCGCGCTTGAGTGCCGCTTTAAAATTTGGCGCGATTGGCATTCGCACCATTTGGACGGCAACCCTAGAGTTATTAGAAAATTGCCGCGCCCAGGAAGCAAAAGATGGTATTATCACTTGGCAGCAAGAGTTAGCCTGGCGGGAATTTTACCAGCATTGTCTCTATTTTTTCCCAGAATTGGCGGTCGGTGCTTATAGAACAGAATTTCGTCATTTTCCTTGGCAGGATAACGAAGAACATTTTCAAGCTTGGTCTGAGGGAAAAACCGGCTATCCCATCGTTGACGCGGCGATGCGACAATTAAATGAAACAGGATGGATGCACAATCGTTGTCGCATGATCGTGGCGAGTTTTTTAACCAAAGACTTAATTATTAACTGGCAAAAAGGCGAAAAATACTTCATGCAGAAACTTTTTGATGGCGATTTAGCCGCTAATAATGGTGGTTGGCAGTGGAGTGCCTCTAGTGGTATGGATCCGAAACCTTTAAGAATTTTTAATCCCGCTAGTCAGACACAAAAATTCGATCCAGAAGGGGAATATATTCGTCAATGGTTGCCGGAATTAGCTTCCGTAGATACGGAATATTTAGTAACCGGGAAAATCCCCCATTTAGAAAGACATCGTTGTGGTTATCCTGAGCCAATTGTCGATCATAATCAACAACAAAAAGAATTCAAACGACTCTATAGTAATCAGAAGCTAAAACGGTAAAACTAGCTACTTTTGACCGGCTTTAATCTGGTTCCAAACATCCTCTAAACTTAGATATAACACAGGCACAACAATTAAACTCAACAGGGAAGAAGTGACTAAACCTCCCACAATTACCATCGCCATGGGTTGCCGCAATTCCGCACCAGTACCCAATCCCAAAGCGATCGGAATCATGCCTAAAATTGTCGAACAAGTGGTCATTAAAATCGGTCTTAACCTAATCATTCCCGTTTCTAAAACCGCTTCCTCCCGACTCCAACCCTGTTGACGCAATTGGTTAGTATAATCCAGCAATAACACAGCGTTTTTATCAAGTAATCCCAAGAGGAAGATAAACCCGATCAGAGAAATCATACTAAACTCACTACCCGTTACCAATAACCCCAACATTGCCCCCACAATCGCTAAAGGTAAACATAAAGCGATGACGATAGTTTCTAACAGTCTTCTGAATAATAACCATAAAACTCCTAACATTAAAATTGTCGCTAGGATTAAAGTGCGACCAAAACTGCCCAAAACATCGCTACTTTGAGAAGAAGTACCCCAACGCTGTAAAGTTATCCCTTCCGGTAAAGGAATCCCTTCAATTTTAATGGCCGCATCTTCTAATCCTAAATCCGGACTAAGATTAGCACTGAGAAAAATCGCCTGTTGACCATTTAAACGCTCGATCGCCAAAAAATCCCCCCGCTCATTTAATCTAGATGATAGGGAAATATCCTTTAAACCGGCGATTTTAGCGGACTCAACCCGCAATTTCTCGGCACTATCGCGCAATAGCTTGAAATCATCGCTTTTAATCGCAATTTGGATCGGCTTTTCCGCTTCCGTCTGCACAAAAGGAATGTCCTCGATACTGACATTCACCCCTCTAATTGTCGGTAAAATTTGCCGAATCCGTTGCTGCACCGCACTGGTGTGAGATTTACGATCGCTCTTCAGTTTAATGTGAATTTTGCCACGATTCGGCTCACCCCGTAAACCGGCGATCATAAAAGTCGATTCCACTTCCCCATCCCGCAAAATCGGCGCTTCTAATTTGCTGCCATCGCGGATAGTGCGACGCAAAAGAAAACTTTCGGGAGAACTCGCTAACTGGGAAATCCAAGCGAAACTATCGCTAGAACTCTTAGCCGTCGGTTTATTAGGACTAATTTGCGTTATTTTCGGCAAAGGAGAAGTATAAACCAGATTAAACTCGCCGCGATCGAGTCGGGGAATAAATCCCCTAGAAATAAAAGGAATCAGGGCAATACCCGCAAAAAAGGTAATTAGGGCAATAGCAATGACCAGCAAACGATGACGCAATGACCAGTTTAAGAGCCGTCGATAGGCGTTCTCAATCGGTCGCTTTTGTTTCGTCATTTTTGCCCGTGACTGCGGTTTCAGCCAATATAATGCCAAAACTGGCGATAAGGTTCTGGCGATCAACAGAGAAAAAATCACCGCAGCCGAGACAGTTAAACCGAAGGGTTGGAAAAACTGTCCCACCGCACCCCCCATAAAAGCGACGGGTATAAACACGGCAACAATGGTTAAAGTGGAAGCAGTGACAGCTAATCCGATCTCCCTTGTCCCCTTGAGTGCCGCATTTTTCGGGGTTTCCCCCGCGTCGATTAAACGGGAAATATTCTCCACATCAACGATCGCATCATCCACGACAATGCCGATTACCAAAGCCAGGGCCAGCAGCGTCAGGGTTTCCAGATTAAACCCATAGATGGCCATGATAATGAAAGTCCCCAAAAGAGATAGGGGGATAACCAGAGCAGAAATGATTGTAGCGGCGAAACTGCCTAAAAATATCAATATCACCAGCACCGACAGCAAAACTGCCAAAAGTAAATCATCGATCGTGCCTTGTAGGGCAGCGCGAATATATTCCGCTTGGGTTTCAGCTAAAATTATCTTGACATCGGGCAGTTTTTGTGCTATGTCTTTAACCAGTTTTTCTGCTTGGGCGGCCAGATCGAGACTATTGGCAGCACCTTGTTTGATTACCTGCACTGCGATCGCCTCTTGTCCGTTAAAGCGCACCAGCGTGGGCAATGGTCGGGTTAAGCTTTTATGGGGATTATCTTCCCTAACTGTACCTTGACCGAGTAAATTAACTTTAGCCGTACCTTCGAGAGCTTTTAAGGGCGGAATTAAATTATCTTGGGCGATTTGGCTTAATTCTTCCAGAGTTTTCTGCTCACTCACCAGCGCATAGGTGACTGTTGCCGACTCATTTAAATCAACGGGGATAACTTCTGTGGTAGCTTGAGGGGGTAAAGGGACTTGCGAGATAGCCTGTTTAACTGCTGCCGTGGCCTTGTCTAAATTTGTGCCAATTTTAAAGAAAACGCTGATTACTGACTGTCCGGGGGAAGTAGTCGAGGACACATCGCGACAACCGGGGAGAGAGAAAAGGGGATTTTCTAGGGGTTTAGTTAATTGCTGTTCCGTGGTGATAGCAGTAGCTAAATCCGCTTGAGCGTTAATTATTACGACTGGAAAGCTGATATCGGGGAAAAGAGCGTATTTTAGGGAACTAAAAGCCAAAATTCCCGCCACGGCCACCGCTAACCAGAAAGCAATGGTTAACCTCGGGGCATTAATCGCTATTCGAGAGATATTCAGACGTTCTCGCCATGATTCTTTCATCTTTGTTGAATAAGTGGGGTGTGGGGTGTGGGGTGTGGGGTGTGGGGAGTTTTCTCAGTGAACTGATAACTGATAACTGATAACTGACTCCTAACCCAATGGTAGATGTGGGATTTTTGCAGGAGTTCTATTTTCCGACAAAGATAAGTAAAAATTATTTATTGACTGCAAAAACTTGAGAATATTTAAATTAACATTTCGCAATATTTATAAATTCTTAAGAATTAATTGAGAAAGATTTTTATTTAACAACGATGTTGCAGTGGTAACAGCGATTTGATAAAATTTCATAATCGGTTATTCTGTGCTTTTTTGGGCAGCAATGGTTGAAACCCTTGCCAAACCTAGAAGGTTATCCTAATTAAGACGGGTAAATCAGTCAATTTCACCAGCAACGATGATCTTTTTTTTATGTAGTTTTATTGCAAAAAAAAAGTTTTTTTGACAAAAAGCACAAAGTATGATAGTCCAAACGTATTTCTGGCTGCGAGTAATTATTGCAGAGTGGGGAAGTGGGGAAGTGGGGAGACCACTTCGTGCGCGTTGCGGGGGGAGAATAAATAAAAGCAATCTCCTGTCTCCGAGTCTCCTGACTCCTGTGAATTGTCCTAGGAGAGAAACTTAACCAACTCCTCTAATTTTTGCCAAGCTAACCCACTGGCTAAAATCTCGCGTGCGAGAGCGAAACCAGCAGCATGATCGCCAAAAGTGACCTTTGCTGCCACCTGTAGGGCAAGAGAGGCATTAATTGCCACAGCATCCCGTTGAGCCGGCGTTCCACCCCCTTGCAGGACATTTTTGAGTATTTCGGCATTTTCTGGCACTTCCCCGCCTTTAAGGGCATTTAAACTAGCTCTGGGGATAGAAATTGACAAAGGATCGATTGCCCCAGAAATCACCTCACCATTATTTAATAAAGCCATATCGGTCAGATCTCCTAACCCCACCTCGTCGAGTTTTTCCCGGCCGTGAACAATAATCGCCTTTGGGGTTCCCATTTGTGCTAAAGCCGTGGCCATGGGGGTGAGAAATTGCCGGTCATAAACCCCGATAACTTGACCTGTGGGACGGAGAGGATTAACTAGAGGGCCAAGAAGATTAAAAACCGTGCGAACTTTCAGGGTTTTGCGGAGATTAGCCACACTTTTCAGGGCTGGATGCCAACCGGGGGCAAAAAGAAAGGTCACTCCCACCCCATCTAAAGCCGCCGCTACTTTCTCGCTAGGGGCGCTTAAATTAACCCCAAGATATTCTAGAACATCGGCCGAACCGACCTTGCTGGAAGCCGAGCGATTGCCGTGTTTAGCCACTTTTACGCCCCCGGCGGCCGCCACAAAAGCCACAGCAGTGGAAATATTAAAAGTGGAGGCCCCGTCACCGCCGGTGCCACAGGTATCGATAACGGGAGTAGTATGGGGTTTAGGGTCTTCTAAGCGAGATTGTTGCCGTAAAACTCCGGCCATTCCCGCTAATTCCGCGGCCGAGACTCCTTTTGCTTGCAAAGCCGCTAAAATCGCCCCCGATAAAACTTCCGGAATCTGGCCGTTTAACCATCCAGTCATTAATTCTTCAGCTTGGTTAAGGGAAAGGGATTTTCGATCGAGTAGTTGCTGCAGTAGGTTTGGCCAGTCTTGAGTGGTCATCGCTGTTCCATTGGTGTCGGGATGGGGCGATATACTATCATAGCGGTTTGTCTGGAGAATCGATCGCCCCTAGGAATTTTTACTTTAAATCGAGCAAACCCTGTTCTTTTAACTTGGGATTAAAACGAATTTCCATCTGTACTCCCCGTTTTTCTAGGGTTGATAAAATATCGTTTTCTACTCGTCTGGATACCTGTTTTAATAACTTGATTTGCCCCAATTCGTCAGCACTTTGATAAAATTCTTTTTCTGTCTCAGTCATGGTTAATTTAGCATCAATTGGTTCTGTCCAGAGTTTTTCATTGCCGATTACTGCCTGACTTTCTCTTAGCCAAGCTTGTTTAATCGATTCGAGAATAGTCCGATTAGGACGCTCAATCAACTGTATTTTTAGCCAATAACAAGCTTGGGGCTGTCGGGCAAGATGTTGTTTTAAACTGAGATAAATATCACGAGAATAGCCGACAAACTCTAAGACTTGTTCTCGATCAAAAATGGCATAAACCCCGATTTTCCCCTGGAAATCAGCACAGATATTACCCGTGGCATCTAGGTAGGGAATATATTCTAATTGTTCGAGATTAGCAAAAGTATCAGGCTCATTCATAATTAATCGTCGATAATTGGTTGGAGATATATAAATTATACCTAAGTTTGAATTTTATATTCCGGGCTGTGGCTAACCTACTATGGTAAATTAACAGTTAGACTGACAGTTTATCTGCCCAGGAGTAACCTAAAGGTTAATGGAGGCGGTGTGATCGTTTTCTGATTCTGGAAGGGTAAGAAGTTGACCGTTTTTGACAAGAGGTACTAGGAGCAAGTGTTAGTAAAGTTAATATTGATCAACTGCTTACCCTTTAAAATTGTGCCAAAAAGTTTTAGGCTAAATTAGTCCCCAAAAATGATCAATTCTCAATGCCTACTGGTTCTCTTAACGAAATTGTTCACGCGGCCCTAAGTGGTCAAGTGGTTTCTTTTCCCACGGATACAGTTCCCGCTTTAGCGGTTTCTCCCCCCTATTCTTCCCTGATTTTTGCCGCTAAAAAACGGACTTTTGATAAACCCTTAATTCTCATGGCGGCCTCAGCAGCAGATTTATGGGATTATGTCAAGGGAAATCAGGAAGAAAGGGAAATTTGGCAGCAAATGACCGAAAAACACTGGCCTGGGTCTCTAACTTTGGTTTTACCTGCTTCTGAAAAAGTACCAAAAGCTCTTAACCCTAAAAATCCTAGCACGATTGGTATCCGAGTTCCCGCTCATGCGATCGCACGAGAAATTCTTGGTCGAACTGGTGTTTTAGCGACCACAAGTGCTAATCTGTCAGGACAAGAGCCTTTATTGACTCCATCCGCGATTATGACTACTTTTCCCTCGGTGACGGTGTTAGCGCCCACAGAAAGGCAAGCATGGGGAATAATCAATAGTGGACAACCCTCCACCGTCGCGCGTTGGCAATGTCAAGGATGGGATGTCTTACGACAAGGGGCAGTTTTTCTGTAAATATGGACGATATTGACGCTTTAAAACGGGAATTACAGCAAACTCGCCTCGCTTATCACCTGGCTGTGGCAATTAATCACCTCAAAAGCAGTTTTTTGGGACGGGTTGCCCACGAATTGCGATCGCCATTGAGCAGTATGATCAGTCTCCATCAACTGATTCTCGCCGATCTTTGTGAAAGTCCGGCCGAAGAAAGGGAATTTATCGCCCAGGGGCAACTGGCGGGCTGTAAACTGATGGCAATGCTCGATGAGATGATTAATCTCTCCAAACTAGAGTCTGGTACTATACCTCTCGATCAAGAAATTTTTTCTTTAACTAAACTCTGGCAAGATTGGGCAAGTTTAACCTATTTACAGGCAGCTAATAGCAATATTAAGCTTAAATTTAGCCCTTTAACCGATGATATTGCTATTATTGCCGATTATCAACGTTTATCCTCCGCTCTTGTCCTTCTCGTCGATGCAGCGATCACCAACTTAGCGAGCGGCTCTATTTGTATATCGGTAAGCGCCCTTGGCGAGAAAAAAGTCACTATTACCCTAGAATTTCCGGGGGAAATCGCTCTCTGGCAAATGCCAGAAATTTCTCCTTTGAGTTTAGAATCAAAGCCAGAAGAAGTCAAACAATTTACCCAAGCTCTCGGTCTTTCTCCCGGTCTTAAATTCCAGTTAGCGAAAGGCATTATCGAAGTATCGGGGGGGGAAATGAGCTTAGATCAAATCGATAACAATAGTCAGGACAAGCTCACACGGATCGTTTTTTCTTTACCTCGATCGCCGGATAGGAAAACTCCTCGGGATAACGATTAAATAATACCATCGTCGTGGTGGCGTTGCTTTGGAAACCAATGCGCCGGTAAAAATTTTCTTGATTAGTAGTCATCAAATAGACTCTTTCCACCCGATTTATTCGGGGATGGGCCAAGACTGTTTCTACTAATTTACGCCCTAAACCCGCTCCCTGATAATCGGGATGAACGATCACATCCCAAATAGTTGCCCGATAAATGCCGTCGGAAGTGGCCCGAGCAAAACCAATTAATTGCCGCTCATTCCACACCGTCACCACTGGATCACTATAGTCAATTGCGGTTGCTAAATCTTCCAAACGGCGATCGATTGCCCAAAATGCGGTTAAATTAAATAATTCTCGTAGTTGCAATAGATCTATCTTGCTTTTATCCTCGTCAAACTGAATCTGACTACAATCAACCATGATATTTCCTTAGTCTAAGACTAAAAAATAGGAGAAGATATTTTTCCGAGAAAGAGGATTCACGCTCGATCGGACTGATTTATGAGCAATTTCCCCTAATCTATGTGTTTGATTATACTCAATGCCTCAGATAATCTCTAGTTGATTTATCGTGATTTCTTGACAAGTCATTAATCAGTGATCAGTGATCAGTTATCAGTTATGGTTCTTCGGTTTGTGTGATCAGTTTAACTTACTATAGAAGCGATCAATCTTTGTGTCCTCTGTGTCTCTGTGGTTCCTTCTACTCGCTCGCCAGCAGAACTGTATCTTAGAATACATTTTACCCACCAAACCTAAGAGAGCCGTTCTTCGGTTTGTGTGATGCAACGGACAGGGTTATAAGGAATGAAACTCTTACAGAGAAAGACATTTGTCCATTTTTGTCAATTGTTTTCGCTCTAGAACGAACTAATCAATTAAGTCTCTTGCCAAATAAGGATTTAGTCGATTTATGCCCCCCGATCGAACCATACCAAGTAACGAAGAACCTCACTGATTACTGTTTACTGTTTACTGATCACTGAAAAAAGCTTCCCCACACCCCACAGCAATGCTTAACCATCAAAGATCTTCGCCAGTGTCTGTCATTTGTTTAGGGGAAATCCTCTCTGATCTAATTGCCGATCAAAGCGAGCGCTCTATAGAGCAAGTGACTTCTTGGACAACCTATGCCGGGGGTGCGCCGGCAAACGTGGCCTGTGGATTGCGAAAATTGGGCATAAATTCGGCTTTTATCGGTTGTGTGGGCAAAGATCAACGAGGGGAACAGTTAATCGCCTTGCTAGACGCTCTCGGAGTCGATACCACTGGTGTACAGTATCATGCCACCCTACCCACCCGACAAGTTTATGTCACCCGCGATGCTGGGGGAGACAGACATTTTGCGGGTTTTGGCGGCATTAAAACGACGGATTTTGCCGATACTGCCCTTAATGGTGACTTATTAGCCGAAAATATCTTTAAAAATGCCGATTATCTAGTTATGGGAACCCTAGGGTTAGCCTATCCCCCGGCGAGAGCGGCGATGATGCGCGCCCTCGAATTAGCTAAAATTTACGGGGTGAAAGTATTGATCGATATCAACTGGCGGCCGGTTTTTTGGCCTAATCTTGAGGCCGCTGCTGATCGGATTCGAGATTTTATCGTCCAGGCCGATTTGCTCAAATGTAGCGAGGAAGAAGCAGCATGGTTATTTTGCACTGATACCCCCGTCAGAATATCATCACAATACCCCAATTTAGGTGCAATTCTGGTTACTGGCGGCGCAAAAGGTTGTAAATATCATTTAGGCGAAAATAGCGGCACTGTTGAGGCTTTTCTGGGGGAGGTAGTGGATACAACTGGGGCAGGAGATGGCTTTGTAGCTGGTTTTTTAGCTCGTGCTAGTCTTGGAGGCGATCAAATCGGGGAAAATGCCGATTTAGCCCGTAATGCGGTGATTTATGCCTGTGCGGTGGGGGCAATGGTGACAAGGGCGGCAGGAGCGATCGCATCCCAACCGAATCGGGAACAGGTGGAGGAGTTTCTAGCGGCCTTTGATACTAAATCCTGTTTAAAAAGTATAGGATAGAAGGGATGGGGGATGGGGGATGGGGGATGGGGGATGGGGGATGGGGGATAGAGGGGAAACAATCCATAACTGGGTTTTTAAAGTTAGATCGGCAGTTAATCACAGGATTAAAAACGGATTTAGTATGACTCCTAGAAATTATACTAAATCCTGTTTAAAAAGTATAGGAGAGAAGGGATGGGGGATGGGGGATGGGGGATAGGGGATGGGGGATAGAGGGGAAACAATCCATAACTGGGTTTTTAAAGTTAGATCGGCAGTTAATCACAGGATTAAAAACGGATTTAGTATTATTTGCCAGTTTTTTGGTCAAACCAGTCTAAAACCCGATTCCATGCCCACCAGCGATCGCTATCGCCCCACTGACGCTGACAGGATAAACTGCTGATATAACCCACATGACCACCGTGGTTGGTTAAGAGTAGATCGACGTGGGGATTATCAGCGATCGCTGCTTGCAGATCGGGAATAACTGCGGGGGAAAAGAGGGGATCATCGGCCGCGTAGAGGATAAAAGTGGGTTTAGTTAAATAGGGTTGAAAGGGCAAGGGACTACTAGCGGCATAATAGTCATGCACTGTCTTAAATCCTAAGTTTTTAATCACTAATTCTCGATCGAATCCGGCAATCGTGGTGGCGCGAGTAATTGCTTGGGGATCGATATAATCGGGATGAGCTTGATGGATGCGTTTGGCTAACTTGCGTAATTCCCTGGAGATCGCTTTTTCCAAATGTTTCCCCCAGGGATCCTGGACGAGATAGGATAAAGAACGATTAGAGTCTAAATTAGGACAAATTACCGCACCACCACCGATATCGACGGGATCGATCCCCATATCTTCCTGATTCTCTGCCGATTTAATTCCCCACAGGGCTAATTGTCCCCCCAGAGAGTAACCTGTGAACCAAAAAGGAGCAGGACAGCCCATTTTTTGAGCTTGGGCGGCAATATGAATGAAATCTAGCCCTTCATAGATGCCATCGGAGGTGAGAGTCGGGGATAATTCGGCTGTCTTACCGTGGGCGCGCCAATCGAAGAGGACGACTGCGTAGTTTCTCGCTACGGCTTTTCTGCCTAAAATTCTTAAAAACCATTGATTATCTAAGTCTCCCGTGATGCCGTAGGTCCCGATAATGGTTCCCTTCGCTTGTGGGGGAATGGAAAAAATCCCGTAGATGGGGACGGCATTGGCCCCGGTGAAAATGGTTTCTTGATAGACTGGTTCGGGAATAGCGATCGTATTTTGCCAGGTTTCTCGCGCTTTTAGGGACACATAGAGAGTCATGGCAAAACCGTTTTTCAGCAATGGGGGCGGAGTGTAGGTGAGATTATCAGTCTTCGTCCTAGGATGGGCAATCATAGCAGCACAGGGGAATCAAAAAGTCAAGAGGGGGAGACAAAAATTAACTTATCGAAAATTTGGGTTAAAACCCCGTCGTTTTACGACGGCTTTAAGCTACAATAGAAAAAGCGATAACCAAGCTAAAAACTGAACCTTGACCACAGATAGTAGGGGGTTT
>VYKT01000003.1_pt1 | contig 37196 bp, 12 predicted proteins | sample 5114531 | NCBI WGS metagenome assembly VYKT01 (sample SAMN12291797, study PRJNA351875) | freshwater metagenome | isolation source: freshwater lake | place: USA: Michigan, Gull Lake | collected 2011-07-05 | reverse complement strand
TCAGTGGAGACATTGAGAATCTAAGCTGTCTCGTTGAACAAGGAATTTCTAACAGCGATGGGTCAAGAATCCCCCGTCACAGCGTAGCTTGACGGTGGGAGTATGTCAATTAACGAGTAATTTAGATAGTCAACAGCTTAGATAATCGCTTTAAAAGTCAGACAGAGGAATAATTCCACAGGCTTGAATTTTGCTTAAAACGAGGTGAAGTTGCCACAATAACCAATTGCCAACTCTCCAGAAAGCCACGGAGTTTTGATTGTCAGAAGCTTCCGCAGATGGGTAACAAAGATTTTCTTCAAAAATCAACCAATGAACGGGTAAATGACCGAGGGGAGAATTCGGCTCTAATTCAAAGTTTAGTTGCTCATAATTGAGCCATTGACCTTCCTTCCGCCAACCCAGGCGATCGCCAAGTTTCTTTTGGGTTTCATAATCCACTAAACCACCGAGACTAGAGAAAATGGCTTGCTGAATACTAAAACCGAAATGACCATTACTATAATGAAGCCAAAGTTGATCAATTTTTTTCAGATCCGAACAAGGTAATTGAGCAATATCTTGAGGATAAACCTCATTCCAGTAGGTTCTACCCAAAATTTTTAATAGTAGTTGGGTTGTTTGGCGATCGGCCGCTTGCCACTGTTGCTTTCTTAGCAAATCTTGTAATTGATTATAATCAATATCAGCCGATTCTTGAGTTAAGATATTTGGGGAAGTCTGGGGATTTTTAGAAGTAGAAGATTTGTGAAGACTGTTTTGAGTGAATTGAGAGACAACTATTGCCAGGGGAGTTTTTGGGATAGTGTCTTTTTGACAAGCCTCTTGTTCTGCTAAATGAGCAGATAATTTATTGATGGTTTTTTCTAGAGAAATAAATTGTTCTGACCATTCACTTTCATTGAATAAGTAATCATTAAATTGATCAGAGGAAAAAGCCTCTTTTAACCTTGCTTCTTTCTCGTAACCAGTCGCCAGAAAATTTAGCAAAAACTCAGAATTTATTGCTGAATCTGACGTTTCTAAGAGAGCAGGCTGAGGTGGGAAAATATTATCTACCAAATACTTAATTTCTCCAACTGTTGCATAAAATTCTTCATCCACCTTAATCACTTCTTCTATTAATAATTGAAAAGGAGCAAAATAGTCCTGTAAGTAGTTTTCAAAATTAATCGCATTTTGGGCAAGATCAGCAATTTCTTGGCGAACTCGTTGAGATTTGAGTTGATAATGATTTAATTCCTCATAAATTTTGAGTTCTTGAATAATTGCTTGCACAATTTTTTTCTGCTTTTGAGTATCCTCGGCTAATTTCTGAACTCCTTCCCCTAGTAATTTAGTTTTTCTCAACATCAAAAAAGATGTTTTTCCCAGTAGCAAAATTGACCGAAAATTTTCCTGTTTTTCTAGCTTGAGTTGATTGAGAATATTTTGATTATTATTATTTTTAATTTCTAACTTTATTCTCTCGTAGTCTAATATTTTCAATTCTTGATATTTTTGGGAAAATAAAATTTTGAGATTGTCACTGAGTTGGAGTAAAAAACGATAATATCCGTCTTGATAGATTTCTAGTCCATTAATTAATAAATTATAGTCTTTAATTAATAACTGAGTCTCGATCAAGATTTCTTGTTGAGTAATTTTTTCTTTTCGTTTAATAATCTTACCAAAATAGTAATGGTAGCGAACTCCTTCTTGAATTAATTTCCGACGTTCCTTGATGATTTTCTGAAAATTTTTTAAGTATCTATTTTTAAAAACAGGAAGTTGATAGCTTTGCTCATAAATGGCAATTTTTTTATAGGTCATCAGATGTTGAGAGTTCCTATTTAGCATAGCTATCTTAGACCAAAAAATTCCTCAATACTTAGCAATAATCATCCGCTGCCCCCATCTCTTGCAAGAGGGAGCAATACCTAATTAAACATTTTCAACTTCGACAACAACCGGTTCATTTTCAATAACTGGTTCATTTTCAATAACTGGTTCATTTTCAATAACTGGTTCATTTTCAATAACTGGTTCATTTTCAATAACAACTGTTTGAGGACTTTCAGTCGTTGGCTCAGTTACCGTTTCTTGCTGCTTTACTGTCTGTTCTTGATGGTCAGTCAAGTATTTTTTTGTTTTTAATTTCAGGTCATCAGTCAGAGGTAAAGCATCAATTTCAGCCAAAAGTGTTTCCAGGGATTCTTTTTTACTTCGCTCAGTGTAAAAAGCATTCAGAACCGCTTCAATTCCGTACTGAGCAATCGCATCTCCTAGTACAGTAACCAACCCCATCGCTCCAATACCCAGAAAAACTACAAAGGGTTGTCCGAGGGTCACAATTAGCACGATGACAGCAATAATAGCCGAAGCTAAATAAGTACCTGCCACTTTTTTGATAATGTTATCGAGTTCCATAAAAATAACCTCAAATTTCTAGCGAAGGATTAGTTTAATTTTAAAGCAAGGTTAATCTGTCTGTTGATCGCCATCAAGTAAAGCTTGAAGAAAAGGTTCAAGACTTTTGGGACGATAATCGGAAAAAGCCTTTAATCGTTTTACCACACTGTGATGAACAGTGACAACTTTTGTATTGAAATATCGCCATTGCTCACCTCCCAAGGCCGACAATCCTTTAACAGTATTATCGAACTTGATGGTCGGGTCTGGTTTAATTTGGAATTCCTCGGATTCAGAGGTAGTTGAATTAAACTCTAATCCCAATTTTTTGGCTTGATTAATCATCCATTGTAACGGGTAGTCGGAAAGTCCTTGATATTCTTTTTTGCCACCACCTAGACAGGTATGTTCACCGACAAATAAAACTTCTTTGACAACTTGTTCGGGATTTTCGGGATTGGCTTTTATCGGAGTGGAAGGGAAGTTTTTACGTTTTTCATCAATGGCAACAGCATGAAAAGCATTCTGGATAATCGGACTTAATTTTGTATTACTAAATTCATATTTTTTATGATAAAACTTAGCCAGGGGAAACCAAGGAGTTAAATCGGGAATACCAAAATTGCCAACTGTATCCCAACAACCTAACATCTTGACTGGAATACGATCTTGAAAATCTTCCTTTTCTGTCTCAATTTTTTTAGCATTAGCGGCACGAAATTGTTGAGCTTTGGCACTATCGGAACTAACGGTGTGGTCTCGATAGAGTTGATAAGCTAGGGGAATTTCTTTAATCTTAGAGCGTTTTAGGATTCCACATTTATCGATAAAACTGGCCAAACATCGAACGATATATGCTCCTCGACTAAAACCTAACAAATAAATTTCATCCTCGGTTGTGGGATTGTAGTTAAGGACAAGAAAACGATAGGCATCTTGAATCATTCGATCGAGGCCCCAGCCAAAAGTTTCATTCCCTAAACTTTTAATAAATTCGTTATCTTCGGGGGTGCCAGAACCTGACAGAAAGACGATTTGGGGGGTTTGATCCTCGGCAATATACTTAATAGATTCGGCGAATTTAACCACATTGGTGGGGTAAGCACTGGCAGAGTCTTCCCAAGAACCATCACAACAAATAATTAACCGTTTTTTCTGGTTTGAATAAGTGAGGCTATCCGGTTGAGAAATTGCTGTTTCAGTAATCTCCTCAATTTCATTGCTGGCAAGGGCAGCTTCTTCGGCAATTATAATTGATTCTGAATTATCTTCCCGGGAAGGTTCTTGATTTTCAGATGGAGCATCCTGTTCAATCACTTCTTCTTCTTCAAGGGAGTTAAAAATTTCGTTGACCATTGTTATCCTTTTCGCACTCCTTCTAGCTTTACTGCTAGTCTGAGTTTTTGATTTAGGGATCGAGGTCGGTTTGGAGGGAAGACTATCTAGTTGCCAGGTTGTCCCATAAAGAATACCATGATTGCTATAACTTGTTTGATCCTCGGCACTGCCATTGAGTGATAAATAAGTGACTAAACCAAGGTCATCAACTAAGGGAGATTGATACATCGCTTCTTGGATTTCTTCTTGGCTACGCGCTTGATTCCAAACAGAAAGTTCTGCAAGACAACCTTGCCAATAATGGTAGAGATTAACAGAGGCTCCCAAGATGATTTTTTCAATCCCCGTTAAGGCCCGGTTATGACCGTTGCCACGATGCCAAATGATCCCATTGCGATAGATCAACATTCGGCCTGTGGTCGCATTTTTGACAAAGGCCCAGTGAGTCCAATCACTATAATCTTTAAGCTTGACTTTTTTTTCAATTCGATCGAAACCTTCTTCATTTCCCGCGTCCCAAAAAATCGCAGGTTTCACGGGATCGCCCCAGGGCAAGGTAATATGTAGAACGCGTTTATTTTCCTGATTAACAGCTTCTAAAAGAGTGGTTTCTGTGGATAAATTATTTTCCCCTTTTGCCCAAAATGTAATGGTAATACTCTGATCGATGTCAAGAAATCCGTGGGATAGCTCCATGTGATCATCGATGCCATTAAATTTTAGTACAGAGCGTTGTTCAGCCATTGGTTTTGTAATCACCTAGGGGAGAAAGAGGTAATCAGGGGTTCAGGGATTCTGACTAATAAGAGACTGATTTATCTGTCGTGATTTCCCAGAATGCTACCGCCTAGCTTAACACATTTTAGTTATCTAGTGATATATATAAATAAATGTGTAGGAGTCAACGACTAATATTCCAGGGCCGGCACTTGCTGTGGCGAGAAACTCAGAGGAGTTGACCCCAATCCCTATCGCCATCAAGTAGTAGAGACCTAGTACTTGGAGGGATGCACATGGCTGACTGACATCCCTCCCCGGGACGGTTATCAGCAAACCCTAGGTACTTATTGTAACTCTGACCAAATTCCTCGGCAGCGCTCTACAATTAGTCCCTGAAAAATTAATTGGGTTGCGGGATGAATCTCTACTTTATACAGAGCAAAAAGACCTGTTGGACTATTTAGATTCAACTCCCTTCGCGTTAGAGATAAAGCTTTTGTTCGGTGCATTTCCACCGCTTTTAGTAAGCCTGGATAACTGACATTACGCAGGGCAAATTGACCATTTTTTGTGAGATAAATAGCATCATTTTGCAAGAGATATTCCAAACTGATCAAACTAGCGTGGACATCCACATCTTTTTCTAAACCCCCTAAACGGTGAGCATCTAAACCAAAGCGAATGCAGAAATTAACAGCGACTAATTTTCCCGCTTCTTCGGCAGGTAAAGCACAGTCGGCAAATTCAAAGCCTAAACTATCTGAGCGCCACTCCTCGACTCCGGCATAGGTATAGTTTTGAAACAGTTTATTTTTGAGTTTCAAGTCAAATCCCAACCCACTAGCATGACCTGCTTCATGGAATTGGGTATCGAGATGGCGATAGCGTTCACCATTAATTTGATCCTCTAGGGGTCCTAATAGTAAATCGGCCGTTTCTGGCTCAAAAATTTTTCGGATACATTCGTAGCTAGAACCGGAAAAGCGTCTTTTTTGCTCACTGGCATTATTTAAAGCTGGCCCCTGAACACTATTGGGAAAAGTCCACCTATGAGGAACGATAAAAGCCTCCCCCTTTTCTCCGCTAACTGTACCACAACTAGCAATTTCAGTAAAGGACAAATTTCTGGGAATCGGTTGTCCTAAACTGCCAAATTTTTCACGAATTAACCTTTCTAGTTGTTCAATAGAAGGTTCACTATTTTTATGAATTTTTCCGTAAATCGCACTCAAAGTGACTTGTTGCTTCCCCTGACGATTGATGCTATAGGGAGCAATCATCAGAAAATAACCATTTTTATCGATAAAATTCAGATTAATGAAATCTTCTGATAAAATGCTCCAGTCATCGGTTTCTAAAGCCTCTGCTGTTTTCAGAAGCCACTGAGCCGGAATTTCACAGTTATCTGCTTCCTGTTGACGCAGTTTTTTCGCCGCAATTGCAATTTTATTTTGCTGGATATCTTGGACGATTTCTTGGAACAACTGTTGTTGATTAACCAGGATTTGATTCATTTTTTTTGTAGCTAAGTTGGTGTAATGTTTTAACGTTGTTTTTTGAACCATCTCTCATCGGCTAAACTCTTAGCCATTTTAAGATTTTAGGGTCTTTGTCATAGCGATAGGTCAGTCCATCTTTCCCCGTAATTGATTTTCCCTGACTGGCTTTGCTTCTAATGCTACTGAGAGAATAGTCGCTTAATTCCTTCATTTGTGCATGGGAAAGTCCTTCTTCGACTTCTGTTAAGATTGTTGTCGTTGGCGATTCGGGGGGGGGTTCCTCGGCAGAATTGATTTTAGGATTGACCTCGGTTTCCTGATTCGGTAAATCTTCAAGTCTAGTTTGAGAATTATCGACAGAAATATTAATAATTTCTTTCGCTTTTTGTCGGCGATATTCCTCCACTGTAAGCAGTTGCCAATGGGAATTACTAGAGAGTTCTAAAACCCATTGATGGTAGTTAAAGAGACTTTCCCGATGTCCAACACTAATAAAAGTTGTGTGAGTTTTTTGCAATTGCCGATATAAATTTTCCTCATTGTTTAAGTCCAAAGCACTTGTGGCTTCATCTAGGATAGTAAAACTGGGACGGGTAATTAATACCCTAGCAAAAGCCAAACGTTGTTGTTCTCCCAGGGACAAAATGTTTTCCCAAGGCTCTTCTGTATCAAAGCTATTGACTCGATTTAGTAAATTTTGGAGATTGACTTCTTGCAAAACTTCCCTTAATTTTATCTCATTGGTTTCTTGATTACGATTGGGATAGAGTAACTGTTCTCGCAAGGTTCCTAATATTATATAGGGACGTTGGGGCAGAAACAATACTTCTTCTAGGGGGGGGCGAACTAATCGGCCGGTTCCTGCATTCCATAAACCGGCAATCGCACGTAGCAAGGAACTTTTACCCCGACCACTCGGACCGACAATTAATAAACCTTGTCCAGGCTGAACAGAAAGGGAGAGGTTTTCGACAATTACCTGTTCATAATCGGGGGTTTGCAAGGTGACATCTTCAAAGGAAAATTGGGTTTCTTCGATGGTTTTAATCGTGCTTAAATTTTCCGGTTGTTTAATGACTTCTTCTAAGGCTTGGGAAAATTGCGATAGACGTTCAACATAACTGCTAAATTGTGCCGAAGTGCCAAATTCACTAATTAATTGCGCCAGCGCCGTAGCAAACAAATTAGCCGCTAAACAGGCTTGCCCGACCTGTCCGAAACTAATGCCCTCACTATTGATATACAAAGGACCCAAAATGACAAAAGTAAATACTTGAATTGCCGCCTGATAGCCCCGACTAAAAATTTCTGTGCCTCTCTCCCAATCAATTTTACGTTTAGCACTGTCTAAGAGTTTATTAAATCTCCGCTGAATAATATTTAATTCCTGATTTTCTCCCTCAAAGAAAGCGATCGACTCCGCATGATTACGAATGTGGGTTAGAGCATAATTGTAGTTAGCCTTAAGTTCTAATTCTTCTTGAGTAATTTTATTTAGAGCTTGGTTAAAATAGATAGCAATGACGTTACCGAGAATTGTCCAAACGACTAAAATAATGGCGACAGAGGAAGAAATTGACCAGAGAATCACTAAAAAAGTGATCATATCTAGGACATTTTCTAGGGAAACTGCAAAAAAGGAGAGAGCTTTACTGGTAATCGGCTCAATTTCCTGGGATAAACGCTGATCTGGGTTGTCGATATCGGATTTAAAATTAATTCTGTAATAGGCGCGATTATGCAAATATTTTGTGAGAATCCAGTCATTGAGCCAAGCATACCAATCCAGGGCGATTCTTTTCCTGAGAAATTTAAGCAAGCCAACCAAAAGGGTGACAAAGAGCAGTCCAACCGCGAAAACTACCAAAGTTTTGACAAATTTATCAAAATCATTTTTTTCAAGAATGACATCAACTAAGTAATTACTAACAAAGCTATTGAAGGCATTTAAGCCTACAACCCCTAGGATTACCCCGATTAGTAGGATGAGCATGGCCCAAGCTTGAATCACATCGGCAAAAGTCCTTCCCCCCGATTCAGTAGGATACCAATAGGGAGCAGCGATCAGCTTGACACTGTGCCAAAATTTGCTGACATCGGAGATAATATTAGTCGTCGATCGATCTTGAGAGACTTTGGCGGACATATAGCATTTATATTTGAGTTGTGGACATTTTGCTGGAATGATTTTAGATTTTGGCTGGATTGGCGGAGTTTATTCTGGGGTTGTCTGTTGGGTTCTAGTTTCAGGAGAAACCTTCCCCTGTGTAGAAGGCAATTGGCGAAAATATAATGCTCCCCGACAATTTTAAGGTTATTGTGCTTGAGTTGTGCTAACATACTCCCGTCGCTTTATCTGTCAGTATAAAGCGATGGCTTTCTCACCCACCCTTGCTACTGCTTCTTTAACCCTCGTTATCTTACTACAAGTAACCATTGTTTTGATAGCTAAAGCTAGTGAGCGCTTCTCAGAATACCACATATTACCGAATTTCGTTGACCATGACAAATTTTTTTTCTATGATAAGATTTCAGGATACAGGTTTCAAAGCAATGAGGTGCGCCGATTTTCTTCCCCGTTTCCTGTTCCCCGTTCCCTCAAAGCGATAACAGACCTCGCGATATCATGGTGAAAAATGTTCGATTTATGTTACATTTTGTACTCGGCTTCCTTGCGCCCCTATAGCGGGGCAAATTCGGTTTCTGTAGGGGCATAAAGCATACGCCTTCCCCTAGATAACATTTTTTTATCACAAATGCGGGAGAGTCATGAGTAGAAATATGAAAACAATTTACCCAAGTTCATCTGGACTTTCACGTGGTCAAGAAGCAATGTGGTTAATCTACCAGATTGCTTCAGAAAGCGTTGCTTATAATATATTTATTACTGCAAAAATTTATTCTTATTTAAAGATTCCTGTTGTCAATCGTGTATGGCAAAAAATTATTGAAAAGCACCCGATTCTGAGAACCACATATACCAGTTATGAGGGCAAACCGGTACAGCAGGTTAACCAGCAAGAGAATTTTCAGGTTGAGGTAATAGATGCCAGCGACTGGAGGGAAGAGCAATTAGTAGAAAAAATCTATGCTATTGCTGACCACCCTTTTAACTTAGAAAAAGATTCAGTTTTGCGGGTGAATTTATTTACTCGTTCAGCAGAAGAACACATTCTCTTGCTGACAATGCACCACATTGCTGGCGATATGTGGTCCTATGATTTACTGCTGAGTGAATTTCAAGCTTTATATCCAGAGGAAGTGGAGCAATTTAGTCAACAGCAGACAGAAACAGCCCCAGATTCTTGGAATGAAAATAAAACCTATGCAAATTTTGTCCAATGGCAAGCAGCAATGCTATCGGGTAATAGGGGAGAAAAACTGTGGCAATATTGGCAAAAACAATTAGCTGGCGAATTGCCAATTTTGAATTTGCTCCCAGACAAACCCCGCCCCCCAGTCAAGACTTATGAGGGAGCCTCATACATTGTCAAGCTAGATGAACAGTTAATTGAAAAACTCAAGCATCTAGCTTTAGCATCTGGAACCAGCCTTTATCGGATTCTGCTTACAGCATTTTACGTCCAACTTTACCGCTACACCAATCAAACAGATATCCTCTTATGCAGCCCGATGAGAGGACGGCCGGGTAAAGAGTTTAAAGAGATTGTCGGCTACTTTTCTAACCTGACCGTTTTAAGAGTTTCTGTCCAGGAGAATGCCACATTTACAGAACTTCTTGCTCAAGTCAGCAAAATAGTTAGCCAAGCTCAAAATCATCAAGATTACCCATTTTCTCTGTTAGCAGAAAAACTCCAGCCACAACGCGATCCCAGCCGTTCGCCTTTCTCTCAAGTTAGTTTTGCTTGGCAAGCACAAACTTGGTGTGAACCAAAAAATAATTCCTTGCATCTGCAAAAATCAGTGTTGCCAATGGAGCCACACTTGTTCGGACAACAGGGCGGACACTTGGATTTGAGTTTAATGGTGAGAGAAGCGAAAGGAGTGATTAAGCTATGTTGGCAATACAACACTGACTTATTTGACGCTGCTACTATTGAGCGCATGGCCAAGCATTTTGAAAGACTGCTCAACTCTATTGTGCTTAACCCACAGCAGCGTATTTCCCAATTACCAATGCTCACAGAAGTTGAGCAACAGCAGTTACTTTTTGAGTGGAACAATACTCAGGCTGAGTACCCATTAGATAAGTGTATTCATCAGTTGTTGGAGAAACAAGTTGAACGGACACCTCATGCTGTTGCAGTAGTATTTGAAGGTCAACAATTAACCTATAATGAGTTAAATTGTCGAGCTAATCAGTTAGCACATTATTTGCAATCTTTGGGGGTAAAACCTGATACTTTAGTAGGGATTTGTGTAGAACGTTCTTTAGAGATGATTGTGGGATTATTAGGCATTCTTAAAGCGAGTGGGGCTTATGTCCCTCTTGACCCTGATTATCCGATTGAACGGATTATTTTTATGTTAGAAGATGCTGCTGTTAAAGTGTTACTAACTCAACAGAAATTGATTAATAAATTACCTGAACATCAAGCACAACTTATTTGTTTAGATGCTGACTGGGAGTTAATTTCTCAGTTCAGTCAGGATAATCCAATTACTGATGTACAAGCAACTAATTTAGCTTATGTTATTTATACATCAGGTTCTACTGGTCAACCGAAGGGGGTAATGCTTTCCCACAGTAACCTGTCCAATCATATGTTCTGGATGCAAGAAACATTCCCCCTAACTAAAACGGATAGAGTTCTGCAAAAAACTCCCTTTAGTTTTGATGCGTCAGTTTGGGAATTTTACGCTCCTTTATTAGTAGGTGGACAGTTGTTAATAGCTCAACCAGGGGGTCATACCGACAGCGATTACCTCTTAAAAACAATTGCCCAACAGCAAGTAACTACTGTTCAACTTGTGCCATCCTTACTGCAAATGCTTTTAGAACAGGGAGGAATCGAAAATTGTCAGTTACTCAAACGAGTCTTCTGTGGTGGTGAAATCTTGCCAGTGGCTTTGCAAGAGAAATTATTGAGCCAACTAAATGTAAATTTGTGCAATCTCTATGGACCGACAGAATGTTGTATTGATGTAACTTTTTGGAATTGTCAGAGAGAAATGTATGGACAACGTATCCCCATTGGTCGTCCAATTTCTAATACACAAATCTACATTTTAGACTCCAATCTTCAATCATTACCTGTAGGTATTCCAGGAGAATTACATATAGGTGGAGCAGGATTAGCAAGAGGTTATCTTAACCGTCCAGAATTAACACAAGAAAAATTTATTCCTAATCCTTTTAGTAATTACCCAGATTCTCGTCTCTATAAAACAGGAGACTTAGCGCGTTATTTACCTGACGGTAATATTGAGTATTTAGGACGGATTGATAATCAAGTAAAAATACGAGGATTCCGTATTGAATTAGGGGAAATTGAAACAGTATTAAAACAACATTCTCAAGTACAATCATCGGTTATTATTGACCAGGAAGATACATCAGGAAATAAACGTTTAGTTGCCTACATTGTCCCTCAAAAAGAGACAACACCAACCCCCAATGAATTACGACAATTCTTAAAAGAAAAGCTACCAGATTATATGATTCCCAGTGCTTTCGTAATCATGGAATCATTACCCCTAACACCTAATGGTAAAATTGACCGTCGCGCTTTACCTGAAACCAACTTGTGTGGAGAGATAGAATTGAATTTTGTTGCTCCTCGTAACCTAGAAGAAGAAATATTAGCTAAAATCTGGTCACAAGTTTTGCGAGTAGAGCCAGTAGGTATCTATGATAACTTCTTTGAACTGGGGGGCGATTCCATCCTGACTATTCAAATCATTACTAGAGCGAGAAAAGCAGGATTAGAGTTAACCCCCAAACAATTATTTACCCATCAAAATATCGCCGAATTAGCCACAGTAGCAACAAGAGTCACCGAGTCAAAAATAGAACCAGAAATAGTGAATCCTCCGCCGACTGAAGCGGATACTGGAGATTACACCGCCCAAGATTTCCCCTTATTAGAAATCGACCAAATAGAACTAGAACAAATATTAGCTCAACTGTAACGATGAACTCCCAGATGAATAGCACAAATAGACAAAATGTAGCCGATATTTATCCCCTATCGCCGATGCAACAGGGGATGTTGTTTCATAGCTTGTATGAGCCAGATGCAGATGTATATTTCGTCCAATTCAGTTGTAATTTAAAGGGCAATGTCGATACAACAATATTTGAGCAAGCTTGGCAAAGGTTAGTAGAAAAGTATGTCGTTTTCCGTACAGCTTTTATTTGGGAAGCATTGAGCCAACCTGTACAAGTAGTCTATCGACAAGTAACTGTGAGAGTCGCTACTTATGATTGGCAACATTTAACCGCACAACAGCAAGAACAGGAATTAGCAGTTTTTTTGGAGAGTGATCAGCAAAAATCCCTAGAATTGTCTGAAGCTCCATTAATGCGCCTAAATCTGATCAAGTTGGATAAAAATACCTATCAATTTGTTTGGAGTAGTCATCATTTATTACTTGATGGTTGGTCTTTATCTTTAGTGATTAAAGATTTTTTAAAGATTTATCAAGAAATTTCTCAAAATCAGATTAGCACTGATCAACCTGTTGTCAGCTATCGCCAATATATTGCTTGGCTACAGCAACAGGAACAAAAACCAGCCGAGGAATTTTGGCAACAAAAACTGCAAGGTTTTACTGCTCCTACTCCTTTGGTAATAGAAAGATCATCAAATTCTAAAAATAGCAACGTCTATAAAAAACAGCAAATTCAGTTCCCCGCTTCAACCACAGCCGCCTGCCAGTCTTTTGTTAGGAAAAATCGCTTGACACTGAATAATTTAGTGCAAGCAACTTGGGGATTATTGCTATCGCGCTATAGCCAAGAAACAGACATAGTATTTGGTGCGACTGTATCTGGTCGTGAGACATCTATTGCTGGTATTGAAGCAATGGTGGGATTATTTATTAATACCTTGCCCATGCGAATCCAAGTTAAACCGGACACCTCAGCACTGACTTTATTGAAAGATTTACAAGCTCAGTTAGTTGAGTCTAATCAATACTCATATAGTTCATTAGCAGAGATTCAAACTTGGAGTGAAATCCCTAGAAGTGCATCTTTATTTGACAGTATAGTTGTTTTTGAAAATTATCCAGTTGACGCTACTGCGGTCTTAGGTAATGATAGTTTTTATCTGGAAAATATTCAGGTTTCTCAACAAACTAATTATCCTCTAACATTAATTGCGCTCCCTGGGGAGCAATTACAGGTGCGAATTAGCTATGATACTAACCGATTTGATGATGGGACAATTACTCGCCTATTGGGGCATTTTCAAACCTTACTGGAGGGAATTGTCGCCAATCCAGAGGCGCGAGTTTCTCAATTACCTCTGCTGACAGAATTTGAGAAAAATCAATTATTAATAGACGGTCATAATCCGCAGGTTGATTACCCAGTTACTAAGTGTCTTCATCAGTTATTTGAAGAGCAGGTAAAACGCACACCCGAAGCGGTAGCAGTTGTATATTCAGATCAACAATTAACCTACAATGAATTAAATAATCGAGCTAATCATTTAGCACATTATTTACAGTCTTTGGGAGTAAAACCTGATCAATTAGTGGGGATTTGTCTTGAACGTTCTTTAGAGATGATTGTGGGTTTATTGGGGATATTAAAAGCGGGTGGTGCTTATGTTCCTCTTGACCCTGAATATCCGATTGAACGGTTAAGCTTCATGTTAGAAGATGCTCAATTATCAGTGCTGTTAACGCAACAAAAGCTAGGAGAAACTCTACCTCAACATCAAGCGCAGATTATTTATTTAGATACCGACTGGGAAAAAATTGCCGAAAACAGCCATTCAAATCTAGAAAACACCGTCACCCCAGATAACTTAGCTTATGTTATCTACACTTCCGGTTCCACAGGTAAACCGAAAGGGGTGTTAGTCAATCACTCCAATGTCGTGCGATTATTTGCCGCTACAGATGCTTGGTATAATTTTAATAGTCAAGATGTCTGGAGTCTATTTCATTCCTACGCTTTTGACTTTTCGGTGTGGGAAATGTGGGGAGCTTTGTTATATGGTGGACGCTTGGTAGTTGTACCCTACTTAATAACTCGTTCCCCCGAAGCATTTTATCAGCTATTATGTCAAGAAAAAGTAACAATTCTCAATCAAACTCCTACCGCTTTCCGTCAGTTAATTCAAGCTGAAGAATCCTTAAAAGGAAGTTTTCCCTTATCAAGGGGGGATCGTTCATCGACAACAGATAACGATTTAAGCTTACGTTTAGTTATTTTTGGAGGAGAAGCTTTAGAAATTAACAGCTTACAACCTTGGTTTCAGCGCCATGGCGACCAATGCCCCCAATTAGTTAATATGTACGGAATTACAGAAACTACCGTTCATGTGACCTATCGACCATTAAGTATGACCGACTTGGATAGTACAGCTAGTGTGATTGGTCGTCCCATTCCCGACTTACAAGTATATTTACTAGACCAATATTTACAACTTGTACCGGTTGGTGTACCCGGTGAGATGTATGTGGGGGGTGCAGGAGTAACAAAAGGTTATCTCAATCGTCCTGAATTAACGACAGAAAGGTTTATTTCTAGTCCTTTTGAGAAGGATGAAGTGATCCCCCCAACCCCCCTTAATAAGGGGGGCAATGAGCCGTCAAAATTATATAAAACGGGAGATTTAGCCCGTTATTTACCTAAGGGAGAGTTAGAATATTTAGGGCGCATTGACAATCAAGTTAAGATTCGGGGTTTTCGGATTGAGTTGGGGGAAATCGAAGCATTATTAGCATCTCATCCCCAGATTTGGGAAACAGTAGTAATAGTGAGGGATGATACAACAGGAGATAAACGTCTTGTGGCATACATTGTGCCACAATCGGAAAAAACGATTACCATTAACGAAATACGGCAATTTCTGAAAGCTAAATTACCCAGTTACATGGTTCCTAATGCTTTCGTTATTTTAGATGCCTTACCCCTTACTGCTAATGGTAAAATAGACCGTCGTGCTTTACCCCCATCAGAATCTAGTAGTGAACCATCAGAAAAATATGTTGCGCCGCGTAACCCGATTGAGGATATATTAGTAAATGTTTGGTCAGAAATTCTAAAAGTAGAGAAAGTGGGCATCAATGATAACTTCTTTGAACTGGGAGGACATTCCCTACTAGCCACTAAATTAGTAGCACAGATCCGCGATCGCCTGAAAATTGAGCTTCCCCTACGTCAGTTATTCAACACAGCAACCCTCGCTGAATTAGCCCAAGGGATTGAACAGTTAAAACAGCAAACACCGGATTCCCCTGTTCCCACCATTTTACCAAGAAAAAGAAAATGAATTTTGAAGAATTACCCCTATCTTATGCCCAACAGCGTTTATGGTTCCTAGATCAATTAGAACCCAACAGTTCTTTCTATAACGTTCCTCTTGCCTTGCATTTAGCGGGGGATCTTCAGGCAGATATCCTCGAAAAAAGCCTACAAGAAATTATTCAGCGCCATGAGTCCCTCCGCACAAATTTCGCCACTATTGAGGGAAATCCTGTACAAGTAATTAAACCAGAAAGTAATTGGCAATTAACGCTTGTTAATGTTAAAGACAGCCCAAAATATCGAGAAGATCAGGAAATAAAAAAATGGCTAGAAATTCACAGCCATCAACCCTTTGATTTAGCCAATGACTCCCTGATTAGAGCCACCCTACTCAAGTTATCAGACACAGAATATTTCTTGCTGATTTGTCTGCACCATATTGTCTCTGATGGTTGGTCAATGGGGGTATTTATTGAGGAATTGACAACCCTTTATAATGCCTATACTAAAGGTTTAGAGCCTCTTTTACCAGAGTTACCGATCCAGTATGCCGACTTTGCAATTTGGCAGAGAGAGTATTTACAGGGAGAAATCCGCCAAAATCAGTTAAATTACTGGCAAAAACAGTTAGCAGCAGCACCCGCCTTATTACATCTACCGACAGATCGTCCAAGGCCTCCGGAACAACGTTTTGAGGGAGATCAGATAAATGGTATTCTTTCCCCAGAACTCAGTCAAGACTTAAATAAGCTGAGTCGTGAAAAAGGTGTCACCTTATTTATGACCCTCTTGACCGCATTTAAGGTACTACTCTATCGCTATACGGGACAAGAAGATATTTTAGTCGGTACTCCCATCGCTAACCGTACTCGTAGCGAATTAGCTGGGTTAATCGGCTTTTTTGTCAACACCCTAGTCTTAAGAACAGATTTAGCAGGAAATACCAGTTTTAGCGAGGCATTAAAACAGGTACGAAAGACGGCAACAGATGCTTACGACCATCAAGATTTACCCTTTGAAATGTTAGTAGAAGCATTACAACCTGAAAGAAATATGAGTTATACTCCTTTATTTCAGGTGATGTTTGGACTAGATAATGAAGTTCTAAATGAAATGGATTTAGAGGGAATAAAAGCCACCCCTCAGCCTTTGGAATTTAAAAAGGCTAAGTTTGATCTAAGTTTATCTATACAGGTAAAAGAAGCTGGATTGACTGCACATTGGGAATATAATACAGATTTATTTAATGGTGAGACTATTGAGAGAATGAACGGTCATTTTCTGGCTCTACTTGAGGGAATTATTGCTAATCCGAGTGAGCGGATTTCTCAATTACCTTTGTTAACTAAATCTGAACAACAACAGTTATTGATTGACTGGAATAATACTGAGGTAGATTATCCAGTTGATAAGTGTATTCATCAGTTATTTGAGGAGCAGGTTGAACGGACTCCTGATACTGTAGCGGTGATATTTGAAGAGCAAGAATTAACCTATAATGAGTTAAATTGTCGAGCTAATCAGTTAGCGCATTATTTGCAATCTTTAGGTGTTAAACCTGATGAATTAGTGGGGATTTGTGTAGAACGTTCTTTAGAGATGATTGTCGGATTATTGGGGATATTAAAAGCGGGTGGGGCTTATGTTCCTCTTGACCCTGATTATCCGCTTGAACGGATTAGTTTGATGTTAGAAGATGCTGGTTTGAAGGTATTGCTAACTCAACAAAAATTGATTGATAAATTATCTGAATCTCAAGCAAATATAAATATTGTTTGTGTAGACGCTGACTTGCCAGTAATTTCTAAAGAGGAGCAAAAGAATCTAATTACTACCATTAAATATAGTAACCTAGCTTATGTAATTTACACCTCCGGTTCTACAGGAATACCCAAGGGAGTATTAGTTACCCATCAGGGATTACTAAATCTAGTATTCTGGCATCAAAACACCTTTGAAATTACGAACCTAGACAAAGCTACTCAGTTAGCTGGAACAGGATTTGATGCTGCTGTTTGGGAATTGTGGCCTTATTTAACTGCCGGAGCAAGTATTTATTTAGTCAAACCTGAAATCCTGATATCTCTAGTGGAATTACAAAAATGGTTAGCAGCGAAAAAAATAACCATCAGTTTTCTACCAACACCAATAGCCGAGCAATTATTATCGTTAGAATGGACAGAAATTAATGTTTCTTTGCGAACTATCTTGACAGGGGGAGATAAGCTTAATCAATACCCGTCAAATTTCATTCCTTTTCAGGTGGTAAATAATTATGGTCCCACTGAAAACACAGTCGTTACAACTTCAGGGGTAGTAATTTCTGGAGAAAAGAATAATAGTCTTTCACCCGCCATTGGTCGCCCAATATTTAACACACAAATCTACATTTTAGACTCCAATCTTCAACCAGTACCTGTAGGTATTCCAGGAGAAATACACATCAGTGGAGCAGGATTAGCAAGAGGTTATCTTAACCGTCCCGAATTAACACAAGAAAAATTTATTCCTAATCCTTTTAGTAATTCCCCAGATTCTCGTCTCTATAAAACGGGAGACTTAGCACGTTATTTACCTGACGGTAATCTCGAATATTTAGGACGGATTGATAATCAAGTAAAAATTCGGGGTTTCCGCATTGAATTAGGAGAAATTGAAACCATTCTCAGTCAGCACAGCGCAGTCAAGACAGCTATTGTTATTGCCCGCGAAGATGAGACAGAGCAAAAACGTTTAGTTGCCTACATTGTCCCCCAAGCAGAGGGGATTTCTGCCCAACAAGAGCAAAATTTTATTGCTGTTACTGAACTGCGTCAATTCCTGAAAGCTAAGTTACCAGAGTATATGATTCCTAGTGCTTTTGTTATTTTGGAATCCCTACCCTTAACGCCTAACGGTAAGATTGATCGTCGTGCCTTACCTGCTCCCGAATTCCAAAGCGAAGAACAATACGTTGCGCCGCGTAACCCGATTGAGGAGATATTATCCTCGATTTGGGTAAAAGTCCTAAAAGTTGCACAGGTGGGGATTCACGACAACTTCTTTGAGTTAGGCGGACATTCATTATTAGCAACTCAACTGATTTCGCGCATCCGTGAGGCTTTTCAGGTAGAAATGCCCTTACGGGAGTTATTTGTTGCACCGACAATCGCCGAATTAGCCCAGGAAATAAAACGGATTTCGGAACGAGAACAACTCACTGAACTGCCGATTTTACCTAGGGACAAAACAGCAGAATTACCCTTATCTTTTGCTCAGACTCGTCTTTGGTTTTTGGCTGAATTTGAGTCGAATAGTTCTTTTTATAATATCCCCCTAGCCTTGGGTTTAGAGGGAACTTTAAACTCACAAATCTTAATCCAGAGTTTAGAAGAAATTTGTGCTCGCCATGAAGCTTTACGCACCAACTTTATTACCGTTGATGGTATCCCTACCCAGATTATACAAACACGAACCTGGACAGTTACGGTAGTTGATTTACAGCATTTATCTAGCAGTGAAAAAGTAATTGCCTCCCAAGAGTTAACACAAAACCAAGCGATTCAACCCTTTGACTTAGCAAGTGAACCCTTAATCAGAACCACTTTAGTCGTGTTATCTGAAACGGAACACATCTTGTTAGTCTGTATGCACCACATTGTCAGTGATGGCTGGTCAATGGGGGTATTTCTTCAGGAATTAACCGACCTCTATAACGCATACATTCAAAATCAGCCCTCATCTTTAAGTCCGTTACCGATTCAGTACGGTGATTACACTCTTTGGCAAAAACAGTGGTTACAGGGAGATATTCTGCAACGTCAATTAGATTACTGGCAAAAACAGTTAGCAGATGCTCCCGCGTTATTATCCCTTCCCACAGACCGACCTCGACCAGCTGTACAGAGTTTTGCTGGTGCCCATCTTCCCTTTAGCCTTTCTTGGGAATTAACCGAAAAACTGACCCAATTAACCCAAGAACAGGGTGTCACCTTATTTATGACCCTGTTAACAGCTTTTGCTGTCTTACTTTACCGTTATACAGAACAGGAAGACATCTTAATTGGTACTCCCATTGCTAACCGTAATCGCAGGGAAATTGAAGGTTTAATCGGCTTTTTTGTCAATACTTTGGTCTTGCGAATTGACTTGTCAGGTAAACCCAATTTTAATCAGTTATTGGGTCGAGTGCGGGAAATGGCAATGGATGCCTATGCTCATCAGGATTTGCCTTTTGAAATGTTAGTAGAAGTCCTACAACCTGAACGAGATTTAAGTCACGCGCCTTTATTTCAAGTGGATTTTCTGCTGCAAAATAGTCCTCCGTCTCCCTTAGAACTAACAGGATTAACTGCCACTCCCCTCACCACAGAAAATGACACCGCCAAATTTGATCTAACCCTGGCTATGGAGAATACCGGTGCAGAATTACAAGGCGTATGGGAATATAATACCGATTTATTTGATCGCAGCACCATTGAGCGATTAACAGGAAATTTCATCACCTTGCTAGAAGCATTGGTTGTTAACCCGCAGCAGCCAATTTTCCAACTACCATTATTAACCGAAGTAGAGGCAAAAGAATTATTAAAAGACTGGAATGCCACCGAAAAAGACTATCCTTTCCATCATTGTGTTCATCATTTATTTGAAGAACAAGCAGCACGAACACCAGCTGCAGTAGCAGTGGTCTTTGAAGGTCAAGAATTAACCTATCAAGAATTAAATATTCAGGCGAATCAATTAGCCCATTATTTACAATCTTTGGGGGTAAATTCAGAAGTTTTAGTTGGCATTTATCTAGAGCGGTCGCTGTTAGTTATTGTCGGATTATTAGCCATTCTCAAAGCTGGAGGAGCCTATATACCTTTAGATCCAGATTATCCCCAGCAACGGTTGACTTATATGGCAGAAGATGCCCAAATTTCTCTACTGCTAACTCAAGAAAGTTTACTCGATTCTTTGCCAGTAGAAGATGTGGGGGTAATTGTCTTAGATAAATTAACCGAGATTTTAACAGTTCAAAGTCCAGAAAATCCCCTCAGTGAAGTGGTTCCAGAAAATCTACTATGCCTATTATATACATCTGGTTCAACCGGTAAACCTAAAGGAGTGATGTTAACTCACGCAGCCTTAGTTAACCATAGTTGGGGCATTAGTGAAGTATTCGGTTTAACAGAATCTGATCGCGTTTTACAGTTTGCTTCCTTTGGTTTTGATGTCGCTGCGGAAGAAATTTTTCCCACCTGGTTAAAAGGTGGCACAGTGGTTTTAAGACCAGGGCAAATGTTTGCAACTTTGACTGATTTTGCCAATTTTATCGAACAAGAAAGCCTAACCGTTTTAAATATTACCCCCGCCTATTGGCATGAATGGGCGCTCGCCGTTTCCCAATCATTAGCTACTGTACCATCCAGTCTGCGGGTTGTCGCTGTGGGAGGGGATGCAGTGTTACCAGAAACCGTCAATATTTGGCGACAAATGGTCGGGAAACGGGTTCAATGTATCAACGTCTATGGACCCACAGAAGCGTCTGTAACCGCCATAGTTCATGACTTGCTAGATTATCAGTCAGAGAAAATCAATTCGGTGCTGATTGGTCGTCCCATTGCTAACACAAAAGCCTATGTTCTGGATCAAAATCTGCAACCTGTACCCATTGGAGTTAAGGGAGAATTGCATTTATGCGGTGTTCGTTTAGCGCGGGGTTATCTGAATCGTCCCGAATTAACTGCTGAAAAATTTATTAACAATCCCTTTGCTAATGCAGCTTTCAATCGTTTGTATAAAACGGGAGATTTAGCGCGTTATTTACCCGATGGTAATATTGAATGTTTTGGACGGATTGACAATCAGGTTAAAATTCGCGGATTCCGTATTGAGTTAGGAGAAATTGAAGCGGTACTTAACCAAAATATTGATGTACAAACATCTTGTGTGATTATTCGCGAAGATACTCCGGGGGATAAATATTTAGTCGCCTACATAGTAGCTCATTACGAACGGATACCGATGATTAGTGAACTGCGTCAGTTTCTGTCCAGTAAATTGCCTCTATATATGGTTCCTCAAGCTTTTGTTTTTCTGGAATCTTTACCCCTTACTACTAATCGTAAGGTAGATCGTCGCGCTTTACCCGCACCAGATAAAATAGGGAATCGCCGGGATCAATATGTAGCACCACGCAATGGAATTGAAGAGATGTTGGTGCAAATTTGTACAGAAATACTCAAAGTAGAGCAAGTGGGAATTTATGATAATTTCTTTGAAATTGGCGGCCATTCTCTCCTCGCAACTCAATTAGTTTCTCGGATTCGGAGTTTATTTAAAATAGAACTACCTTTGCGGAGTTTATTTGGTGCAGCTACGGTAGCCGAATTAGCGCATCTTATTGGACAATTACAGCAGCAAAATCTGACGCTAACAGTACCCCCGATTTTACCGAGAACTAAGGATACAGAATTACCTCTATCTTTTGCTCAACAGCGTTTATGGTTTTTAGATCAATTGCAACCAAATAGCGCTTTATACAATATACCGATGGTGTTGCATTTCCGAGGCAACCTCAATCAAAAGGCCTTAGAACAAAGTTTACTAGAAATCTGTGATCGCCATGAAGTATTACGGACTAATTTTGTCACGATTGATGGACAACCGACTCAGATTATTCAAACAACAAGGGAGACAATATCGGTCGTTGATTTACAAGATTTACCCATCCATGAACAAGAAGAAAAAACACAGCAATTAAAGCAAAAACAAGCCACTCAACCCTTTGATTTAGCCAAAGAATCCTTAATCAGAATCACTTTAGTGGTGCTATCCGAGACGGAACATCTCTTATTAGTGTGTATGCACCACATTATTAGTGATGGTTGGTCAATAGAAGTATTTATTCACGAACTGACCAGCTTATATAATGCTTACACTCAAAATCATCCCGCAAATTTAGCTCCCTTACCGATTCAGTATGCAGATTTTGCAGTTTGGCAAAAACAATGGTTACAAGGGGATGTCCTGCAAACTCAATTAAATTACTGGCAAAATCAACTAACAGCTGCACCCCCTTTATTATCTCTTCCCACAGACCACCCTCGACCTGCGGTGCAAAGCTTTGTCGGTACTCAGCAAGAATTTTCCCTTTCCCCCAAACTTAGCCAAGCTTTGAATGAATTGAGTCGCCAACAAGGGGTGACATTATTTATGACGCTGTTGGCTGCTTTTGATGCTTTACTGTATCGTTATACAGGGTCAAGTGATATTTTGGTAGGAACTCCCATCGCTAATCGTAATCGCGGCGAAATTGAGGGTTTAATCGGCTTCTTTGTTAATACTTTAGTGATGCGGACGGATTTATCAGATAATCCGAGTTTTAGTCAGTTATTAACCCGTGTTCGGGAAGTGACAATGGATGCTTACGCGCACCAAGACTTACCCTTTGAAATGTTAGTCGAAGCGTTGCAACCAGAACGGGATTTGAGCCATACTCCCCTATTTCAAGTCGCTTTTGTACTGCAAAATACACCTAAGTCTGAGATTGCAATGACGGGATTAACGGTGACAGATTTGCCACCAGAAAATACCACAGCTAAGTTTGATTTAACCTTAGCTATGGTTAACACCGATGATGGCTTAAAAGGTGTCTGGGAATATAATACTGATTTGTTTGAAAGTAGCACTATTGAGCGATTATCTGGGCATTTTCTCAACTTATTAGGGGGAATTGTGGCCAATCCTCAAGCGCGGATTTCCCAATTACCCTTACTGACAGAAAGCGAGACTAATCAGTTATTAATTGAGTGGAATAATACTCAAGTTGACTATCCTGAGTATAAGTGTATTCATCAATTATTTGAGGAACAGGTAAAACGTACACCCGACGCGGTAGCGGTGGTTTGTTCCCAGCAACAATTAACCTACAATGAGTTAAATTGTCGAGCTAATCAATTAGCTCATTACCTGCAAAAATTAGGAGTAAAAGCTGATACTTTAGTCGGTATTTCCCTTGAGCGTTCCTTAGACATGATTGTGGGATTATTGGGGATATTAAAAGCGGGTGGTGCATATCTACCTCTCGACCCAGATTATCCCAGTGAACGGCTACAATTTGCCATCGCTGATGCCCAACTGTCATTATTGCTAACTCAAGAGGGATTAATCGATAAATTACCTGAACATCAAGCGCCGCTAATCTTGTTAGACAGATTCACAGAAGAAATTAACCAAAACAGCCAAGATAACCTAACAGGAGTAGTAACAGCCAATAATTTAGCTAATCTCATTTATACCTCTGGTTCTACAGGAAAACCTAAAGGGGTAATGGTGGAACATCGGGGACTATTTAACCTAGCTCAAGCGCAAATTAAAACGTTTAACTTACAGTCAAACTATCGCATTCTCCAGTTTGCTTCCCTCAATTTTGATGCTTCCATTTGGGAAATTATCATGGCAATGGGAGCAGGTGCAACCCTTTATTTAGACACCAAAGACGCTTTAATGCCTGGGTTGCCATTAATGGGGCGATTAAAAGATTATGGTATTACTCATGTTACTTTACCACCCTCAGCCTTAGCGGCTTTGCCCCTAGAAGAAATCCCAGAGTTACAAACAATTATTGTGGCAGGAGAAGCTTGTTCAGAAGAATTGATCAAACAATGGGCTACGGGTAGAAATTTCTTTAATGCTTATGGACCGACAGAAACCAGCGTTTGTGCCACGGTAGAAAAATGGACAGATGCGACGGAAAAAATCACTATTGGTCGTCCCATTGCTAACACCCAAATTTATATCTTAGACTCCCATTTACAACCTGTCCCGATTGGTGTTCCGGGAGAATTACATATTGGTGGTATGGGATTAGCGCGGGGTTATCTCAATCGTCCCGAATTAACCCAAGAAAAATTTATTCCTAATCCTTTTGAGAAGGATGAAGTGATCCCCCCAACCCCCCTTAATAAGGGGGGCAATGAGCCGTCAAAATTATATAAAACGGGAGACTTAGGGCGTTATTTACCCGATGGTAAAATCGAATATTTAGGACGCATTGACAATCAAGTAAAACTTCGCGGCTTCCGTATTGAATTAGGAGAAATTGAGGCCTTACTCAACCAAAATGAGGCGGTACAGTCTTCTTGTGTGATTGTTCGTGAAGATAATCTAGGGGATAAACGCTTAGTTGCTTACGTTGTACCGCAACCCGAAATCAACCTGACAATTAACGAAATACGGCAATTTTTGCGAGCAAAATTACCCGACTATATGGTCCCAACTGCGTTTGTCCTTCTTGATACTTTCCCCTTAACTCCCAATGGCAAAATAGACCGCCGTGCTTTACCTGTTCCCGATTTACAGAGCCAAGGTGAATATATCGCTCCCCGTAACCCCATTGAAGAAAAAATGGCGCAGATTTGGGCTGAGGTACTGAAATTAAAACGAGTCAGTATTGAGGATAATTTCTTTGAATTAGGTGGACATTCTCTGTTGGCAACTCAAGTTATTTCTCGATTACAGGAAACCTTTGAGATTGTTGTTCCCTTGCGTTATCTGTTTGAATCCCCAACCATTGCTCAGTTAAGTGCGGTAATTTTAAAAGAACTGCAAACAGGTTTAGGGTTAAAACTACCATCAATTGTACCCGTTAATCGAGAGGATGATATCCCCCTATCCTGGGCCCAGGAACGTCTCTGGTTTGTGAATCAATTAGAAGGAGAAAGTGGGGCTTATACTATTGATTTAACGATGCGTTTGCGGGGAAATCTCAATATTAAAGCCTTAGAAAAAGCTTTCCAGGCAATTATTCAACGCCATGAACCCCTACGGACTCAGTTTAAGCTCAAAGATAACAAACCAATACAAGCGATCGCCTCTAATGTCAACTTTACCTTACCCGTAGTACAAAGCCAGCCTCTGCAAGTAGAGCAACTGTTGATAGAAGCAGTATCTGAACCATTTAATCTCGAATCTGGTTCAGTATTACGGGTAAAATTATGGCAAGTCAAGACAGAGGAATATGTCCTATTATTAGCCATTCATCATATTGCGGCAGATGGTTGGTCAATAGGTGTTTTAATCGACGAATTATCAGCCTATTATCGAAGTTTCTGCACCGGGACAAAAGCAGATTTACCTGATTTATCAATACAGTATGCTGACTTTGCCCTGTGGCAGCGTCAATGGTTAACCAATGAAGTATTAGACCGTCAATTAAGCTACTGGAAGCAACAATTAACTGGGGTTCCCCTACTACACCAACTTCCCACAGACCGTCCTCGGCCAGCAATCCAAAGTTTTCGCGGTGGGACGGAGCGACTGCAACTAGATAGTCAACTAACGCAACAATTGAAAAAACTCAGTCAAGAGTCCGGTAGCACTCTCTTTATGACATTACTAGCGGGTTTTGCTGTGTTACTATCTCGTTATAGTCAACAAACAGATGTGGTAATTGGTTCACCAATTGCTAATCGTAACCGCACCGAAATTGAAGGGTTAATCGGCTTTTTTGTCAATACTTTAGTGTTAAGATTTGATTTATCTCAAGACCCGAACTTTGAGGATTTTCTCACGCAAGTCAGACAAACGACTCAAGACGCTTACGACCATCAAGATTTACCCTTCGAGATGTTAGTCGAAAAATTACAAATTGAGCGTCATTTAGATCGTAATCCTTTAACACAGATAGTTTTTGCCCTTCAGAATGCTCCTAGTTCTCCCTGGGATTTACCCGGAGTAAACATTGAGGAGATACCATCGGGACTTGATTCAGTCAGGGTTGACCTAGAAGTTTACCTGTGGGATGCACCGGAAGGATTGGGCGGTTTTTGCTCTTATAACAGGGATTTATTTGCTGCTGAAACTATTGTCAGTATGATGAATCATTTTAAGAATTTATTAGCGGCAATTGTGGAAAATACCCAGCAATCAGTGGCCTTGCTTCCCTTATTAACTCCAGAGGAAAATTATCAACTATTAGAAGGGTGGAATGAGACAAAAGCTGATTACTCCTATAACAAGTGTATTCATCAATTGATCGAGGAACAAGCAGCGCGTACCCCTGATGCAGTAGCAGTAGTTTTTGAAAGTCAACAGTTGACGTATGCAGAATTAAATAGTCGGGCCAATCAACTAGCTCACTATTTACGCTCTTTAGGTGTAGAAACCGAGGTAATAGTCGGTTTATGTGTAGAGCGCTCTTTAGACATGATTGTGGCATTATTTGGCATCCTTAAAGCCGGTGCTGCCTATCTCCCCCTTGACCCCGAATATCCCCAAGCACGCCTACAATTTATGCTAGAGGATAGTCAAGTACCCTTACTACTAACCCAACATTCACTGATTGATAAACTCCCTAATCATCAAGCTAAAACTGTATTTTTAGCTGAAACTTGGGAAGAAATTAAACCAATGAACCGGGATAATTTGACAGGGAAAGTGACAGCTTCTAATTTAGCTAATGTGATTTATACTTCTGGTTCTACGGGTAAACCTAAAGGGGTGATGGTTGAACATCAGGGTTTGTGTAACCTTGCTCTAGCACAAATTGATACTTTTGCTGTGTCTTCTCAGAGTCGAGTGCTTCAATTTGCTTCTTTTAGTTTTGATGCCTGTATTTCAGAAGTTTTGATGGCTTTGGGAGCAGGCGCTGCACTTTATTTGGCAAGTAAAGACAATTTAATGCCCGGCCTACCCTTAATCAAGCAATTACGAGATAATAAGATTACTCATATTACTCTACCGCCATCAGCTTTAGTAGTGCTACCGTGGGACAATCTTTCCTCTCTGCAAACTATTATTGTTGCAGGGGAAGCCTGTTCTCCTGAATTGGTGAAAAAATGGTCACAAGGACGAAATTTCTTTAATGGTTATGGCCCAACGGAGGGAAGTGTTTGTGCAACGATAGCTAAATGTACGCCGGTTGATGAAAAAATAACTATTGGTCGGCCAATTCCTTATGTCCAAGTTTATATTTTAGATTCTCATTTACAACCGGTTCCTATTGGTGTACCGGGGGAATTACACATCGGAGGAGCAGGGGTAGCCAGAGGTTATTTGAATCGTCCAGAATTGACACAAGAGAAATTTATTCCTAGTCCTTTTGAGGAGCAGGGTCTGATCCCCCCAACCCCCCTTAATAAGGGGGGCAATCAATGGTCAAAATTATACAAAACAGGAGATTTAGCTCGTTATTTACCTGATGGAAGAATTGAATATCTGGGACGAATTGACAATCAGGTTAAAGTAAGGGGTTTCCGTCTCGAATTAGGGGAAATTGAAGCAGTTTTGAGCCAACATCCCCTAGTACAAGAAGCGGTTGTGATAGCTCGCGCTGATCAGACAAGTGATCATGATCATGACCAGCTTAATACTAATTTAGTAGCCTACTTAGTTCCGGCTCTCAAGGATCAAGTATTGCCTGAACAGCTTGCTCAATGGCAGAGTGAATATGTTAGTGATTGGCAAAAAATTTACGAAGAATCCTACAGTAAACCCCAACCTCAAACCGAGGACCCCACTTTTAATATTAGTGGTTGGAATAGTAGTTATACTGGACAAGCTATTCCGGCAGCAGAAATGCAGGAATGGGTTGATCAGACGGTGAGCCGAATTTTAGGAAATCAACCACCGCAACGAGTATTAGAAATTGGTTGCGGAAGTGGATTATTGCTATTCCGTGTGGCGAAACATTGTCAGGAATATTGGGGAGCCGATTATTCCTCTGCTACCATTAATAACCTAGAACATTTATGTAGCACAATTGAGGGTTTAGAGGGCAAAGTAAAATTATTACACCGAACAGCCGATGATTTTACCGGTATTCCCCAAGCTACTTTTGATCGAGTAGTAATTAACTCTGTTGTTCAGTATTTCCCTAGTGTCGATTATCTATTACAAGTTATCGCAGGAGCAGTCAAGACGATTGCGGATCAGGGTCAAATTTTCTTAGGTGATATCCGTAGTTTGCCCTTACTAGAGCCTTACCACGCTGCGGTACAGTTAGCTCGCGCTGAAGCTAATAAACCCCTTGAACAATGGCAAAAACAGGTGAATCAAAGTGTAGCTACCGAAGAAGAATTGCTAATTGAACCTCAGTTCTTTATCGCTCTTAAACAACGTTTTCCGCGAATTTCTTGGGTAGAAATTGCACCGAAACGGGGTCAGGCTCAAAATGAGTTAACCCAATTCCGCTATGATGTTACTTTATATCTGGATACTGATGTTCAAAAAACGACAATTCCTTGGCTAAATTGGCAACGAGATGGGTTTTCTTTAGGGCAACTACAAGATAAACTGAAACTGGAACAACCAGAATATTTAGGTATCAGGGATGTGCCAAATCAACGATTACAAAAGGCGCTACAAATTTTAGACTGTTTAGAAAATCCTCCTGGGGTAACAACGGTGGGAGAATTGCGTCAATTGTTAGAAAAAAATACCGGGATAGGGATTAATCCTGAGCAAATGTGGCAACTGGGAGAACAGTTAGGTTACACTGTTCATCTCAGTTGGTGGGAAGGTAGTCAAGATGGTTCTTTTGATGTGGTTTTCTGTCGCCAGAATGCCATCTTAGAACCGATAATAAGTAAAGTTGATGAACAACCATACCCCAATTTTTGGGATGATGAGACGATTATTCCCAAATCCTGGACTGATTATACGAATAATCCCCTATACGGTAAATTAGTCCAGAAGTTAGTGCCACAGGTGCGGGAATTTGTCCAACAAAAGCTACCTAATTATATGGTTCCCCAGGCTTTTGTTTTGCTTAATACCCTACCTTTGACTCCTAATGGTAAAGTAGATCGGCTGGCTTTGCCTACACCTGATCTAGCTACGCGCAATTTGGCTACGGGATTTCTAGCACCTCGTACCGCGATTGAAACTCAAATGTCTCAAATTTGGAGTGAAGTTTTGGGAGTCGAACGTATTGGAATTAAGGATAATTTCTTTGAATTGGGAGGACATTCTTTGTTAGCAACTCAGGTTATCTCTCGTTCCCGCGATCTTTTCTCGGTGGAATTGTCTTTACAAAATCTGCTGGAATACCCAACTATCGCTAATTTAGCCGAAATCATTGAAGTTCTTAGCGTTGCACCGGGAGAAACATCTATGACTGAAACCTTAGAAGATTATGAGGAAGGAGAACTATGAAAACAGTTGAATTTTTAGCTTATCTCAACAGTTTACAAATTAATCTATGGGTTGAAAATGATAAACTACGCTATCGTTCACCCCAAGGAGTAATGACCCCAGAATTATTGGGAAAGTTAAAAGAGCGGAAAGAGCAATTAATTGCTTTATTGCGCCAAAAAGCTGAGGATTTAAGTGAAGCAGAAGTTTATGATGTCGTCATTTGTGGCGGTGGATTAGCTGGTTTAACCTTAGCAAGACAGTTAAAACTGCAAAAGCCGAATATTTCTGTCATTGTTCTCGATAAAATAGCTCGTCCTTTACCAGAAGCCAGTTTTAAAGTGGGAGAGTCAACAGTTGAAGTGGGTGCTTTCTATTTAGCCAATACGCTTCAATTAACAGATTACCTTGAAAAGCAACATTTAGTTAAACTAGGATTGCGATATTTCTTTAACAATAGTGCTACTCATTTTCAAGATAGACCCGAACTAGGTTTATCAGAGTTTCATCTTCCTAATTCCTATCAAATTGATCGGGGTAAATTAGAGAATGATTTACGCGCCTTTAATCTCGAAGCAGGAGTAGAATTACGCGAAAATTGTTCAGTTAATGAGATTGAACTCGCCGTTGGGTTACAGCAACATCATAAAGTTGTTTATACTCAAGAAAAAGGAAATCATAAAAAAACTAAACTCATTCAAGCTAGATGGGTGGTTGATGCAATGAGTCGCCGTCGTTTTCTGCAAAAAAAATTAGGCTTAGATAAACCTAATAATGCTCAATTTGGTGCTGTTTGGTTTCGGATTGAGGGTCGCTTTGATATCAGCGATTTTGTCCCTAGTAGTGAAGAAAAATGGCATAATCGTGTTCCCAATAAAAACCGTTACTATTCTACCAATCATTTATGCGGTGAAGGTTACTGGGTTTGGACAATTCCTCTATCCACAGGTCATACCAGTATTGGTATTGTCGCTCGCCAAGATATTCATCCTTTAAAGAATTATTATAACTACGAACTGGCTTACCAATGGTTACAGAAAAATGAGCCGACTTTGGCTTTTCACTTAGCCGATAAAAAACCGGAAGACTTTAGGAAAATGCCCAAATATAGCTACTCATCTAAACAAGTATTTTCCTACAATCGTTGGGCTTGTGTCGGTGAAGCAGGGACATTTCCCGATCCTTTTTATTCTCCAGGTACCGATAATATTGGCTTTGGTAATTCCTTAACAACTCAGTTGATTACCCTTGATCTAGAAGGTAAACTGACGCAGGAAAAAGTCAAAGATGCAAATTGCTTTTATCTAAGCTATAGCGATGGAGTAACCTTGAATATTCAAAACGCCTACAATTGTCTGGGTAATGGCATGGTGATGGCAACAAAATTTATCTGGGATACGTTGTCAGGCTGGACATTTAGTGGTTTGATGATGTTTAATTCTATCTACCTTGACCAAGAATTTAGAACGAAAGTTCAACAGATCAATAGCAAATTTTTCCCCCTTTCCTATCGAATGCAGCAGTTATTTAAGGATTGGGCGAATCAATCTTTACATCGGGTTAATTTTGAATTTATTGACTATTTAGCAATTCCTTTTGTCGAGGAACTGCGATCACGAAATTTAAGATACAACCAAACCGAGTCAGAAATCATTGAAAACTATCTCAGTAGCTTAAAATTGTTAGAGGAGGTAGCTCAAGTTATGTTTCACCTAGCTCTAGAAGATACTATGCCAGAAATGTTACCAAAAGTTAGCTCTAATTCTTGGTTAAATGCCTGGGCAATTAGTCTAAATGCTAGTAAATGGGAATCTGATGGACTTTTTGCTCCTAAGAGTGAACCTCGTAATTTAGACCTAATTAAACAACAACTTTGGGAGGCAATTGGTAAGTGAAAGTAGGAGAATTTTTAGCCTATTTAAAGGGTTTAGACATTAAACTATGGCTGGAAGGCGAAAAACTTCGTTTTCAGGCTCCCAAAGGGGTTATGACCCCAGAAATTAAAGAAGAAATCGCTGCCCAAAAAACTGAAATTTTGGACTTTTTAAAGGCGGCAAAAATCCCAACTAATACTGTTGATTTAGAGATTATTCCCGGGTCACGGGATCAGGATTTACCCCTCTCTTTTGCTCAACAACGACTCTGGTTTCTGCAGCAACTTTCTCCCGATAGTCATTCCTATAATCTGTTGGAAGCTTTGCGGTTAGAAGGAAACCTCAATCTATTAGCTTTAGAACAAAGTCTCAGTGAACTGATTCGCCGTCACGAAATTTTAAGAACCACTTTTCCCATGGTAGAAGGGCAACCCATTCAGCGCATTGCTCCCCCTTCACCCGTCAGTTTACCCCTGGAAGATTTACAAGGTTTATCAAAGAATGAACAAACAGAACATCTGCAAGAAATAGCGATTGCTTTCTCCTTAAAACCCTTTAATCTAGCCAAGGAATCATTAGTCCAATTTAAGTTAATTAAACTGGGTTCTCAAGAGTATGTATTGCTGTTGAAGATGCACCATATTATTTACGATGGTTGGTCTTTGAGCATCTTCTTTGATGAATTATCTCAACTTTATGCGGCCTTTGTCCAGGGGTTGCCTTCCCCTCTCGCTAAATTATCGATTCAATACGCCGATTTTGCCGTATGGCAACGTCAATGGCTCACCGGTGAAGTCCTGGAACGTCAACTTAATTACTGGCAAAAACAGTTACAAGATGCACCTACTATTTTAGAATTGCCGACGGATTATCCCCGTCCCCCAATTCCTAGTTTCCGGGGTGATGGGCAGGTTTTTCGACTGAATCAAGACTTAACGCAACGCCTCAAACGGTTAAGTCAGGAGTCAGGAGCAACACTATTTATGACTTTACTGGCGGCTTTTTTTGTCCTAATTTCTCGTTATAGTGGTCAATTAGATGTTTTGGTGGGTTCTCCCATCGCTAATCGTAATAGTTCGGCAATTGAGAAATTAATGGGCTTTTTTGCCAATACTTTGGCTTTAAGGGGTGATATGTCGGGAAATCCGAGTTTTCTGGAGTTATTAGAACGAGTAAAGCAAACGACTTTATCAGCTTATGCCCATCAAGATTTGCCTTTTGAAATGTTAGTAGAAAAATTACAATTAAACCGAGATTTAAGTCATAATCCTTTGATACAGGTAATGTTCTCACTGCAAAATACTCCCCAATCTGAGGCAAGTTTATCTGGCTTAAAGATGGAGAGTTTGCCTTTATCTGTTGAGCTTAAAGCGCGATTTGATTTAGAGGTTAATTTTTGGGAGGTTGCTGATAGGTTAGAGGCGGTTTGGTGTTATAGTACGGATTTGTTTGCCGCTCGCACTATTAAGCAAATGGGGCAACATTTTCAGAATCTCTTAACTGCGATCGCAGATAATCCCAAAACGGGAATTTTTGAGTTACCGATGTTAAGTGATGAAGAACGTTATCAATTGTTATCATTGTGGAACGAAACTCAAACAGATTATCCCAATAACAAATGTATTCATAAGTTATTTGAAGAACAAGTAGAACGGACTCCTAATAATATAGCAGTGGTCTTTGACCATGAATCCTTAACCTATTCAGAATTAAATAATCGAGCTAATCAATTAGCTCATTACCTGCAAAAATTAGGCGTAAAACCTAAGGAATTAGTGGGGATTTGTCTAGAACGTTCTTTAGAGATGATTGTGGGATTATTAGCTATTCTTAAAGTCGGTGGTGCTTATGTTCCGATTGACCCAGATTATCCCCAAGAACGCATTAGCTTTATGCTCCAAGATACCCAGGTTAAAATACTGTTAACCTGCGAATCTTTACAGACTTCATTGCCAAATCATCAGGCTATTGTTGTCTGTTTAGACAAAGATTGGCAACAAATTAATCAAGCAAGTCAGGAGAATCTTAACAGCGCGGTTTCTGCGGATAATTTAGCCTACGTCATTTATACTTCTGGTTCTACAGGTAAACCTAAAGGTGTTGAGGTTATTCATCGTAGCGTTAATCGTCTTTTGTTGGGCGTAAATTACGCACATCTAGATGCAACACAAAGATTTTTACAAATGGCTCCCATTGCTTTTGACGCTTCTACCTTTGAGATTTGGGGTGCTTTATTACATGGTGCGAGATGTGTGATTTTTACGGAAGATATTCCTACCGCTACAAGTTTAAGAAATGCAATAGACAAACATGGCATTACTATTTTATGGCTAACGGCTGCTTTGTTCAATACGATTATTGACAATAATTCCCAAGCTTTATCAGGAATTAAACAGCTACTAATTGGTGGAGAAGCACTTTCGGCTGCTCATGTTCATAAAGCACTGGAAACTTTGCCATTGACGCAAATTATTAATGGATATGGACCAACAGAAAGTACAACTTTTACCTGTTGCTATCCTATTCCTACACAACTAGAGGCAACAATAAAGTCAATTCCCATTGGTTGTCCAATCTCCAACACACAGGTTTACATTTTAGATAACTATCTCCAACCTGTCCCGATTGGTGTAGTCGGAGAATTACATATTGCTGGTGCAGGATTAGCCAAAGGTTATCTTAACCGTCCCGAATTAACCCAAGAAAAATTTATCCCTAATCCTTTAAGTAATTACCCAGATTCTCGTCTCTATAAAACAGGAGATTTAGCGCGTTATTTACCCGATGGTAATATTGAATATGTAGGACGGATTGACAATCAAGTAAAAATTCGCGGCTTCCGCATTGAATTGGGAGAAATTGAGGCGGTACTTAGTCACAATGAGATGGTACAGTCTTCTTGTGTGATTGTTCGTGAAGATAATCCGGGGGAAAAACAGTTAGTTGCCTATATTGTGCCTAAGCTAGGAGTAAAGCTAACAAGTGACGATTTGCGTCAATTTCTTAGCCATAAATTGCCTGGTTACATGGTTCCGAGTGCCTTTGTGCTGCTGGAGTTTTTGCCTTTAACAGCTAACGGAAAAATTGATCGTCGTGGGTTAAAAGCTCCTAGTAATACCAGTGATTCAGACAGATTTATTGAAGCGCGTAATCAGTTAGAATTAAACCTCGTGCAAATCTGGTCAAAAGTGCTAAAGATTGACAAAATTAGCGTGCAGGATAACTTTTTTGACCTCGGTGGTCATTCCCTTTTAGCTCCTTATTTAATCACCCAAATTAAAGAACAGTTAGGCAAGGAAATTGCCGTAACCACACTGTTTCAAAACCCAACTATTGAACAGTTAGCGACCATTATCCAAACCGATTCAGATTCCTCTAACCAGTCTTGTTTGGTTCCCATTCAACCCCAGGGTTCAAAGCCACCTTTCTTCTGTGTTCCAGGCGCTGGGGGACGACCATTTTATTTTTACCATTTAGGACGTTATTTAGGAAAAGATCAACCTTTCTATAGTTTTGAAAATGATCTCTATCAACAGTTTGGAGAAATCACTCGTATTGAGGATATAGCCAGTATTTACCTTAAAGCCATGCAGGATTTACAACCCCAAGGACCCTACTTTTTGGGAGGACATTCCTACGGTGGTAATGTGGCTTTTGAAATGGCTCAACAGTTGGTTAATCAGGGTCAACAAGTGGCATTACTAGCAATCATTGATTCTTCAGCACCCACTTATAAAGACAAACAAATTTTGCTTGATTATATTAATTGGGATCATGTGCGATGGTTAGCTGAAGTCAGCAAAGGTATCGAAGTTTATTTAGATAAAACCATCGATATTTCCCATGAAACTCTTCAACTCTTAACAGTGGAGGAACAATTAAAATACGCCTTAAACTTTTTTAAACTGGCTAATATGCTTCCTCCCAATGCGGAAACTAGGCAGCTTGAAAAAATTGTCCAAGCCTATAAAACTAGCTGTTTATGTCTGATTGATTATCTCCCTAAACAGATTTATCCTGGTAAAATTACGATTATACGGGCCAGTGAGGAATTATCTGATGATCCAAATAAAGATTTAATAGCTGGAGATTGCGAGGATTCCTCTTTAGGCTGGAGTGAATTTTCTACAGAGCCAGTTGAGATTCATTTCGTCCTAGGAAATCATGTCTCGATTATGGTGGAACCCCATGTCCAGATTTTAGCCGAAGAGTTAAAAGTTTGCCTTGATATGTGATACCAAACCCGTTTTTAAGACTATGATTAACTCCCAATCCAACTTGAAAAACCCAGTTAAGTACCTAAGCAAAATTAGTTACACATTTCGATAAAGCTTTTGCCTTTTGCCTCTTGCATGAGTGCCTATCTTCACTAGGAAATTTATTTTGCAAGACTACTTATCAATTGTTTCTCCCCAATCTCCTCTATCTTTTAAACAGGATTTAATCTAAGAACTGACGATTTTCTACAAGTTGTGTGAACGGTAAGACTAATGTAGAATGCTGCAAGGCATCTGATTGCTAGACAGCCGATTTGTATTCTTTTGCCTTACCATGGATTTTATATGACTGAAATCCCGACCAACCAATCCAACTTAGTGATTTTAGGAGTCTCATCAATGACGGAAACTACTGAAACGGCCATTCCCAAGGATTTTCTGGGAATTAATCCCACAGAAATCAACAAAAAACTTGTCTCCTGGGGAATTTCTCTAGATGAAGTTGTTCAAAAACTTGCTTCTCTGGGACTCCCCGGCATTATTTTCATTATTGCTATTGCCGCATCCAGCACTACTGCCTATCCTGCAATTTACGCACTTTTAGGGTTAGGCGGTCCGCTGGGACTAATTGGTGGACTTGGGGTCTTAGGCATCTCTACCATTATTGGCGACATTGTGACAGGTTATGGCATTGAGGCACTGCTTAAAACGGTCTATCTCAAACGTCGTGAAACAGAAACTCAAGAATATCTCATCAATGAGGTGGAAGGTTTACCAATTTCTCAAGTTCTAAAACTTAACCTGAAAAAGGCTATTGAAGTCGAAATTACTGCCGAAGAACCCGTTGCTCCCAAAGAAGTCGAAATTGCTGAAGAGTAGTTGTGACTTGACTAAGCACTTTCTCCCCCCGCTCCCCCGCTGCCCTCACCGGCAAATTGACTTTTTCAGCAAACCCTAAATACAACAAAAAACCGCCATAAATCTTACTCCTGCTTGACTTATGGCGGTGGTTATTTTCTGTCTGAATTACCTAAAATGTCGGATGAATGCCCCCGCTAAATTTTTCGACAAGACATCAACCTTTGCGGGGGATGAAATCCGACCAGGATATTAACTGCGAAGCACGATTTTAATACTACCATCTATGGGTAAACTGTGTTATAATTAAATTAACCAATGGTCGAGGATTGTTAGATGCTAGTCGTAGAAGCGAAGCTAAAAAACGGAACAATTAGGACATCTCAGTTTGTGCGTAACTCTTGTGTTCGTTATTGGATGGACAATAAGGGGACAACCCGTAATGATCTTCAAAAGCTTTGTGCTGTACTAGCTAACAATAAAGATACACCATGGGTGAAGAAATTAAACTCTCAAGCTCGTCAATCGGCTGCTGATAGAGCCTGGCAATCAATTAATAGATTTTATCAGAATTGTCGATGCTCAGATACCAGGGAAAAAGGGTTTTCCTCGGTTCAAAAAACATAGTCGTTCGGTTGAATACAAACTAACAGGCTACCAACTATCTGATGAGCGACGTAAAATCAAGTTCACCGATGGTTTTAAAGCAGGAGAATTTGATTTATGGTGTAGTCAAAAGACATTAGTTTATTATTCAGAACAACAGATTAAACGGGTAAGAGTTGTTAGACGTGCTGACGGTTATTAT
>VYKT01000008.1_pt1 | contig 42091 bp, 43 predicted proteins | sample 5114531 | NCBI WGS metagenome assembly VYKT01 (sample SAMN12291797, study PRJNA351875) | freshwater metagenome | isolation source: freshwater lake | place: USA: Michigan, Gull Lake | collected 2011-07-05 | reverse complement strand
TTCCTCGGCTTCTGTCAGTTTTTTCTGGTCATACAGCACGAGACCGAGATTGTAGTAGGCATTGACAAACTTATCATCAAGAGCGAGCGCCCGACGGTACATTTCCTCGGCTTCCGTCAGTTTTTTCTGGTCATACAGCACGAGACCGAGATTGTAGTAGGCATAGACATACTTATCATCAAGAGCGAGCGCCCGACGGTACATTTCCTCGGCTTCCGTCAGTTTTTTCTGGTCCCTTAGCACGTTACCGAGATTGTTGTAGGCATAGACAAACTTATCATCAAGAGCGAGCGCCCGACGGTACATTTCCTCGGCTTCCGTCAGTTTTTTCTGGAAATATAGGACATTACCTATATTTTTGTAGGTTTCTGGAAGTTTTGGGTCGAGAGCGAGAGCTTTTTGACAGAAAATCAGTGCTTCGTCTAACTTATTTTGACGGAATAGCGCAGCGCAGAGATTGCTAAAAGCCACAGCACTGTTAGGATCAAGCTGAATAATTTGTCGCCAGATTCTTTCGGCTTCCGGGTATTTTTTTTCCGATTGAGCAGTTTCACCCTGTTGCCATAACTGCTCTAGTGTTTGTGCCACTGTTGTCGGCGGCATGATCATCAATGCCAAAGTTAACACCAAAGCCAGCCGCACCACTTTCATAAGCTGATTTAAAATATTCCATCTATAGGTTAACAGATAGCAATGGAGTCAGGAACATTGCTGCATCTTAGTCGGTTAAGTAGGGTTTGCGGCAAAAAGTACGGGCGAAGCATTCGGATAGAAAATCTTCGGTTTTACCGATAGGTTATTGTCCGAATGCTTCGCCCCTACAGGACGCGGAACCATGAAGACGCAAGGTTTTGAACCACGATTCTCTCAAAATCTGGCACCTGTTTCGCGAAACAAGACCCTAAAACCCTTACTTCGTCTATATTTCACCATTATTCAGCTAATCCTAAGTATATCCATAACTTATACTTTTTAATAGCAGAACCGACTGAAGAGCAATATTTACCTATTCAGGTATTAGATACCCTAGCTTATCCATCTCCCAGCCTAACTGAGTTGGCTGCTGATAAACCTTTTTCAAAGTGTTAATATCCCGGCTAGAAATCGGGGGAATATCTCTAGTTTGAGCGAAATACATCACATCCGTTACTCATCTTAACAATCCCCAAATGCGACAAAACGAAGTGATTTTGAGATGGATTCATCAAACTATCCTAGAAAGCTGAAGATGTATCTGGACTTAAAGATAATTTTCCTCGCCGGCTAAACGTAAAACCTCAAGATAAAGACTTGAAGCAATTCTAAACTTAGCTTGACCTATTAAATTATCCATAATAGGTTTAATTTCAAAAATCAAACCTTGGCTTTTTGCTTCTAATAAAACGCCTAACAAACCAGTAATATTTAATCCTTCATTCAGAGCAATTTTTCTACCCAATTGCTCATCAATAATCAACAACTCTGCATCTAATTCAAGAGCAATTGCTATTGCCTCAGCTTCCCCGCTATCTAAATTTTGTCCTTGCAAATGCTGAACTTTTCTCCAGTTAGTTACTGGACAAACAGTGATCCAATCTTGAGAAGGAATTGAACCTGCTTGCGGATAGATAGTTCCTACTTTTGCAATTTCATTAGCGACAGCATTAGGAATGGTAATTCTTCCATAAACCTCTCGAATGAGCATTAATTTATTAATAGCAGCTAGATTGGTTAGAGGCGAAGTATTACAAACAATTTTCATAATCTACCCAATCGTTTGAGAGTGTTTACATCTTCGTGCAAATCCTCAATATCGTAATGAATATACATATCTTTACTAGCTAGAAGATGTTGAAATTCAATTAAATTGATTCCCAATAGATTGCTTGCCTTACCTATACTAATTCGCTTTTTCTCATACAACATCAAGACAACTTCTTGCAATAGTTCCTCTTCTGACAAACCAGAAGCTTGAAAAATCTCATCAGGAATGACAACGCTCATAATTAGGACAGATTAATTTGATTTATCTTTCTCCTTCTATTATAGTGCCGCTAAGTCCTCTGGTATTGCGCCCAAACCTTTGCAGACATGACAGACATAACCCAATATCCTCAGCGCGATTCAAGCTTGGCTAGAGGAAATAGAGGTTTAAGCGATGGTTAACCTTCTCTATCTCAGTCGGTTATACTAAGTATATCCATAACTTATAGCAGAACCGACTGAAGAGCAATATTTACTTATTCAGGCATTAGATACCCTAGCTGATCCATCTGCCAACCTAACTTAGTTGGCTGCTGATAAACCTTTTTTAAAGTGTTAATATCCCGGCTAGAAATCGGGGCAATATCCCTAGTTTGAGCGAAATACATCACATCCATCTCCAGGGGACTATGACCCCAAATTCCCAAAGCGTGTCCTAATTCGTGACGCACTGCCGCTAAAGCCGACTGAGCGGCTAAATTGGGACTAATCTGGATACTCATCCGATGAGTTAAGCGATTTTCCTTGACAAAAATCTCGTATTGTGTTATGGCAGAACGCACCCGGGGCAGTTCTAACTTACCGGTTTCGGGATTAAAACGGACTCCCGACGGCGGTAACTCCTGTTTAATGAGGATATCGGCCAATTCTGCCCGATTTACTAACTCGATCGGCAAATACTGCCCCCATTCAGCGATCGCCTGTTGTACCAAACTCAGCCAAGAACTGCGATCGCTTTGAACGTAAATCTTCACGGGAAATTGCGACCAAATCAACGCTCCCACGGGACTGATTTCCACAGCATCAAAATAATCCCCGGACTGTTTTTGCTCTTGCCATTGGGCTAAATTAGCGGGTAAAGGATGGGTTTTTAACTCCGGTAGCGATCGACTGTCGGCGATCAAAGAATAGGAAAACAGCAAAAGACTCGCCAAGGCTGCGAGTCCTAGAAAAGAGAACCGACCTCTCAGCATTTAGCGATTTAACCAGCCGGCGCTCAGTACAATAGTTAGGGTGATAAATACCGTCCCCAACGCCCAAGTCACCTGATTTAAGGTTTTTTCCGCTGTTTTTGCGCTGGTAAAAATCTGTGATTGGCCGCCAATACCGCCAATACCATCCCCTTTGGGACTGTGTAATAACACCAAAATCGCCAGAAAGGCCGCCGCCAGCGCCCAAATAATCTGTACTACCAGCACCACTGTCATGATCATTACTCTCTATTTTCCATTACAAAGTATAGCAGTTATCAAGCAGTCAGCTTTGAATTAGTTATCAACTAGGGTCCTCTTCATCCTCTATATCCTCAAGTGTTAGTGGTGCTTGGGCGCTATGGCGAACATATAACACATAAACCGTACTATCTCTAATTGTAAAAAGCACTCGATAGACATTTTTACCTTTCCCATAAAAAAGTTGTCGGACTTCTTTGGGTAGAAAAATCCTCTGTTCGAGCGCTAAAGCACAACGAGTTGGTTTCTCTTGCAGAGTCGCAATAGCATTCATTAATCCTCGAAACCAACGGTCAGCAAACTCAGCATTATAACCTCGATACCAGCGATAGGCTTTTTCGATCTGTGCCGTGGCAGTTGCGGTAATTTCAACCTGAAATACCATATTTTTCGGCCATTTCTTGGGCAAAATCGGCAAGAGGACGGGTTTTACCAGAGTTGATCTCCTCAAAACCTTGCTGAATCCCCTCGATGCTCTCTAAATACTCCATCAGTTGTCTGAGCTTACTAGGATCGATTTGATCGAGAAAAGTCACCAGCACTTGTGAGCGATCGCTAATATCATTGGGTAACTCGGTTAGGTGTATTTGTCCATCTCGATAAACACCTTCGATGGTTTTCAGCATAAAATTCCCCTTTATTGACTTTTTACCTGTTAAAGCGAGATTCGGACGGGAGTGCGACTGGCTTTAATTTCCACCTCGGCCGGTTTAATCAGCGATCGCCCAGTCATTTCTACTGGGACGGGAATTTGGAGAATTTCGAGGATAGTGGGGGCAATATCGGCTAAACGACCATCATCCCGCAGCTGCACATCGCCACCGTGGCCCGGTATTTTTCTCCCTTCCCCTTCAATTAAAATTAAAGGAACGGGATTAGTCGTGTGGGCCGTCCAAGGATTACCCGACTCATCCACCATCGTTTCAGCGTTACCGTGGTCCGCGGTGATTAACACTGTTCCCCCCAATTTATTGACGCTACTTAACAACTTAGCCAAGCATAGATCCACCGTTTCCACTGCTTTCATTGCCGCGTCTAAAATGCCCGTATGACCCACCATATCGGGGTTAGCGTAATTGACCACCACGAGACTATAGATCCCCTGTTCAATCGCCGCAGAGACCGCTGCTGTCACCGCGGCTGCCGACATGGCCGGAGCTTGGTCATAGGTGGCGACTTTCGGACTAGGAATTAATTCGCGCACTTCTCCCTCAAAAGGTTTTTCTAATCCCCCATTAAAAAAGTAGGTGACGTGGGGATATTTTTCGGTTTCTGCACAACGAAATTGTTTTAATCCCTGTTGAGCGATCACCTGTCCTAAGATATTATTTAAATTCTGGGGAGCAAAGGCCACATCTACCGGTAATTTCGGATCGTATTGGGTGAAAGTGACAAAACTAAGCGGAGAAATTAAATCTCGATCGAAATCTTCAAAATCGGGCATAGTCAGGGCATAACATAACTGTCTAGCTCGATCGGGACGGAAATTATAGAATATCACCCCATCGCCCGCTTCGATCGCCCCCGGTGCAATCCTAGTGGGGAGAATAAATTCATCGGTAATATTTTGGTCATAAAATGCCTGTAATACTTCAGTAATCGATCGCCCGTCAATACCTTGATCACTGGTCATAACGTTATAAGCTTTTTCGACCCGATCCCAACGGTGATCCCGATCCATGGCATAATAACGGCCACTGAGAGTCACCATGCGACCGAGACTGATTTTATTAATATGTTCTTGAATCCGTTTAATAGCGAGCATCCCGTCGGTGACATTGGTATCGCGACCATCGGTGATGACATGAATGCAGACATCGCTAATCCCTTGCACTTTCGCTAAGTCTAATAATCCCAGTAAGTGAGCGAGATGGGAATGGACTCCCCCCTCAGAACATAAACCAATTAGGTGTAATTTGCTTTTTTTGGGGCGAATCTCCCCGCAGAGTTTTAATAAAGCCTGATTTTGTTGAATCGAACCATCTTCGATCGCATCGGAAATTCGTACTAATTCTTGTGGTACAACTCGCCCCGCTCCGATATTCAGGTGGCCAACTTCCGAGTTGCCCATCTGTCCTTCTGGTAGGCCTACATCCTTAGCGGAGGTGCGGATTAAGGTGTGGGGATACACTTCCCAGAGACTATCCATAATCGGGGTTTTCGCCATTGCGATCGCATTATCCGACCTTTGCGGGCGATAACCCCAACCATCAAGGATAACCAGCACGACTGGGGATATAGGTGCGTGGGTCATGATATACAGTCCTAAATCAAGAGTGGATTTCCATGCACTAAGATAATATCATCGAAACTTCCATTGATCACCGATGTGGAGGCGATCGACCCCCTAATGTCAGCAAATGATGGGTATGTCTCAAAAAAACGAAACAACTGCTTTAATAATCGCTCTTTTAGCCACTGCGAGCATTTTAGGTGGGGGTTACTTCTGGCTGCAAAGTCAATGTGCCGCGGGTCAAGAATTCTTTCTCTGTGGCAGCGGCAAAAGTCCGCAAAAACCCCCAACATCGGGAAGCACCTCCTCTCCCTTACCTCCTCCCCCCTCACCCCAGGGAGTGGTCAGTTTTGCCCCACCGACTTCTATTCCCAGTGGCACGACAATTCGCATTAACGGCGCTACCAGTATGGTACAGATTAATCAAGCCTTAAAAGCCGCTTTAACTGCCAAATTTCAGGGGGTAGAGGTCTTGACAAATGCTCAAGGATCTGATATTGGATTAGAGGAAGTAGCCCGGGGGGCGATCGATATTGCGGCGGTGTCACGACCTTTAACCGAGTCGGAACGCTCTCAGGGACTGGCTTCTAGTCCGATCTTTCGAGATGCGATCGCTATTGTGGTGGGAGTAAAAAACCCCTTTGCGGGAGGGTTAACCACTGCCCAAGTTAAAGATATTTTTACCGGAAAAATCACTTCTTGGTCGGAGGTGGGCGGTTCTACTGCTACTATTCAAGTGATTAATCGTCCTCCCATTAGTGGCACTTATCAAAGTTTTCGTCAGGAAGTCCTGCAAGGGGCAGAATTTGGTACAGGAACTAATTTTCAAATGATGGTGAGGGATGCCACCACCCCAATTTTGCGAGTTTTGGGACTGAATGGCATTAGTTACGCCACCTATAGCCAAATTGCCAACCAAACAACCGTCAGGGCGCTCGCTATTGAGGGAATTTTACCCAGTGAACCTAATTATCCCTGGCAGCGTACCCTTTACTACGTTTACAAAGAACCTGCTAGTGAAGCGGTCAAAGCTTTTATGGGTTTTGTGACCTCTAGTGGTGGTCAAGAAGCGATTTTTCGGGCCAATGAAGACCTACAAAAGTAGTTAGCGAGAATGTCCGAAAATCTGGGAAATTTTACGTCTTGCATGACTAGGGTGAGCATTGCCTATTTTACCGTGGAGACGGGGAGGCATTGAGAATGGTTAGCTGAACACCATTATCTTTTTCATAAACGATCGCCACGGGAATGGTCAACCGGGAATCTTTTTTCGGTAAGGCGGGGAAAATATAGGCTTGACATCCTCGCCGCCGTAAAACGGACGGCGATTCCTCACCACGCCACCTTTTTAGAATGGTCGCGTCAATGGGGTTGACGCTTCACGGGATGCTGCTTCTTTAACAGAAAACCCCCTACTATCTGTGGTCAAGGTTCAGTTTTTAGCTTGGTTATCGCTTTTTCCATTGTAGCTTAAAGCCGTCCTAAAAGGACGGGGTTTTAACCCAAATTTTCGATAACCGTCTTGTTTGAGGAGAAGTCGCCAAACTCTGGGTTTGTTAGAATTGCTCAGGTCGGTGAGTTCTTGACCGAGGAGGAGATCGTAGGCTTTGCGATCGCCGATGATCCGCAAGTCAGTTGGGTTATCGAGGGGGTTATCGAGTTTGCGTCCTAAAGCGGCATTTTTGGACATCAGAAGGGTGACGACGGGCAGTGAAGAGGTTTCGTTGACGGCATCTTTCCAAGCATCGGCTTGGGCTTGCCAACGGGCCAGCCAAAAGAGGGCGGTGAGGATAAAGAGGACGATAATTAGCTCATTCAGCAGAGAGGCGAAAAAGTTAAGAATCTTTGTCTGGGCTTCATTGAAAGTAAAGGGCAATCTTCGCAGGTATTTACTGCCCCATTTTTGGCCCCAGTGCAGGGTGACGAGAATAGCTAAGACTGTCACACCCAAAACGAGAATGGTTCTCAGGAAGGCGAGGGGTTCCCCGAAAAAGGTTTGGAAGGCGGCAAGATAAAAGGATTCGCCTGGCAGGTTAAGGGTAGTGACTTCGAGTTGAAAAAAACTGAAGTAAGTCCAGCGATAAGTCCATCCGGTAAAGTACAGGCCGGCGGCTAACAAAGCCAGCACACCGAGGAGTTTGCCGAGGGGATTGTATTCGGGGGTGGTCTGGGGTTCAGCCATGACAAACAGCCTAGTTGTGAGCGCAGAAAAGAGGTGTTAGGATTCTATCATTTCTTATTTATCTGGATATAGAGGGGTTAATCCGGTGAAGAAGACTATTTTGCAGGGGAGTATTTTCGCTTTGCTGTGGCTGGGGGTGGCGAGTGAGGGGCATTGGGCCGGGTGGCAGGGTTCCGCGCGGAGTCAGGGAACAGTTTTAGAAGTGGCGGTGCCGGATAAGGCGACGGTGACGAGGAAACAGGGGGCTTCTCTGACGGGTCAATTAACAGCTTTTAATCAAACAAGTTTGACGCTTTCGGCTGAGGGTTATTCGGAAAAGGTTCCGTTGACACAAGTTAAGGCGATCGCATTTGAGGGTGATGTCTGGATTACAGGAAAGCCTCTGCCGATTAAGTTCCGAGGAAGTAAAATATTGCCAGATTTGCCCATTCCGGCCTTGAAGCTGGGAAATCCTCCCAGACAAGCGACGATCGCTCTAGCCACAATGAGTCCTCAAGGGCGAGAACGATTGTTAGAAGACACCCAGAATAAACCCCACGGAGTGAAAAAGATTCTCTTGAACTCGTCGGCAAAAATGACGATTTACATTGGAGAGATCGAGTAAATTGCCATTGAGTTTAAAAATCGCTGAGTTTGTTCTATGTTGCCTCTGAAACCGATTTCTTTTATCTCTGTTACTGCTGGTTTAGCCGTAATAGCTTTTGCGGGGTTTGCTACTAATACGACCCCCAAAACCGTCATTTTGGCGAAGGATGGGGGTTTTAGATCGCCATCTCTGCAAGGGCAATTGAAGGGGATCGATCCTCAATTAATGGCGCAAAAACAACCCAAAGTGGCTTTGGTGATTGGCAATGCGAACTATGAGGAAGGCGCATTATCTAACCCTGTTAATGATGCGACGGATATGGCGAAGGCGTTACGGGAGTTGGGTTTTGAGGTGACGTTGTTGCAAAATCAGGATTTGCGATCGATGGAAAATGCGATCGACGATTTCAGCCGACAATTGCGTAAGGGTGGCGTGGGTGTCTTTTATTATGCGGGACATGGGGTACAGGTAGAAGGAGAAAATTATTTAATTCCCCTCAAGGCACAACTCCTGAATGAGAAAGATGCCCGTTATGAGGCGGTTGCTTTGGGTAAGGTGCTGAATGCAATGGAAGAAGCTAGAAATCAGGTCAATATTATTATTATTGATGCCTGTCGGGATAATCCGTTTTATCGGCGGTGGCGATCGAGTCGTCGGGGTAGCAATGTTCGGGGATTGACGGCTGTTTCTCCTCCCAGTGGCATTATTATTGCCTACGCGACGAGGGAAGGAAATACGGCGGCAGATGGGGTAGGACAGCGCAATTCTCCCTTTACGTCGGCATTACTGGAAAATATCAAGAAACCTAATATAGATGTGCAGTTGATGTTTCGGCGGGTCAGCACATCAGTTAAGGAAAAAACAAACGCAGTCCAACAACCTTGGACAGAAGGGAATTTAGAAGGGGATGAGTTTTATCTCAATCCACAGCAAACTGTTGTAGTATCGCCTCCTCCGTTCAGTCCTCCCCCTGTTACCCCATCGCCCGTGGTCACGCCACAACCAACACCACCCACCCAACCACGATCGACCCTCATCTCCTCAACCACCGGCGTGGACTATACAACGCTACGAGAACTCCTACAACAAAAGAAATGGAAAGAGGCGGATCAAAAAACCTCGGATTTAATGCTAGCTGCTGCTAATCGACAACAAGAAAGATATCTAGATGAAGAATCAATCAACAAATTTGCCTGTGAGGATTTGCGAATGTTGAATCAAGAATGGTTAAAAGCTTCTGGGGGAAAGTTTGGCTTTTCTGTGCAATTGCGGATTTATAAGCAGACAGGGAATACCCCTGGAAGCTTTGATGGGGAAACCTATAAACGTTTTGGAGACGCAGTGGGCTGGCGAAAGAACGGTGAATGGCAAGATTATTATAAACAGTTAATCTGGGCACCATCGATGGCACCTCAGGGACACCTCCCCATTTTAGTGAATAGTGGATTTTATGCGTCAGGCTGGGAAAGAATGTGGGGTGGGGTGTGGGCCGGAGGGGTATACGACTCTCTTCTCGCACTGCGGCTTGTAAATTGTAGCATATAAAGCGTTTCGCAGTTTTTTCAAACTCCGCTCTTATGAGGTTTTCTTACGAGATTATTAGGGTTTTTGCGATTCGATACCTGTCACCGTCACCCCAGGAGGGTAAATGCCATTTTCCCCTACATAATCTATGGTTTATAATTACGATAGATATTAACCAGCGCAAGTTAGGAGTAAATACTTGTCAAAAAAGAAATTTCGTAAATCTGTTGAAAGCATTCGTTATCAAATTCTGAACCATCATCAAAAAATTGCCAATGAGAAACAAAAAGAATCCCCCGATAAAAACTTAATTAATTACTGGGAAAGAGAAATTAAAGGTTTAGAAAAAAGTTTATCTAGAGCAGAAAAGCGATTAAACAGAGGAAAATAAGCAATGATTTCAAACACTGAAAAACCCTTGAAAGTCAACTCTACCTTGGCCACTCTATTATCTGAATTAGGTGAAGAATGCGAGGCGGTTTTATTCTTACTAAGTCAGCTTAAATTACCAAGCCTAACTGATGACCAAAAAGGGGATATTTTGGCAGAATTAATAGGCTCAATTACTCACTTGCACGTTCATACCGAAAATTTATCTGATTTAATTGGGGATGAAATTTTAGCTTTGCCAGATGATCAATAATGTTATGATGATTCTTTGTTCTCTGGTTCAGTAGTAGTAGTAGGTTGGGTTGAGGCACGAAACCCAACACAAAGCCTATAATTGTTGGGTTTCACTCTGTTCAACCCAACCTACACAACTTATCAAGTCAAACAAATTCGTAATCTAATTTTAAAATATAAATTAGGAGGCAAAGATGAAAATTCGCTATGAATTAATTATTTATTGGAGTGAGGAAGATCAATCTTTTATTGTTGAAGTTCCAGAATTAGCAGGATGTATGGCAGATGGAGAAACCTATCAAGAAGCTGTACAAAATGCTGAACTTGTTATTCAAGAATGGATTGAAACTGCACAACAAGTAGAACGAGTCATTCCTGAACCAAAAGGACGACTACTATTTACCTAATGATGAAGTTTCTCTTGCTGCGACTTGTAAATTATAGCATATAAGGTGTGTCGGAGTTTTTTCAAACTGCGACATTTGAGGTTTTCTTACGAAATTATTAGGGTTTTTGCGATTGTGATAATATTAATGTTATAATGATGCAGAAAAGCAAATATTGTATATACAAAAAATGAAATACCAAATTGCTATTTATCGGTCTGAAGAAGGGATAAGCGTTTGCGTACCTGCTTTACCTGGTTGTTGGTCTGAGGGTGATACAGAAGAAGAAGCATTCCTTAATATTCAAGATGCTATTGAGGATTATTTAGCAGCATTAAAAGATAGGTTGCATGGTGTCGAAATAAGAGAAATTGAAGTAACTGCTAATAAGTTTTGATATGCCTAAACTTGCTGGTATTAATCATCTTAAAGCAGTACGCGCTTTAGAAAAAGCGGGATTTAACATAATACGTCAGAGTAAACATATCGTGATGAGTGATGGAATACGTCAAGTAACCATTCCTCGAAATAACCCCATCAAAGCTTTTACAATGGGTGGGATAATTCAAGATGCTGGTTTAACTATTGAAGAGTTCCGTAAATTACTCTAAATATACCTTAAATCAATGAATACCCCGATGAAGAAAGATTTATTATAAAAACTTCCGCCATCCCCTCACAAGACATTGAGAGAATTATCCAGAGAAAAGCACAATTTAAACAAAATCCAGAACTTCATACTTATCAAGGAGAAATAAACAATATTGATTACTGGAAAAGAGAAATTAAAGGTTTAGAAAAAAGTTTATCTAGAGCAGAAAAGTGATTAAACAGAGGAAAATAAGCGATGATTTCAAACATTGAAAAACCCTGAAAAGTCAAGCCCACCTTAGCCACCTTATTATCTGAATTAGGTGAAGAATGCGAGACGGTTTTATTCTTACTAAGTCAACTTAAATTATCAAACCTAACTGATGACCAAAAGGGAGATATTTGGGCAGAATTAACAGGTTCAATTACTCATTCGCACGTTCATACCGAAAATTTACCTGATTTAATTGGGGATGAAATTTTAGCTTTGCCAGATGAGAAATGATCGAACTCCATTCATTTCAATGGTTAAAAAATCATGGAGAATAACAAAAATGAATGACTTTGAAAACAGCCACAGAAATTCAATAAAAATCTGCAAAAATTGGTGAAATTGCTGCTAGAGGAGGACAGCGTTACCTCGAAGCTGGAGGCGCAAAAACCTTGTTGGATAATATCTTTAGGCTTTTTTGAAATCAAAAAGTGCCATTTCTTGGAGTGGTCGGGGGGAAAATTCCGGGACTTTTTCCCCGAAAATTAGGTAATTGACCACCTCAAAATCGGTAAAACCCCACACCCTACACCCCACACCCCACACCCTGCCCCCACGAAAAACTTTTTGCCGCAAACCCTATATACAAAGTCAGCATTCATGAGGGGAACCCCGGGGCGCATTACTTCGCCCCTTTAAAAGCCGCCCCGTCCCATCGCGCTAAAAGCGAGGGTCTTCACCCCGACATTTGAGATAAAATAAGGACGCTGCCACTTGCGTCCTCAAGGTATCTGGAAAAGGCTTTTTTCCTAGACTTTCCGAGAGTAGTATTCCACTACTAACAGTTCATTAATCGAGAGGGCAATCCATTCTCTTTCCACAACGCCATTAACTTTGCCCACAAGGGTATTTTTGTCAAATTCCAAATGACTCGGCAGGTTGGCTAAACCGGGGTATTCCATATTTCTTTTGACTAGATCCTGGGAACGCTCTTGATTTCTGACTCCAATCACATCACCCGGACGGCACTGATAACTGGCAATATCTACAACTCTACCGTTAACGGTGACGTGACCGTGATTGACTAATTGTCGCGCCCCCGGAATTGTCCCAGCCATACCGAGACGGAAAACGGTATTATCCAGACGCATTTCTAAGAGTTGCAGCAGCACTTGACCAGTGGAACCAGTAGCCCGGCGAGCTTTGCGGACATAGCGAATTAATTGTTTCTCGCTGACACCGTAGTTAAAACGCAGTTTTTGTTTTTCTTCTAGACGAATGGCATATTCTGAACGTTTTTTGCGGGCCTGGCCATGTTGCCCGGGTGCATAGGCACGACGGGCACTTTTACGGGTTAAGCCTGGTAATTCCCCTAAACGACGCACAACGCGCAAGCGCGGTCCTCTATAACGAGACATACAGACAGTCTGCTCCTATTTAAATTTATCCCAAAACTATTATCGTAGCACAAATTAAGTAATTTAGTTGGGGTGTGGGGAGAGGGGAGAACGGAGTGGGGAGAAAAAAGCTGATCACTGATTCAGGCCTGATGGCAGGTGATGTATTTTTTTCGTTAAAGATGAGGCTAATCTCTGCCATCTTAGGGCATACTGTGAGTGTAACTAAGCACTATATTACTCAGGTTGCTTTCCCACTCCTTCCCTAGCTGAATCTCTATCTTGGAGAAGCCATAGTCATGATCGAAATGAAAGTCGCTGGAATTGCCCTAGACGCTATCACTCGCAGTCCCATTGTACTGCTCAAGGATGGTTCCGAGCGTCGCGCTCTACCTATCTACATCGGACAAGATCAGGCTAAGGCCATTATGACCGTCCTCGAACAACAAAAACCCCCTCGTCCCCTCACCCACGATTTGATCGCTAATATTTTTAAAGTTTGGGACATGGATTTAGAAAAGATTATCATCCATTCTCTCCAAGATAATACCTTTTATGCTGTTCTCTGTCTCCAGCGCGGCGAAGTCAAAAAAGAAATCGATTGTCGTCCCAGTGATGCGATCGCTATTGCTCTGCGTACCAACAGTCCTGTCTGGGTAATGGAAGAAGTGATCGCTTCTGCTTCTATCCCTGTCGATCGTGACGCGGATGAAGAGGAACGTCAAGCTTTTCGCAATTTCGTCTCCAATCTTAGCCCCTCAGACCTGATCCAACGTCGCGGTGATTTTAGTGATCAGTGAAATTTCAGTCGGCAGCTTTATTCTCCCCACACTCCACACCCCACACCCCAATACCTTCTAACTGATAACTGATAACAAGGGCCGAATCTAAGACCTAATTGGTTAAGCTAAAAGCTTTGATGTGCTTAGTTTATAACCTTCTTTTTAGGTAGGAGAATTGTCAGATTCTGTCTTTTGCACGAGTGCCTGTTGCCTCTTGCCTTCAAAAGCTGACAACTGATAACTGATCACTGGTAACTGATCACTGATAACTGGTAACTGATCACTGATCACTGATAACTGAATCAATGCGTTATCGACGATTTGGCCGTACTAATTGGCAATTTTCGCTGTTTTCCCTGGGGACAATGCGCTGTTTGTCCTCAGAGTCGGTGTTTACCGCAACAGTTGATCGCGCCCTAGAATTGGGGATTAATCACCTAGAAACAGCCAGAGGTTACGGTAATAGCGAAGTTTTTCTCGGTCGCTACCTGCAGCGTCAAGGGGTGCGGGAGCAAGTTTATCTGACTACGAAATTGGTTCCCACTCCCGATCGCCAAACTATGGAAAAAGCGATCGCCGAATCCCTAGAACGATTACAATTAAATTACCTGGATTGTCTAGCAATTCACGGTATTAACACCTGCGAGCATTTAAACTGGATTAAAGACCCGCAAGGCTGCATGAAAGCCGTTTTTATGGCCCAAGAAGCTGGAAAAATCGGTCATATTGGCTTTTCTACCCATGCACCCCTAGAAATTATTCTGGAGACGATCAATACAGATTTCTTCGCTTTTGTCAATATCCATTACTATTTTTTTTGGCAAAGACAGCAACCTGCGATCGCTTTAGCCCAAGGAAAGGACATGGGTGTGTTTATCATTTCCCCTGCTGATAAGGGAGGTGGTCTCCACAGACCTCCCAAGAAGCTAGAGGAATTATGCGCTCCTTTTTCACCCCTAGAGCTAAATTATCGCTTTTTATTGAGCGATCCGCGCATTAATACCCTCAGCGTCGGGGCAGCGATACCGGAGGAATTAGAGGCAATTATTAACGTATGCGAAGGAGATCAGCCCCTAGATGCGGCAGAAATTGCCGTTTTTAAGCGTTTAGAAACACATTTAACCGATAAATTGGCTACAGATTTATGTAGCCAATGTTATCAATGTTTACCCTGTCCCGAAAATATTAATATCCCTGAAGTGTTGAGACTGCGGAATCTGGCAGTAGCTTACGAAATGACCGATTTTGGCCAGTATCGCTATCGAATGCTGGAAAATGCCGGTCATTGGTTCCCCGGACGCAAAGCGAATAATTGTACTGAATGCGGTGATTGTTTACCTCGCTGCCCGGAAAAATTGCCTATTCCCCAGCTGCTATTTAATACACACGAACTACTTAAAGGACCAGCGCAACGGAGATTGTGGTCATCTTAGGACGAAACTGGGAAAAATTTTTTTTGGGGATCGTCAAAGTGTAAAAACTATCTTAAGATTAACAGGTAAGAGAATTAACTTTCTTGAATTTAAAGAGACAAAAAACAAGAAATAGATTAAGGAGTAAAGGATATGGCACTCGTCCCCATGCGGTTATTGTTGGATCACGCGGCTGAGAACGGATATGGCATCCCCGCTTTTAACGTAAATAATATGGAGCAGATCCAAGCGATCATGCAAGCGGCGGCAGCCACCGATAGCCCCGTTATCCTGCAAGCTTCTCGCGGTGCGCGCAAATATGCAGGGGAAAACTTCCTGCGTCACTTGATCACCGCCGCGGTGGAAACCTATCCTCATATCCCCATCGTGATGCACCAAGATCACGGTAATGAACCCGCCACCTGCTACTCGGCCATCCGTAACGGTTTCACCAGTGTCATGATGGATGGTTCCTTAGAAGCGGATGCCAAAACTCCCGCCACCTACGAGTACAACGTTAACGTTACTGCTGAAGTAGTAAAAGTTGCTCACTCGATCGGCGCTAGTGTGGAAGGGGAACTCGGTTGCTTAGGTTCCTTAGAAACCGGTAAAGGAGAAGCGGAAGATGGACACGGTTTTGAAGGGGAATTAGATCACTCGATGCTGTTAACTGATCCCGATGAAGCGGTGGATTTCGTCGAAAGAACCCAAGTAGATGCTTTAGCAGTAGCGATTGGTACTAGCCACGGTGCTTACAAATTTACCCGCAAACCCACTGGCGAAATTCTTGCTATTAGCCGCATTGAAGAAATTCACAGCCGCTTACCCAATACTCACTTGGTTATGCACGGTTCTTCCTCGGTTCCCGAAGATCTCCTCGAATTAATCAACCAATTCGGTGGCGCTATCCCTGAAACCTACGGTGTACCCGTGGAAGAAATCCAAAAAGGCATCAAGAGTGGTGTGCGTAAAATCAATATCGACACCGACTGCCGTTTAGCAATTACCGCCGCAGTTCGGGAAGCACTTTTCAGCAACCCGAAAGAGTTTGATCCCCGTTTCTTCTTGAAACCCTCGATCACCTATATGCAGAAAGTTTGTGCCGATCGCTATCAACAATTTAGTACCGCCGGTAACGCCAGCAAAATCAAACAAATGTCCCTTGATGATTACGCAGCCAAATATGCTAAAGGGCAATTAACCCAAGTCAGCAAAAAAGTTGTGGCTGTCTAGTAGCTGAACAATTAAGCGATCGCTTAATGGCACCGATCTAGTAGAATTTTTTGGGGTAGTTAACCATAACTACCCTCTTTTTTTATGGGAATGCCTTGAAGGGAAAGAGTTGCCAGATAAGAATCGATTTCAGAGAAAAGACTATACTGAAAATAATCAGCAGATCAGCACTTGATTTATAAGAGAAGCAAGATGAGAAAAAAATCGTTGTGGGTGGGATTATTGGTGGGATTTTGGTTTTGTCTAACTTGGATGGCATGGACACCCACAGCAGCCGCCTTTAGCGAAGAACAAAAATTACTACTGCAATCTTGGCGATTAGTCAACCAATCTTATTATGATGACACATTTAATCATCAAAACTGGTGGCAGGTGCGGGAACAATTCATCAAAAAACCCCTCAACGATCGGACGGCGGCCTACAATGCGATCGAACAGATGTTAGCTACTCTCGATGAACCCTTTACCCGTCTCTTGCGACCGGATCAATACCATAACCTACAAATTAGCACCACGGGGGAATTATCGGGGGTAGGACTGCAAATTAATATCAATCCCGACAATGGTTACTTAGAAGTGGTGGCCCCCCTTGCCGGTTCTCCTGCTGAGGCTGCTGGTTTGACTAGCCACGATCGCATTTTGTTTATTGATGGCATCGATACTACTACTTTAACCCTCGATGCAGCAGCGGCCAAAATGCGCGGAACTCCCGGAACAGAAGTTTCCTTAGTCATTCTTCCCGATCAAAAAAGTCAACCAAAAACCCTATCTTTAACCCGTCAACGCATTTCTTTAAGTCCAGTGGTAGCGGTTTTAGATAAAAATTCTAGTTCCTTGCCGATCGGTTATGTGCGCTTAAATCAATTTAGTGCTAACGCTGCCAAAGAAGTCTCGGAAGCGGTGACGAATTTACAAAAACAAGGAGCCAAGGGTTATATTTTGGATCTAAGAAATAACCCCGGTGGGTTACTGCAAGCGGGCATAGAAATCGCTCGGATGTGGATTAATCAGGGAACGATCGTTTATACGGTTAATCGTGAGGGAATTGCCGATAGTTTTGCCGCTTCTGGTAATGCTTTAACTGACGCGCCTTTAGTCGTTTTGGTCAATCAGGGAACCGCCAGTGCCAGCGAGATTTTAGCCGGAGCATTACAGGACAATCAACGGGGGGTTTTAGTGGGAGAAAAGACTTTCGGTAAGGGATTAATTCAGTCCTTATTCGAGTTACCCGATGGGGCAGGATTAGCGATTACCGTGGCCAAATATGAAACTCCCGCCCACCATGATATTCATAAGTTAGGAATTATGCCCGATCGAGTGGTGGCACAGGAACCGATCACCTATGAGCAAATCGGCACCGAAAAAGATAGTCAATACCAAACGGCGATTCAGTTTTTAAACCAGAAGACCATTTTAGCCAAAGCTTCCTGAGTGGGGTTTTCAGCCATCAGTTACCAGTTATCAGTTACCAGTTATCAGATGCGAGTTTTCAGGGTTCTTCGCTACTTGGTATGGTTCGATCGGGGGGCATAAATCGACTAAATACTTATCTGGCAAGAGACTTAATTGATTAGTTCGTTAGAGAGGGAAAACAATTGACAAAGATCGCATCAATGTCTTTCTCTATAAGGGTTTCATCTCTTATAACCCCCTCCATTGCATAACACAAACAAAAAGAACCGTTTTCAGTTCACTGTTTACTGTTTACTGTTTACTGATCACTGAAAAAACTTCCCACACCCGACGGCATAAATCGAACAAATTAGTCATTTTTTCCATCAATATCTAAATTAAGATGGAAACCTGTTTGATTTGGCGAGAATGCTAACATCGATTAGAATTTTCCCAGTCCGGGCTTTTCAGTCTTCCAACCTTGACTTATCCTTGATCTTACCGCCATGCAGAGATATATTCGATCGCCCCTAGCCCTAACCCTGAGCATCAGCCTCTTAGCTAATTTTTTAACCGCTTGTAATAATGCCCAAACCCCAGATAACAACGCCTCTAGCCCCACCACCACTGCCCCCGGGGATCAGGGCTTAAAATTAGGGGCTTTACTGCCCATTACCGGAGATTTAGCCGCTATTGGTCAAAATATGCCCGAAGCAGCCGCCCTAGCGGTAGAGACTATCAATGCCTGTGGTGGAGTCAATGGCAAACCAGTCACCCTCGTGAAAGAAGATGACCAAACCGATCCCGCCGCCGGTGCTTCAGCGATGACGAAACTAGCGGAGGTGGATAAAGTAGCCGGTGTGATCGGTTCCTTTGCCAGTAGCGTCTCAGGAGCAGCCGTCGATGTGGCGGTGAGAAATAAAGTTATGTTAGTCTCTCCGGGTAGCACCAGTCCTGTATTTACTGACAGGGCGAAAAAAGGCGATTTTCAAGGTTTTTGGGCGCGGACGGCTCCCCCGGACACCTACCAAGCTCAAGCTTTAGCGGTCCTAGCTAAGAAAAGGGGTTTTCAAAATGTGGCCACCGTCGTGATCAATAACGATTACGGAGTGGGATTTGAACGGGAATTCGTGAGCGCTTTCGATAAATTAGGCGGCACTATCACTAATAAGCAAAATCCCGTCCGTTATGACCCGAAAGCTGCCACTCTCGATAGTGAAGCGGCGGCTGCCTTCGCTAACCAACCGGATGCTGTAGCGGCAGTCCTTTACGCTGAAACGGGCAGTTTATTACTGCAAGCGGCCTATAAACAGGGATTGACCAAAGGAGTTACCGTCCTCCTCACCGATGGGGTTTTTTCGGAAGATTTCACCAAACAGGTGGGGAAAGGAACCGATGGTAAGTCAATTATTGCTGGGTCCCTAGGCACGGTCCCCGGGGCCGACGGTCAAGCTTTAAGTGCTTTTACTACTCTCTGGAAAGAAAAGACCGGCAAGGATGTCACCGCTTTTGTTCCCCATACTTGGGACGCGGCGGTTTTATTGATGTTAGCGGCCGAGGCGGCTAAATCTAACACTGGTGAAGGGATTCAAAGCAAGATTCGTGAGGTGGCCAACGGTCCGGGGACGGAAGTAACCGATGCTTGTCAAGCCATGGAAATGATTCGCAAAGGCGAGGATATTAACTATCAGGGAGCCAGTGGCAATGTGGATATCGATGAAAATGGCGATGTGGTCGGTAGTTACGATGTCTGGACTGTCAAGGATGATGGGACTCTCAAGGTTATCGATCAGGTGACACCCAATCAGTAATTAGGGCTGGCTGAATAAATCTAAAAACCTTGCTGGATAAGACTTTTAGACTTTTTTCCCATCAAAAATTACCGGACCGGGGAGTGATCGGGGGGAAAATTCCGGGACTTTTTCCCTGAAAATTAGGTAATTTACCCCCTCAAAATCGGTAAAACCCCACACCCTGCCCCCACGAAAAACTTTTTGCCGCAAACCCTACTTATGAGGAGAGGCACTCATGCAAGAGGGAGAATAAATAATCAGTTTTTAATAACCGGATTTAGTATTTTGTGCCAAGGCTCTGCCTTGGCACAAGCAAAATTTCTTGAAGCATTTTCGGTTATTGAGAATTTTTTCGTTTCCTGGCTTTTTGTTTGCTGGTAGAGAGTAAGGGAGCGGTTAATTTTTCATAGAGTTCAAAGAGGTATTCAATACGATTTAATTCACTGGTAAAGCGTTGGGGACGATAACACAAATCAACGGCTTTGTCAAGTTTTTGGTGAGCTTTGATCAGGTCAGGAGGCATGGTTAAAGGATCGTATAAATCCGCAAGACTACTATCGGGATATTTTCCCCTTGTATCTAGCACAGCTTGAGCGCAAGTCTCGACGGTTTGTTTTTGTTTTTCGGTCGCAGTTTCAGGAAAAGGGTAGTTATTATAAACAATATCTTTTGAGTAACGATAATCACTTTTTAATCTGCCACACACATATTTAACCCATGCCATGTGCATTTCTGAAGTAAGAATACCAAATAAATATAAATCGCCGTTCGGAATAGCTTGACAAGTATCACTGACGATATTATCAGCCGTAAAAAAGCCAATGGGAATGTATTTTCTATTTTCTGACGTAGTTCTAGGTACAAGAATATAGTCTGATTTGGGTTGCGTTATTTGTCGAAATAAACAATGATAAGAATAGTTTCGGGTTGAAGCTGCAATACTTTTTGATCTGAATTGCTTCACGGCTTCCACACGCTCCAAAATTTCAGGTATATTCTTGAGTTCATTGGGTTTAATATCGAGTAGCCACAAACACCATTTTTTACCACCATTTAAAAATTCTCTAGCACTAATAAAAGGTCTGATAAATTTAATTAACAAAGGATTTTTTGAGACAAGAGTATTTTTTTCTTCTTCGGATAAAATAAAATTACCTCCATCTGTTGGCTTATTTCCATACATCATATTAGGGACATTACAGAGAGGATATTTTCGATTAAAAACCAGAATATTGTTTGCATTGATTAAGTAAGGATTAATATTTTTGGCTTTTATTAAAAGCGGCTCACTGGTTATAGTCTGATAGTCGAATATATATTTTTCATTAGCTTCAAAACTAGCAAATCCAATAATCACACAATGAACCGCAGCATTACCTTTAGCTTCATTACTCCATTTGAAAGTTCTATGGGCAAAATGAATACTGATATTAAATTCGTTTATTAAAACATTCCATAAAATAGATGATTGTTCCCCTTGAGAAATAGAATTAGTCGCGACTAATCCCACCTTAATTTTTGTGTTTTGAATAAATTGAGCAGATTTATAAAACCATGCTGATACATAATCCATAACCCCTGATCCAATGATTTTATCAAGAACTAACTTTAAGTCTTCTTTTTGATCAAAATTTTGGTAATGATGCCCCACAAAAGGAGGATTTCCTAAAATAAAATTGAGCTTCTCTTTTGATATAACTTCCTCCCAATCAATCCGCAAAGCATTTCCATTAACAATCTTTGCCGCTTTCTTTAATGGTAAACGCACAAAATACTGACCAAAAGTATTACTAACCTTAATATTCATCTGATGATCAATTAACCACATTGCCACCTCAGCAACTCTTACCGCAAACTCATCGTATTCAATACCCGCAAACTGATTGACATCTACCTGAATAATAGCACTAATATCTGTTACTAACTGTCCCGTTTTATTTAATTCCTGTAATACTAAAATCTCTAAATCGCGTAACTCCCGATAGGTAATAATTAAAAAATTGCCGCAACCACAGGCAGGATCAAGAAAATATAAATTAGCAATCTTTTTGTGAAATTCTAGTAATTTATTGCGATTGCCTTTAATCTTCTCAAATTCTCTGGATAAATCATCTAAAAATAAGGGTTTAATTACCTTTTGAATATTTTTCTCGGAGGTATAATGCGCCCCTAAATTGCGTCGTTCTTTTGGATTCATCACCGCTTGAAACATAGAGCCAAAAATAGCAGGAGAAATTTTTTCCCAATCAAAAGCACAAGCTTCTAATAACATGACTCGCATCTTGCTATCAAAAGCCGCTAAAGGTAACGACTCCTCAAATAACTTGCCATTTATGTAGGGAAATTGAGTTAAATTCTCATCGAGATTTTTTAATCTTTTTGCTTCTGGTGTATTCAAAACCTGAAAAATGGAAGCGATGTGCATCGCCAAATTACTGCCATCTTCTTTGGTATGTAGATCGATATATTCCCAGAAAATACCCTGATTTAAAATACCCGTATCATCGGCAAATAAACAAAATAATAACCGCACTAGATAAACTTCCAAATCATGCCCCATATAACCAATTTCTTTCAGGCAATCATGAAGTTTTCCCATTAACTCGGCTGCTTGAAGATTGACGGGATCTTCGTCTTTATAAACTCGCTTTTCGTAACCAGCGATAAAATCAAATAAATGAACATAATCAACAAAATTACTTAATTCAAATTCCGCTTCATTACCCGCATCTAAATCATATAATTTAAACCGTTGAAAATCCGATACTAAAATATAACGCGGTAACTCATGTTCCTTTAAATTGGGGAAATAATCCTTAGCCTGTTGTGTGGCTTTTTCTAAATCTTTCCCCTTCGATTTATGCTCAACTAAAATCGTTCCTTTCCATAGCAAATCTATAAAACCCTGTTTATTATCTGCTTTTTTGATCGGTTGCTCAAAACTGGCTACCCTACGCCGTGAAATGCCAAAGACATTAAAAAAATCATTCCAAAAAGATTGAGATTCTGCCTTTTCTGAAGTCTCTCCTTGCCACTCTTTTTGAAAAGCGATTGCGCGATTTTTAATTTCATTCCAACTTAAAGGCATAGTTTTAATTCCTTCCCTACCCCGCTAAGAGTTTGGGTAGGGAATCTGGCACATTCGTTGAAATAATCTTGATTAAGGTCTCTGGTCTTGATTTTGGGGATAACTGGGGAATAGATCCCTGGGGAAATCCTCGGCACTTAAACAGGTTTGTAAAGCTTGGGAGGGGTTATTTTTGTCCACATCACGACTGACAGCGATAACGCACTCGGAAAAGCGACCGGGTAATAAACTTTGACGACAGGAATCTAAAATCTGTGTAGAAATCCCTAATTTATCGGGTTCCTTGGCTGTTTCTGTTTCCGTTTGTTTGGGGGAATTAGCGGCAAACAAGGGGGCAGCGCGATGGATATCGACCACACAATTACCTAGGTCGATGGGACGACGCACTTGAAAACAAGCTTGCAGAGCCAGATTACCATCGATCGGGGTTTTGGATTTAATCATCACCACACACCGGGATAATTCTTTAGGAATTAATGCTTCTGAACAAGCGGTGGCGGCATCTTGGGGACTGACTCCCGTGCCGACAATCTGACTGATACAGGCACTAAATTGATTATTGTTGCCAAATGCGATCGCTGCTCGGTTCATTTCTACTAAGCCAAGGGAAATAGCAGCGATCGCGCTCCAACTAGCAATTTTTTTAATATGGTTTTTCATTGTTTGCTCACACCCAAGATTTTAAGGCTAACTCGCCCTGATCTTAACAGATTCACGGGCAATGGGGGTTGTTCAGTTATCAGTAAACAGTAATCAGTAATCAGTGAACTAAAAACTCGCATCTGATAACTGATCACTGATAACCGATAACTGATAAGGCTGACTGCTAAGTTTAGTATTCTGGTACAGTGGAATCGACTTCGCGACTCCAGGCGCTGATACCACCTTTAACGTTAATTCCTTCGATACCTGCCTCTTTGAGGATAGCGAGGGCTTTAGCGGAACGTCCCCCCATCTTACAATGGGCGATGAGACGATAACCGTTGACTAATTCCTTAATTTTGGGAATTGCCGCACCATTTTCGATATCGGGTAAGGGAATTAATACCGAGTTGGGAATCTTAGCGATTTGGTACTCGTTGGGATTACGCACATCGATGAGAATGTAATCATTGGCCTCGCTGTCAAGTAGGGTCTTTAACTCTACTACGGTTATTTCTGTCATTTTTTGCTGTTCTGCTGCTTCTTGTGCTTGAGCTTGCGGGATACCGCAGAATTGTTCGTAATCAATTAGTTTTTCAATAACGGGACGGATGGGATTCGGACGCAATTTTAACTCACGGAATTTCATTTCCCAAGCATTGTAAAGCAGTAAACGACCACTGAGGGTATCCGGTGCGCCGAGGATAATTTTAATGGCTTCTGTGGCTTGAATTGTGCCGATTACTCCGGGTAAAACTCCTAAAACGCCGCCTTCCGCACAGGAGGGAACCATCCCCGGTGGTGGCGGTTCGGGATAGAGATCGCGGTAGTTGGGACCGCCTTGGTAGTTAAAAACGGTTGCTTGTCCTTCAAAGCGGAAAATTGAGCCATAGACGTTGGGTTTGTCGAGAAGAACACAAGCATCATTAGTCAGATAACGGGTGGGGAAATTATCTGTCCCGTCGATGACTACATCATAGGGGGCTAAAATGTCAAGGGCATTTTCGGAACTTATGCGGGTTTCGTACAAATCCACCTGACAATAGGGGTTAATTTCTAGAATTCTGTCCTTAGCGGAAACAATTTTCGGTTTACCTACCCAAGAAGTGCCGTGAATAATTTGACGTTGCAGATTGGAACTATCGACGATATCGAAGTCAACAATACCGATTCTACCGATGCCAGCCGCCGCTAGATAGAGTAAAAGCGGGGAACCGAGTCCTCCGGTGCCGATGCAGAGAACACTGGCGGCTTTTAGTTTTTTTTGACCTTCTAAGCCCACTTCGGGCAGAATAATGTGTCGAGAGTAGCGTTGAACCTCCTCTTTGGAAAGTTCGATCGCCGCGAGATTAGGATTTAGCATAGATTGGGTAAATAGTGAAACCTCACTCGATTCGGGCTAGAATTTCGTCTCAGCACGGTTTAGAGACAAAAATCAGGAAGACTCGATCGCTTCCTGGATTTTCAATTCTTTCTATGCTTATGATAGTGTGAGGGTCTGGCTCCGTGTTGTTAATATTAGTTAACTTTCCCCTGCTACTTGGGCGCGGTATTCACTAGCGGAGAGGGTATCAGCCAAGGCAGTATCGGGATTTTCTACCCGCACTTTTAATAACCAACCCTCCCCGTGGGGATCATCGGCAATTAATTCGGGGGAGTCAATCATCGCTTGATTGCGATCAACTACGGTTCCCGAGACGGGAGGATAAAGATCTTCCACCGCTTTTACCGATTCAATCGTGCCGAAACTACTACCTACTTCCAGCGCCTCTCCCAATTCGGGCAATTCTAGAAACACGATATCACCCAATTGATCGACGGCAAAAGCACTAATTCCCAAGGTAGCGATTTCACCTTCGAGTCTGACGTATTCGTGGGTTTCTAGGTATCTCAAATCCTCGGGATATTCCAGTTCCATCGTCTGTCTCTAAATATTTACAGCATCAGTTAGTTTACTAGATCTCTTGGGGAAAATGTTGATCGGGTGGGGCTGTATTATTGGCGATCGCTATCTAGACAAAATTAATTACACCGATCGAACCCTGATTAAACAGCTAAAATTGGTTTAGATGGATCGGGGAACACCGGAACACTGGAACAATAACCGGTTTAAATACCTCAATGCCTACTTAAGTAGGGAGGCACAATTACTTGTAGGATGGGTTAGCGCACTTCGTAACCCATGCGGGCGTTGGGTTTCATGCTTCAACCCAACCTACGTTCATCTTATATTTAATTCCACCCACCCACTTATGTTAAATTCCATCTTAGATCCTCGCGGTGGCGAACATCAAACCATAAGAGCCTTTTTTGAGCCAAAAACTATCGCTGTGGTGGGATTTAATCGCCAAAATCCCCAACTCGATCGCACTCTTTTAAATAATCTCCATCATAATCCCGGTCAGCGCCGCCTTTATCTAGTTAATCCTCACCCCGAAAACTGGCTCGATCTTCCCAGCTATAGCAGTTTACCAGATATCCAGGCGGCGATCGATCTGGTAATTATCACCGCCCCCGCTCCCGAAATTCCCGCTATTATCGCCCAATCTGTCGAAAAACAGGTTAAATGCGCCCTGATTCTCTCCACGGGTTTTCGGGAAACCGGCCAGATGGGGGAAAATTTACTCAGGGAAATTAAAGCGATCGCCAGTCAAAAATTACGCATCATCGGTCCTCATAGCTCAGGAATCAGCAATCTAAGCCAAAATCTTAACGCCACCTTTTCTCCCATCTTGCCGAAAACTGGTTCAATTGCCCTGATTAGTCAAAGTGGTGCGATCGCTGCTGCCGTGCTTGATTGGAGTTTAAGCGAAAATGTCGGTTTTAGTCACTTTATCTCCCTCGGAGTCCTTTTAGATGTGGATTGGGGCGAATTACTCTATTATTTGGGAGACGATCCCCAAACCAAAAGCATCGTTATCTACCTGGAATCCCTGAATAATGCCCGCTCTTTTCTGTCCTCGGCCCGAGAAGTTGCCCTAAATAAACCAATTATCGCCATTAGTCGCCACAGTACCGACTTTGACCCCACTGCTCTTTCCCATGCTGGTAAATTGACCAGCGATCAACTAACTCTCTCCGCTGCCTTTGCTCGCTGTGGCATCGTGGAAGTACAAAGAATGGCCGATCTCTTGAATATCACGCAAGTTTTAGGGAAAATTCCCCGATTTCCCCGGGGAAAACGCTTGACAATCATCAGCAATGGTGTTGCTCCCGCTCTTTTAGCGGCCTCGGCTTTACTGGCGGAAGATGGACAACTGGCAACCCTTACCCCCGCAACGATCGAGCAACTAGCACCTCTTTTTCCCGCGGATATTGTCCCCCAAAATCCCATCGATCTGCGTCGCAGCAGCGATCCCGATAGCTACGCTCGCGCCCTAGAGATCGCTTTAGCGGATGCACATACCGACGCGGTGTTGATGATTCTCTCGCCTCGCTTTAACACCGATCTGCGAGCAATTGCCCGTAGCATCGCCTCAATCGCTCAAAATAGCAAAAAACCCATTTTAGCAAGTTTGATGGGGGGAGAGGGCATTGCAGAGGGAGTAGCGTTATTAAATCAGCAGGGTATCCCCACCTATCGCTATCCCGATTCGGCGGCCCGGGTGTTTAATTTGCTCTGGAAATATGAAGAGAATCTCCGCGGTCTTTATCAAACGCCAATTTTAGCCAATTCTCGGGAAAATGGCTCCGATCGAGTTTTAGTTAGCCAGATTATCGAGCAAGCAGGGGATAGAACAATTCTCAGTGAGTCAGAGTCTTTAGCTATACTCAAAGCTTATGGAATCCCTGTTATTGTCACTGAAATTGCTGAAAGTGCCGCAGAAGCAGTTAATCTCGCTGAATCTCTCGGTTATCCCCTGGTGATGAAACTGCATTCCCAGACGATTATCCATAAAAGCGCGGTGGGTGGGGTACAATTGCCACTTTTTTCCCCTATAGCAGTCGCGCAAGCATATCAGGCGATCGAAGCTAATGTTAGCGCACAAGTGGGTCGGGAGCATTTTCTCGGGGTGAGTATTCAACCAATGTTAGAGATCGATCGAGGATATGAGTTAATTATCGGCTCTAATTACGATGATCAGTGCGGACCGGTGATAATTTTCGGTACTGGTGGCCGTTTAGTCGATATTTTTCAAGATTACGCCACCGCTCTACCTCCTTTAAATACTAATCTCGCGCGCCGACTTTTAGAAAAAACCAAGATTTATCGGGCTTTTCAGGGACTAAATGGGCTTAAATCGCTTAATTTAGCGAATTTAGAGCAAATAATCGTTAAATTTAGTAACTTGGTCAGTGAACAACCTCGCATTAAAACTATCGATATTAATCCCTTTTTTGCCGATTCAGAGCAATTAATCGCCCTTTCCGCTTCTATCCTTCTTCATCCTCCAACTACACCCCCAGAAAAGTTATCTCATCCGGCAATCCGTCCCTATCCCGAACATTATATAGGGCTTTGGACGACGAAAAGAGGCTTAAAGGTGCTAATTCGTCCGATTCGGGCAGCGGATGAGCCTTTAGTGCGACAATTTCACCATTATCTCTCGGAAGAAACCATTTATTATCGTTATTTTCACCTTGTCAATCTCGATCGCCAAACCGCTTATGATCGTCTTACGCGCATTTGTTTTATCGACTACGATCGAGTAATGAGCTTAGTGGTAGAGATTAATAACGATCAGACGGAAGAGCGAGAAATTATCGCTATAGGACGCTTAAATAAACTACACGGCGTTAATGTGGCGGAATTTGACCTATTAGTTAGGGATGACTATCAAGGGCAAGGAATTGGTACTGAGTTACTACAGCGTTTAGTCACTATTGGCAAAAAGGAAGGATTAGACGGAATTGAAGGGGAAATTTTAAGGGATAACCGCGCTATGCAGATGATAGCGGCTAAAGTAGGGTTTTCTCTCCATAAAACTGCCGATTTTGTCAAAGCGGAACTTGAATTATGAAGTCTTTTTGACAAGCTGATCACTAATTTTCTGGCTGAATTGTTTGGGCTAATCCTTGCTCTAAAGTAAAGGGAGGTTGCCAATTCAGGGTTTTTTGAATATATCTAGAGTCAACGGTAAGAGAACCAAGCAAGCGATCGATATTATAGGTGTTAAAAGGGAGATTTTTCCCTGTTATAGATTCTACCCTATCACCTAGATAACCTAAGAATCTAAGTAAGGTAGTGGGGACGGGCAGCAATCGACAGGGTTGTTGAATTTGTTGAGCAATGAGTCGAATTAATTGAGGAGTCGAAACAGCTTGGTTATCGCTAATTAAAAATATTTTATTAGCGGCATTAGGATGATCTAAACAGGTAATAATGGCAGCAACTAAGTTACCCACAAAGACAAAACTACGACGATTTTTTATTGCACCAAAAGGTAAAGGTAATCCCCGTTTAATTAGTTTCATCAAGCGCTCCATATTAGCACGATTACCTGGCCCGTAAACTAGAGTAGGACGAAAGATCGTCCAAGTCATGTTACTATCTTTGGCAAGGTTAATTAAAGCTTGTTCTGCTTGCAATTTACTACCACCATAAGGACTATCAGGATGACAGGGAGAGTTTTCGTTAAGAATATCATCACTTTCGGCAGCCATAGCATGAATAGAACTGACAAAAATAAAGTGCTTAACTCCTGCTTTTAGCGACTGCTTAACTAGGTTAATAGTCCCCTTAGTGTTAACTTTTATAAATGCTGCTTCTGGATTGGATATAGTCTCATGAAGGATATGAGATCGTCCTGCTAGATGAATAACGGTATCAATGCCTAGCAATGCTTCTTGCCAATCGGTCATATCATCAATTTCACCCACCTGAATAGCCTTAATTGGGATGGATGCGGGAAACTCAAATTTCTGGCGAATTGCAGCTGTTATTTGCCAATTATGTTGGTGTAAAGTTGGCAGTAAGTGGCTGCCAATGAAACCAGTAGAACCTGTAACTAAAACGTTTTTCATTATTAATTAATAAAATTATTTAAATTAACTTTAGTAAAGTTTCCACCCATGTTTATTAAAAAAATACACGGCAGATTGAGCAAAAACTATAGCCAGTTTAGTAGAGTTGTGCGCTCCTCTTGCCCAATGATGATAAATATTTACATGGGGATAAAGTATGGTTTTGTATTTTTTAGACATTCTAAGGGTCAAATCATAATCTTCAAAATACATAAACATATTTTTATCAAAGTAGCCAATCTCATCTAAATATTTTCTGTTAAATAGCATAAAACAGCCACTAATAATCGGTACTTCCATTATCTGGTTATAGCTAATATCTCGCATTTCATACCAGTCCAATCTCTTTTTGAAAAGAAATTGCATTTTTTTTGGTATAAAACGTCTAATAAATAAGGTCAAAACCGTAGGTTGACGCTTGCAAAGGTATTGGATATCCCCGTTAGGGTAAGATATTTTTGGAGTAATCAATCCCACATCTTGATGATTATCGAGATAGTGAATAAGTTCGGTGATTACATTATTATCAAAATAAACATCGGGATTGATAACTAAATGATAATCATAATTTTTAGACCTAGCAATAGCTAGGTTATGTGCTTGACCAAAACCAACGTTATTACCATTATTGAAGTAATAATCTATATCGTATTCCTGAAAATTATCGAATATTTTTTTGAGTTCATCGCTGGGAGAGTTATCTACTACTGATAAATTAATTTCTATTGGTGTGCTGAACAGAGATTTAATTGCTTGAATAACTATCTCTGGGTCATTTTTGTAAAGGACAAGGGAGGCCGTAAGTTGCATAAGTATCTAAAGCTATCTTTTACTAAAAAGAGTATCCAAACAGTTCTATATCTTCCTTGAGATGTTCACTAATAATATTTTTGGTTTCTTGGTTATAATAACTCCTGTAGTCTCGCTGACGTTGATGATTTTGATTGACGTTTAGTAATTTTACTTCTGGCAACTTAAGCAATTCTAGCATTTTCTCATAGTCTTTTTGTCAAGTTTCAAATATAGTTAAAATATTCTCAGTCATTTAAGATAATTTTTCTCAGAGATTTCTCCATCCAAAGAAGATCCCGCTACTTTGGGATTATGGATAAAAAGAAAGTTGTATTTGCAGGAAATTAACATTTTATTCTCATCTCCAGTTGATTTTTTAGTGACAGTCATAGAACTATATTTTTTTGGCTATAATAACCTTCTGATCTTCAATTACATTGCGCCCCGAGTTTACCAGACGTATTTCAGCGTGAAACCCACAACTTTCTAAGCGTTCAGTTATATCCAATCCGTAATTTCTGAAGGCAAGAACTCCTCTCTGTCCACGGATCCTATCGCCATGATACTCAGGTTCAAGTTGATGTATGATAGTCCCATCAGGCTGTAAGAAACATCTTTCAACTGTCTTCGGGTTATCTAATAAAGGCACGGTAAAGATAAAGTATCCATCTTTTTTTAAGACTCTGTAAATTTCAGAAAAACCCTTGCTGTCATCAGGAACATGCTCAAAAACTTCGGTGGAAGTCACTAAATCAAAAGATTCGTCGTTGAGAAGAAGATTTTGAACGTCTTGACAGACAACAGAGTTCTTCATCAACCCTAGAGGTACATCATCAAAGTATTCAGAAAAGTATAAATTCTGAAATTTACCTTTTAATAATTTATACAAAGCTCCGCGAGAAGACAACTCGTAAACAGAGGTACTGGTTGAAAAGTTTAGAGAGTCAATTGTCAGACCAACTGCTCTATGAATTTTAGTAGATCTACAGTTTAAACAACGAGTACCAAAATATCCTGGATGTATCCGAACCACCACAGAACCGCACAAATTACAAATCCCAATCATCTCAATAGAGCCTCCTTTTATTTTCATATATGGTTATAGTTCATAGTGGCTAATTAGCATCAATTAAATTTTTGTAATCCTGATAGTAATTGTAACACATACTTTCCAAAGAAAAAAGTTTTTCGGCTTTTAACTTAGCCAGAGAAACTTTGTCTTTAATTTCATCTAGCATAAGTATTTTGTTGTTCAAGTCGTCTATATCATCAAGCTGAAAAAATGTTACTTCATTTTCTCGAAAGATTTCCCTAAATGTCGGAATATCAGAACAGATAATCGGAATTTCTAAATTAGCTGCTTCCACTAGAGCTAAACCAAATCCTTCCGAGCGAGATGGAAAAACAAAAACGTCAATATTAATCGCGGTTTCCCAGGGATTTTCTCGATAGCCTGTAAAAACACATCTTTGAGCAACGCCTAGTTTTTCTGCCAAGAGTTGCAATCGATTAATGTCTTGAGAGGTTCCCCCTATTGCTATCAGATGGTACAGGGTATTTTTCTGTAATACTTGGATAATTTGCTCCACTCCTTTTCTTTTATTTAGGATAGAAACTGTACCTATTACAATTTTATCTCCAGTTTTTATATCACTGCCTTTGATTGTCTTTCTACTGTCATATATTTTTTTTATTCCATTGTAAATTACAGTGGTATTTTTATAGCCAAGTCCTTGATAGTATCTTTCCATTGTCTGACTTATGCAAACTGCTAAATCTAATTTTCGGCAGGCTAGGTTCCATAAATTTCCCCATATATACCCTAGTAGAGAGCCTTTGTCGTAGCTGAGTTCATCGACGTGATAGCCATGAATGGTTGTAATCTTTATGCCCTTAATCTTATGGTAATTAATGGCAAGGTACAGATCGGGTTTTAATCCATGGGAGTGGACTATATCGTAATCTTTTAATTCTTGACAAAAGCCGTTGAAACTTATTTTTTGAACAGGAGCATTAAAGCTGAGGCATTTTTCTTGAGAATTAGTTTCACTGAAGTAGAATACCTTCACCTCATGCTCAGGATAAAAACTATTAGACAGCCACAGGGGTATTCTTGTTAAGCCACTATCTTTGAGACGAGGAATAATATAAGCGATTTTCATATATCGTATTTGCTCTCAACTTTCATTACTGCCATTATGCCGGATTATTTTTAACAAATGTAGTGATTCGCAGTTGTCGCTTAATATATCGCATCATTACTACGGCAAAAGAGAGCAATAATTCTAGTTTTGACTGCATTAAAACTTCCTTTCTAGCTCTAAATTCTTCCCGCAATGCTAATTTTATATCTGAGGAGCGACCACCCAGTAAAAATTCAGCAGTGGCATAATCAAATTGTTTGGGTTTTGATAATTGAGTAAACCTGAGCCAAAGATGGTAATCCATAGCACATTTATAATTATTGTCAAACCCATTTACTTCTTCTATCAAAGCTCGTTCAGAAAAAACAGTTGGATGGGGAATTGTATTTACTATGTGAAGTAGTTTTTGACTAAATTTAGGAGGACAGAAACAACCCACTATAGCATTGTCTGTAGGACTTCTCAGTAGTTGATTACCGAAACACCATCGCCAGCCTTCTGAATTATAAGATGAAACCACTGACGACAGGGTTGTGTCAGCAGCAAATTTATCCCCTGCATGTAAGTGATTAATTAGAATTCCTGTTGCTAAACTTATCCCTTTATTCATAGCGTCAGAAATTCCTGCATCTGGTTCGTTTACCCAATAATCAATTACTTCCTCATACTTGCGTATAATATCAACTGTACCGTCCGTGGAACCTCCGTCTATAATGATATACTCAACATTATTGTAAGTCTGGCTAATAACACTCTGAATTGTCTGCTCTAAGTGCTTTTCTCCATTAAAAACTACCGTTATAATAGTAACCAAAGGAACTGCAAATTTTTCCGATACCTCACTTGTCTCCCTGTAGGACTGCTTGAAATATCCCTTTGTTCTTAATCCTCCTTCTCCCCTGCCTTCTGGATTTGGTGGCAAAAATAAATGAGATTGCACTTTTGAGGAAGGAGTGTTAACAATAACTGGCATCTCCATAGTCATCAGACGAGTTGTGGAAAAATTGGGGTCTAGCGCAGTTGCGTCTTTGTCTTGCTTGATTGGGGGAAGCGTCATAATTGTGATTTAGCAGCAGCTTTCGGGGATTGTAACTCACTCCAACACCTCTGTCAAGGATGGTAGAAAGAGGTGATCGACAAACTCGTCAATTGAATTGGCAGCCACAAGACAAAAATTGATTGAATTAGTTAGATTATACCTTGGGAGCGCATTAATTCTATCTCTTGTTGCAACCCGACTTCTAGAGTACGAGGAGTAAACCCTAAATCCCTTTTAGCTTCTTCGTGGGAATAAGCTTTGTCTTCTTGTAATCGCAAGATTTGTTCTCGTCGCACGGGTGACTTTTTACCTAATGTATTTTCTAATAGAGTAGCTGACCAGATGCCAAATTTTAAGGGAAAAGATAGGGATCGTACCGATTTTCCTAATAACTTTTCTACCAATAAAATTAACTGACGGAAGGAAACAATACTACCTCCGGAAAGATCGTAAGCACCTTTTATATTAGGACATTCCCAGACTTTTAACAACATCTGGGCAATGTCATCAGCGTGAACTGGTTGTAACAGGTTATCCCCAGAACCAAAAATGGGAAAGAATCCGTAGCGGTGACAGAATTTAATCAATTTGTGTAAGTTTTTATCTTGGGGAGAACCATAAATCATTGTCGGTCTCAGGATACAATAAGAAGCAGCATATTGTTGTAAATAGCTTTCTGCTTTTTTATACTCGGCAGAATATTCATTATATTTTGAATACACTCCCGTGGTTCCGATGATAATTAATCGGGGAGTTTGTTGGAATTTTTTTAGACTATTAAGTATGGTTGGTACTTGTCGAAGCTGGACGAGATGGATAATGGTTTGAAAATTATTTTCACTAAAAATTTGCTGCCAAGTTTCTGGAATCGAGCTATCACCAATATGATAGATTATGGGTAATCCTAGACTATCTAACATACTGCGATCGCTAGTAGGGCGAATTAAACAATGTATTTCTATTTCAGGCTTAGTAGATGCCAAACGTTCCATGAAAAAACCACCTGGCAACCCTGTAGCACCTGTGATTAACAATTTATTCTCAATCATCATTTTTAGTCCTTTTCTCTAAAACTTGCTCATAAACCTGAAAGGTTTTTTCAAACATCTTCTCAAAAGTATATTCTGCTTCGTAGCGTTTGCGTCCTGCCGCTCCCATTTTAGTCCTGAACTGAGCATCTAGAACTAATTGTAATAGTCTCTGGTGTAAAGTGTTAACATCTCCCCAGGGTACAATATAACCTGTTATTCCTTCCATAATTGCTTCTGACGCTCCCCCAACATCGGACACAATCACTGGTAGTCCTGCTCTCATTGCTTCGATTGTGGTGCGAGGAAACCCTTCCCAATTAGATATTAAAGTAAATATTTGGGCTTGGGCTAATACTTCTGCTACATTGGTACGAAAGCCTAAAAAATTAATTCTGTCGATAATTTTTAGCTCCTTGGCTAAGGTTTTAATTTTTTCTAAATCCAGACCGTCTCCGACCAAATCTAAATGGGCTTCGGGAATATTTTGAAAGGCTTTCAGTAAGGTTACATGGTCTTTTTGCTGATCAAATCTTGCCACCATAACAATACGAACAGGGTTAGAATGACTAGGATTAGCTCTCAATTCTGCTGGTACATCTGGCATCCCATTATGTATGGTCAATAATCGATTGGGTTGCATACCAGTTTTTAGTCCAATTAATCGATCTTGTTCCGAAACACAGATAATTTTATTAGCTAAAGGTTCTGTGATTTTTTCTGACCACTGATAGATAGTTCGACTCGGCTCTGGTACACCTCCTGTAAAAGCCCAACCATGGGCGGTAAAAATACAAGGAGTCTTGCTTTTTCTGGCTGCTAATCGTCCTAAAATTCCCGCTTTACTAGAGTGAGTGCTGATAATATCTGGTTGGAATTCTGCAATAATTTTTTGAAGAAAATTTAAGGTTTTCCAGTCTTTAATTAAGTTAATTTTTTTGCCCAAGTATTGACAAGATACATTGTTTATGTGCTGTCCTTGCAAGTCATGATTGTAAATTCCTTTGCTTCCAGTAACAACTAAGACTTGATGGTGAGAATCTTGGAGAAATTTCGCTAAATCCCGCACATGAACCTGTGCGCCCCCAACGGTATCTGCTCTAGTTATAATAAAAAGTATTTTCATTTTATGTACAGTTTAAACTCTTTATTTATGGATAATTTTATGAGAACAAGTTTAAGTTTTTTAAACTTGATTAGCTTTTTGCAATAGCTGCAACATTTTAGGGGCGGTTATTTGAATATTATACTTATCTTCGACAAGTTTTCTGCCAGCCCATCCCATGCTTTCTCTTAAATCTCGATCATGTTTCAGGTTTTGAAAAGCTTGCAGCCATTCAGCTTGACTACTAGCTTGAAAGCCGTTGATACCCTGCTCGATAATCTCGGCATTCACCCCTACTGGTGAACCAATAACTGGGCGAGTAGATGCCATATATTGAATTAGTTTAAATCCGCATTTTCCTCGCTCAAATGGCGTATCAGTAAGGGGCATAATCCCTACATCAAATTGTTGCATCTCTTTCACCTCGGTTGCTTCTGACCAAGGCTTAATTTCTAAAGGGATATCCTCTAGATTTGTCTCTTTGGCACCAATAGCAACGACTTTGGCACCACCATCTCGACAAATTTCTTTTAAAACAGGATAAAGTTCTTGTATATAATCGACAAACTTCAATGGACTTCCTATCCAGCCGATGGTAAAGACTTCATTTTGAGGAGCTTTTGATAAGGGATAGCGATCAAGATCGACGACGGTGGGTAATATTTCTACCCATTTAGCTCCTGCTTGTGTTGCTCTGTTAGCTAAGTAATAATTTCCCGCAATCACTAAGCGAGCATTCTGCATTACTCGATCGATTTTCTGTGCCAATAGCCATCTAACTACAGAAGCAGAATGTTGATCGTAACGGTGGAATACTGCGTCATCATAATCAACTAAATAAGGTGTTCTTCCTCTGAGCAACAGTAATTCTAGCCAAGCTGGTAGCCAAGGTAATGCTTCCTTTTCCAACCAGATTAAATCGTATTTTTGAGATTTCAACAGCAGCGAAATTCTCTGTTGATAAGCAGATAATAATCTCGATAAAGGGTATTTTTCCCCTAAGTAGCGAGTTCTAAGATAATCATTATCTAATAAGGGAGCGGTCTCAACCTCTATTCCCTCTTTTTTCAAATAAGGCAAATATTGGTAAGTACGATAGCGGCTGCTAGCTCCTAAAGTATCGTAGCGACTGAATAACAAAATTTTCATCACTGTTGAGGATTTAATTAGATTATTTTCTTGTATAAACTGGAGAGTTGACGATATTCTCTAGGTATGGCGAAGATTATTAGCTCCCTTATATCTCTCAATAATCATTTGATCAGAAACTACTTTCTCAGGAGATTTTTTTCCTAAGAAATATGTACAAGAAGCTCCATCGAGAGCTTGAGGATTATTTTTGAATAGATAGTCAAAATATTTAAGCCAAGAAAACATTAATCTCACCATCGCTTTAGTTAATAATCTTGAGGTATTATATAGTAACCGCATTAGTATAAAAAGAGGGAGAAAAAATTTCATTATCTTCTCGAATGAATACTGGTTTATTATTAATAATAGCAAATTTAGAACTACAGTTTTTGCAAATAATCTGATGATCGTCAAAAATTAATTGACTACTTTGGCACTTAGGGCATTGACTCAACGTCTCGATAAATTGATTCATTTTTTACTCCGATTGATTAGTTAAAAGTCTGTTTTTTCTCAAGAAACAAAGTTACACTGGCAACATACTTAAGAAAAAATATAGATAAAAACTCCAAGATAAATGAGCTATTATGGTTGGTATAAATTGATTTTGGTGTTCGTTTCATTTTTTTGTCTAGGTATAGTTGATAAAGTTCCCTCGTATATCTAAAAGATGTTCTTAAGTTAGATATTTTGCCCATCTTTAAAATCTCTTGGTAGCTAATATAGTTAGTAAAATAATGTAAATAATCCGTATGTTTTTCAGTCCAATCGTCCAAAGATATACCCGATTCTTTAGTCTGACTATGAAAAGTCCCTAAACCTAAAGTGCTTAAAAACTTAATGTTATCAAACAAAAAATCAAAATTTTTCACCTTATGAACCAAAGGTAAATGAATATGCCATTCCCAGAGAACGTCAGATAAGGGAAATAGATGTGCAGAATATCCATTCATTGTTAATGTTCTAGATATCTCAAGAAAAAAAAGTACATGATTTTTGACGTGTTCCACCACTTGGTTAGAAATAATTACATCAAAAAAATTATCTGGATATTGCCACTTTTCATCATCATACATTAAAGTTAGTCTTTCATGCCAATCTATCTCAGAAAAATTCTTTGATAGATTTTCAATTGTTTCATCCATAAACCCCTTTTTTTGAACACCATGATTAACCACGTCTAAACCATAGACTTTCCAATTAATATTTGGCTGTACACAGGGAAGATTTTTTGTCAAGTATGCAATCAATTGTCCGTTACCACACCCAACATCTAGAATTTTGACTTCTTGATGAGTTGAATGTCTGTAAGATTCAGTATTGATTATACTTAATAAATGTTGATAATTAGTACGATTTTCTACATTCTTCATAGACAGTTTCTAACCAGTTTGACTTGTTAATTTCTCAAATACGTTCATGCAAATATGACTCGAATAAAAATAAAAAGGATTATTCGCAGTCTTTTAAAACTTTTTTCAAGGTTTTGTAATCGGTATGTAAATGGATATTGTTTCTAACAACTAAACCTCGTACAGCCCCCCAAATCCAAGATAAAATCAGCCCACACAAACCAAAATTATCATAAATAACTCTAGCGTACTCCTGCTTACAATTCGCTAATTTTGAGTTATCTTGATAGGAACTACTGGCACCACCAAGTCTAAAAAAAGCAATTGTAGATTTGTCTTTGATTGACGATGCACTCATCTTATAAATCTTTTGATTAAGATCGAAGTCAGCATATATTTTATATTTCGTGTTGAACGGAAGTTGAGCAAGTAAGTTTTTCTTAATGAATAATCCTTGGGGACATAAAGTATTTTTGAACACAATCAATGGATTATATCTACTGATCCGTAGCTGACCGTTATCCATAATTACATTGCCATGAATTATGTCCGTATTGTTTAAACTTGCTTTCTGAATAGATTGGCTAGGTATATTTAACAATATATCATCGCTCCCCAAGTAGTAAATGTAATCTCCTTGACTCAATTTCCAGCCTTTATTCATCGCATCATATATACCTTCGTCAGGTTCGCTCAACCAATAATCTATCTGATCATCATACTTACGAATAATATCAATTGTGCTGTCAGTAGAACCTCCGTCTATAATAATGTACTCAACATTATTGTAAGACTGGCTAATGACACTCTGAATTGCTTGCTCTAAGTGCTTTTCTCCATTAAAAACTACCGTTATAATAGTAACCAAAGGAACTGCAAATTTTTCCGATAACTCACTTGTCTCCGTGTAGGAGTGCTTGAAATATCCCTTTGTTCTTAATCCCCCTTCTCCCTTGCGTTCTGGATTTGGTGGCAAAAATAAATGAGATTGCACTTTTGCAGAAGAATCGTTAATAATAGCAGGCCTCTCCATAGTTACTCGGCGAGTTGTAGAGAAGTTAGCATCTAGCTCGATAGTTTTTTTCTCTTGCAATGGTGGTTTTATTGTCATATCTTATCTTGATATTGGCAAGCTACAAGCGTTTTAATCATAATTACAACTAGGTCAGTTTATAATTAGCTATATAGAATGAGAAAGATTATTCTAGATCTCTCATACTTGCTAAAATACTATTAAACTAGCCTGCGGGTTATATCAGCTAATGTAATTAGCTAAAAAAATTAACTTTAAGATTTAGAGCCATCGTACCTGATGATGAACTTATTGTAAAGAAAATTTTTAACCAGCCAATACTAGAAAGCCAACGGCTCTCCCGATATAATGGGAAAAAATGTTCTCATCCTAAATCCGGTTATTAAAAACTGATTATTTATTCTCCGTTTTGCCTCTTGCCTCTTGCATGAGTGCCTCTCCTCATAAGTAGCCTATACTCAACGGATTTAGTATCATATCTTCTATTTAGCTTCCTGGAGAGTCATTATTCCGGCAAATCTCCAAAACGCTCTCGATAGCGTTGAAGCAATGCTTCTAAATCCTCAGCCCGTATTCTTTCCTGTTCAGCCCGCATTCTCTCCTGTTCAGCCCGCATTCTCTCCTGTTCAGCCCGCATTCTCTCCTGTTCAGCCCGCATTCTCTCCTGTTCAGTTAGCTCTGACTCTGTGGGCAGTAAATCGCCAGCAAAAGTCGCCCAACGCAACCACACTGCCTCGACTCCCTTATACTCCCCTTGCCAGCGTACCAAGGACAACCCTAGTCTTTGACTGAAAAATCTTTCTCCCTCCTCTAGAGATAATGGCTCGTAGTTGCCTTCTCTGAGGATAAAACCTGCCCAGTCTTCAGGATTAAAGGGATCGTACCAGAAATATTCTGGCACTCGCAAACGGTCCTGATAGATGGCTTTCTTTTCAGTTTTATCCTGTGGAGCGGTACTTTCGGAAAGGAGTTCGATAACCACGTCGGGAGCTTTCCCTTCTTCCCAAACCACCCAACTTTTTCTTTCCGCTTTGGGAACCCCCAGGACAGCAAAAAAATCGGGTCCGCGAAATTCCTCGCTTTTTAACTGTGCGGCACTGAAATAAACGAACATATTGCCCCCCACATAGCCATCTTCCCTAGCAGCTAACCAGGGTAACAAGGCATCAATCAGGATATCCATCTGTAGTTTATGTCGTTGGGTTTCCATGGGAACGCCGTCATCACAGGGCAATTCATCTTGGGTGGGCAGTGAAGGTCGAGAAGGGGCAATAGTGGAAGTCATCGGAGCTACACTGGTGATTAGACTTATGGGGCTTTTTCCTCTAGCACTAGGGAAAATAATCTACTGGCTAGAATTGAGATGGGGGCAAAATATTATGGTCATTATAGCCTAAATGTATTATTGATCTTGCTCAAGATCTCACTGTATAACTCTAAATATTTTTGTGCCTGTAACTCTAAAGTAAATTCTTGCGCCACTTTTTGCCTTGCCCGAATGCACAATTGGTTATACCTTTCTGTATCTTCTAATACCCAATTAATTCCCCGTGCCAAGTCTTCCACCTCGAAGGGGTGGGCCAGATAACCATTCTCTTGATGTTCGATCATATCAGGCATTCCACCAATTTTAAAAGCAACAGAGGGAATGCCACAAGCGAGAGCTTCCATGACTGTGTTAGGAAGATTATCCTCAAGGGAGGGAGCGACGAAAATATCGGCGGCGGCATAGACTAAAGCTAGGGAAATATCATCATTTAATCTGCCTAAATAATGGGTTTTCAGTCCAAAATCAGGCGGATTAACTGGTTCAGAAGCACCGAAGACCACTAACTCTAATTTATGCTGCCATATTTCCCCCTGGCTGAGTTTTTTTATGGCAGGTAGCAGCAGATGAAATCCTTTTCGGCGATCGCTTGTTGCCGTCATAGCACCAAAGAGAATAAGCTGCTTATCTTGGGGTAATCCTAAGAGATGGCGAGCAATTTTTTTCTCGATTGGTTTATACCTTTGAATATCTAAGCCATTGGCAATTACTTCTATCCGTAAATCCTGAAATAGAGAACTATTTCTAGCACAATCTGCTAACCATTGACTGGGGGTAACAATAGTCAGATTTAGATTTTTCCAAGCTTTAGCTTTTCGCCACCAAACCCAACGAGAAATATCCCAATCTTGCTGACTTTTTAATTGAGGACAATGACCACAGGATTGGGTATAGCGATCACATTCTCCACTATAATGACAACCACCCGTAAAAGGCCACATATCGTGAGCCGTCCAAACAAGAGGTTGCTTAAATTTGGCTAGGGTTTCAATTTGTAAAAACCCGGCATTAATCCGGTGTAAGTTAATAATATCTGGACTAATTTGGGCTACTCTAGAAACAAGGCGATCAGGAAGCCATTGGATAGAATAAGTTGTTCTCTCTCTTTGGTTATATAATGACAAGGGCAATTGATCAAAAGTAGGTCTTAGCTTTGTCCAACCCTTCATTAATTTACTTGCCGGCGATAAAACAGTATAGTCATCACGAGTTTTATCACCAACTAACAGAGTCGAATCTGTACCAGTTTCCCGCAAGCCTTGATGTAAACGATAAACGGCCGCATAGGCGCCTCCTCGACCATCAGAATTACTTAGTAAACATACTTTCATGACTTAAAAAATATCCCGTCCATTTGTAATAGTCTTCCAGTTTTTATATCGGCAAAGTTCGGAACAATTGTCTATAGCTCGTAGCCAAGTTTTCTCATAAACTCTAGCAGATATTCAAAGAGAATTTGCTGGTCATATAGTGGCACTAAAGACATTTCTATTTGTATCCCTTTAACTAAAGGAAGAATCTGAAAAGAACCTTCAATAACTTGCTTTTCAAATCCCTGCACATCGATCTTCAAAAATATTGATTGAGTACCCTCTGTAATGTAGTCTTTAGCTAAAGTATCTAGCCGTCTCAATTGTACTATTTCAGAACCACAATAAACTGATTCAGGAGCAGCTTGCACATGAGAATCCAACATCGACAGTACAGAGCTACTTTGACTATTCCCAGCAATATTAATGGTAATTTCACCTTCTTGATTTCCCAAAGCGCAGCGAGGAGCAATTTCCCACAAGTTAAGCTAAAACGCACTTAAACCACCTAAAATAGAAATAGTAACTTGAGAAAAATCCTACTTATGCCAGCCAAAGATTTCCTAGACTTAGAAGAAAAGAAAAACTTACAAAAA